>OGGQ01000074.1_pt1 | contig 123374 bp, 103 predicted proteins | sample 1571191 | NCBI WGS metagenome assembly OGGQ01 (sample SAMEA2582061, study PRJEB24529) | metagenome | biome: Human gut stool | place: China | collected 2011
TTCGCTGCGTAGTCTGCAGCGTTAGAACCGCTGCGCGCTTCACGGAGCGAGAGCGGGTCCCAATGAGGAGCATACTCTGGCCTGTCATGCGCGGGAAGTTTACGGTAACTGTGAACAGCAAACATCCCATGCCTGTTGCAGTACGCATACAGGATACCATGCCCTTTCTTTCTGAACCGAACCGATATCCCCTGTTCCGGGTACAGCTTAACCACCTCACAGCTGTCCGCAGTAACATATGCTATGAAAGAAATATAATGCTTCTTTTCCATGGGATGTGTCATGGTTACGCAATATTCATGATCCACCGTTTCAACCGATATCCCATGCGCATCCTCCTCCGGTTCGGCCAGAAGCTCCGGCAGTGAAACCCCGCAGCAGGAGATGCTGCTCTGCCCGACAGCTGTGATGATATTGCCGCAGACAGGGCAGACATAAAAATGCATTTTTTTCATATTTCCCGAAGGATTTTCATTTTCCTTAAAATCACCGGTCAGCAGCTCGGCCGCAGATACGCCCAGCGCTTTTGCAAGCTCCTCCAGGATTCCAATGTCAGGCAGCCCTTTCTCCGTCTCCCATTTCGAGATCGTCTTATCGCTCACATTGATACGTTCTGCCAGCTCCTTTTGCGTAATCTTCAGCTTCTCCCTTAATTTCTTAACTGTCTTTCCTGTAACGTAGCCCATAAATTCTATTCCTGCAGCTGTTTCATGACCTGTTATGCCCGCCGTACAGCTGCATCCTCTCTTTATATTCATTCATGAGCCCATTGTACAGCAGACTCGCTTCACTTACAATCTGCGCACCGTAGAGTCACGGCTGCCGATAAAACAGCACATAGAGGGACAGAGTATGCCCCTCCATGCGCGGGAAGTTTGCGGCACTGTGAATAAGCATAACTAATCCTCAAATCAGCACGTCCGAAACAGCTCCTCCTTAGGGAAATCCGCCAGCAGCCCCCTCACCTCCTCAAGCGTTTCCGGTATAGCGTCCCTGATAAATTCAAGCACCATGATGGCGTTAAGGCACCACTGGGAGGTAAAGTTTGTGGTGATCCAGGGGATTTCGGACAGCACAGACCGGTTGCCGCAGTCCGCCAGCGTGCTTACGGCAAATCCCGTGTCGCAGTCATCCGGCAATAGCGCCCGAAACAGATACTGCACGGTGCGCAGGGCCAGCCCATGATCCCCAAGCTTTGCCGCGCCGTAGGCGGCCATAGCCGCGGCCATAACAGGATACAGGAACACCCGCTCTCCGACAAGGCCGCGGCTCTCTTCCCGCTTTTCCTCCGGAGACAGGTAATAAAATCTGCCGTATTGTGCGATCAGCTCTGACCATTTCTCATCCCCCAGAAGGTCGGCCAGCTCCATCCAGACCTGGGGCCCTCCCAGGGAGATCTGGAGATGTATGCCCCCGGTCGCGCTCTCTCCGATATATCTTAGATGCCCTGTGGCGGGGTCGTATTCGAAGTCAGGCCCCGACATAAGCCCCAGCGGCGCCGCCTTAATATCTTCCATGCCCGTAAGAATCTTCTGCAGATACTGTTCATCCTGGCCGCGTTCCCACTGGGTCATCCAGTTCGATACCATAGCCGCCCAGTCCGGGCCGCTTCTGGCATGGGTGGGCAGCTGGGACTGCCCGCTGCCGTAAACATACCGCAGGGGATCCATGGAAAGCAGGCTGTAATCGGCATCCTTCGTGTCCTCGAACACATCCTCAAAACGCCGGTCACAGAGCAGGTAATAGTGGAATCTGTAATGTCCCGCCATGCCGATGCGTATCTCCTTGCAGGAGCATCCCCAATGGCGCACGCCATGCCTTGTTCCCAGGCCTTTCAGCTTGCCGAGATGATAGACATCCACGTCGGAGGCATGGCGCGTCATCGCCTCCGCCAGCTTTAATATCTCCCCGCGGCCGCTCCGCAAAAAGGCCAGCCACAGCCACATGGTGGGCATGAGCTCGGTGTTCTGCCAGGCGTAGCCGCCGATATCGTAGCGCCAGATGTGGCGGAAACGGTCGTAGGTATGCATCACATCCCCATAGTCATACATGCCGTACCAGTGTCTGGCTTCCACTTCCTTCAGATAAAAATCCACGGCCCGGTCCAGTTCCTCCTCAATCCAGGCAAGCGCCTGCGTCTGTCTGGAGGGAAGGCTCCAATAGCCAAACGCGCGCAGATCATGGTAGTAAGCCGGTTCTCCAAAATACACCGGCGGATCGTTCACAGAGTGCGCAAAGCGGTTCAGATCATCCTCCGAAGGAATTATTTCATCCTGAAAGGCGATGCTGCAGTCGTTGGTATTGGCCACACCATAGGGTGTTGCGCCGACTTCCGGAAACCCTTCATAACAGGTTTCGGCATAAGCGCGATGGTCATAGTGCCTGTAATCATAGGCTCTCGCGGAGGGCGAATAGATCCAAATGACAGCCTCGGCCGCATCTGCAGCCAGCCCCTGAAGCTCCAGCCCCGACGGGTATTTCTGCCAGAAATCTTTCAGGCCCATGAGGATGCTGCCGTTGCTGCCGCCAAACGCCATGACGCCCGGCGCCCTTTTGCCGTGCAGCGCGTCCAGAAAACAACGGTCCGTCCCGGCGGTCCGCTTGCGGATGCCAAAATGCATATCGCTGTCCTGCGCCAGCTCATAATGATCCCAGACCGGACAATTCTGCGCGATATCCTTCAGCCGCTCAAACTCCTCCGCGGACGATATGTATGGCTGTACGTATGGCTGCATGTATGGGTATATACATGGCTGTTCCAGGGGCAGTCCCCTGATCTGCCTCTCATAGATCGGGCCGGGGCGTTTATGGTCCCACACCAGCATGAGGCTCGCGGCCTCATGGAACGAACCGTAATCTGTGCCGAATCGAATATGTCTGTCAAAGGTCTCGCCCGAAAGCGGGCAAGTTGCCGCTATACCGATCCCCTTCAGAAAATCGGTCCTTTCATCGCCGTCAAAAAGGAATGTATGCTGTATGTCAATCCGGTCCGTATCATGATACAGCTTGAGCCTTAAGATGAACGGAATTTTCTGTTCTCCGATTTCCGCCAGCTCGTGTATACCCTCTAAGCGAAAGCTCCACATCAGAGGGCCGCTCTCCTCCATGGCAGCGCTCTTAAGCACTCCTCTGCCCGAATACTGGATCTGCGTATCCAGCCCGGCCGCATGAAAATGCCTCTCCAGCAGCAGCTTCAGGTATGCATGCTTCATCCGAAGCCTTCCGTTCACCTTAAGATCCCGGAAAATCACGTTCCCCGATTTGGGGATTTTCAGGGACAGGGTGGGGGAACAGAATCTCCATCCCTCTTTTGTCTCCGTGCATTTTGCACGGCCTTCGGGCGCGCCGCCTTTGTCGGTAATGATCTCGGCGCACTCCCCCACAGCGCTGCTGTCGGCCGTGTGCGCAGCCCATTTTATGCTGCCATCCGGCCAGTAGGCCGTGATCCTGGACTGTACGAAAACATCTTCCTTCTTTTCATTTATAAGGCGGAAACGGCAGTCATGAATCTCCCCCTTTTTCCAGATACTCCCGAACTGCGCATAGCCGCCGGCCATACAGTTTTCCAATAAATGAAGCTTCATCATATCCTCCTGTCTTCGCCTGTCTGATCCGCAGGCGTGATGGACTGTCTGTACTGTGAGGGCGTCACCCCCACCTTCTTTTTGAAAACAGTGCTGAAATACAGCTGCTCATAGCCGAGGGCCAGGGCCAGATCCTTTACCGGGATTGCGGGATTGCTGCCGATCAGCTTCACAGCATGGGCGATCTTTTCGTCAAGTACAAAATCATTATAGGTTTTACCGGTATAGCGGATGAATGTCTTCCTCACATAGGGCTGGCTGACATGATACATGCCGCATATTTCCTGCAGGGAGTAGTTATGCTCCAGGTTCTGCAGCACCAAATCCTTTATCTGCCCAAAAAGCTCCCTGTCGCTTTTAGCCGCGGTGGGTCTGTCCATGCTTAAATTTTTGTCCAGGATGCCGGTTATATAGCATTTAATCTCCTCATAGCTGTCCAGGCAGAGAATATCTTCGTCGATCCGGTCATTGAGGGAAATGCGCTCTGTAATCAGGATGCCGGCCTTTTCACAGAGAGCGATGATCCAGTGGATCCTCTTTCTAAGGCAGGCGACCGTCACCTGATGCTCCTGCCACAGGGTGAACAGCTGCTTTAATCCCTGCATCATCCTCTGACGGTTCCTCGACAGGATCGAAAGCTCCAGCTGTCTGCATAAACCTTCATCGCCTCCGGTCTCCAGGCTGTCCCCTGATACGGGGGATGTCCCCGAACAGGTACAAAAGCTGCCTGGAATAATGCTCTGAAGCAGTCTTGTACGGTAGAAATCCTTAATATCCGCTGCCGTGGGCTCTGCTCCTGGGGCGGGCTCCAGCCGGATGCATACGGCAGTGCGTTTTTGTCTGGGTGCGCTGGAGAATTTGACGCAGATGTAGCGGAACAGTTCGGCAGAAGACGTCTGATCCGCCAGAAAGACCACCGAATTTTTATAGTGAATCCAATATATCCTTTTCTCTATCCGGGTGATGCAGCCAAAGAGCTGGGCCATATCGCCGGTATAGTAGACCATCAGCACGCGGCAGGGCAGACACCCCAAATCCTCAAGCTGCCGGGCAAACAGCGCCTCGTCATCAGTCAGGAAAGCCCTTTCCAGGAGGGACCTCGCGGCGGTGTAACGTTTTGTGAGGCAGGCATCCCGGATTTTCAGCAGCACATCCCTTAGTTCTGCCTGGTCCACGGGTTTGGTGATAAAGGCGTCAATGTTCAAATCGATCGCCGTTTTGGCATATTCAAAAGACTTATAGCCTGTAATAATCACGATATGGATGTCAGGCGACAGCTTTCTGACCTTTTCTGCAAGGGCCAGTCCGCTCATACCGGTCATCCTTATATCCGAAATCAAAAGCTGCGGCTTCTGCTGCTCGATCACGGGCAGAGCTTCCTCCGCATTGGTACATTGGGCAATCGCCGTAAATATCTCAGTCCTCGAGACAAGCCTGTACAGAAAGCGGAGCATTGGCGGTTCGTCCTCCACTATGACTGCCCGCAGTCCGTCAGATTTCTGACTGTTCAAACGATTCACCTACTTTCCCTTCCAGGGTGACGATAAAGCCACCGGCAGCTGCGTTGTTAATAGTATACCGAAAATCGTTTCCATAATACAGCGACATCCTGACCAGAGTATTCTTGATTCCAATATTGGCATCTTCACGCAGAGGAGCCCGCAGCGCTGCCGCCTCCTGAAGCATTTCATGAATGTCCTCCTTCATCTTAAGAAGCGCATCTTCCGGCATGCCGGCGCCGTTGTCATGTATGGAGATATACCAGCAGCCATTTCTCACGCAGCCCCAGATCTCGATGGCAAGCTGTGTGTGGCCGGGATCGAAGGCATGTTCAAAAATATTTTCCACAAAGGGCTGCAGGATGATCCGCAGAGTCTTCTGCCTGCGGATTTCTTCATCACATTCGATTTTAAAGGTAAGCTTATCCTCAAAACGCAGCTTCATCAGCTGTAGATATCTTTCCGTATTTTCCAGCTCCTCCTCAAAGGTTGCAAAGCTGCTTTCCTTTTCGGTGATGGCATATTTTAATACCTGGGAGAGCATCTGGCAGGAATCGTAGATCCGGTCATCCCCCACATCCGCACCCATGATCCCGATGATGTTCAGGGTGTTATGGAGGAAATGAGGGTTGATCTGCGCCTGCAGATAGCTTAAGCGCTCCTTTGACTGCAGCGTCTTAAGGGTGATCTCATTTTCTATCATGACATCCAGGCGCCGCCTCATTTTAGAAAACTCAGCATAGAGAATCTGTATCTCCCGGAAGGGAACCCGGTTGATTTCCAGGGAGTCCTCGCTTAGATTCTGCACCGTAGTGTCCTGCATTTTCTTCGTAAAGAGTGTCAGCGGCGAAGACATCATGTGCGCAAACACACAGATTACCAGGAATGTCAGTATGGCGACACTGAATCCTGTGACTCCGGTAATCGCAAAGTCCTCCCAGTTTTTGTGAAGGATATTGCTTTTAGAAGCTATTGTTACTACGCACAGGGGACTGTTTTGGGGGCGGGAAACGGAGACCAGGTATTCATCCTTCAGCGTCTCCCGCAGAGCGTTAGGATCTGCCGCGCCGCCCTTAGCGCCCGGGAAACGGCTGCTTTGATACAGCACCTTATCATCGCAAAGCAGCATCATCTCAATGTCATAAAGGCCGCCTGTCTCAAGGAGCTGTGTCAGATTCTCTCCCGTGAGCTGGACGGCCAGAAAACCGATGACCTTTCCCGGGCTCCTCACCGACCGGACAAGGGAAAAACTTTCCGTATCCACATTAGGGACCGAAGCATCGGACACCGGAAGGAGTATTTCCTTCCCGTAATTGGTCCTGGCAGTATTAATCCAGTCAAAGCCATCCAGGGATCCCAGCGGCAGGCGGTAGGCATAATTGTACTGGCGGTTGTAGCCCTCATTGGTCATAAAATATCCCTCATCGCTGAAAAAAACGATGCGGTAGGAAGAACTGCTGTAGGAATAGGAGCTGATGGCCCTGGCCAGCGTGCTGTAATTATTGGCATTCTCGTAGGCGGAGCTTTCGCTGTCATTTAATCCCTTGGCGGCTGTCAGGAATTTCTCATTGGATAAAAGGTCCAGGGATATGAAGGACATGGTGTTGCGGATCGACTCCAGCTGTACGCCCAGAAGCTCTCCGGTATAGTCCACCGCGCTCTGCATCTCCTGTTTGGTGGCATTCCATTTCAGGCGGAAAAGGACGGCTGTGATGCAGAACAGCGGAAGCAGCGCGGCAATGGAGTAGGTCAGTAATAATTTGCTTAGAAAACTTCCTTTTTTCTTCATCATATACAGCGAATCCTTTCTGCAGGGCGCGCCTGCCTCACTTCTTTCAGCCTTTTACCGAGCCGGCCGTCATACCCTCCAGGATTTTCTGGTTCAGGAATATGTACAGCAGGATCAGCGGAAGAGAAACCACGATCGCCGCCGTAAATAAATGCCCGTAGTCAGTGGTCCAGGCCGATTTTAACGAATACACAAACAGCTGCACGGTCTGCGTGCTGGAGCCCGACATATAATACTGCGGGTTCTGAAAGTCATTATAAATCAGCACGGAGCGGAGGATCACCACGGTCGCCGTGATCGGTTTGATCAGCGGGAAAATGATTTTGGTATACAGCGCGATGGGGCCGCATCCGTCGATGACGGCCGCCTCATCGATCTCCCGCGGCACGGAGCTTATGTATCCCTTATACAGCATGACTGCGAACGGAAACATGGTGGCGACCTCCACCAGGCAGAGTCCAAACAGCGTGTTGGCCACATGCAGCATATTCAGCATCCAGTAGGTGGGGATGACAGAAGCGGGGACAATGAGTCCCGCGACGATCAGTTTATTGGAAGCCCTGCTAAGGAGCCCGGATCTGCGCTGCATGATCAGCGCGGTGGCCGAAGAGGTGAATACCAGAAACAGCACCGAACCCACAGTTATGACCGCGCTGTTTTTAAAGGCTTTCAGCAGAGCGTGGTGCTGATACTGAAAGATATACGCGATATTCTCAAGCAGATCCCATTCTCCGGGCAGCTTGAGCGTAAGCTGAGCGGCCTCCCCGGTTGTCTTGCAGGCGGTGATAATCACAAAATAAAATATAAGCCAATGTGTCACAAAGGTCAATGCCACCAGCAGTATCTCTATAATCTTGGAAAAAGCACTTCTCTTTTTAATCATGACATATCAACCTCCCGCTTCGAGACGTAGGAATTGATCGGAAATACAATCAAGGCGACGGCGATAAATAAAATCACATTTCCGGCAGTGGCCAGTCCGTAGCTTCCCCTGGCAAAGAGCTTGTAGATCGCCGTTCCAAGAACCTCAGAAGCATAGCCGGGGCCGCCTCCGGTCAGCGCCTGTATAAGGTCATAACTCCTAAGGCCGCCGATTAAGCACAGGGTCAGCACGGTATTAAACGAAGGGATCAGCAGCGGCAGCGTGATTTTACGGAAGGCCATCCAAGGCGTTGCGCCGTCAATGGCCGCCGCCTCATAGTAGGACTTCGGTATCGCGCACATGCCGGCGATCAGGATGATCGTCACCGTGCCGATTCCTTTCCAGATATCGGCTATGATGCAGGACAGCAGCGCAAAATGCTTGTCTGTGAGCCATCGGATCGCGTCAAAACCCAGAAACTGCAGAAACTGGTTGACGGTTCCGGCCGGCTCTAACAGAGCGCGGAAAGCCAGCGCCACCACAACGTTTCCCAGGAGATAGGGGAAGAAAATCACGATTTTCAGATAGTTACCGCTTCGTATGCCGCTGGAGACATAGCGGGCCAGCAAAAGCCCCCCTATTATTTTGACCGAGCAGGTGGTCAGGGCAAAGATAGCCGTATTGATCAGCGCTGTCCTGGTATTAGTCATCGAGAAAAAGGTAATAAAGTTTTCCAGTCCGACAAACCTGGCTTCCTTCAGGTTCCAGATCGTCATAGAAAAGTAAAAGGACGCAAAGGTCGGAATGATAAAAACAATGATATAGATGATCAGCCCTGGGGCTGCCAGCCAGATGGGATAAGTCTTCCTGTTAAGCTTTTGCATAAATATATTCTCCCTCGTTTTATAAATGGGGCGCTCCCTGTGAAGCAGCAGACGGCAGAAAACACCGAAGAGCGTATTCTGCCGTCTGTTTTTATAGTTACAGCTGCTTTGGATTTACCAGCCCTCTACGCCCTTTTGCTGCGCATCGGTGGCATTGTCCTTTTCAATCTCCGCGATCGCTTCCTCCGGGGAATACTCACCGGTCTCCGCCATCTGCAGGATGGTAACCATATTGGAGCCCTTGATGCTGCAGGTATATTCCATGACGGAAGTGGAGGCCTTAGCCACCCATTCCTGTGCTTCTCTGGCAGCGCTCGAAATGCTGTCGGGCAGAGTCACGTTATTGAGCATGAATGCGCCGGTAGGGGTAGTTACCTGGCAGTACGCATCGATGGCTTCACCTGTGGTCAGGTATTCCATCAGGGCCAGCGCGCAGGCTTCCTTTTCAGAATCGATATTGGCTCCGACGCACCATGCCACCGGCATCCAGGTCGCTACGCCGCGTTCCTCTGCCGACTGGTCGGGAAGAGGGAAAAATCCGATGCTCTCCACCTGATCGGGCGCAACCTTTGAAAGTGTCGCCATGATATTGGTGCGGGAGAAGGTCATGACAGCGTCGCCGTTTGCCAGATCCGTGGCCGATTTCTCAAAGCTGACGGAGAGAGGATCTTCATCCTGATAGCCCTTTGTATAGAGGTCGTTGAGCTTGTAAAGGCCTCTCATATAGGTTTCCAACTCGTGCAGCGTGATCTCGCGGTTTGTGTACTTATCCGCAAATTCAGGATCTTCGTTCCACACATAATAATACTGGGACAAAAACAGGATCTGGGAACCCGCCCCGTCGCTGTATGGGGTGGATACGGGAACCTTGTCGGTCTGTGTCTTGATGATTTCACAGTTGGCCAAAAACTCCTCCCAGGTGGTGGGGATCTCCAGATTCAGCTCCTCATAGACATCCTTGTTGTAGAAGCATCCGGCCACATTGGAGGTAGTCATGGGGATACAGTAAACAGCGCCTGTTTCCTTATCGGATACGAGATCCAGGTAAGAGGAAGCCACATTTTTACGGATCCAGTCCTGTCCGGACAGATCGTAAATATTGGCGGCCGGATCCAGCTTGTCCAGCTGTGCGCCGATGGAGCTTTGGAAAATATCCGGCAGGTTGCCGGTAGCGGCGCGGACCTCCAGCGTATAGACAGCTTCTTCGGAATCCGATGAGAGCAGTTCCACCTCGATCTTACAGCCTGTCAGCTCTTCAAAGGCGTCAAACTGGGCCTGCAGGGCATCTCCAACCTCCCCGGTGGTGGAGTGAGCGATGTTGAGCGTGATCCCCGAGAAATCCAGGGCGCCGTCCTTCTCCCCTTCTGTTTCCGCAGAGCTGCCGGAAGCTGCGGGCGTTTCCGCAGATGCGGTCTCTCCGGCATCCGATGACGGGGGCTGTGTGGGAGAGTCTGAACCTTTGCATGCCGTAAGGCCCAGAAGCATGCTTAGAATCAATACAAATACCAATACCTTCTTTTTCATTGTAATCCTCCTGTATGTATAAGGGTAAATGTTTGTTACGATTATATTTTACAGTATTTACAGGAATCTTCTATTTAAAATCAGAAACGGGCATATGGAAAAAAAGTTGCGGCAATCCTGATCAGGACTCCGCAACGCCAACACCGACATCTTTCGTTTTCTTTTTTTTATTTTTATCAGTTGTGTCCTCACGCTTTATGGCATGAGACAGATAGAGAGAAGCCTTCGCACACGCCGGACCTACCATCTCATACAACACACTGGAGGACAGAATGATCGTTGACAGCATGACTCCCGGTTCCTCCGGCAGCATCCTCTGGGCCAGCGCTGCCAGGCCGATGGACACACCCGCCTGCGGCACCAGCGCCATGCCCAGATACCTCCGTACCTCCGGTGCGGTTCCGCCCACACGGCAGCCCACATAGGCTCCGATATATTTTCCGATAATCCGGACAAAGAAATATGCCACTCCAATGACCCCTGCCGTCGCCAGCGCCGGCACATTCAACCGCATTCCCGACAGCACGAAAAACATCAGCATGATCGGCGGCGTAAAATGGTTCACCTGCTTAAACAGCTTTCTGCCGCGGTTGAGATTAATATAGACTGTACCCATCAGCATACAGGGTAGCAGCGGTGAGATATCCAGCAGACTGCAGATTCCCGTGAGCGCCATGATTACCGCATTAATCAGCACCAGCCTATGTTCACGGGATCTGCGTTCACTGATAATCCATCGCAGCAGAAATCCGCATGCCGCTCCCAGCGCCAGCGTTACCATATTCATCATGAATGGAATCAGGACTGTTCCCACGCTTACCGAGCCGTCACCGTTTCCAACGCTGCTCACAATAGCAGCACACAGGCTGAAGGCCAGCAGCGCCACCGCATCATCCAGCGCCACAACCTGCAGTACGGTATCCACGAATTCACCTTTCGCGCGGTACTGACGGATTGTCATAACCGTAGAAGCAGGTGCCGTGGCCGACCCGATTGCCCCCAAAAGCAGCGCAAAGGGCAAGGGCAGGCGAAACACAAAGAACATACACAAAGTGACCAGAACAGCAGCCGTCAGCGCCTCAAAGCATGTGACGGTCACCATCCGTTTTCCGTTTCCTTTCAGCCGGGACATTTTAAAAAACTCGCCTACACCGAATGCGATGTAGGCCAATGCGAGATCAGTGATAAAATCCATACCGTCAATCACAGATTCCGGTATCACGTGGAGCAGATACGGACCGATCAGTATTCCCGCCAGTATATAACCGGTTACATTCGGCAAAGACAGCTTTTTTGTCAGCCTGGTCATGATAAAACCGGCAGACAGTATTATTGCCAGACTTAAGATCACTCCTGTCGTCGAGTCTGTTAAAGTACCTATAAATTCAGCATGCAACACAGCTACTCCCTCCTTTTTCCGCCTGTTTGCGGATCACAGTTCTGGGATCTCCAAAACCAGTTCCTTTCCGGTCTTTGCAGACCGAACAATACCGTCTATAATCATTTGATTATAGAGTATCTGCGAAGTCGGAACCGGCGCCGGCCCCCCCTCCTTCACAGCATTGATAAATGAGCGAATCTTGCGATAAAAATTTTTTCCGTCGCTTTCGGCCATCGGAATTTCCGTACAGACAGGGCTGCCCGCCACTTCATGATAAATCTTCATAGGACCGCCTATAGAGCCGTTCCAGCATTCGGTCGAGGGTACCCTGACAGAGCCTTCCGTACCCATAATGACAGTATCCCCCGGCGTATCCAGATGCATTGCCCACGCAATTCTAAAATCCAGGATAATTCCACCCTCCAGCCTGATAAATCCGGCAGCAAAATCCTCCACTCCAAAAACCTGCGCATACTCTTCAGGTTTTCCCTCCGCTTCAAAATACTTTGGATTTTTTCCAAAGAAATCTGAAGTATAGCCCGTGACTGTCAGCGGTCTGGGATATCCAACCGCATTTAGCACCATGTCCAGTGAGTAGCATCCGATATCACCCATCGCACCAATGACACCGGTATCCTTCCCGATGAAAGATGTACCGTACGGCGTCGGTATTCCCCTTCTCCTTCCGCCTCCCGTCTGAATATAATAAATCTTGCCAAGCACCCCGCTCCTGACAATTTCTTTTAGCTTTATCATATTTGGATCCATTCTCGGCTGGAAGCCAACGGAAACTATCTTGCCGCTTTTCTTTTCCGCCTTCATAATAGCCATCGCCTCTTCGGCGGTCACGCACATCGGTTTCTCAAGAAGCACATGTACACCTTTTTCGAGAGCATAGATGGTACATTCCGCATGGGCGGCATTATAAGTGCAGATACTTACCGCATCCAATTCCGTCTCCCCGTCCAGCATGGTCTTGTGATCCGGATAACAACGGATGCCTTTTACTCCCCATTTTTCAAAAAACGCCTCCGCCTTTCCTTCCACCAGATCCGCACCGGCAACGATCTCCACATCCGGCATCTGAAGATACTGCGCGATATGACTTCCCGCAATCCATCCGGTGCCGATAATCCCTACCTTCAGTTTTCTGCCCGTATCCACACAGATCTCTTCCTGTTTCACATTAAAATCCAGCATATCTTCCGCCATATTCATCCCTCCAAACTTATAAATGTTTTTAAAGACGGCAGATAATTTTTCCTGCCGCCCCTTATCTCCAGAAACAACGGTTTATGATTTATCCTTCCCTGATTCCAGCAGTGAAAAAAACCGCAGTAAGATATCAGCGGACCGTACAGACTGTTTATAGCAGTATGATTTTCCATGCCTTCGCTTAACATAGAAACCTGATGTATATGATAGGCCTCTGTCTTTCTCCCAATCACCTCATACCAGCTTCCCAGTCCGTATCTCTGCGAGAAGGGCGGATTGTTTCTGGCATGCCCCACATCCAGCAGCAGCCCAGCCCGTTCAAATCCAAATATCCGGTTAATATCCTCACAAATTTCCAGACATTCCCAAGGAATGTATCCGTAACGCCTGGTCTCATCCGGCTGTTCAGCACCCGTCATATGCATATTCTCGATTCCCACTGCACAGCTTTTCGGAAGCTGCCTTATTTTGGAAACGACATCTTTCAAAACCAGTAACCGTTCCTGACCTTTCATCTTATAAACAGGCACCTTCGGCACATGAATGGTTACCCCGTCCACAGACAGCGCATTGGCCACTGCAATCGATTTCTTCCATTTCTCATCTCCGATGCTCCGATTCTTATCATCCAGGCCAAAATCCGGCATATGCAGCGATAGATATTTACCGCCCCTCCTTCTCCAATCCAAAATCAGCCTGCTAAGCTTTTCCGGCTCCGCCTCTGCGGCATCCGGCCTTAGTTCTATATTTCGAATCCCATATTCTGCGGCAAAGGGGATATCTTCACTTACATCAAAACAGGAGAGGCCCATATATTCCTTCAGGTCTGCCGGCAGTCCGCAAGGAAAGGAGTCGAATTCAACACGGATATCCCGTTCCTCCAGATTAACATAAGTGACACCGGGCGGACTGCCGATAGCTTTATCCGGATCAAGTGCCTGGAATCCGTATACGTTTCCGTCATGACTGTAAAAGTGCATATGTCCGTACCCCAGCATCCTATACGTTCCTGTGCGAACCCATTTTTTCATAAATGCAGCGCTCTCCTCATTCAGCTCCCAACCGGGATGGTGCATAAAAATAAGCGTATGCGAATCCGCCTGCATAAGAAGCCTCCGATCGGCCGCATTTATATTGCCGTCCGCCGTACAAATGCCCGACAGCCTGTAGTCTCCCAGCATTACCGTCTTATTTGTCTCCAGCATCTTCACCGTTTCCGCAGTTTCCGGCGTCCTGATGTCGGAATTACCGGTTACGATCAGCTTTTGGGCATTGACGGTATTCATTTGTTCCAGAAAAAATCTCGCCGCGCCTAAATTCCCGCAGGCAGTTATATCTCCTAAACACACGATACAGTCAATATTTCTTCTGCGAATACTGTTCAATGCGAACACAAATGCATCATATTGGACCGCATTTGTCTCTTCCGGCAGATGCAGATCCGCAAGTACTGCTAACTTCAGCATAATCAGCCCTCCGTCATATGTAATATTCATCTCCGTCATGGGCTACCGTACACGGAAAACCGCAGCCTTTAAATATCTCCGTCCACCGTTTTGCGCCGTCTTCCGTCGCATTCCTATCCCCCACATGATTAAACAGCATCCTTTTAATGGGAAGTCCCCGAAACACCTCCAAAGCCACATAAGGATCGTAATGAGTGCATTCGCATACACACAGATCGGCTCCGTGTTCCGTGATATCCTCTGCCGGAAAATCACTGAAATCGTATGCCATATCCCCCGTATACAGCACCGTCTTTCCTTCTGCATAAAACCGGTATGCAAATGTCAGGGGAGCTCCGTCCGAATGGATATGATCCGTTGCTACCGCGCAGACGCGCAGATGGCCGTCCCGGTATACTTCTCCCGGCTTTGTCACATGGAAGGTGAGCAGACGGTCGAAATTATCCAGATGCATCGCTCTTAACCACGCTCTTAATGGCAGTTCTGCCTCTTCCGGCAAAAAAATATGCGCATGCATTCCTTCCTTTGGGTACTTTATGAAAGACTTTATAAAGCTCGGTAAACCTCCCGCATGATCGTCATGCATATGTGTGATAAATACTGCCTTGACTCTTGAAAAATCATTGGTGTATTTTTTTATATACAGCGCATTTACCGGATTTCCCGCATCTATTATATATATGCTGCTCCCGATTTCCAGCGCATTGGACGAACTGAACCGGATGGCTGTCGGGTCGCCGTGGCTGGTTCCTAATGTGATCAGCTTCACTGCCTGTTCCCTCCGCTCTCTGTTTTTCTCCGGCTGACACTTCCCCATCCTTCGAAATCCAGAATCACCCGTTCAGTCTGAATCCTGCCGCTTCCCCACTTGGATGCGAACATGGGATTATCAAAAGTGTCATACGGAAATACAACCTTTTCACCGTTTATATATCTTTGGTCCCTGGTCATGGCCAGAGAACTGAACTGCATTTTCATTTCCGCCGGGAGAAAGACAGGAGGATGTTTTCTTACGCAGGCTTTAAATATTTCCATCGTCCCGAACTGTTTCCGGGTCCCGGCCATGCACATAATTCCGTGCTTCGCTCCGCCGCTTCTGATCTCATCCTCCGGATAATCGGTTCCTGCCGCCTCCACACCGTTTGACATCCACAATACCGCATAGACTTCAAATGCTTCCATCCAGATGAAATTACCGTCGATTTTCGCATCCAGTCTGCCAAACGGTATACGTGCATGGATCATCTGCCGCTTGCCTTCCGGAATATCATACATCGCAATGACCACATTTTTCTCGCAAAAGAACTGCCCGCAGCAGCATCCGAGATCTCCGGTCCAATACCCGTGTTCTTTTCCTTCCGGACCGCCGTTTCCCGGATGATGGGTAAAAATCCGCAGATCCGACCTTTCTTTACAGATGGTCAGCTCCCACTCGTGCTGCTGATGATGGGCATACCAGGCGGCTTCGCTTTTTCCGGGATAATCATCCTGCCAGTTTACAGCTCCCATAATAAATTCCGAGGTCACATAGGTGTATTTATTTATATTGCCCTTTACCTGCGCGGCAAACCTCTGCGGCGTATCAAATGTAATGCTGTGCAGATGCTTGCATTCTCTGTTTTCCCAGCTTTCGGGCCTGTTCTTCCATACATTAAGGACATAATCCGCCGGAGTAAATCCGGAGGTGATCGCCTCGATACACGCAAAAGGATGCGTTCCTGTACCGAAATACCACTCATACAAACCGCACATCGGAGCGTTTTTAAAATCAAGCGCCATTCGTTCATAGATTCTTCCGTGTGCTCCGCCATAATACCCCTCCTTAGAGCTGTCTGCTAGCATATCCAGCAACAGTACGTTAAGCGCCATCCGGCTGTATCGGCGCATATCCGTTTCACCGAAATCATGCAGGTTTAAAAGCGCCGCAAAAAGTTCCGCGCCGTATCCCAGAGAGTCAAACTCCCCTGTTCCTCTTTTCATCCGGAAGGAGATAAACTCATGCAGAAATACTCTCTCCTCTTTTTTCATTTTTTCGGCATTCATGCCGTACTGTATGAATTCGTCCTCCGGATACTTAAGCGCATACAGATATCTGGCGCTGTGGAACAAAATCACATGATTTTCCGATTTATACTTGCTTTCGAAATTGTATTCCTGAAAAAATTTACGAATTAATGATACAGTTTTTTCCGGAAGCTTCTGCTCTGTCAGATATAAGATACGGATCAGCTTATTGGCGGCAAAATCTGGCTCCCCGGTTCTGTCGCGTCCTCTCGGATGAGGCAGCTCAAACCACATGGCAATTTGATTCAAACGGTCGAAAACATCCGGTTTTATCTCTTTTTCGAACATTAGTTTCGCCAAACAGCCGCCCCCATAAAGATCCCGGCTCAAGTCCTCTGCACACAGGACTTTTACAGCATTCTCCCTGTATTTCAGATTCATTTGTCCGTCATCCTCCTTCATTCAGCAGCGCGCCGTACTCGGACAGCGCCGCCAAAATGATCCCCGTTCCATGATCGTCATTGATAATTGTCGGGATTGAATAATAATATCCCGGGTCATCGGCACACCACGATCCCATGCATACACCGTATATATTACCGCGGACATCAATTCCGTACTTTTGCAGCCCTTCCCACGCTCTATGCAGACACGGGAGATATTTCTTCCTGTCCAGCCACCCGAAACGGATTCCTCTGGCGAACGCCAGCATAAACATAGCCGTACAGGATGTCTCCAAATAAGAAGCCCGATCCCTGCTGTTTAACACCTGACGCCATAATCCCGTTTCATCCTGTACGGTCAGAATCCCAAACGCCGTCCGCCGAAACAGCGCAAGTTCCTCCTGTATATCACAAACTCCGTTCGCATACATCAAATACTCCGATAATGCCCACATCACCCAGCCATTCCCCCTTCCCCATGGGATCCGGCTCGCATGCTGATTATCCGTAAAAAATATGTGGGAAAACAGACGCTCCTGCGGAATGTACAGACGCTTTTGAAATCCCGTTATTTGTTTTTTGGCCTGCTCATACCATTTTCGGCCGCCGGTCAGCTTTCCCATTCTAAGCAGAAACGGACAGCTCATAAACAAATCATCCGACCACACAGTATCTTCTCTCCGGTAAGTACCGTCTTTAAAAACCGGGATCTGCTTTATTGATTCATAAGCAATCTTTTGAATCAACGGAAGCAGGCTGTCGTTTCTGCAGTCAAAATACGCATCAATCAGGTTCATTCCCATCGTTCCGATATTGTCCCAGTTATTCATAAGCACGGACCGCGGCATGAAAGCCGGCATTATATGTTTAGACGCATCATACTGAATATACTCAAAATATTTTGCCATAAAGCACATATTGCGATTAAACAGTGCCAGTCTTTCTTTATCTTCCAAAAACAGCGCTGCGCTGCGGATACCATAAAATCCTATCATCAAGGCATAAAACCACTGTCCATAGAACACGCTGTCCAGATAACATCTAAGTTCGGATCCGTCGCAGAACCCCCAGTAAAGCCGCCGTCCTTTTCCGTTTACATATATTTCGGAAAAATCAATGTCCGCATCGAAAGGATCTCCGTCAAAAAAAGGGCCGGCATAAATTGCCCTGTCTCCTTTTCCTCTGTTGGATGTGACCCATGGAAGGCCGATATGTGCAGTATCCAGGCAGACCTTCCAGCCCTCTTTTTGCTTTCTGCACCGAAGGAGCACCTTATCCCCTTTCATCAGCTTCCGCTTCGCGCCGCCTGCAGATATCTGCCTGCCATTAATCCATACGGCATCTACGTTTCCGCTCCAGGCAAAAATATGTGTATTCACGGCCTCTGTATAAACGTAGCACAGATCTCCGTCATTACATAATTTATTAAAATCAAAGCTTTCATCGCAGGAAAGCTTTCCCGGCCATTGATATTTGCACCGGCCGAATGCCGGCTCTGTACCTCCAATGCTTTTCCACACTGCCTCCGTAAGACAGCCGGAAACCGCAAAACCTTCCTCCCCTTCCCTTTCCGGAACGGGGGACATATTTCTGACAGAGAGAAGATAATCGTTCGCCCACATGGAAGGGTAACGCTTTACGGAAAGGAGCATTGTAAAGGAAAAGTGCCCCCCCTGTTTTACGCATAATATCCTCACTTCGTTCCCTGAGCCCGCCCGCACTTTCACAGGCAGATGAGCGTTTTCATTGCCGTCTCCGCCGATGCTGTCATAAATACATTTCCGGTTATACCATACTCTGATATTTCCCCGCACGTTCAGAAAGATCTCCGCACTTTCCCGGCAGCTGATACAAAAATCCACAAACACTCCGTCACCGTTTAAGGCCTGGGGATATAATTTCTCCAGCTGAAACCTGATTTCTGACAGAGGAGCCGCAAACGCGGCTCCCTCATATCCCTCATAGGGTCTGTAAGTCACATCGGTTTCCTGCCGTACTGCCAGCATATTATCCATCACCGTCTGTATCACTTTTTTCACAGAATAACCGGCTGCCAGCATTTCTTTTCCGTCCTGAATGATTTCATCCATTATTTGCATCCTCTATTGTCCAAGAAATGCATCCAGCTGACTCTGCAGTTCCTTCAATACAATGCTAAGTCCCGCAGCCTCCAGTTTCTCACAGTACTCTTTGTATGTCTTTTCCCAGCCATCCACACCGGCATAGCCGTATAATAATGTAGTTTCGTATTCCCCCTCCACTGCCTTAATCTGATCAATGTATGTCTGGATATCCTCCAGTTTTACCGTAAATCCAACCAGCCGGCTGGATGCCGTATTGGGAGATTCGTTGTACTCCAGCGCGATTTTCAGATCGTCATCCAAAACCGCCTGATTCTTATATGCATAGAAGGTATTGCCCATAATCCACTTCATCGCCGCATAGGAAGTATCCACGCCCCCCTGTGAAGATGTATACTCCAGTGTTTCAATCCTGTCCGGATCCGTGGGATCCACCGTATAATGTTCGCCCTCCAGCCCGAATACTAAAGTATTATAAATCTTTTTACCGATTTCCGTACCGGTGGTAAGCGCTTCAATGAACAGCATCGCCTCTGCAGGATGTTTGCAGGTGGAGGAGATGCCGTTGCCGCCCGCCGCCCATGTATGCTGTATATAAGGATATTTCTGAACCTGAATAGCCGTCACATCAAATCCATATGCAGCGCTGTAAATTTCGGCAACACGTTCCGGCGTGCCGATTTGTTCGTGATAAATCACCACATTGGACATATCGTTCAGCATATTTGCCGCATCCAGCTTGGCCGTATCCATTGTACTGTCCGTACACAGATAACCGCCTTCCTGCAGCATGGCCGCCAGCCTGTAGGTCTCCTGCGCATGCTCTGTAGTTCCAAGATATTCCACCTGATCGGAACCGTTATAAACTACAAAGAATTTCGTCAGACTGTCAAAGGGTTCACCGTACTGAAATCCCAGACTGCCCGTAGAAGCAATATCCTGTTTCCACATAGACATCCATTTCGTATCGCCTTCACCCGCCTGTACGGCATCCACATATTCCTTTAAAACCTCCGTTTTCTCCTCTAAGGATGCCGCTACATCGGTGAGCACGGATTTCATCTTTTCCAAATCGCCGTATTTATCCATATATTCCTTTGGCGTGAGCATAAACATCACATTCATGGCCTTCTGATAGTTGGGCACCATATAGATATTTCCGTCTACCGCCGCCATATTCCACAGCCAGTCCGGCAGCTCCGCTCTTACACTTTCCGTCAGATACTCATCCATCGGCATGAAAGTGCCGTTTCCTACTTCGGTTAAAAAATCCAGGTTGACCGTATTAATAATATCCATCTGCTGGCCGGATGTCTGGGATAAAAGTACCTGCTGCGCATATTCGGATCCTGTAAAACAGTTAAGGCTGATGCTTACATGTTCAAGGCCGGGATAACTCTTCAGGAGTTCATTCACCGCAGCCTCTACCTTATCCGTATCCTCCTGCTGCCCGTTGCCTCGGTAGTACCACTCCAGAGTTACCGGTTCCTTAGGCCCGGCATCCTCCGTCTCTTCTGCCGCCGACGTCTCCTTTGCCGCCTCTGTTTGTGATGCAGCGGGTTTTGTACTGTCTTCGGAAGTTTTTTCCTCTGCCTTACCGCATGCAGACACCGCCAGAAGCATACAGGCTGCCAGCATACATGCCAGCATTTTCTTTAACTTTTTCATGGTCGTAAACCCTCCTTATTATAATTATAATAATATAAAATTATTATCCGTTTAACCCTTAACTCCGCCCACTGTCATACCCTTTGAAAAATATTTCTGAAACAGCGGGAATATCACCAATACAGGCCCTGCAGCCACAATTGCCATGGCAAAACGCAGCGTTTCGCTTGGGAAAGCCATCGAAGATGCTCCAATTTCTGAGGATGCCACGGACTTTAAGTAATTGGCTTCCTGCAAAAGCCGCTGCAGCAGGTACTGCAGAGAATACAGAGCGGGATCTCTTATATAGAGTAAAGAAGTCATCCAATCGTTCCACTTGGCTACCAGCACAAGAAATCCTACGGAAGCAAGCGTGGGTTTGCTTAATGGCATCACTATCCGAAAACAGATAAACAGCTCCTTTGCACCGTCTACCTTGGCGGCCTCAATCAGCTCATCCGGAATCGCTCGGTAGCTGGTCCGTATGATCATCACATAATAAGCAGACACTACTCCAGGAAAAATATACACGAAAATGGTATTGTTAATATGAAGCACGTTTGTTATCAGCAGATAGGTGGGGACCATTCCTCCGGAAAACAGCATTGTAAAAAACACATAAAAATTCAACGCTCTTCGGAAACAGTTATTCGTTCTGGATAAGGGATAAGCCAACAGCGCCATAACCACGACCGCCAGAATCGTAGCCGATGCGGTAAACAGTATGGTCACGCCGTATGAACGAAGCATCTGTCCCATATTTTTAAATACCAGCTCATAAGCATAGGTACTGAATTTGACAGGAATCAGAGAATAACCTTCTGCAGTCAAAGTTTTTTCATCTGTAAAGGATACCGATATCGTCATCAGCAGCGGAACGATATATACCAGAGCTATGCAGATAAACACAGCATGCAGCGCCGCCTGCCCCATATTTTTTTTTATTTTTGTCTTCATAGTGCACCTCCGTTAAAACAGGCTGTTTTCAGGGCTGACCTTACGGACCACCGCATTTGTGAAAACTACCATAATCAGACCTGATACTGACTGGAATAAGCCTACGGCTGCAGACCTGGCCAAACTGCCGCTCTGCAGGGCCCGGAAGGTATATGTATTAATTACATCCGTGGTTTCATACAGAAGGCCGCTGTTCATCGGCACCTGATAAAACAGACCGAAATCTCCTGAAAACATGTGGCCAATATCCAGTATGATCTGTATGATCATGATCGGCACTAAATGCGGAATCATAATATGCCTGATCTGCTTCAGTTTATTGGCGCCGTCTAATCTGGCGGATTCCAACAGGGCCTCATCCAATGACATCAGAGATGCATAGTAGATTACACTGGCCATACCCACCTTGCACCAGGTATTTACGAGCGTTAATATGACCGGCCAGTATTGATAGTGATCATACCAGGCTATCGGGTTGCCGCCAAATGCTGTGATCACCTGGTTGGCGAGACCATACAGCGGGTTTAAGATAATATTTACCAAAAAGGCCACGATAACGGCCGACAGAAACTTAGGAAATATTACCACGGTGTTATAGAACTTCAATGCTCCGGCAGAGTGCAGGCTGTAAAACATCAGCGCCAGTCCTACCGCCGTAACCGTGCCGGTTACTATCCACAAAGAGCTGTATCCCAAAGTATTCCGCATGATCCTGACAAAATCCACCGATTTGAAAAAGAATTCAAAATTGTCCAATCCGCACCATGCGCTGCCCCAGATTCCTTTCAGCGGCTTAAAATCTTTAAAGGCGATCACAATCCCTGCCATCGGCAGATAATTGAAAATAAACAGGAGCGCTATGCCGGGAATCGCCAGCACCGTCATGCTTATGCTCTCTTTTAAAATTCTGCGGGATATCTTCCGGTTCCCATGCTTCCCGATTTTCATATCCACTCCTCCGATCCGGATGCGTTTATGCCGATTCGCAACTGCAACTAGACTGTAGCAGTTACGTTTATTACAGTTTAAGATCTCACCGTCCGTAAAACAAGATGCATCTCGTGACATCGTATTCGTTTCGTGTTCACTTTACCCCCCACGGCTTTCCAAGCCTTGAACCGCCGGTTTTTGTATGGTAGAATGCAGTTAGAAAGACACGGATTCTGACTTATGAAGGAGAACGGTCATGTATAAAGTAATGATTGTGGATGACGAAACCATTACCCAGAATTTGATCAGCAGATATCTGAATGAAAAGATGCCGGAATGCCGGATAACAGGAATATGCCGGAACGGTTCACAGGCCCTGGAGAACTTCCGTCTGGCCCCTGCGGATATAGTCCTGGCGGATATCCGGATGCCCATTATGAATGGTCTGGAACTGATTAAAGAACTGAATCGGTTATCGGACTATTACGTACCGATTATCATCAGCAGTTACAGCGAATTTGCATATGCGCAGAAAGCTTTATCCCTCGGTGTCATCAATTATCTTCTGAAACCTGTCGATTTCAGTGAATTGACCTGCAGCATAGAATCCGCCAAGCGTAAAATTGACCAGCACCGGATCGCCTGTTCTTCCCTTGATTATCGCCTGGATGAGCAGGCGCTGTACCTCATTAATCTGTTAAACGATAACTTCCGGGACAAAAAAACAGCGCTTAAGTATCTGGACAGTCTCTCCTTCCCCTTTGACTGTTCAAACAGCTGCGGCATGCTTGTCCGTGTTAATTTTCTTGAAACCGCAAGCTGGAACTACGGCAAAGAAACGCTCCATACCGCAGTATGCAATTTACTGCATTATCTGTATTCTCCAATTTATATGCTTCCGCTGGCATATACCGGCACTTACTGTGATATCCTGATTTTCCATCCGGATTGCGGATCCATCGATTTAAACCGCCTATGTCTGCATGCCTTCAGGGAACTTACCATTAAAATAACTGCCGCGCATGTTTTTCAATTCTCATCCATAGAGGATTTAAGCACGCACAGTTACCATACAATAAGCGCCAATACAGAAACATCCGGAAAAAAAGCTGCAGAAGACGGCAAAACCATGATTCAGAAAGCAATATCATATATAAACGAGCATTATGCGGAAGATCTGACCCGCGATGAAGTAGCGGACAGAGTCTTTATGTCGGGCGCATATTTCAGCCGCTGCTTTAAACAGGAAACCGGAACCACCTACTTTGATTATCTGACTGAAATCCGCATGCAGCGCGCCATTCTGCTTCTGCAGAATAACTGCCCGATACAGGATGTCGCAAAAAAAGTCGGTTATACCAATACCACCCGTTTTATCATTAACTTTAAACACTACACCTCCTATACGCCTTCAGAATACCGCAAGAAACTGCTGTAATCCAATTATGAGGTTTATCCCATGCCGTCCAAAATCAAAAAAGTTTTTCAAAGCCGTATCTTCCGAAAATGGTTTTATATTTTATTCAGCATGATCACTCTGCTGTTTTTCTGTTTTTCCTACTTCACTTACAGCAATTCTAAAAAAATGCTGCAGGAAGAGGCTCTTTCCTACAATAGGCTGCAGACGGAACAAATCGCCAATTACATTGACGAGACGATCATGGATCTGCGGCTTATAATGGCGACAATCGTTCTTAATTCCAACACGGTGATATACATGCATAATGAAAACGCCTACCGCGTTGCGCCCGATCTGAATACACGGCTGCACTATCAGCTATTTTCCTATAAAAACAGCTTTTCCGTACTGGATTCCATCTATTTATACTCTTTTGCCAACAATTCCATCCTTACGAATGAATCGGTACAGGCCTGCAGTCTGAACAGTTTTACCGACACCAACTGGCTCGATCAAATAGAAGCGGCTGAGGATAAACCTTACCTGCTGTTCACCCGCAGGAAGAATAACCGGTATCCTTATCTGCTCTGCCTGCTGAAAGCAGTGAAAGCAGGAGACTCTGAAAACAGCGCTGTTATCCTGAATATAAATCTCTCCAAAATGTCTCTTCTTACGGAAGACAGCCAGAAAAAACAATCCGTTTATATCGTAAGCGACGGAGGAGAGATTTTATATCGCAGCGGACAGACAGATATTCCGGAGCCCCTGGAATCCGTTCCTGAATTATGTGATTTCACAACCGGACAGACATCCGCAGTCCACATGTTTGTAAACGGCCACGCTCCCCATATCTATGGTCAAATTCACTCCCGGGATTACCCCTGGTACTATGTGACGGTTGCTGATATTGAAGAGTATTCCGCCCGTTTAACGGATGCAACCACTATTTTTATAAACAATCTGATTTGGCTGTTTTTAATTGCATTCATCGTGGTCCTCACCTTTGTGATTATGTCTACCAGCCCGCTGCGCTTTATCTCAGAGTATCTGAAGATGCCGGAAACTAAAAATCTCGCCAATATAAACGATGCCCAGACCAAAGAGATTGTCCAGAATATTTTTACATATATTCAGGCGAACCGGTCTCTGTCTGATGAGCTGAACAGGCAGATTGAATTGCAAAATAAGGCGACTCTGTGTGCTCTGCAGTCGCAGATAAATCCTCACTTTCTCTTTAATACATTAAACATGATCCGCGCATCGGAGATTGAAACTCTCGGCTACGATCACGAGGCGCCTACGCTGACCCTCTCCTTAAGCAGATTGCTGCAGTATGCCCTGAAATCCTCTGAAATGGTGGAACTGGATACCGAATTATTTTATACGGAACAGTATCTGCAGATCATCAATAAACGTTATCAGAATCAGCTGCGCATTGAGATTCTGCCGGATCCCCGGATGGGTTCAGTACGGGTTCCCAAATTAATTATACAGCCTCTGATCGAAAACGCGATCTTCCACGGCTGCCTAAGCGAAATTGAAACCAGAAACCATATTATTATTACCACGGAATTGACGGATCGGCAGTGTCTGCTGACAGTGTCCGATAACGGCATCGGTATTTCTCCCGATAAATTAAATCAGCTCCTGGAGGATCTGCGCAATATAGAAGAATCATCCACCGATCACATTGGCCTGCACAATGTGGCACTGCGAATGCATCTGCTGTTCGGAGCACAGTTTCATATCAAGATAGAAAGCAAAGAAAAGGTCGGCACTAAAATATCCCTGCTATTCCCCTACGTCCTATAAACGTGCGCCCGCCGGGCGCACTTAAAAGCGACAGCAAACCCGATATGGCTTTGCTGCCGCTGCATATTATTCTTTCACACCTAACAATTCCACCGAATCTATATAGAATTTCCCGGTTGTACTGGCCGGCGTAACCCTAAGCCTTTCCAGAACTCCCGTCCAGGCATCCGCTCCGGAGCAGTCAATGTCGAATGTATAATAACCGTCGGCCCCGGGCACGGCCGCATCATATGCCGCCTTGAATACCTTGCTGCTGCTCATGGCCTCACCGGCCGCTGTCGTAAAATACAGCTTCAATTTTCCGGAAGGGGTATCCGTCCGTACCCGAACCCGTATGCAAGTCACCTTTGAAATGTCTATGTTGAGACCGGTCGGTGAATATGCAATCGGATCGTTTGCTGCCGTATCATACAGATAGATAACCCCGTTCTTCCATGTAAGGGCTGAATTTCCCCCGTACTCCCAGCCTTCCGGATCGGTATCAAAATACCAGCCTTTTATCACATCCATCCCTTCAGGCAGTCCAGGAACGTCCATTTCATCCGCCAGTGTCGGCCAGCCCTCGGTCACAGGATCTTCCGGTTCAGGTTCGCCTTTTGCTGCAACAGTTATCCTTCTGCTTTCTTTATCCCATGCAACCGTATATCCGACATTCTCGAGCAGATCCAGCGGCAGATAATATTCTCCTTCCATCTTCTTCGCGCCTGCAGCAACAGAAACTGCTTCACCGTTTATGACCGCTTCCGCCGCATCACAGCTTAAAGAGATATAATCCCGTCCGCTAATATAAAGAAGCAATGCGCTTTTATCCAGCGCCGGGCTCCAGCTGGCTTCGATATAGTTTCCAAGCTCAGCTGCAGGAAACATTACATGGTCATCCGCTACAAATACCGGTCTGGTTGTGAATACTTCCTCCTCTTCGAAGAACACCGCCGCCTCACCGTTATCCGGGGCCTGCAGCAATTCGACGGAATCAATGGCAAAGGTTCCCGCTTCCTCCAAGGGGTCAATTCTAAGTTTTCTCAGTGTTCCTGCCCAGGCCGTTTTTACCGAAGTATCAAACAGATACTCCACATACTCGTTTGTTTCTCCGGTAAAATTTAGGGAAATACATTTGCTCTGATTCCAGTTCGTACTGTCGGCGGTGGTAAAATAAACTCTAAGCTTCATCGCGGTGTTGCTCGGATCTGTCTTTATGCGAATACGGATATACGGTACATTGCCTATGCTGATATTTAAATCCTCTCCTGTGATAATACCCGGGTCTGAACCGACAGAAATACCTTTTATCGCGCCGTCCGCAACCGTAAGATTTTCCAGCATGCCGTTGGCATTGCTTATCCACCCTTCCGGGTTGCCGTTTTCTTCAAAATACCAGCCTGCCTTTACTTCCAGACTGTCGGGATTCCCGCCGCCGTTATCCTTTGTGTAGCTGCGCGGCACGACACGGTCCTGTATATACATTCTGTTAATTCTGTCCCTCTGCTCCCCGGCAGGAACAGTGTCCGCATGGCCTGTATCTCCGTCACCGAAAACTTTTCGGATTGTATCCAGATAACCGAATCCATTGAGATTCGCAGGCATTACAAAATGCCCCTCTCCATATTCATTCCAGTTTCCAATCATGACAAGACGGCGTCCCAGACTGTCCTGACTAAGCGCAGGCATAAAGCTGTCCTTTACCCAGCCTGCAAGTGCCATAAATTCGCCATCCGTCAGATAGCTTCCGGCCGTACGTTCCCACGCCGCGTCATCACGGCCCATACAGATTGTAGGAACCATATCAATTGCGCCGCTCTCTTTCTGCGCAAGCATTTTATTCTGCTGTATGTCTACGCCCGGTCCCCAATTATATGCGTAAATACAGTCTATCCCGGCGGCAGCATACTGCTCAAGGACATCCGCTGCGACTTCACTGCTGGTCAGCATTATGATACATCCGTCAAATCCTGCCTGCACGCATGCCTGGCGCAGATAATCCATTTCTTTCCTGATGCCGTCTACAGAGCCAAACTGTGAACATAATTTAGTAAAGTTATAAACTCCAACTATCGGCTTATTATTAACCGTCATATATCTGTCATCTTTGAAATACTGTTCTATCCAATAAGGTACCACGTTTTCTCTGAAATCTGCAGCACCTGATACATTGCTGCCGCTGTTTTCCCATGCGATTGCAAACTTCAGCATATCACTGTACCTTGCATTAAAATATGCCTCTTCCAGCGCATACGCATTTCTCGGCTGCTTAATCGCTTCATTCTCACCTCCGGCCGGCCGATACCAGCAAAATAATTCAAAATCCACAGAATGTTCAGCCATCCATTTAATTTCCCAGTCGGCGGTTTCCGGTTTCATTTCATCATATAATCCGAGATAGCTCTGCCTTTCCTCCCAATCACTTATCCAGTCCCATCCAAAGTGGGAGCCTTCCTTCCATAAGCTGCAGCTCTGCATGCCGACAATATAACCGTCATCCTCCGGTACCTCAGGTTTCGGAACGTAATCTCCCGGATAGCCGCTGCTGTAATCCTTTAACAGAATATCATCCAGATATACCGTACCGGTTCCCTCTGTGCCGGTCTCAAAAGAGATGCCGTCAATTTTCAGAAACGGTACGGATATATCATCCGCTTTTAACTTATGATTCAAATAAATCATACTTTTCCCTTCCGTAATCTTCATAAGCACATGATACCATTGACCGTCCGCCATATCATACAGGGCCGTAAAGTTTCCGGCATCATCATAATATCCGAACCGATGTTTACTGCCGTCAAAATTACTGCCAATTCTGAAGACTTCGCTGTCGGATGTGCTAAGCGCCATTGCCAGATCCGCTTCGCTGTCCTTAGGAAGTAAAAACTGATACTCCAGCCATACCCCATCGGCACCGCAGCTCACAGCTTTTGTGATAACCGTTTTTTCCGTATTCGAAGAATCCGTCAATTTCAGGCTATAAATGTCCGGCGAGATAGACCCCATCTTTTTAACTACCTTAACCGCGCCGCTGTCATTCCAATCCCAATCATCCGGCAGTTCAGAAACAGATGTCAAAAATTTCTCATTTACATGCAGATTGCTGTATATACGAACATAGCTAAGGCCCAATGTCCCTACATTCGATTCTGTTGTGCGCATATACATGCGATCCACATACCCGCACTCTTCCGTGAAGGGGAATACCCCATCAATCCGTTTCCCGTTCACACTCATGACAAAGGTATTCTTTTCGGTATCCAATTGAACTTTTATTCCCGCAAGATCCGTCCCGCCCGGTATCTCGGCAATCTCCGCAGATCCAAACAGCAGCTTGCCGTTGTACACGGTAAAGCCGATTGCCGTCTTCTCCCCGGACTTCATTTCTACAACCGCTCCGTTCACATCACCGGAAGCGTTCAGCGAAAATTCCCACACCGCTGATCCGGAAACCTGATTAAACGGACGCTGCAGTACAGCCTCCGCATATATGCTCTCATCCACCATGGAAGCGATCTTAATTCCGCCCGCAGATTCATACCGCATACCGCCCGCAGGCACCTGCGCATCCCAGCTGGAAGGGATATTACGGCTATAAGAATTAGGATACGGATTCGTAAAATCTTCCCAAACGAGGTATTCCCCTTCTTTCACCGGTATTTTTTCCGTTTCACCGCCGGTTTCCTTCCCGCTGTCTTTGCCGGTATCCTGTCCGTTGTCCTTCCGGGCATCCGCATTGTTTCCGCCTTCTCCGGCAGCGGCTCCCTGTACCCGCACGCTGCTTTCAGGAACCGATTGCAGGGGAGCGCTGTCCGATGCGCCCCTTCTCATATCTGTAATCCAACGTATACGGGCAGAAGAAGCATCGCAAATTACGGAATCCGTATCTGTACGCAAAGCAGCTTCATCTGTTTCTGCTGTTTCCTCCGTATCCGGCGCTCCTTGCCCTGCTCCCTTATCTTCCTCCCAAACGCTCTCCTCTTCCGTTTCATTTTCGGTTCTCCACACTTCTTCATGCGTATTGAAAACGGAGTTTCCACCGGGGGGATCTGCTGAATTGTACCGCCATATTCCTGCAATAACCGCAGCCACCGCTGCTGTCATGCTCAGAACCGCTATCACTGCTTTCCGACTGTTCCTCATGCTTAATGCCTCCTTATTACAATTTATCCGTATCAGCTTTATCTGAAATCAGTGTAGCAAGCCCTGTTCGGACAGGCAATGTTTGCTTTGTGATATTATCTTTGTTTCATGACATCTTATATTGCTTCGGATACACAGCGGATCAGGGGCCGGAGGCTTCCGGCATGATGTAATTCATAAATACCGCCACCATGAGAATGCCGGCCATAATCAGCCCCCACAGGGCATTGATGCAGACTGCCAGCACATTGACCGGACTGCGGCTTTCACTGTCTTTCACACAGATAACCGACAGGATCAGGCCGCCGGCAGCCAGCACAATATTGATCACAGCCCATATGCTGCGCGCCGTTTCGGACAGGCCGATATGCAGAGGGCCCGGAAGCAGCGCCGCCAACGGCAGTATGCTGATGATCAGTGCTGCTTTGCTTAACTTTTGGTATTTTCTATTTTCCATCTTTATTTACCTCATCTCTTTCTTCCCAAATCGGGTGACAGCCAGCCCCAGCATCAATACAAAGACCAGGGCTGCACAGGGTACAAAGGGCATCAGGGCAAATGTCCCGCCGGAGGATGCGGCTGTAAAATCGTGGAGCGAACAGGATACCAGATAGCCGCTGTAACAGTAAGGATATAAGATCCAGATCGGTGTATTGGCGGCCAGGACGCCCGGGATTACCAGAAGCAGATTCAGGCCGACCGACAGCAGCGGCTTTTCAAACACAACTGTGACGGCCCACATCGCGGCCGTGCAGGGAAGCATTGTAATAAACAGTCCGGCGCACCATTTCAGCAGATACGGCGCCGGAAGGGCTTCGGCTATTCCCGCCGTCTTAACCGCTATCAGGCCTGCAGCGGCGAACATTCCGAAAAATACCGCCATCTCCATAAACAGATAAAACAGGAGAACACAGAATTTTGCCATCGAAAGCGCATACCGGCTGACCGGCAGAGCCAGCATCTTCAGGATGCCGCTGTTCTGTGTTTCCCGTCCGGCGATCATCACACACACCACAATCATGCTGAAGGGCAGCAGATAGTAGGCGTAGACCAGGGCGCTCTGGATAAACATGGCCGGCCATGCATCCGTGTATTCCGGCGTAAAGTATCTGCTCAAGTTAGCGATTCCCGTGCTCACCACCAGCAGCGGAGCGATAAAGATCAAAGGAATGATCCTCGAGCGTCTCACTTTCATAAATTCAATTTTCAGCAGGTCTAAGAAATTCATTTCGGCCCTCCTCATTCACAGCGCATATTTTTGGCCGCCCAAAGTCCGGCGGTAAGAAAAAGGGCGGTCTCAGACAGCGATGCAACGCAGACCGCCGTATCCGCCCGGGCGCTCATGGCCACTGCCGGCTTTAACATCAGGACGAACGGATGGAGCAGAAACAGCCCTGCATCCGTGGATGCAAACGCCATGCCGGTTAAGAACCCTGCCACCCCGATTCCCAGCGGCACCCACAGATTCTCAAACCGCGATGAAATAAACAGCATGAAGGCCAGCACCGGCATGGAGGTAACATATGAGTATCCTGCAAAGACCAGCAGCGTTTCCCAATCAAATGCTCCCTCCGGCAGATTTGTCACGCCGATCCGCGCCAGTGAAAGATTCTGCAGGATGACCGCGGCCAGAAATGCCGCGCTTACTATCAGGAATTTACAGAAATAGATTCCCGCAGTGCTCACCGGAAGCGTGAATATCTTCCTCACCGCATTCCCCTTAAATTCCATGTAAAAGACCATACAGGCCGCACATACGATTCCGAACATATTGAGCACAACGAGCATGCCGTAGAGCTGGGTCATGAGGACGTCCATCGGGTCCAGAGGAAGATTCAGCAGCGTTTTCCTGCGCACCAGGAAATTTACAAAGGCATATGCGGCTCCCAGTATCCCGGCTGCAAGCAGCACGGGGATCACGCCTGTCCTCTTTTCTTTGCCAAGCTCAATCATAAGCGTTCTCATATTACCGCCCTCTGCTTTCTGGCCGCATTGTCCTGATCGATCATGGTGAGGAACATCTCCTCCAGATTGTCGGAAGCAAATCCCATATTCGAAGCGTTTTCCCGCAGCTTTTCAAGGCTTCCCTCAAATAAAAGGCGTCCGTGGTTCAGTATGCCGATATCATCCGCAATCAGCTCAATCTCAGAGAGCATGTGGGAGGATATCAGCACCGAACAGTCATAGAGGCCGGGCAGAGATTTGACCAGGCCGCGGATCTCATGGATTCCGGACGGATCAAGGCCGTTTGTAGGTTCATCCAATATCAGGATGGGCGGACGGCCGATCAGCGCGCCGGCAAGTCCCAGGCGCTGCTTCATGCCGAGGGAATATTTCCTGGCCAGACGTCCGCCAAACTCCGCGAGCCCCACCAACTCCAGCGCATCGTCCACCGCATCCGCCGAGAGCCCTAAAATCCTGCGGATGATGTCCAGATTCTCCCTGCCTGTCAGGTTGGCGTAATAGGACGGCGATTCAATGAACGAACCGATTTCCTTCAGGATCTCCCTGCGCTCGCCGGGAAAATGCTTTCCGTCCACAGTAAAGCTCCCCGATGTGGGAGCCGCAAGCCCCAGCAGCATCTTCATCGTAGTCGATTTCCCGGCCCCGTTTGGGCCGAGAAACCCGTAGATGCTTCCTCTTCGGACATGAAGGGAAACATGATTGACGGAAATGAAATCCTTATACTTTTTTGTGAGCTGATCCGTTGTGATGATGTAATCCATAGATATATCCACTCCTTTCACTGTCACCAACCGAAGGTTGATGACCTGCGCACACTTCAGTGTGCTTCCTCTTTCACTGTCACCAACCGAAGGTTGATGACCACTTCTGTGTGCTTCCTGATTCGTTATATCCATCATACGGTGCCATCCTGAAACCCACATTTCCGCTGCCTTACTTTTACCTTACTTTTACCCCGAATGCCACACGTCAAACTGCTGACATGATATAATATCGGCAAGGAGGTAAACATCATGGACAATTCCTTTTTACACAGCAAAAAGATCCTGCTGGTTGACGATGAGCCGGATCTTCTGAACATGGTTTCTGCGATTTTAAAAGACGATGGGTTTCAGGATATCACCGCTGTTTCTACTGTCCGTGAGGGATTAGCCGCCGTGCGATGCGGGCGGCCGGATCTGGCGGTGCTCGATGTGATGCTGCCGGACGGCGACGGCTTTGCCCTTTACAGACAGATCCGCAATGTCTCTGACATGCCCGTAATCTTTCTGACAGCGAGGGATGAAGCCTCTGACAAGCTGGCCGGTCTGGGGCTTGGAGCCGATGATTATATCGTAAAACCCTTCATGCCCCAGGAATTCCTGCTGCGGGTTTATGCGGTTCTCCGCCGCTGTTTTAAAGATGAGGCCCTCCTGCTTAAGCTCGACGCATGTACCGTTGATTTCAGCCGCGCCGAAGTCATAAAAGACGGCGTGACGATCCCCCTCACTGCCAAAGAATACGCGCTGCTGGAAACACTTGCCCGAAACGGAGGCAGGATCATCACCACAGATGCGCTGTGCGAGGCGCTGTGGGGAGACAATCCGTTCGGATATGAAAACAGCCTGAACGCTCATGTAAGGCGTGTCCGGGAAAAAATAGAAGCAGACCCCTCCAGACCGGTTTCACTCATCACCGTTAAGGGACTGGGCTATAAGCTTAAGACAAGGACGTGAATCCATGAAATCATTCGGTAAATATATTTCCAGGCATCTGCTCACATTCGCCTCCGTTATCATCGCACTTGTAATACTCAATGTGCTCACATTCGGCATCACTTTTTATAAAATTATTGCGAAAGATTATGGGGAAGCCTCCCCGCAGAACATGCTGGAGACAGCGTCAGAGGCCTCATCGGCAGACGGGATCACGGAAGATGCGCGGCACATACTGGAAGCCAATCATATCTGGGCCATGTATCTGGATATAGACGGGAACTGCGTTTGGACTGCCGGAACGCCTGCAGGCCTCCCCAATCACTACTCCCTCCAGGATGTGGCTCTCTTTTCCAGAGGTTATCTGAACGATTATCCCGTTTTTGTCAGGAACACGGATGACGGCCTGCTGGTATTGGGCTATCCCAAAGACAGCTATACCAAGCTCACCGGAAACTATCTGTCCGTCCGCACGGTCAGGACACTGCCGGTATATATCACCGCGGTCCTCGCGGCGGACATCCTGCTGCTGTTTGCACTATATTACGTATCCAAACGCAAAATTATGCGTAATACCGATCCCATTATCGAATCCATAGAGGCTCTGTCCGATGAAAAACCGGTGCATCTTAAACTGAACGGGGATCTGGCGGAGGTTGCAGACAGTATCAACAGAGCATCCCGGGTCCTTAACAGGCAGAATGAGGCCCGCGCGAACTGGATCAGCGGTGTATCCCATGATATCAGGACCCCGCTGTCCATGATCATGGGATACGCCGCAAAGATTGAGGATAATATAGAAGCTGGTCAGCCGATCCGGGAACAGGCCGGCATCATCCGCCGGCAGAGTGTCAGGATCCGGGAGCTGGTGCAGGATCTGAATCTGGTTTCACAGCTGGAATACGAGATGCAGCCGCTTCACAGAGAAAGGGTGCGCCTGTCCGCCCTGCTTCGTTCCTATGTGGCGGATCTGCTGAACGGAGGGCTTGAAGACCGTACTTCTGTGGAACTTTTAATCGGACCCGGCACAGAAGAAGCCGTGATGGAATGTGACGCCCGTCTGATCACACGTGCGGTCGGCAATCTTGTGCAAAACAGCATACACCACAATCCATCCGGCTGCAATATCACGCTGGCTCTTCTTCAGTCGGACGGAGATCTCACTGTCAGCGTCCGGGACAACGGGGTCGGTCTGACCCTCCAAAAGCAAAAAGAGCTGGCAGAAACTCCGCATTACATGGAGAGTACCGATGAACGGCTGAATCTGCGGCACGGGCTGGGTCTGCTGCTGGTGCGCCGGATCACAGAAGCCCACGGCGGATCCATGCACATAGAAAATCCGCCTGAAGGCGGAGTCTGCGTGTCTTTAACCTTCCGGCAGACAATTCGGCCGCATTAGATCCCCTTCTGGACTTCGTCCGCCAGCTTTAATATCTCCGGAGCGATCTTTGCCCTCCTCGCCCTGGTGATCCACTTATACAGAGGAAAGGCCGCGGCCATGCCGGCGATCCCGATCAGTCCCACCGGTATGCCCAAAACGAACAGCGCATTGCCCCATACCGTTACACAGCACATGCCCAGGCCAAACACCAGGGTTCCAGTGACGCCGACAGCCAGCGCAGCCACCATGCCCAGCGTTTCCGTGCTCCTGTCGAGCCGTCGGAGCTGTTCCATCTTATCCTCCGTTCTGGGAAGGTACTTCTGGCGTATGCCGTCTATCTCCTCTTTTTGTTTTGCAGAATAAGTATAATGAAATGACTGATCCTGTTTATCCATGATTAACTCCTCTCACCGGCCAGGAAATCCAACTGGCGGCCGGACCGAATGATCATATACGCCGCCAGTATAAGCACCAGCAGACATACACAGCTTCCCGTCAGAATATTCATCCAATAACGGCAGGCCATATCGCCGCCGAATTGCGAGAGCATGGATGTCTGAAGCGCAAATAGGGACATCAGAGCCGCTGCCATGCTGAGCATCTTGGCCGCGGACAGCAGCGGAGAATCCATTTGACGGTATTTTATAACGTTTATCACCGCAACGGTAACTGAATAAAAGGTATATGCTGCCGATGCGTAGATCGTCCAGTCCGGGTAGTAAAAACTGCGGTTCTTCCATATCATCTGAATGATCATGCCGGCCATGGACAGATTAAGTAAAAGCATCAGCCAGCCCGTCTGTCGGTAACGGCGCAGCTGCCTGATTCGTCCAGGCAAAACCGCTTCCTCTTTTTTCATGCGGCGGATGCCAGCCATCAGCATGAACCTCATAAAACCCAGCGCCAAGTAATAGACGGCGGTCGCAGCGAGCCACTCCGAGCGAAACACCAGGCTTTCGGCCAGCTTAAACACCGCATAACCCAGATTGATGAACAGCCCTGCATACACCGAAAGCTTTGCTCTGTAATCCCGGTCACTTAAGAAACGGTCCGCAAACACGGTTTTATGCAGCCATTTTCTCAATCCCCGCATCGAGCGAGGAAAACGTATCAGCCAGACGGTCAGGGTATAGGCAGACACTATATACGAGATATACCCAAAAGCCGTGTCATTCTGTCCGGTCATAAATGTATAGGTTAAAAGTACGGTTCCTGTCACAGTGATCAGGAGAGCCGGCACAGTTTTAGGCTGCAGCAGCCACAGGATACTCTTCTTAAGCCCCGCCATTTTCAATCCTCCCAAACCTTACGGTAAAACAGCTGCCTTTGCCTAATTCGCTGGTGACGGATATCTCCGCTCCCGTGATATCTATGATCCGTTTTACAAGCGCCAGGCCCAGGCCGTTTCCCTGGGTGCCGTGCGAGGCATCCCCCTGGTAGAATTTTTCAAAGATATGCTGTCCTGTCTCCCGGCTCATCCCACAGCCGGTATCGGTAACCGTGACAACGGCATCCGCATTGTCGGTCTCCAGACGAACGGCCACTCTGCCGCAGGGTGGGGTAAATTTCATGGCGTTAGAGAACAGATTGTTCCACACCAGATTCAGTAGTTCCCGGTCCGCCTCCACCAGCACATCTTCCTCTATCTGTATATCCAGCCCCAATTCTTTCTGTTCCCAGGTATTTTCGAACGCCAGGAGGCATTCACATAGCTGTTCTCCAAGGTTATATCTCTGCGCTTCCGGGAAAATCTGCTGGTTCTCCAGCTTGTTCAGCTTCAGTATATTCGTGATCATCTCCGAAAATCGCCGTGCCGCATCGGCAACGGTGCCGGCATATTCCATTCTCTTATCCTCTGGCAGATCTGGAACTTTGAGCATCGCAGCATAGTTTTGTATGACGGACAGCGGAGTTTTCAGCTCATGGGAGACATCGGCAATAAAATCTGTTTTCATCGTCTCTATGCCGGCCACCTCCTCCGCCATATGATTGAAATTCTCTATGATGATATCAAACTCATTTTTTGCTCCCATCCGGTGCAACGGCTCAATGCGCGCGGTGAAATCTCCACGGGTCATCCTTCGCGTCGCCTCCAGGATGCGGTTTACCGGCTGCTGTACGGTAAGCTTTCTGCGCAGATAATCAATCAGTGAGAACAGAACGCTTAACACCAGCACATTACAGAATGTCTTTCCCGCCCTGGCGCGTATTATATCCTCCGGGATATCCGCTCCGGAAAAGAACATCAGGAAACAGCAAGTAACGGTAAACGCTACCAGCAGAAAAAAAATGATTAAATTCCACAAGGAAAACATGCTTTTTTGAACCTGCGATTTCTTTTTCACTTCAGCACCGCCTTATAGCCAAGCCCATGGACCGTAACGATTTCAAAATCACTGCAGCCGGATAATTTATCCCTCAGCTTGGTCATATACACATCCACCGTCCGAAGCCCTGAGGTGGTTTCCGTATCCCAGAACTCATCCATCAGCTGTGAGCGGGTAAATGTCTTCTTTGGATAGGACAGCAGCTTAAAAAGCAGGTTAAATTCCCTGACCGTCAGCAAAACCTGCTCGCCGTTTAAATAGGCCGCATGCTCCTGCGCATCCAGCAGGAGGCTCCCTATCTCCAGCCTCTTATCTGACGCGATTCTGGCACGGCGCAGCAGCGCTCCGATCCTTAGCAGCAGCTCGTCAAGATCCACCGGTTTCACCATATAGTCGTCTATTCCAATCTTAAATCCCTTCCGTTTGGAAGTCATGTCATCCCTTGCTGTCATGAACAGGATAGGGATATTCTGATTTAATTCACGCACCGTCTTAGCAAACTCAAAGCCATCCGTTTCCGGCATCATGATATCCGAGATAATCAGATCGAATATATTTCCATACATCGCCTCATACGCTTCCCGGACATCCGTACAGCCAACCGCTTCAAAACCGTTCTGCCCCAGATAAGTGCAGACAGCGTGATTGAGTTCATGGTCATCTTCTACAATCAAAAGCTTGAACATATCACATACCTCCGCTCTGCTGCGCAGACGGAAATCAGCGCAGGTATAATATCTGTCGATATTATATCATGTCAGCAGGCTGACATGACCCCTCCGGGGGATGCGCATGATTTCCCGGGGAAATTGTCTGCTGCGCAGACGGAAATCAGCGCAAGTATAATATCTATCGATATTATACCATATAAATGTTAAAGTTTTGTTTAAATCAGAAGCGCGGAAAAGCCATCTTCCGCACCAGGCTCCTTTTCTACACTGATTTTTTGTCTTCACTTCCGTCATCCGGTATCTTCTCCAGAAAAGTTTCAACAAAATTATTTTCGATTTTTTTATAGCTGCCTGTAACAGCAGTCTCCACCTTCTTAGGTGTTTTCAATCTGTAATTGCTCATTTCTCAATAACCTCCTCTTATTTTATGCCTCTGCATATGGGAAACAGCGACAGCAGCAATACAATTCCAAGAATCCCGATCACAATGCCCGGTATCATCCTGCCCCATACCATCGTAAGGCACATGCCCGTCCCCAGCACCAGCACACCAGCAATGCACAGAAAAACTGCGCCCGCCGTTTTTTTGCTGAGTCTGACCGGAGGCTTATGCTCCATCCTGCGCCATGTAATCATACCGGCCAGCCCAACCGCCAGACCGGCGCACCCGACGGTAACGCCCGGCAAAAACACGCCCCATTGAGGCAGCAAAGCCATGCACATTCCCAACGCAAACAATATTGTGCTGACGGTTCCGAATATAAGACCTGCAAAACTGCTTTTTTTCATGCTAAAATCTCCTTTTTTGTTTTGTTAGGTTTACTTTACCGGGAGATTGTTTTTGAAATGATTATAAAATATTTACAAAATGTTAAACTGCAGAATCTTCTCCTCTTCCTTTCCAAATCCCGAAAAGAAACCTGCCGACAGCACGCCGATCACGCAGATGATGATACCTGTGGGCAGCAGCACCAGACTCACATTTTCGGAAAAAGTATCAAAAAGATATCCGTACACAATCTGTCCCAACGGCTGGGCACACATGGAAACCGTGAATACACAGGACATCACCTTACCGGTCAGATGTGAGGGCGTGCGCTCCTGAATGGCTGAAAGCGCAAATATGGAAAACATATTGCAGGCCGCCTGCCCGGCGCAGAATGCCAGCACCAGAACCAGGTATTTGGCAAATGAGGGCGCCGGCAGCAAAAATACTGCACCGGAGGGAAGCAGACAAATCCCCAAACCGATCATCAGCCAGTAGAGTTTTGTAAACTGCAGCTTACCTGCCAGCAGACCCGCAGCAAGCCCCCCCAATATGGCGGCCAGACCCATAGCGCTTTCCGCGACGCCGTAATGCTCAGCAGAAAGCCCCAGCACGGTGCGCACCAGAAACGGAAATCCTACCACAGCCGTCCCCATCACGAAAAAGCTGACCAGAGCAGCCAAAAGCAGCAGTTTTAAAACGCCTGGCTGCTCCCTGCTAAGAAATCTCATGCTGGCTGCCAGATCCTCTTTTACAATTTGTGTGATGCTCTGTTTTGCCGCGGGCTTGTGCTCCAGCCGTATAAAGCACTCCAGGAACGCGGTTAAAAAGAAGCAGATCACCGCGGCCAGCAGTACAGACCGGATGCCGAACGCCGTATAGAATATGCTTCCTGCAAAAGGTGTAGTAAACGCGGCAACCGCAGAAATCTGATTTACGACCGCATTGCCTTTTAAGATATTATCTCCGCTCTGCATCTGGGGGACGCAGGCCTGGACAGTTGGTGACTCAAAGGCTCCCAGCACAGACAGGACCACCAGCAGTGCGCCGATGAGATATATCCCGCTTCCTTCTCCAAACAGCAAAAATACCGCAAACACCGATAATCCTGAAATAACATCCAGCACCACCATGATATTCCGCCGGTTCATCCGGTCCGCCAGCATCCCGCCAAAGGGCGAAAGCAGGATAGTGGGAACCATAGCCACTGCAAGCAGCCCCGCAAAGACAGCCGCCGATCCGGTACGCTCCAGCACATACATGGACAGTGCAAACTTCAGCGTATTATTGCCGATCAGCGAGCTGGCCTGCCCCAGGATCAGAAAAGTGAAATTTCTGGTAAATAATTTTTGTTTCATATGTCTATCTCCTTCTGAATGCAATCGCCGTTACAATGTCTGCCGCCAGCCCCGCTGCGCCGAGAATAAAGCACCAAAACGCGGCTGTATGGTGTCCCTGCTTAGCCAGCCTGGCGGCTCCAAGCATCAGTCCTGCCTCCGCAGCCAGTGAAATGCTCTTTAAGGTTATACGGAGAGTCCGGCTCTTGTGCCAGGCAACGCTTACGCCCCGATCCAGCCTGTCGGCAGCCTCCTCCACACGGCGTTCGAACCTCTGGGCCGCCGCTTCGATACATCTGTCAAATTCGTATTCAGTCATTCCTGATACCTCCAATTCTTACAGTCTATTTTTATTTATCATACCTACCGTATGAATGTATGTATTTAAAATAAAGCTGCCTTCGCTTGTTTGAAAACGCTATCCTGAGAGTATGACACACATTTTACGGGAAGCAATTTTCAAACAAGCTCTGGCAGGCAACTCTATTTATCCGCTGTCTTGTCGGAGCTTTCTATCTCAATAAAATACTGCCGGGCCAGTTCCATTATCTCATCATCCACTATAGGAACCCCCATCTTATCCAGCATTTCGCCTATAAACTGAAATTTCCTAAGCATCCCCTCCGCGGTGGCCGGGTAGACTGTCGGCGCAAGCCAAAGGCTGGTCAGCAGCGGAATAAGCTCCGCGACCTCTCTGGTGTACTCCGTGCGGATGGATCCGTCCCTGTTTCCCTCCTCGATCAGCCGCTGGAAATAGGGTGTCAGTGTCTGGCGGTTGGACTCAATCATTCCCACCAGCACCCGCGGATTCTTGAGGATAGGCAGAGATTGGATGTTCATATCCATCCTGGCCCGGTCCGACTGATTCAGCCGTATCATTTCCCGAAGCTTCTGCAGGCCGTTCAAGTCATTTCGCCCCATCACGGCTTCAAAAGGATTGTTTTCCGTAAACATCCTGTCTCCCACCGCGTCCATAATTTCCTCTTTGGACTTGAAATGGTGGTAAACCGCCCCTTTGGTCAGGCCTCCCAGCTCATCCACGATATCCTGGATCGTCGTGTTATCATACCCTTTCACCAAAAACAGACGCTGGGCGGCATCCAGGATCCGTCCTACCGTCACCTCGGGGTATTTGTTGCGTGCCATACTTTCCTTCCTTTCCTGTCACCAGCCGAAGGCTGATGACCTACGCGCACATCAGTGCGCTTCCTCTTTTCCTGTCACCGGCCGGAGGCTGATGACCTTACTCTTCATTTACATACATACTTTCGGTATGTTTAGATTGTAACAGCTGTTTAATGAGCTGTCAAGATACATACCAAAAGAATCTATTTGAATATTACTATCCTGAACCTTTAAATTAGTTCAATCGCTCATCTACGATAGACTTTAAATCACTTTTTATCTTTTCTATCTTATATTTCTTCGAGGGAATATTTTTTATTACCTCTTTTACAGTTTACATATTCTCAACCGAAATTGGCAAAGTTGGATATTTATTCTTCAATATACTCAATACATTTCCTACTGCAACCCTAGGCACTCCCAACTTCGACACTATCACTGCTTCTTTGTTTAAAACACCATAATAAATATAAGAGGGCAGCATTTGCTAACGCCACATAGGGAAGGAATTTGAAAACAACAATCAAATATCAAATTATGGGCGATAGTAAAGGCAAAGGACAGCGTAGAAGGCAAAAATGCTTTCTACGCTGTCCTTCTTTCATTCAAAAACTCAAATCGCACATTCGCCAAGAAGAATCCTCTTTGCTACAATGTAGGCGAAGGAGGTTAAGCGATATGCGAAATCAAAAATACTACATAGCGATTAACGAGTACGAACGGAGAATTATCATCAACAGTCTAAACAGTCTAAGAAGCAAGCAGATCGCAGACGAAAAATATACCGATGCGGTTGATGATGTCCTTGTCAAAGTCGTAAATACGCCAATCAAGAAATTCAAAGTCAGGATTACGGAGGGATAAATTATGGAGAAAACAATATTGGAGCAAATGGGCGGAACTTATCACGAGGAGAACGGGTATCTTATTCCTGACCTTATTTTACCGCCCGAAGAAGGAAAGCCTATCGGAATATGGGGACAGCGGCATTTAAAGTATCTCAAAAGGCATAAAAGAGCGACTTATGCAACGCTCCTGACGAAAGGGAAACTGAATAACTATCTTGCTAACATTGACCGACAAGCAGAAGAAATGCTTTCTCGCTTGGTAAAACAAATGGCAGAGCGTGAAAATATAACCGAACAAATGAAAGCAGATAATCAGCTTATGTGGGTACAGAGGATGAATAACATTAAGAACAGAGCAACAGAAATTGTAAATACAGATATTATTTATATAATATAACATATCCGCGACAGGGAGAATCAGTTCTCCTTGCCGCTGATAGTTATTTTTTATCTGCCCAAAAAGTGAGATACATTTGAGCGACCGATTCCAGTAGTACCAGCAAAATATGTAAAATGATAAAAATGCAAATTGCTGTAAGGTATTTTAACGATACAATCGGAAGAAGATTCTCTATGAGGGATATAGCTATAAGTACCACTAAATATATAATTTCAATGATAACATTATAAGCTATGTTTGAAAGCAAAATCTGAAATAAAGATAATTGCTTTCCATTAACGGGTTTATATTGATTTTTATTTGATTCAGCTTCTTTTAAACATTGTATGTTTTTGTTATCCGCAGACACTAAAATTGTAATAATCGCTACTGAAAAGGAAATCAAAATCGCAACAATATTTATCTGCGTAGCTATAAACTCGGAAAAAGTCAATGCAACTTTTTCCGAATTGCCAATATTGAAAAATATCGCTAATAATAATGCAGTCACAGCAATGAGCATAGGAACAAGAAACTTTATAAAGACTTTTTTCCTTGACTTAAAGTAATCCTTAATTGGAATAAAAATTATACTTTTCATGTCTTATTCCTCGTTTCTTCAATGAATTCTTGTGCCTTTCCGAAGAAATCAAAACTGTTCACTTCATTGGTTATGGCTTCAGCTGTGACTGATAAATAATGCTTCATTTTCATCAACTCAGTATCAACTTCAAACTGACCGGATGCATTTGTCCCTTTGATAGTAATTTTCTTAATTTTCCCACTTGTTTTATTTTGAGAATCATCAAAATAGGCTTGAATCAGATTATCTGGGAATCTTTTTGCACCTTTGGGACGCTTAAGCCAAATTTCGACTTCATCATCAATATCATTTCTACCGGCAAACATCATAAAATCATCTTTAATATCTTCTTTACTTACTACCAGTTTCAATACGGACATCGTTTTTGCTTTCTTTATTGATGAAAGAAAGTCCTCTCCCGGCATAATTTCATATGATATTGTATAATGGTATTCGTCGTCACTATCTTCGTTATAGCTATTGAATTGAGTATTTAAATAGTCAACAATGCAGTTCAATGTTATGCCGTAATGATTGCTTTCATGCACGACAAGAAAACGATATTCGCCTGTGTTATAACGAATACATAAATGTGTTTTTTCTTCATCACCGTCTTGCTGACGCTTACGAGTGCCAAGTTCTGTCATTGTTTCGGTATCAATTTCGTTTCGGACATGGTTGTATTTAGCGGATTTAAAAATAATATTGTAGTTCCCGCTTTTTAAATCCTCATATGAATCAAGCCATACAACCTTTTCAGAACTTGTGATATCTTTCTTCCTATCGGTCAAATCCTTTTCGGTAATGTATAATAGTAATTTTGAAAAGGAATCTATGATTTGTTGCATATCATAGGTAGAAGAGTCGTTACTATCCTTTTGCTTTGAAATTGTAAGATAATAAAAGTAAATCGGAACATTTTTCTTTGGCTCTTGGCTACTCATTTTCATCCTCCATCATTATAATATATCGGACAGAAGTTTCCAGCTATCACTCTTGATATCATCAGAATAAGTTTCCGTACAAATGCAAAGTTCGCTGCTTTGCTTATCCTGACGAACAATTCCGCCGAGCAGATTATATTTGCTCATATAAGATTTCAATACTCCAAATTTCTTTGCGGTGTACTTGTCAATATCCTCGCTGTCACCTGTCTTAGTAAATCCGCCCTTCGTTTCGATTATCCATACTTTGCCGTCTGTTGTTCCAACAATATAGTCAGGATAAAATGATTTTTGCTTTCCAAAATTATCAGTATAAACGATAGAGAAATACTCAATGCCCTTATCTCCGTTTTTATAAAACCACTGAATGCTTTGACTATTCTCACAATAGCGTTCAAAAAGTTTTTCAGGAAGGGAACGCTTTTCAGCAGAAGAAAGATAGCCCTTATAAACATTTTTAAAAAATTCCACCTGCGATTTTGCCGTTCCGTCATAGGTGAAAATGACTTCCAACGGAAAACCAACCGGCTTCTCTGTTGTTTTCGGTATCGCTAATGTTAATTGCAACGATTCATCCGCCATAGCGTCACGGACATCTTCAACCAGCAAATGCTTATTATTGATTATAAAGGCATATAGTTCCCTTGTTTCAATTTTGAGAATTTTAGATTCGCAACGCAGTCCATTTAGAAACAGCTTCCGAACAATGGTGTTCGTGTTGTTGTAGTCCAAATTCACCTTATAACCAATCTCCGCAACACAATGATGATATTCTTTACCGTGTTTATGTGTGCTCAGCGCTTCGTGAATTGAGATATCGTTCAGTTCAGCGATATTCTCTTTTGATAAGGTGCTTACAGAACCTGATTTAGTATAGTCAATAATATCCTCAAAAAATGAATATCCGTGTGCCTCAAGCAACACCTTGTTTTTGGCGGTATCGTTTGCAATATGATACTTCTTCTCGAAGTACTTATAAATCACCTTGAGAGATAATTTAGCATCACGAGGAAACGGAACATCGGTTTTATATTCGCTGATAATTGTAAATGTGCGGTGTTCAGGCTTTAAAAATATCTTGTATGCGTCAAGCGCACCCTTTCCCAAACTCAGCTTCACGCTCTCTGTGAATTTTTCATCCAGCGTATACAGATAACAACTATTAAGCAGATCGCTCTCATAATGCTTTGCTTCCGGCATACGACGAATCCGTCCGATTGTCTGAATTTCGAACACTTCGCTCATATTATCACGCAGTTTAACAAGTATCTGCGCCCTTGGACAATCCCAGCCTGTAGCTACTGCCTGTTTGATAATAACTGCGATAGGTTCGGCATTCGGCTTTTCAATATCTTCAAGATTCTGCTTTTTATCGGAAAGCCAAACAGCAAGCGAATTGTTCTCATAAGTAATTCCCTTGCTTTCAAAATATTCTTCAACCCTTTCAAGTAAAGCGTCAGACTTATTCGGAATCTGCACGATAATGATAGGATTGATTTCTGCCTTTCGATTCAGATATTCGGATTGCAGTTCTCTCTGTTTATCTATCGCTTTATCAAGCAAATATGTAATCTGATCGTCGACGCTGATATGCTGATCAAAGTTTTCGTTGATAATAAGCAGCTTTTTAATCAAACCCTCTGCAATGACATCTTCTTCGGGAATATCAATCAAAACAGCATCTTTATAATTTTTCGGGGTGGCAGAACAACGGATTATTTTATCCGAACGGAAAAGTTCGATAATGTCATCCGCCTTTATTGTGTCGTTCTGATGGGATTCATCAACGATGATTTTAAAACTTAAGCCATCATCAAGCGCATTTCGTATATGCTCAATAAAGTTAGTACGCTCGCTGTCTTTAAGCGCATTATTGCCTTTCTTCGTCAACTTTTCCCAGTTGATAAAGCAGGCGTCATTTTCTTCAAAACCGGCAGTCATAATGTCGGAAAGCAATTTTGTTTGACTTCCATGGATATAACGATCCATTTTTTCTTTGCTTTGCTCTTCAAGGCTGCCTTTGCCGGGCGTGAGCCAAACGAACACCGTTTTATGATTGCTTTTGAAATACTCATCCATAAAATGAGTAAGTATAATAGTTTTTCCGCTTCCCGTACAGCTTTTAAGAATAATATCTCGGTTTGGCTGTTCCATTGCTTCGGTCAAATCAGCGATTGCTTTTATTTGAAAATTCGCAAGAGTAATATCCATTTTCACCCCTCCAGTTCTTTGTAATAGTAATCAGGAATAATGTTTATCGCAATTTTCCTGTCTTTCAAAATCTGTGTCTGCTGTGCATCCATCAAAATATCGTGTCCTAAGTATAGCTTCTGATATTTGGAATTGTTTTCAAGTTGAGAAATAAAATCGTTAAGTTCTTCTTCGGTTAGCACAATAGCAATTTCGGTATTGCCTGTAAAGTTCAAACCATTTTCAAGTTCAACCAATTCACGAATATGTTTTAAAAGCTCATCTGCGTATTCATAATACAGACGGTCTGAGATCGGAACATAGTCAACTTTGTAATATTTAAGGCTTGCAGCGTACTTTTCTTTGTCAATAACACGCTTGATACGCTCATAAGTAACTTCACGGCAAATATTATTCTCGTTGTTTGTACAGAGGATAAATTGGCGGTTGCCATTATCTTTTTTGTTTTGAGCAAGCACCGCTTGAGCCGTAGTTCCGCTGCCTGCAAAAAAGTCCAATATAGTAGCGTTTTTACTACTTGCCCCATTAATCTCAAATGCCACAAAATACTTAATCAATTCACTTGGTTTAGAAAATTTAAATACATCCTCTGAACCAAAAAAATTTCTAATTTCTTGTGTTCCGTCTTGTGTAAAGGGACCATTAAGTATTGAAGTTGGTTTTCCTCGACGTATATCCCCGTTTTCATCATAAAGATATTTCTTTGCACGAACGGAATAAGTACCATCTTTTTGTTTGTTAAATTCAACCTCATTGTTTTGTATTGCTAACTCAAGGCGTTCTCTACTCCATACCCATTGTTTTCTTGGGTGGATAATGTCTCCGTTATATTCAATGTCATACATTAAGTTAGGGCGATCCGCAAGGCTCGTGGTCATAAGCGGTTGTGTTAGATAACCACCTCTCACATCGTATTTTTCATCTGTTTTCTTATAAGCGGCTTGTCCTTCCTTATCTAATTCAGAGGTTAGGTCCGAAATTGGTTTTTTGCTATAACATAGAATGTACTCATGTACGCTAATAAAGCCTACTGTTTTTGCACCCGCACCATATTTATTTTTCCAAATGATTGTTTCAATATGATTTTCAGGAGAAAATACTTCATCACATAAAAGCTTTAATGCTGCCTGTTCATTTTCATCTATGCTTATAAAAATTACACCATTTTCGCTAAGCAACTTTTGTGCGATATGCAATCGTTGTTTCATAAATGAAATCCATTTACTATGACGAAAAGTATCTTCTTTGGATATTATGGTATCATCATATCTAAAATCAGTCCCTCCTGTGTTATACGGTGGATCAATATAGATAAGATCAATTTTCCCTTTATGCGTTTTCTCCAATAGCTTCAAAGATGCAAGATTATCCCCCTCAATGAGAAAATTCATCTGCCCGCCGTTGTCGATAAACAGGTTAGTATCTTCGGTCAGAACGGGCGTATGAGTATCAAGCACTTCGTCAATTTCTTCTCTGTGTTCCTCAAACACAAGACCGTATTTCTTACCGTTCACATCTTTTTCAAGATCGGAAAGGTAGGACAGCAAATTACCTGTGTTATCATCCTGCGGAGCAGCAGAAATAAAGCTACGAATTTCTTTGATTTTCGCAAGCAAATCCTCACGCTTCTGCTTTGATATATTTCCTGTTTTACTTTCGTCAACAGTTGCTTTGGCTTCCATTTCGGAAACAATGCTGTTCTCTGTATCTCCAAATATCGAATCAATCAAATCATATATGCCAGATTCTTTCCAGAATTCTGTAATACCAAGATTGTCAAGAGCCCTATCAGTAACATACTCTGTAACAGGATTGCACACGAATGTAGCTATAATTATCAATATTTTAATAGCAATAAACCACTTGCTCTTTTTGAATTTGTCCCATTCGGTTTTAGGCGAAAACTGCTTTTTGCTGACAATCTCTGCAATTTCCTCATTGATATCGTCCTGCGTGATCTCGCCGCTTTCATATAACTTTTCAGCAACATCTACAGAAAAATCATCTGTAACCATATCGGATAAAAAGTCGTATTTGGGGAGAGCGTCAATAAGGCTCACAATACCTGAAAGATTTAATTCCGATATAGCACTCATTACGGATGCACTTGCCTGTAGTCCCGAAACAATACCTTTGATGTTCAAAGTGTCAAAGGCTCTTGTCTGTTCAAAAATCGGAGTATAAGCAAGATTCATTACCTTAACGGACTCTGAGATTGGAGCAACTATCTTTCTATATTCTTCGAGTGCCGCAGTAGTACCGCCCATAGATAATTTTACAGCATTGAGAGTACTTTGTAATTCTCTTACAGCCGCAAACGCACCTGTTGTCTCCAATCTTAGTGTAGGAATATTCAAAATATCATATGGATTTCCGTTTATGCTCATAATATCCTCCCATTACATCCACTCAATATCAGTGACTAACCATTTTTCAGTAAATTTTTTGCTTCTGACCGCTGCTGTAAACGGTTTTGTCAAAAACTCCTTAATTGTTCTCAGTACCGCGCCGAAATCATCGGTTTTTGTATCAATCTTTCGACAAAATGCTTTCCATTTCTTTTGCATTGCTTCATCGCTGTCAAAAGTCATAACCTGTTCAAACTGCTCTATGGTAAAGGCGTGTCCACGATTTTCAAAGGTCTTTCTTAACGCTTCCATAAGTATCGCTCCGTCAAAATCAAACTTATTTGCAAGATAGTAAATATCGTAGTAATCCTTCATTCGGCTGGAAAACTCCATAAGGCTGAGGATAGCGTCAAGCTTTTCGGCAATCGTTGTTTCAAGAGAATAGGTATTTACCGTCGGAGCAGTAAAATCATCAAGCTGCGTTGGAATTTTCCTCTTTTCCTGCTTCGGTACAATGACGTCGCCCACGCCAAAGTCAATGCTGAACGGCGTTCTTGTGTTTTTGATTCGTGCTATAAGGGAAGCACTGATACCGGCGTATTTCTTGGCTACGGCAATAGAGGCAATATCTTTGATTTCAAAAGAAATAAAATCGTTGCCGGTAGGCGTGCTGATGATTTCTTCCAACACAGGCTTCAACTGTTCAGGTGTGTTGGGTACTTTCCGAAGAAGAAAATCCACATCCACCGTCACGCGGCTGTCAAAGTCTGTAACAGAATATATAAACAGTCCGCCTTTGAGCACAAGATTCTCAGCATATTTAGATTTCTCCAAACGTCGCAGAAATTCTTCCTGACAGAAGAGCTGTAAACAAAGCTGATAGCTTCTACCGCTTTCTTTTGCCTTGTTTTTCAATCTTGCCAGTACGGACGCTGCAATATCAGCCATTGAGCAATACCTCCATCACATTCATAACTCTTGCATATAGTTTCATTTCTCTTGCGTACTTTGAAAGGTTCGCAAGATTTTTATTTTTATCAGAGGCATAGGCGTTTAAGGCTTTGTTGAAGGTTTCATTATCCAGCTTTGTACGATATTTGAAACAATCACATATAGTCCTTTCCCGATCATACACAGAAAGCGTCACGCCGTTAAAGCTATCTGCCACCTTTCCGATTTGTAAAAAATCCTTTTGAATATAGTAAGCCTTAATCGGAAATTCCTCTATTTTCTTTACAGCACGAGAAGCCGTTCTCGGCACAGCGATAGACCATTCACGGGGAGCGAAATCGCTATACCCATAGTGGAACAATGCGGACTCAACACAGACAATTCCTTGCGGAAGAAGCTCCTGTAGCAATTGCTCCTCTGTTATTTGGTTGCTGTGAGGAAGCTGATAAAAACCCCTGCGGATTCTGTCAATGTAACCGTCTTTGCAAAGTGCCGCAACTTCGTAATTTTTTATACCTTCTGCAACAAAGTCAGCAGTTTTGGCAATGCCACCGTTATTTATAATTACCTTTTGTACAATTTCTTTTTTGTTCAAGCAAGCACCAACTTTCTGCACGCAAAGTTAAAATATTGTTTGCTAATATTATAACATGGCGCTGAAATAATTGCAATAATTTTAAGCAGACTGATTGTGATTTTTGCGTGCAATTCATAGTGATGTTTGTATTTGGACTACGGTCAAACTAAATAGTATTCCCATATTCTCCGAAAACCAGAAAAAGCTGAAGTTCGAAAACTAGTTCGAAAAATATTCAAAAATTTTCTGAAATGTATTGACAAACAGATGTTTACAGGTGTATAATAAAATGTTCTTTTCGGAGAACAACAACTGAATATGGGTTTACATAGATTTTGAAGGACGGCTTAGCGCCGTACACGCTTGCGGTATGCGAAAAGAAAATACTGCCGCTCCCACATCCACCTTGAACTGTCGGCGGACGGAAAGCGTAAATGACAGTTTCGACTTTGAATTTCAAAGCCGGTTACATGAGTGTGAAACCAAAACACAAAGGGGGAACTCTACCCTTTTGATGAGTCGGTACACATTTGTGTGCCGGCTTTTTTTGTTGTCAAAACGCCGGTTACAACTGAATGACCGGCTGAATGGGATATGATTTTGCGATGACTTTTTTCTATCAGAGGAACGAGCAAGACAACGCCGCCTGAAACGGGGACAGGAACTGCATTCAGGCAGACCGGCAAAACCATCTACGAGAAAGACAGCAGAGATGTCGCATACTGTAACAAGCAGGGAACTTGTACGGCAAGTTCCAACTCAAAATCGGCGGTTTAGCCGATTTACTCTTTAGGGGCTGCCGCCCCTAACACCCCGTTTTGATTTACGAATAAAATCTGAACTTTTGGAAACGTTATTGATATAATGCACTCATTGGGTGTATTGTATTGGTGAGGTGATAATGATGATGAATATTCGTGAAATGAGAACTCGGTTAGGCGACACCCAAAGCGAATTTGCCGCACGATATAATATCCCATTTCGTACCGTTCAGAATTGGGAAGCAGGCGTGCGTAAGCCGCCGGAATATATTATAAATCTGTTAGAAAGCCGTACACGGGCAGACCTTGTCAACCGAAAGACAACCGTATTGCCGAAGTACAGTCCGCAAAAAAGCGACCTGCCAAAAAGAAGCGACTATGTCGGCGCTCTCGCTTGGCTTAAGGCTGTCCGTGAATGTATTGGAGAATCCGTCGTTTTTGCATTAGATGAAGCGCTGATGTGTCAGGGCAATTTCAGAGGGCGCAGCGATGAGTATATTATATGGGTATATGGTGACGACTCGGTTTCCCGCTTTAACGGTGTAGTTGTTCTTGGCAATCAGATCAGCTCCTACAATGTAAAGGAAAAGAACGGACTGTTCTATACCGACTTTAACAGAACGGTGACAGATGCTCTTGCCAATGAATCTATCTTGGATATGCAGGGCATTATGGAAGCAATCAGCCGCTACTATTATCGCAACGGCGAGAGCTTGGAAGGAATTTCCGTAGCCCCCGAATATCAGGATAAGTTTGACAGATTAGCAGATGCAGCAATAGAATATTACGGAAATTAAGAGGTGATTTTTAATGAATATTACGGCAGAAGAAAAACTGATGTATGAGGTGATGAAGGCTATATATGACAGCGGGATTCCCATTAGCTTTAAGGGATCAATGGTGCTTAAAGCCTGCCTGATGGAAGCAGGCTTCACAGTAGATATTCGTCATACCGTAGTTATTGACGCCAACTGGAACTCTGACACGCCACCGACAGCCGAGCAGATGGTTGAATCCTTGCAAAGCGCTATTAAAAAATGCGGCACTGATTTGGAGGTTAGCATTTACCGAATGTATGGCGAAGGACGCTCTGCCGGTTTTGAACTGGCCAACCGAGAAACGGGCGAAATACTCTTTTCTATGGATATTGATGTAAACCGCCCTATTCCTCCCACAAAGCTTTATGAGGTGGAAGGATTGCGTTTTCGTGGTGTATCCCCTTCTCAAATGATAGCTGATAAGGTTTCTGCAATTTCTACCGATAAGGTGTTTCGCAGAATAAAAGATGTCGTAGACCTATATTATATTTCAAAGGTTTTTGATTTTGACAGTGCCGATGTTATTCAAACACTGAAAAACAGCGGCAAAAACTTGGATACCTTTAACGGCTTTCTTCGCAGAACCGAGGATTTACAGCACTCTTACGAAAAGTTCCGTTTTGCGGGCGGCGTGAATAAGCCGCCGTTTAAGGAAGTATATCGTGTGGTAAAATTATATATCAAGGATGTGCTTCCAAAAGAAAAGCAGTAAGCGATGAATAACCCACCGTTCCACAATTCCATCCTCTTGTGCAATAATAGAGACATTAAAGGAGAAGTACGATTCCGGCTGGTTCTCAGCTGCCTACTTTGTATTCGTTTACTACATCTCTTCGAAGCAAGTAACTGACTTCTCCCAAAAAGGAAGGAGCATAAAAAACTATGAATGAGAAACCGAAGAATGCCCCACGTACTGATCAGGAATGGATGGAACTGATACAAGAATGCCGTACAAGCGGGCTCAGGGACAAAATCTGGCACGGGATCCCGATCAGCGGCTTTACAGCAAGATAACAAAGCTTCGCAAAAGAGCCTGCGAAATACCGGCAGCGAATCATCGTGTCATCAGGGAATGCCAGCAGGTAGTTCCGCTTCCGCTCATCGATGAAATCCCTCAACCATACGGACACAGTTTGTCTGATGATAGATCCGAGCAGTCAGTTCCGGAAGTAATCCTGAAAGCTGGCAGCTACTGTATAGAATATCCAACCATGCAGCCAGAGACACGATCTTGAATAGTAACTGTTTAGGACCCCACTAGAACCGAAGAAGGAATCCGTGATTACTTAGCCGTAATGTCCTATATTGGCACTGCCAAGAAACATGGGAAAAATGCGGTTGAAGCTATAAAAAATGCATTTATGGGAAGACCTGAATTAATATTTGAATAATAGGCCTCCTAAACAGTTACAATTTGCCGTATATTAAATTAACCTTATCTGCTATGTAAAATATAGCATATCCCCACCCCTTTTTCTACTTAAACAACACACATGAAGGCGTTTCCCATCTCATTCTTCTTCCAGATAATCACCGATATGCGCCAGCATCACAATCGCATGGGTGCCCCACTGTCCGGTGCCGTTTCCGGTCAGGTGACCGGCTTCATGTATGATTTTGTGCACGCCGGCCTCGTCGATCTCACGCACAATGATGGGCACGGCCACCGCATCGTGCTGTTTGTGCTCTTCATCGCGCAGCAGATCATCCCAGCACTGCTTTGCCAGCACCTGATCGCCAGCCTTGCCGGCCGCATAGGCAGCGACGCCGTTGGCATAAGTATTCAGGCGGCCTCGCGGTGACCCCTCTCCCTTATGTATGCCTTTTCCGGTATTGGGCTCTCTCTCCCACCCTTCGTCCAGGCCATCCGGATCGCCGGCTGAAGAATAAACCAGCCCAGCATTTAAGAAGGATTTCCACAGCGCCGGATCGTCCAGCACAGCCAGCACCTCCGGCCATACATACTCGCTGCCGAAGCAGTAGTTGAAGTGGCTGGGCGGTGTTTTCGTCATCTGCTTCATATTGCCCGTATGCGGGTCATACCCCCAGATCGAGGAAGACGCAAAGCCGTCCGGGCCGGCAAAATGTGATAAAAGATTCAGGATTTTATCACGGTAGCGCGTATCGTTCGTGCGCTCCCAATGGGTCAGCCAGTTCCCGGCAAATACCATCATATCCGGCCCAAAGCGCGCGTGACAGGGGTAGTCCGGATCCGGCGGGAAATACTGGCGCAGCGGATCCATAGCCGCAACGGCAAAATCCACATCCTTCTCCATCTCCATGATATCCCCGATCCTCTCATCGCCGGTCAGATAATAATATACCTTATGCAGCTGTGTCAGCCCGATGCGGCATTCCTTGCAGCCGCAGCCCCAGTGCACCACATTGTGCCTGCTCCCCAGCATCTTATACGGTCCCAGGTGATAGAGGTCGCATTCTGAGGTATGGCGTGTCATCGCCTCCGCCCAGCGGAAATAATCCGGCCTGCCGGATCGCAGAAATCCGTACCACAGCCACAGATTCGGCACCAACTCGGTGTTCTGCCACGCATAACCGCCCATATCATAGAGCCAGTTATGGCGGAACGTGTCATAGGTGTGGCGGATATCTCCGTAATCCCAGAAGCCATACTGGTCAAATTCCTCGCGGATGCGTTTATGCTGCTCAAACAGATCGTCCAGATAACCTTCCACCTTTGCGCGTCCGGGTGTTGAACGGTCCTCCACACCCCAGGCATCGCCCAGAGCCATCGTAGAAAGGATGTATTCAGGGCCGCAGAAAAGCAGGTTCGGCTCCTGCCAGCTGCCGGCGCGTTTTACCAGTTCCTCATTGCCTGGGTACGCGCTGAAGGTTTCAACTACCGCCTCATTGGTGTTGGAGATGCCGTAGCCGGAAGCGCGCATTTCATCAAAGCCCTCATAGCAGGCCTGTACATGGGTCTTGTCGTCATAGCGGCGCATATCCATGGGCTGCCCTTCGGGGCTGTAGAACCAGAGGCGTATCGCTGCTCTGGGTTCCTTCATGCCCAGGATCTCCATGGATGCCGGGGACTTCTGCCAGAAATCGCGTTTAAACACAGCCATGCCTCCGTTTGTTCCGCCCGCATAGGCGATTCCCATAGCCCGCTTCCCGGCAGCGCCGCGCACGTACACGCAGTGATCGCCGGTGCGCTTGGATATATCGTAATGATCGCTGGAAAGCTGTGTGATCTTATAGTCATTCCACACCGTCATATCGTTCTGAAGTATACCCTGTGCTTCAGGGGTGACCTCGCCTTTCAGCTGACGGCGGTATGCGCCGTCCGGATCGTTTCTGGTCCACAGGCTTTTGGGCGATTCACAGAACAGGCCAGTTTCCCCGCCGATGCGCACAAAACGGTTATGAAGCGCTCCGGCAATGGGCAGATCGAATTCCAGCCCTATGCCCCGGATAAAATCCTCTTCTTCCCTGCCGTCAAAGGTAAAGGTATGTACCAAACGCACTGCAGCCTGTCCGGCATAAAAGTACAGACGCAGGTCAAAAGGAAGCCACTTGCGGCCGCGTTCCCCGGCCCCCCTCAGAACATGACTTCCGCGAAGGCGCACCACCGCAGACAGCTCCCCTTCCCTCTCCAGCCGCACTACCTCGGCGACGCCGTCAAAAGGCGATACCTGGGAGAGCGAATCGTAACCGCCGGTCTCGATCCGGCGCTCGCACAGAGCCACAAGGCGGCCATTGCTGTCGCCTCCTCTATGGGTGACTTTAAGCATATCACGGTCATTTATCCTCATCGTCCAAACCGCAGCACCTGTATCTACAGTGACACATTCCTCCTGCCGGTGTATCTTTAAACATGTTTCCAGCACCGCCGGCGCCTCCGGCACACGGTCGCTGACGGTATAGGAATTCTGAGGCGCATCCAACACTGTGCTGTGCAGCGTCCATTTCACCGAACCGTCCGGCCAGTAGGCCTGCGCCTCATTCTGTACGGGAACCGCTTTCCCGTCCGCGCCGTACAGATACAGCGGTGTTTCCTGCTTATGCGCTCCTTTGGGCCACGGCACGCCGAACCGTGTTCCGCCCGCTGTCTGGCGGCTTGCATCCATCCATTTGAGCTTTATATCCATGATCTTCCTCCTGCATGTCTTTGATTTATGGATATATCCATTATACGTTTTACGGTGTATACAGGCAAGTGAATATCACCAAATAAAAAACGATAAGCGTCTTCTGCCGTCACGCTCAGCAGAAATTTTTAGAACGCAGCGCCATAAAGTTTCCGTGCATGGCAGGACTGGGTATATCGACAAAAAAGGATTTTCCTATCGAACAAAAAAGGAAAGCAGCCCTTTCCCACTTTCTGATGCCCGGAAGGACTGCTTTCTATTTCAATATCCTAATTTGCATAAATCGAATCGTAGTTGGCTTTCTCCTCTGTCATCGCCTCCGCCCATTCATCCAGGAACTCCTGTACACCGCAAAGCCCAGTCATTGCCTCCTGCATCTTTGGCTCCGCCACATTGGCCAGAATATTTCTATACTCTGTCAAATAGAGAGGCTCTTTGAAGAATTTAAGTTCCGGATCATTAAGATACTCGGCAGATTTAACATAATATGGCTTTTCGGTTACCCATTCCGCCTTAGCGGCTTCTTCCTCAACCGGGATACCTCCCCTTAGCTGGATTACATCCGGTGCCGCATCGCTTACCATATACTCAATGAAATCCCATGCCTCTTCGGGATGACTGCATCCTGCCGTAATCGAATAGCCCTGAGCATCTACCACCGGATGACAGCTGTAGCCCTTTACACTCGGCGGCATTAAGAAAATCTCAAATTTAGTGTAATCGCCCTCAAATGTATCATCAATCAACTGCGCAGATCCCAGATTGTGAAAGATAGAAGCCGTTGTACCTGACTGAAAAGAAGCAGCAACCTCTGTCCAGCCTTTATTTAAATCATCTTCTGCTGTATACTCCTTGTACAGCGATAAGTACTTTTCGCAAAACTCCACATTCAGCGGGTCATTGATTGTAGATTTTCCATTTTCATCAAACGCTTCGGTTATCCCGGAGTATGCATACATCATATACTCCAGGTTCTGAGCGCCGCCAGCTCCGCCGCGTATAGTGGTGCCGTATCTGTTATTGGCCGGGTCCGCCAGTTTTTTTACGCTGTCAAAGAACTCATCCCACGTTTCTGGTATCTTAATGCTATTTTCCTTATACCAATCTGTACGGATCCAGAAATTTCGTACATTGATAGATGACGGGATCGCATACAGATCTTTTTTGTTGGGGTCATATTCAATATTGGCTTCGATAGAACCTTTCGATATCTTACCGTTTAGATCTGAGGCTTCAAAATAATCCGTCAGGGGTATAATATTACCTCTGGTTATGAATTCCGGCATAAAACATTGAAATACATCCGGTGCCGCATTTGCCGAAAACGCCATCTCAAGCTTGCTTTTTGCATCGGCAGCATTTCCCGGTATGCCCAGATACTCAATCTTAATATTGGGATTCGATTGCATATATCTGTCCACTGCGGCCTGATAAATCTCGTCCAATTCCGGAGTAGTCATCTCCATCCAGAAGGTCAGGGTGATCTCCTCTTCCTGTTGACCGTCTACAGATTCCATTTCAGTCCCCTGTTTAGTTCCGCCGGCCTGTGTGCTTTCTTTGGGTGTACTGCTGCAGGCAGTCAGACAGAGCAGCATAACCGTCACCAGAAACATCGCGGTAAATCTTTTTAACATTATTCGTACCTCCTCCTTAATTGTGATTCTATTATAATAAGAAACATTACAAATGACCATGCAGTGGTTTTGCAAAAGTTTCATCTATTTTTGCATCCGGACTGTTTTTATCTCATATGGATGAAAGTCCAATGCAAAGCATCCTTCTTTCACGGTCAGACATTCTATATTTTTTTCCATCATATCGCATTCACTGACTTCTGTGCAGCACGCCGTATGAAATACTGCATGCCGGCGGCATCCAAAGCCTTCGTATATACGTGCGATCAGCCCTTTACCGTCTTCAGCGGGCTTTACTGTTTCAACAAATATACCATCGTTTTCGCAGGACAGCAGCGGCATCTTACACCATGGCATGCTCTCATCTGCAGATCCTTTACCGATGACGGCAAACAGCGGATTATTTAAATCGTATGCCTCTTTCTGTATTTCCGCCTCTCTCCAGTCACCCTTGTGAGGCATAAAAGAGTATGTGAACTCATGATGTCCTTTATCCACCGCGTTAGGGAATGACGGTGAACGCAGCAGGGTAAGGCGCATAACCTGATCATGGATATCATACCCGTATTTACAGTCATTGAGAAGAGCCGCGCCGTAATCAGGTTCCGCAAGATCTGCAAAGCGCTGCGCGCAGGTTTCAAATCGCTCCGCATCCCAGGAAGTATTGCTGTGTGTCGGACGGACCGTAGTTCCAAACTGTATTTCATAGACAGCCGTATCTGCGTGTATATCCACAGGAAACGCCGCCTTCAGCATAATGTGTTCTTCCCGCCAGTCAATTAACGTATGAAAGTCTATTCTTCGGCTGTCCGAATATAAGCTGATTTCCTGATCAATTCTGGAGTTAAGCCAGCGCCTTGACTGCCTGATACAGATACGTACAGGTCCTTTTTCCGTCACTGTAACTTCCGGCGCGGGCAGTTTATACTGTTTTCGTCTGTAATAGGGGCTGATTTCCCAGGCATCATACTGGTAGGGCCTGTCCTCGTACGCTTCAATCACATTTCCCGGCCCGCTTAATATCTCGCGTTTCATCTCCTTATCATAGATGGACAGGATCGTGCCCTCCTCGCCAAAAGTTATAAGCAGATACCTGTTTTCCAGATGGCAGCCATCCCAGCTTATCGCATCCTCGACGGTCTCGCACCGGCCGCATATATCAAACAGTATAATGCCTGAGGCTGCAGCCTCCGGAATACGCGCAATATATCGGTTATTCCCGATTCTCTGTGCCGGATAGCCCTCTGCATCCCCATGTTTCAATCGGAGTACTTCTGCATCAGATATAAAATCAAACTTAACGATACCACCGCGTCTGAAACCCAATGTATTAATAACAGCCAGCCGGCCGTCGGGCAGACCCGGCTGAAGTATGGCAACAGCTTCATCCATATGCTTCTGCAGCACACTGAATATATTTTGATAGATCTCTTCAACATCGGGATATACACTCCCTAAGGCGGATCCCGGAAGGACATCATGGAACTGGTTCGTCAGAAATTGTTTCAGCATCTCATCCCAGGCAGCTTCATCCCGCTGAAAATCCGGATCGTACATGAGTGCTGCTGAAATCATGAACTCGCATTTCTGAAGCAGGTTTTCTACTCGGCGGTTCCAGCGCTTTACCATACCTACAGAGGTATATGTCCCCCGATGAAACTCCAGATAAAGCTCTCCGTTCCAGACCGGGAGATCCTCCCTACCGCACACCTCTTTTTCCAGGTGTTGAAAAAATTCTTTAACCGTTGAAAATACTACCTTAGGACATCCAGGCAGAGACTGTTCCATCCTCTGTCCTTCTTCAATCATCTGTCTGGTCGTGCCACCTCCGCCATCTCCATATCCATAAGCAATCAGATACGAATGGTTCAGCTGTTTCTGGCTGTACCGTTTCCATCCGCCAATTACATAATCCGGTTCCAGCTCACAATTGTACGAAGTAATATGAGGGCTTCTTGCAAAGCCAAAAGGATTGTAATCCACATGATCATACTGCTTTGCAGGTGAAAAATGCGTTAACAGGGCCGTTCCGTCTATGCCCTTCCATAGAAAGGTATCATATGGAATCTTGTCCTGCTGATTCCAGCTAATCTTAGTAGTCATGAAATAATCAATGCCACATTTTTTACAAATCTGCGGCAGAGCGGCGGAATATCCGAATACATCCGGAAGCCATAGAATACGGCTCTCTATGCCAAATTTACTCTGAAAATACTGCTTTCCCATTAAGAACTGACGTATCAGGCTCTCCCCTGAAGGCAGATTACAGTCAGCCTCTACCCACATCCCGCCCTCTGGCTCCCATCTTCCCTGCCGGACATACTCTTCCACTTTTGCAAACTGATCCGGCAGATTCTTTTCAAGGTATTCATATAACTGTGGCTGGGACGACATAAATATATACTCCGGATACTCTTCTAACAGCTTAAGCGCAGTGCTAAAGCTTCGCTGGACCTTCATCTGCGTATGGGCATAACGCCAGAGCCATGCCACATCAATATGAGTATGCCCCACACTGTATGCACAAACCGATTCCTGACTATTTTCCTTATCATAAACTGATTCTTTAAGATATTTTCTCACATGTTCTACGGATTGATAGAACGCTTCGCTGCCAGGTGCACACAGATTCAGCATGTCAACCGCCCTGCTCAAATGCGGAAGCATCTGTATGCCGGCCTCGCTGTCCTGTCCAATCAGCTTGAGTATTTCATAAGGGACCTTTAAATCGTAATACAGAGCGTGCACTTCCGGCACTATATTATAAAAACGCATAAAAAGTGTCCCCGGCCGGTTTTCCATCCCGCTCCAGGTAGTTTCCCGCACAGCCATGCCCGACCATGCATCCAGATCCACCGTATAACATTCTCCGGCGTGGACACTTTTTGCCAGCAGACATTCCTCGTGGTTTAAATCAATGCCCTGCAGCGGCTTCCGGTTGCAGTAGAGCAAGAACTGCGGGCTTTGGGCGTACCAGCTTTTTTTATCCTGTGTGATATCCAGCCAGAGTTCCTTTCCTTCCATTTCCGGAGGCACGGTAAATTCATAATGAAACCATCCCCGCATATCAAATCCGCCCCAGGTATCTCCGGAACCAAAAGGTTGAAACACAGGTACTTCCGTAAAATTCAGTACTTTATCCGCATATCCGATGGATTCCGGCCGTATGATATTGATGCGCATCAGATCTGCCAGATCCCGCGTCGCCTGACAGATGCGTTCTAATTCAAATGACTGTGTCTGATTCATACTTGCTCCATTCTTTATTAATATTTTTTGCAGCCGGGCGCACTCATCCTTTCACCGCGCCGGAAGCCATGCCGCTTACCAAATGTTTCTGGATCAGGGCAAACAGAAGCAGCGGAGGAAGAAGCGCAATCACACTGCTGGCCGCCAGTGAAGCCAGATTAACTGATGATTCCGCTATCAGCGACTTAAGGGCTATTGGAATTGTAAATTTTGTGTTCGTCATAATAAAAGAAAATGCGACCTGAAATTCATTCCAACATCCGACAAATGCAAAGGCACTGGTAGCAACCACTCCCGGCAGTACGATTCTCGGTATGATCCTCGCAATGATATACAGCCTCCCCGCACCGTCCACCATCGCCGCCTCTTCAATCTCAACCGGAACATCATTAATAAATCCCCGCATCAGCAGCGTATTAAACGGTGTCTGTGATACGATATAGAACAGAATTACAGAGCCCCTTGTATTGATCAGTCCCATGCGGTTGAACATCAGAAAAAGCGGCACTATATAGATTACAACAGGCATAATCTGCGTAAGCAAAAGCAGAATCAGGAATACCCCTTTGCCTTTAAACCGGAAACGGGATAGTGCATATCCGTTCAGCAGCGATAATATGACAATAAACACCACAGATCCCAGGCCAATGACCAGACTGTTCATAAAATATTGCGAAAATTTATTTCTGGTCCAGGAGACTATATAATTCGAAAACGTCGCCGGATCCGGTATGTATTTTACCGGGAGCTTGAATACATCTTCCGGCATTTTAAATGACGTAATAATGCTCCACAGTATCGGGGCAGCGGTAAAAAAGGCGATTACAATTAACGGCAAATATACCATCAGATACTTTTTACATTTTTTGTACCCCATATCCGTTTACCCCTCCTTTCCATATTTCGTAACCTTCAGATACACTACAGAATAAAGCAGCAGACCAATGGCCATAATGACCGCCATCGCTGACCCATATCCGTATTTTCCTCCTACAACCGCCTGCTGCATCAGATATACAGGCATTGTAGTGGTCAAGCGCAGCGGTCCTCCGTTTGTCATAGTAAATATTAAATCAATTGAATTAAATTCCCATATACATCTTAACAGTATAGAAAATGTAAGTGTCTCTCTAAGCAGCGGCAGCGTAATAAACCGGAATTTCTGCAGTGGACCGCAGCCATCGATGATACAGGATTCATAGATATCTGTTGGTATGGACTGCAGTCCAGCCAGAATTGTAATGGCGAAAAACGGTATGCCCCTCCAGAGCTCAGCTATTGCTACCGCCCAGAACGCCAGCCGCGGATTTGAAAGCCAGGCAATATTTTCATTAATCAGGTGCATTTTTTTCAGTACATCGTTTATAACCCCCACATGCTGATTATACATTACGGTCCAGAGCATGGTCGCAAGGACTCCTGATACCGCCCAGGGCATAAATGCCACCGACCTGAAAAATCCACGGCACTTTACCTTCTGGTTGAGTAACAGTGCAATGACCATACCAAAGACCACCTGTCCCACAATTTCAGAGACAACCCATTTCAGGCTGACTCCAAACGCCTTTTGAAAAACCTGGTCTTTTATCAGAAGCTTTTGAAAATTGGCTATACCGATAAATGTTCCTGTTCCCGTCAGGCTGTTGGTAGAATAATCCTGAAGGCTCAGCTTAAATACCTGTGTAATCGGTATTAACAGAAACAGAACAATCAGAAGTACCGTGGGCAGAATCAATAGATATGGAAAACATGATTTTTTAATGTGCTTATATTTCAATGAATAAAACCTCCTTCCGATGATGGCCACATGTATATTTTAGCTTTTGCGGACCGGATTTCCCATTAACTACATTGACCTTTTTGTTTGATTTTTTTGCGTTCTCCCTTCAACAGCTGGGCTCCAAATGTAAATAAGGTTCCCGCTCGCGGGATTCTCCGCCTGCGGCGGGTCGCCTTAGCGACATTAATCCGTTCCGCCGCTGTGCGCTCCTGCCCGGAGGGCTTTTGTTACATAGGAGAGTTCGGAGAACTTTATAACAAAAAGAGCTGCCATAATTCGGCAGCCCTGAACATGCATGTATATTATTCGAATTTTTGCTTATACTCCTGGGGGCTCAGCCCCGTATACTTTTTAAAAACAACGCTGAAGTACTGCGGATTGTTGTAACCCACCAGTTCGCAGATCTCATAAATCTTTCGGTCGGTGGTGCGCATCAGTTCCTCGGCTTTTTCGATCCGAACCATTGTAAGCCAGGACATAAAGTTTGTGTTTCTGTATTTTTTAATAATTCTGCATAGATGTGACGGTGAAAGATGGATATGCTCCGCGAGATCATTCAGACTCAAGCCGGCCACCGCATAATTATCCTTTATATAGTGTGCCGCCTCCCGAATTACGGCATGATTGCTGGCCAGTCCGGACTCTGTCTCCCTGACATGAAGGATCCGCCGACAGTCAGTACCGGAGATGGACTGCAGCACTTTATAGGTGGAATTATAAGCAGCATCTGTCTTAAAAATATCATGATACACACTGCTGACTCCTACCCTGCCATCCACATTAAGAAATTGTGCCAGTTTTTCCAGAGACTCTTCCATCGCACGGTGCACTCCCTCATCGGCGTTTTCCGTTTCTGTCCCTTTTCGTACAAAGAGCACATAGATCTGATTATCATAAGAATTACACAGCACATGATCTGCAAAAGGCCGGCATACCTCACCAATAACATTGATATAAGAAAAAAGATGCAGGCCGTTGATATTGGGCTGGTCATAATCCAAACCGGTATGCAGTATTATACTGACCAGTGCCAAGATAAGCGTATGATCACCCTGATCAAACCCCAGCGTCTCAAGCACCTCGCTGCGGCTGTTTATTTTAGCCGTCCCGATTATCAGATCCGTCATAAGCTGTGTAGCCAGCTGTGATTTTCCCTTCTCCTGCAGTTTTTTCTCTCGCCGTTCTTTTTTAATTTCCTCGCTGATGCGCTTGAGCTCCCCCAGCAGCACCTCATGCTTTTCATATTTAAGCACGTAGCCTGCGGCTTTCAGTTCAATTGCTTGTCTGGCATATTGAAAATCATCATAACCGGTCAAAAACAGCACCTTCATTTCAGGATGATGTTCCTGAATCCATGAAGCCAGTTCTATGCCGTTCATAAAAGGCATATTGATGTCCGCCAGTATGATGTCGGGATGCTCGCTGCCAATTACCTGAACCGCCTCTTCCCCATTGCGGCAGGGGGTTGCCAAATCAAACCCGTTCTCTCTCCATAAAATACTTTTAACTATGCCTTCACGTATAATATCCTCGTCGTCCACTATCAGTATCTTCATTATGCATCCCCCCAGCCTGCGTATATGGAATTCTGACTGTAACATTGGTGTATTTCTTGTATTCACTGTCGATCTCTATGCCGTATGCCTCACCGAAATAAAGCTTCAGCCTCTGATTGCTGTTCCATAGGCCGAAATGTCCGCCTGTCTTTTCTTTGGGATAAGGTTCCCGTATGTACCGGTTCAAGCGTTCCAACTCCTCAGGAGATATACCCCGTCCGTTGTCCCAGACTGTCAGGATAATCTGATCCTCGCAGCAGCATCCTGAAATATCTATTATGCCCTTATCAGTTTTATTCTTTATACCATGTGATATCGCATTTTCCACCAGCGGCTGGAGAGTCAGGGTCAGTATGCCGCATTCCAGGATATCTTCCTCAACATTAATCATCCATTCAAAAGAATAGTTATAACGTACCTCCAATATGCTCAAATAGTTCTTAATTATCTTCAGCTCATTGGATATGGATGTCTGTTCGTGACCATGATTCAGGCTTAAAACATAGAAATCAATCAGGGACTGGAACATGCTGCTAGCCTGTTGATACCGGTCCAGATCAATCAGTGATTTTACAGAAATCAGCGTATTATAAAGGAAATGAGGATTAATCTGAGACTGCAGAAGTAAAAGCTCAGTTTTCCTCTTACTTTTTTCAATATAAATGACCTCCCCCAGCTGTTTTTGGATCGTTCTGGTCATCTTATTCAGCGCATCAGCCACACGCCTTAATTCCTTGCGGTCTCTTGTTTCAAAGTATATCTGTGTATCGCCCAGCTCATAGATCTCGATCTGATCCACCAAAGAAGAGATATCTCTGGAAATCCAGCGGGATAGCAGAAGAACCGGAATGCATGCAATCGCTATCATAATGCCTACGCAGAGAAAGATCATGCGCTTGACCAGCTCCGTGCCCTTCATAATGCTATCGGTGGGAACTCCGTTTACCAGAACCCACCCATTGATATCAAGAGCCTCATAACTTATCATAATCTGACTGCCGGACCGATCTGTGAGCAGCTTGGCGCCCCTGCCAGACAGCATGCTTAAATATTTCATATCCGCATCGCTTAGCTGAAACGCCCCATCGTTCTGTTCACTGCAGCATATGCCTTCTGATGATATAAGTGCCGCAAAACTGCCCTTCTCTGTTACAATATTACCCAGAACATCTGCAACCGTGGCGGATGGAATGTTGACAGCCAGCAAAGATCCCGCTGTTGAATCCTCGTTGCCAATTACACAGTACAGGGTGAGCACCTGTCTCGCTTTTTTCGTTGCCAGCAGATCATCCTCATGTTCGTTGCTCCATATATAGTGACAAAGTTTTCCCTGGCTCTCAGGAACATCGAGTCTGTTTATCAGGCTGGAATAGGTATCCTGCATCACATAGGGTGCCGGACTCCTCATATAGATCAGCTTGTCCCCTGATTTCTCCAACATAATGATAGAATCCACCATACTCGGGTATTCCACAGCCATATCCGTGAGCATACCAGACAGACTGCTGCGGTATTCCAGATACTTTTTATCAATCGAATCTCTCACATCATGGCTGAACGTAAAGTATTCGTACGCAGTACTTTCGACGATCGCACTGCTTCGCATCAATATGGAACTCAGCTTATCTTCCAGCAGAATCTTTGTCTGATGAACCGTATTTTCCATCATTTTTTCCGTATTCAGCTTGAGCTGCTCTCCGGAAAAGTACAGACATATTCCTCCTGTTATGATGATAAAACAAAACAGCAGCGGCAGAAATATAAGCAGTAATTTATTTTGAAAGCTCAAACTGTAAAAAGCATGTCGTTTCATTCCCTCTCCCCCAGATGCAGCCCTTCTTGTTTGTATTATATATGTTACAAATAGAATTCTCAAGCATTTGAAATCCTACGGGCAAATGCATATCGACAAATCCTTCAAAGCGCAATATAAACAGCCATGGTAAAAAATGCCCCTTCCATTTTCCAACAAAGCAAAAACAACCAGCTTAAATTCAGATACAAAACAGTTTATATTGAAAAAGGAAGGGAGGATAAAAATGGAAAAAGGAAAAAAGGCAATCACGGAACCAGCTGCCATCATCACCGAACCAGGAGAACAATATGCTCTGGAAAACAGAAAGTGGCAGGGATGTCCGACTTTAGCCCGGACCCCTAAAGGCAGGCTGTGGGCCGGCTGGTACAGCGGCGGTATCTGTGAACCGGACGAGCGCAATTACAATCTTCTGGTGTACAGTGATGATGGGGGGATTATATGGAGTGATCCTGTGCTGGTCATAGACAGCAGACCGGAACTTCACTTAAGGGCCATGGATATCCAGGTATGGATGGATCCGGCGGACAGGCTTTGGGTATTCTGGACACAAACGGCAGATTCGGAACAAAAGGATGAAAACGGCAGATGTCTGGAGTATGCGGACGGCATATTTGGTGTATGGGCAGTCACCACAATGGATACAGCGTCTTCGAAACCCAGTTGGACACAGCCGGTCAGAATCAGTGACGGATTCCTGCGCTGCCGTCCCACCGTGTTATCCAATCGAAAAATCATCATGTGCCCATATGATTGGATTCATGACCGATACACTTATAATATCAGCTCCGATAACGGAGACAGCTGGATGCGCTGTTTAGGGCCAGTTAAAACAGGAAGCAGATGCTGCTTTGATGAAACAATGATCATTGAACGAAAAGACGGCATACTCTGGATGCTGGCAAGGACCGTCCAGGGAGCCCTTGCACAGTCTTTCTCCTGTGACGGAGCACAGAGCTGGCTTCCGGCAGGGCTTAGCAGGATAGCAAATCCATCATCCAGATTCTGGATTGGAAGGCTAAGTTCCGGCAGAATGCTGCTGATCAATCATCATAACTTTACAGGAAGAAACCGTCTTGCCGCATTTCTCTCAGAGGATGAAGGAGAAACATGGCCCTGGATGCTTCTTCTGGATGAAAGGTGCAACGTAAGCTATCCGGACGCTGTGGAATGTCCGGACGGCAGCATACTGTGCATTTATGACCGGGACAGAATCGGTACAGGTGAAATCCTGCTGGCGAAATTTACTGAATCGGATATACTCTCCGGAAAAGTCGGTTCCAGAGGATCCTTCTTAAAAAGAACTATCTGCCGCTGTCCGCCCCTTGTTCAAGACCAGGATCATTCGGAGGTATCCTATGAAAAATGATATTATTGAACAGATAAAACAGGAAAAACTGATTGCGATTCTAAGGCTTTCTGATGTTGACAGCTGTGTGAAAGCCGCTAAAGCGCTGTTTGCCGGCGGGATCCGCCTTCTGGAAATTCCCTTCCCCCAAACAGGTGACCGTATTGGTAATACCCCTGCGGCAATACGCGCAGTCAGTCAGGAACTGGGCGGACGGGTTACTGTTGGCGCAGGAACGGTAATACGGTCAGAACAGCTGAAGTCTGCCTGCCAGGCAGGTGCCGGATATATCATCTCCCCGGTCTGGGAAGAATCCCTGATCCGTGAAACCGGGCGCTTGGGACTGGTATCCATCCCCGGTGCTATGACCCCCACAGAAATCCTGCGGGCCCGCCTGGCGGGCGCTGACATTATAAAGTTATTTCCCGCGGCGTCCCTTGGATGCGCTTATCTCAAAGCCATTTTGACACCGCTTAGCGGGATTCCGATTCTGGCCGTAGGCGGTATTAACCGCGGCAATATTATGGACTTTATCCGCTGCGGAGCTGTTGGAGCAGGAATCGGCGGCAGCCTGGTCAATAAACAGGACCTCACCCAGGAAGCCGCTTCACTGGTAAGCCTCATCAGAAAGGGGATATAATATGGGAAAAATCGTATGCTTTGGGGAACTCATGATGCGTCTGAACCCCCAGGGATTTTTAAGGCTTGGTCAGGCGGGATGTCTGGAGACATCCTTTGCCGGAGGTGAAGCCAATGTCAGTGTCTCACTGGCAAACTATGGCGCAGATGTAAAATATATCACCAAACTTCCCAACAATGCATTGGGTATTCAGGCCAGAAATGAACTGCGCCGATACGGAGTTGACTGTACCGGCATCGTCTGGGGCGGTCCCAGGCTCGGGATCTACTTTGTGGAAAAAGGAGCGTCACAGAGGCCTTCCAAGGTGCTGTATGACCGGGCTGGCTCCTCTGTCAGTCTGGCACGGAGGGAGGATTTTAACTGGGAGTCGATACTTGAAGATGTGAGCTGGTTTCATTTTACCGGAATTACGCCAGCTTTGGGTCAAGAACTGCCTGCTATCTGCCTGGATGCGTTGCAGTGCTGTCAAAAAAAAGGGATTCGCGTCAGCTGTGATTTGAACTACCGCCAAGCCCTCTGGAACCGTGAAACAGCAGGTAAAGTTATGAAAAAACTGATGCCCTATGTGGATCTATGTATTGCTAATGAGGAAGATGCCGCGGATATATTTCAGATTTACGCGGACCGGACAGATGTTTCTGAAGGCCGGGTTGACCGTCAGGCCTATATGGATGTAGCCCGCAGGCTATCGGAATGTTTCGGTTTTTCCTGGGTGGCCATCACGCTGCGGACCAGCCTTTCAGCAGACGATAATAAATGGTCCGGCCTGTTATATGACGGTATCAGCTGTTTCCTGTCACCTGAATACAGCATGCATATCGTAGACCGGGTGGGCGGTGGGGATTCTTTCAGCGGAGCGCTGATTTATGCCCTGACGCAGGGATGGGACGGGCAGCGCACAGTTCATTTTGCTGCTGCAGCTTCCTGTTTGAAGCATTCCATCCCCTATGATTTTAATCAGGTTACCGCAGACGAAGTGCAGCAGCTCATGGATGGAAACAGAAGCGGCCGCGTTCTGCGATAAATCATATGAGATACTGGAATATATTACCTGTTCGCAGGTTAATAGATATTGCTATTCTAATATGGGGGGAACCTTCATGAAATCAAAAACCTTTAGGAATATGGCGGCGCACTGGCAGCTGTATCTCATGGTGCTGCCTGCCCTGATCTACCTTATACTGTTTTCCTATAAACCAATGTACGGCCTTATTATTGCTTTTAAGGACTACAGCTTCAAAGCAGGAATCTGGGGAAGCCGCTGGGTTGGATTTGATAACTTCAGGCGTCTTTTTGAATCCTACTGGTTTCCGCTTATTCTCAAAAATACGCTGTCTATCAGCTTTCTCACTCTGTTATTCGGATTCCCTCTGCCTATCCTGTTCGCACTGATGGTAAATGAAATCAAAGGCCGGAGAACCCGTCAGATCCTGCAGACCGTATCCTATGCGCCGCATTTTATTTCCGTCATTGTCATGTGCGGTCTGGTCATTCTGCTTCTGAATCCCGACGGAGGAATTATTAACCTCCTACTCGGATTTTTCGGCATGGATCCTGTCTATTTTATGCAGAAACCGGAAATGTTTCAATGGATCTATGTCATAAGCGGCATCTGGCAGGAAACAGGATGGAATGCAATCATCTACATTGCGGCTCTTTCAGGAGTGGATAAGGCACTTGTGGAGGCGGCTGAAATAGACGGAGCATCGAGGTTCCGTAAAATGGTACATATTTATTTTCCGGCCCTGGTGCCTACAATTGTTATTCTGCTCATCCTCCAATGCGGTTCTGTGATGAGCGTAGGCTACGAAAAAGCATATGCCCTTCAGAATTCCGCAAATATACAGGGATCTGAAGTTATATCCACATATGTCTATAAAATGGGCCTGGCCAATCAGGACTTCTCATTTGCTACAGCCGTAGGCCTGCTCAATTCCGTTGTGAATTCCGCTGTTCTGATCGCAGTCAATTCGGTTGCTAAAAAAGTGAATGAAGTAAGCCTATGGTAATGGAGGACATTTTATGAAATTCCGTAATAAAGAATACTGGCTGTCATTATGGGCGAAAAAAGGAGATCTTCTCTTTCAGGGAACGATCTGTCTGGTTCTCTTTCTGGTGTTTGTCATTACCCTTTATCCCATGGTATTTGCCATAAGCGCTTCAGTCAGTTCTCCTTCTGCGGTAGCGTCCGGCCGGATGCTCCTGTTTCCGGTAGAATGCACGCTGGATGGATACCGTTACATCATGCAATACAGGGAAATCTGGATCGGCTATGCCAACACATGCTTTTATACATTTCTGGGGACCATGCTGAATCTCGCGGCAACCGTTCCCTGCGCATATGCTCTTTCTCATCGCAAGCTGTATGGTAAAGGCATTTTGATGGGACTGTTCGTTGTCACCATGTATTTTAACGGCGGAATGATACCTGGCTATCTCAATATAGTATCGCTGGGACTGTTGAACACCAGATCCGCCATATTGCTTATGGGACTGGTATCCACTTACAATCTGATCGTCGCTAAGACTTTTTTTGCCTCATCCGTACCATGGGAACTGCATGAGGCAGCCGCCCTTGACGGCGCAAGCGATTTTAAGACTTTTTTTAAAGTTGTACTTCCCCTGGCCAAACCAATTATTGCAGTGTTGGCGCTGTACTATGCGGTCGGCCACTGGAACAGTTATTTTAATGAAATGATCTATTTGTCCGACAGGAACAAATATCCTCTGCAGGTTTTTCTTAGAGAAATTCTGACTTTAAGCCAATATCAGGCACAGGCTATGGAAGAAGGGGGGTACAGCATAGAGGAAATGCAGCGAATGATACAGGCCACGGAAACTGCCAATTTGATTAAATACGGCATTATTGTGGTTTCGGCACTGCCGATGATGATTCTGTATCCTTTCGTACAGAAATTTTTTGCCAAAGGTGTCATGATAGGTGCGATAAAGGGCTAAAACTTTACAGGAAAGGAAAAATAATATGAAAAAAGAATGCAAACATCAAGGAATTCGGTTTAAACAGTATCTGGCCTGTCTTCTCGTATCCGCTTTGCTGATTACAGGATGCAGCACCGAATCTGGAAGCGCAAATGCCTCCAAACCCCAGGCAGTGCCATCCGCTGAAGCGGACAGCAGCGTTACACCTGCCAGCAGTTCCGGCAGCCCAGAGGAGCCGGTCACCGTCAGAATTGCTACCTATACCATACAGGATCCCGCCAAAGCCTATCTGACCGAATATATAGAAAAAGAATTGGGAATTATCCTTGACTGGCAGGTATATTCCAGGGATTCCTTCTCCACACAGTTCTCGCTCATGCTAGCCACAGGCGATCTCCCGGATCTGTTTGTCGGATCCAACATAAGCAAACAGGATATCAATAAGTATGGGGCTGACGGGTATCTCCTGGATATGACGGCATATCTGGAATACATGCCGAACCTGTCCTCGCTCATAGAGAATTATCCTCTATGGGCCGCCTACCAGAAGGATGAAGGCGGCGCCATATATGGGCTGTCCCGGCTCTTCCCTTCGAGAATTGGTCTGGCAACCGGAATGGGAACCTTTATCAATAAAGAATGGCTTGAAAATGTGGGGATGGATATCCCTTCTACGGTGGATGAACTGTACGCAGTTTTAAAGGCGTTTAAAGAAAAGGATGCCAACGGAAACGGCGACCCGAACGATGAGATTCCCCTGGGAATTCAGCTTGGCAGCAGCGGAAGAGGCACCCGGTTTGAGTGGATGCTCCTCTCCGCATTCGGATTCTACACCAATAACCCGGAAATGACATTTCATCTGGATGATTCCGGCTCCGTTCGGCTTGTTCAGCAAGAAGATTCTTACAGGGAATATTTGAAATTCCTGAACAAACTGTATGAAGAAGGGTTAATGGAACCTTCTGCATTCATCATCACGGATGAAGAACGGATTGATAAAACCGCCAACGATAAATATGGTGTTTTCTGTGACTGGGCCGGTCTGACTACTGCCATCGGCGGCAAATATGATGGAAATCCATATGAAAAATATGCCTATATCTCAGCACTCACATCCGAATATAATGACAGGCTCATGTTTGGAATGGGCAACTGCGGATATGCAGGGGATTCCCGGACCTACATAAATGCCGATACAGACCATCCCGAAGAGATCGCACGGCTGATAGATTTCTTCCTCTCACCGGAAGGAACTACCATCGCCGATTACGGAAAGGAATCGGAAACATTTGCCTATATCGAAGACACCTACGGCAACCGCCTTCCATCCTTTATAAACGGATATACAGCCGATACCGTACGCCTGGACGAGGCTTTTAAACTCATCCGTACAACCGACGTAAACAGTATTGTTGAGGCTGCCGCTGATGACATCCTGGATCGGATGATTTACGAAGATGATACATTCACATATACCGCTTCCGCCGCTATTGAAAAGGAGCTTCGAAAAATGGATGAGCTTATACCTCCTTTTCCCGATTTAACCTTCAGCGGAGAGGACAGCAATACCTATTCCACTCTGAGCGGAGATGTAACCAATATCATCAAAACATATAAATCCTCTTTTATTCTGGGTGAAATGGATATAGACACCAATTGGCAGAAGTTTCAGTCAGACATGGAGACCGCCGGATTGGCTCAAATGCTGACTATTGTCACAGAAGCATATAAAACATTCATGGCAAACCAGTAATCAGCATATTCATCACATTCCCGCATGGCGTGTCCGGCCATGCGGGAATAAGAGAGGGGGATTGGGATGAAGGATAGAAAGAGACTCATAGGCAGCTTTATCCTTTCCTATAGCTTCATATGGCTGCCCGTTCTTCTGATCTGTTTTATCATATCTGAATATATGCTTGCCAGTATGCGGAAGAAGGAAGAGGAACGAATGGAGGAACAAACCTGGCAGATTGCCTGGGATCTGGCACAGCAGTATCAGAAATACTATGAAAACGGAATAGCGCTCGCCGCCAGGCCGGAGTTGCTGCCGGAACATTTCCTGAAAAATGACATGACACGTTTAGAGGGAACTGATATCCTGAAAGATGTATTATGCTACAATACGGATATCAGCGACATCTTCGTTTATTACGGTACGGATGAAATCTTTTCTTCCCGAGGACTTGCAGGTGTTGACGTTTATTTTGGAGAGACCTTAAACTGTCTGCCAAAAAGCAGAAAAGATGCCTCGGACATGCTCGTATCCGATGAGGCAGGTATATACTTCTTCAGTTCATCTTATACAAAAGGATATCTGTGCTGCCATATACCCATACACAGAGGAAAACGTCAGGGTCAGGAGAGACTTTCTTCTGTCAATTATTTATGTTCCCCGGACCCCCTTCTGCACCTGTTAGATCAGAGTGAGGACACTCTCTGCCGCCTCATGCTGAACCTGCCCAAAACCCTTTTGAATCTGTATCGGCAGGATGGACAATTCTTTATACAGGAGAACATGGGGGACACTGTCCCGGAATTACAGTCCGCCGGCGAGATAGTCTTCGAGGCTAAAATTCCGCTTAAATTTCAGACAGAGATAGCTCTCACAGCCTGCTACCGGCCCAATCTCATGTTTGAGTATATCAAACGAAACCAGCTGGTCAATTACTTTTTTATTTTTCTCGGAGCCGTTACCTCCCTGCTGATCACGGTTTATCTAAGCAGAAGCAGGGCCAGGCGGATCCATCTTCTGGAGAAAACTTTCGCGGACAGAAAAGAGATCCCGGACCATAGAGATGAATACCAGCATCTGCGCTCTCTGATCCGTGATATCGTCCAGGAAGCCGACACTCTGGCCATGAATGAATCAGCCTACAAAAAGGCTCTTCTTCAGCAAAGTACCCGGCTTTTATTCAGCGGTGAAACCGTTAACCCGCAGGATATCGAATTTTTTCTGCGGCTGTCCGGCGTTGAACTCTGCGAAGAGCATTATTTTGTCTGCGGATTTCTGATAGAAGATCATACGGGGCCGGTTGAACTCTATAAAGACCTTATTCTTGGGGATTTAGGCTGCACACAGGAAATTAACAGCCATATCGCCTGTTTTGCTCTGATCGAACTTCCTAATCTGGACAAAAACAGACAGCTCAGGCAATCCATATTGAAAGATAAATTAAACCGGCTGGCAGAAATGGGAGCCGGCCGTACGGTGGCAGCTGTAAGCCTGGTTTATCATGATATTGTGAAGGCGCCCTGTGCGTACCAAGAAGCTTTACAGCTTCTGCAAAACGCGGAACATCCAATCGCATCCGCGGCTTCCTGTGAACCGGCCATTCATTACTGGGCCGATTTGGACGGTACATCCAGGCAGTCGGAACATAATTCTTCAGATGCAGTGCCCTCCGCAGCAATAGAAAATACCGGCTGGACGGAATTTGATAAACTATTAAAATACATCGAAAATAATTATACCGATTGTAATCTGACGGCAGAACGCGTAGCCGACTATGCCCATCTGAATAAAACCTATTTAAGCCGGAGCTTCAAGGCCAAAATGAATATGACCTATATTGACTATCTGACAGCACTGCGTATGAAAAGAGCGGAGGAGCTGCTGCTTCATTCAGATCTTTCCATACCTAAGATCTGCAATCAGGCAGGATATATCGATGTATCCAGTTTCCGAAAAAAATTCAAAAAAATATATGGCATGTCCGCCTCCGATTACCGCAGCCGGTTTTGCGGGGCGGCACAGTCGCTTAAGAAATAATCGCTGGGGCTGCCGCACTATTTTAGTGCGGCACTTTTTATCCTTTAAATACAGGCAGAGGGTTCCCTCTTCCTGATAAATATGGAACTTGAGGAGAAGCTCTTCTGCCGGATCCCGGTGCGGGATTATCAGTTCACGCGGCAGTTTGACCTGGTTTTCCACAAAGACAGGATCCATGACGCATTTTTTCAACAGTTTATAGATTTTTGTGTGGATCTGGGATCTGAAGGTATGAGAAAATTAACAGATAATCAGAACCTGCGCCCGCCGGGCGCGCAATAAAGCGGGGCATACCGTTGTCTGTATGCCCCGCACCTATGCGGCTTTCTATATGCTTTATGCCATCCCTGCACTATTTGGCTGCGTCTTCAGTCTCCTCGCCGCTTTCGTCTTCTGCGGCAGAATAGTGAACCTTGGTCACTGTCAACACCACCGTCTCCGGATCGGTCAGCAGGTCTACGTCTTTATCGGATGCAATCGGCAGATCCTTTACCTTGATCGTATCGCCGACCTTCATCGCGCTCACATCGATTTCAACCTTTTCAACCAGCGCCGCGGGCACCGCCTTATATGAAATCTCATGTAGCAGTTCCTGCAGGACCCCCTCCTGAAGCTTGTCATGGCCGAGGAGAACGACTTCCGCGACGGAATGAACCTTTTCTCCGCTCACCAGCGCCTGAAAATCCATTTCATCGATCTGTCTTTTCATCGAGTTGTATACAATTTCTTTGACCAGCACATCCATGTTCCGGCCATCCACTTCCAGCATGATCTGGCTGCCCTTGCCATTCGTCTTGAGAAGACGTTCCGCATCGGCCTTTGCCATCTTAATCGGCATGGAACCCTGAATCTCTCTGCCAAATACATTGCCGGTCACAAATCCTTCCCGTCTAAGCTTCTTTGCTTTGATGGACATGTCTCTTTTTTCAGCTTTTAAAGTATTCATTTGACTTTTCCTCCTTATGCTGACTGCCACCGCCCACAGGCTGATGGCTTGCGCGCACATCTGTGCGTGTCCCAAATGCTTAGCGGCCTTTTTAAATAACAAACAGGTCTACTTAAGTATCACTTCTTGTTACGCCTTCATTATAACACCGGTGTCAAGACTAAATTGCACAACTATTTTTCGTTATTTATTTAAAATATATGAATATTTATAGTTTCAATTTAATATTGGTCATCATTTATACTTTCCTGCCATCTGAACTGTTACTTATATTTACACAGGCCGCAGGCGTGGTTGCAGGCGTTTTCGCTTGACTTAGAGTAAACTCTAAGCGTTATAATAAAAGCAGGCGTTATAATGAAACACGAGGTGAAAATAATGGAAAAATCAAATGTTTATTTTACAGACTTTCATACCGTTGCGTTCGGTGACGGACTGCCGGCCAAGCTTAAAAAGCTGATCAAAGCTGCCGGAATCGGCAATATCGATATGGACGGCAAATTTGTTGCCATCAAGATGCATTTCGGGGAATTGGGGAATTTAAGTTTCCTGCGCCCAAACTACGCCAAAGCCGTGGCGGATGTAGTGTCGGAGCTTGGCGGACAGCCTTTCTTAACCGACTGCAATACGCTGTATCCGGGCAGCCGCAAAAATGCGCTGGAGCATTTAAGATGTGCATGGGAGAACGGCTTTACGCCACTGACGGTGGGATGTCCGATCCTGATCGGCGACGGCTTGAAGGGTACCGATGACATCGAAGTGCCGGTAAACGGAGGCGAGTACATAAAATCCGCCAAAATCGGCCACGCCATCATGGATGCGGATGTATTCATCAGCTTAACCCACTTTAAGGGCCATGAGGCCACCGGATTCGGCGGCACCATCAAAAACATAGGCATGGGCTGCGGTTCCCGTGCAGGCAAAGCGGCGCAGCACAACAGCGGAATCCCCCATATCGATGAGGAGCTCTGCCGCGGCTGCCGCAGATGCTTCCGGGAATGTGCAAACGATGGGCTGGAATTTGATGCGGCTACGAAAAAAATGCATGTAAATCAGGATAACTGTATGGGCTGCGGCCGCTGCCTGGGGGCGTGCAATTTCGATGCCATTTCCTTTACCGACAGCTCCGCCGTTTACCAGCTCAACTGCAAGATGGCGGAATATACCAAAGCGGTGGTGGACGGACGTCCAAACTTCCATATTTCCCTTGTCATGGACGTATCGCCCAACTGCGACTGCCACGGCGAAAACGATGTCCCGATCCTGCCCAATATAGGCATGTTCGCGTCCTTTGACCCGCTGGCTTTAGACCAGGCCTGCGCCGATGCCTGCCTCGCCGCCAGCCCCATGCCGGACAGCCAGCTGGCCCGCAATATGGAGCAGCCGGATTTCGTGGACCATCACGACCATTTCCGCAACTCCACCCCGGAATCGGAATGGCAGAGCTGTCTCTCCCATGCAGAAAAGATCGGCCTGGGAAGCCGCCAGTACAATCTGATCCGGATTTGATCCGAATAAAAGCAGACCTATGCGGCGGTCACATCAGATCTTTTTTCTCCACATTCCATACGGAGAGAACTGCGAATATCAGTGAGACCGCCGTCAATGCGGCCGGCAGAACCGCGCTGTCCGCCATCGTAAAATCCCCAATATTGGCCTGTGTCAGCAGTATCAGCAGAAAAGATGCCACCACAGCTGCCTTTGATGAATGCATGGCCAGGCCGATATAGAGCGCAATAAACCCCATGCTGACGATCACAGCGGATTTCAGGATGAGCTGGATATAGAACCAGGCATCCGCCATATTAAAATCCAGCACAAATGAGGAAGTCATAAAATGCGATCCGATCAGGAGGCATCCGTAGATCAGCAGCTTTGTCAGAATCAGCGCGCCACAATTAAAGATCCAGACAGCGAGCATCTGTGAGGCAAGAATCCTGCGGCGTCCGATGGGATAGGTGAACATCAGGTTCATCGTTTTATTTTTGTATGCGCTGACTATGAAGGATGACAGCATGACGCCGGTCAGTATCAGAAATGCCATGCCGGTAAACAGCTCCACCGAAGAAGAGATAACTTCGTTTCCAGGAGCCGCATCCGGCACTCCGGTTACCGGATCGTTGGCTATGCCAAAAAAGGCCAGTGCATATATGAAGAGGCTTAACGCGGCTGCCACTAAAACAGCCGCCCGGATATACCTGCCTATATTGTTCTTTTTCCATTCCAGCCGTATAAGCTTAACCATATCAGTCCACCTCCCCGGTAATTTTCAGGAAATAGTCTTCCAGCGTACCGGCTTTTCTGCCAATAGCTTCGATTCCCACTTCATTTTCCGACAGCGTTTTGGACAGCGTCTGTATGGGGACACTCTCCTCATAGATGCGGATCCTGCCGCCGTCCATAATCTTAAACCGGTCAAGGTTCAGTTCATTGCTTAACACAAAGGCCGCCCGCTTTGTATCTTGAGTCTTAAGCTCAATGTACTCCAGGCTCATCTCTTCTATTTCTTTCATGGAAACTTCTTTTTTAAGGCAGCCGCGATGAATGACGCCGATCGTATCGGCAATGCTCTCTATCTCCGACAATATATGGGTGGATACCATCACCGTGATACCGTATTCCGAACAGAGCGTCTTTAACAGATCTCTTATCTGCTTCATACCCGCCGGATCCAGACCGTTTGTGGGCTCATCCAGGATCAGAAGCTCCGGCCTTGTCAGCACCGCCCTGGCAATCCCCAGTCTCTGTCTCATTCCCAGTGAATAGCTTTTCACCTGACGTCCGGCCGCCTCGGTCAGATCCAGCATCTCAAGAGCACTGTCTATGCTGCCATCCTGGTAAAACCCCATATACTCACAATGAAGCCTCAGGTTTTCTCTGCCTGTCATGTGATCGTAGAAGGTGGGAAACTCTATGATGCTGCCCATCCGCCCCAGCACTCCGTAAGATTTCGGTGTGAGGGTCTCTCCAAAGATTTCTATGGTTCCGCCGCTGGGTTTCCACAGGTTTGTGATCATCTTCATCACCGTGGTTTTACCTGCTCCGTTCGGGCCAAGGAAGCCATAGATTTCCCCCTTGCGGATATGCAGGTCTACATCGGATACCAGCGTTTTTCCGCCTATATTTTTGGTCAGACGGGCTGTTTGCAATATATAAGACATGATGCCGCCTCCTCTCTTTTCTGATATCCATTATAGAGGCACGGATTTTCAAAACCCTTGACCAATTATTACAAATTCCTTTCGTGGCCGGGCAGAGCACTAAAGGGGGCTCCTCTTCAGCGTTACGGTAAAAACCGTCTCCACGCCCGGTTCGCTTCGCAAAGTGATATCTCCCCCCAGCCTCCTTGCCAGATTTCTTGCTATGGTCAATCCCAGCCCGTTTCCCTGCACCTGGCTGCTCCTGGAATCCTCCGCGGTAAACAGCCGTTCAAACACCGTGCGGGCAAAAGCAGGTTCGATCCCTCTGCCGCGGTCGGTCACATCAATATACGCGCTGCTTTCATCCGCCCGCAGCGTGATACCCAGATATTTTCCTTCCGCCCCATAGCGCACTGCATTGGTAATCAGATTGAACAGAATCCTCTGCAGAGCGTCTTCATCTCCCTGCACATAGATAGGAGTCTCCGGGATCCCGGCTTCCACCAAAAAGCCCTGCTGTGTCAGAAGCTCGTAGAAATCCAGCAGATTTTTGCGGCAGCTTTCATTGACATTTATCCTGACCGGTTCAATGTTCATATCTCCGGCTTCCAGCTTAGCCAGCGTAAAAAACTCATTGATCAGATCCATTACCCGCTGCGCCCTTTCCTCCACCTTCGCTAGCATCCCGCCGTTTTCTGTCGTATTCAGCCGCATGATCTCCAGATAGCCCAAAATGACTGTCATCGGGGTTTTTATATCATGGGAAATATTTGAGAGCATCCTCTTTAAGGATATCTCCATGCGGCGGTAATCGGCGCGCACTTTCCGGCGGTCCTCCAGCACAAGATTGATCCGGTCCGCCAGCCGGATCAGTTCCCGGTTGTCCGTAAATACCAGCACTCTGCCGTCTTCTCCCGTTTCAAGAACAGATTCCAGAGCAGCGGCCATTTCATTCAGTTTTTTTGCCATCCCCTTTTTGTAGGCATACCTCTGATATAAAAGCATACCGGCAAGGGCGGCCGCACACAGAGATAACACGAATATCACAGCTTTATCGCTCATGCCTGTTCCCCCAGCTTATATCCGATTCCCCATACGGTGATCACATACCGCGGGCTGCGCGGATTCTCCTCCAGCTTATTCCGAAGCCTGCTTATATGGACATTCACCGCATTTTCATCCCCGAAATACGCCTCATTCCAAACACTGGTATAGATCTGTTCCTTGGTATAAACCCTCCGGGGATTCTGCATAAACAGCTTAAGGATCTCAAACTCTTTTGCTGTCAGTTCCACATTTACTCCTTTGTTAGACACCGTATAATCGGTAAGATTCATCATCAGATCACCGCATCTGATCGTCTCGCACTCCTGCGGCTCTGCCGCCTCGGACGTCTGCGCCCATCTGGTGCTTCTCCTTATATTGGCCTTTATGCGTGCCAGCACTTCGGACACGGAAAAGGGTTTCGTAATATAATCGTCCGCGCCCAGTCCCAAGCCCAGCGTTTTATCCGAATCACTGTCCTTAGCCGATAGGATGATGATCGGCACAATGCTGCTTCTGCGTATATACTGCATCACATCCATCCCGCTCTTTTTAGGTATCATCAGATCCAGCAGCACCAGGTCATAATGACCGCCGTCAAACAGACGGCATGCGCTCTCCCCATCCCCCGCACAGGTCACTTCAAAATTCTCCGTAGCCAGAAACTCCTTCAGCATTGTGCTGATCTCCATATCATCTTCCACCAGTAATAACTTCACGCCCCTACCTCCGGTTCTAAGCTTTTTATCATTATATTTCCTGCACGGATAATATACAAGGACTTCACAGCTTTTAGCCGAATATTCAAAGTTACTGTTCACGGCTGCTTATAAAGCAGCCGTGAACAGTAACTATTCAAAAAGGATCCGATTAGCGGTATAATACCTTCCCGCGCCGTTTACAGCGTCCGGACAATCGTTATATTTACCTCTCCTCCAACTCTATGCGCTCCTTAAGAGCCAGGAACAGCGTTACAAAGCCGGCCGTGACGAGGATATGCGCGATCCCCGCCACGCCGGATATCGCGCCGTTTGCTCCCGCGCCGGGCTGTATCTCCAGAACCTGCACCGCTCCGCGGACAAACATCATGACCACAGTCAGAGGGAGCCCTATGTTATACAGCACCAGAAATACCTTAAACTTCCGGCTTTCATTCAGCTTTAAACTCCTGTAAAAAAGCATCAGCAAAAGAAACAGAAAGCAGCCCAAAGCGAGCAGATGACCGTGGGCAAATGCCAGGGCTGTACGGCCTTCGAAAGCCATATACTTTGTAAACTCCCGATAAAATACGCCGCATACAATGGCCAGTATAAAATACAGAAAAGAAATCTTCCAAAGTTTCTTCATCATGCCGCCTTCCTTTCCGAACGCATATCCATAAACCCGATCAGCACTGTCCACACATAGGCGCAGGTCTTAGGGATCATGAGCATGCCGATTAACGGGTATGTATCCGCAAACAGCACCACCGGTATATAGAAGGCAAAGCTCAATACGATGGTCAGCCACATATGGCGGAAAGGCCGGTCATTATGCTTTTTTGCCTCCCGGAAGAACAGCACGATGATCAGAAGTCCCAAAAGGGCAAACGGGATATTGCGGTAGATGCCCCAGCTTAAAGGCGCGTCGGCGCTGGTCCAGGCATTCTGCGGGAACATGCACAGTGCGATCCGCACCGCAGACAGCAGATAAACCACAGCGGTCAGCCCTTTTTGTCCCTTCACTTCATAGCGCAGCCTCCATACATAATACAGCAGGATATAAAATACCGTCATCGTCACGGATGTAATCAGCTTGCCGACTCCCAGGGCAGCTGCGTAGTTTTCCAGCCCGGTGGTGCACAGCGCGTATGCGCGCGGAACCAGATGAAACGCATCCCCTGCCCCCAGCGTCACCGCCATGATCCCAAAGAGCAGATACTGCCGCTTTCCCTGATTCTTTCGAATCATGATCACACCCAGGGTAATCACCGTAATAAGATATACGGCATCAAACAGTGTTTCCATAATTGCCTGCATAGTCATTTCCTCCTTAAATAAAATAGAATATGATATTTATTATGAACATCGTTCATATTCAGTTATAAATTTTTCCCACCCAAACGCACGCATAGCATTGAGAAACCTCGCTGTATCTGCGTACCGGTAAGTGGGAAAATAAAATCGTCAGGCCCGCCGCATCAGCCGCGACGGCCATAGAACCGCGGTTCATTGATAGATACATCTAGACGCCATCTCTAACAGCGGGCCGCACCGCTCTCTTCCCTGCAGAAGCATGGAAGTCAAAGTGATGAATATCAGATCGACAAATTCATCCTGCGTAAAACCGCCGTGAAAAGCATCCGCCCTGACATCGGAATCCCTGCCTAGAACACATTTTAAGTTCTGTTTGATGTGTCCGAAGTACTGTTCCATCATCCGTCTGCCGCTGGCCTTGTCTTCGGCCGCAAAGCTCATGGAGTGGAGAGTAAAAAATCCCGGATACTTCCCGCATCCTTTCCGTATGCTTTCAAAAAGCCACTCAAGGCAGTCCGTGAAACAGTCAAACACGGAAAAATCCCCTGACATGTGAAAAATATCCTTCCATACATCTTCCACCGCAGCGCTGATCAGATCCGTCTTTGACGGAAAATAGTTATAGATGGACCCCACCGCCACGCCGCAGGCGGCAGCCACGCTGCGCATGTTCACAGCGGATATCCCCTGTTCCATCACAATCTTTCTGCATTCTTCCAAAATGGCTTCCTTAGATGTCACCACGGTATTCATAGCTCTCACCTCTCAAACTGAACAATGTTCATTATACATGAATACCTGCGCCTTGTCAAGAGCTACGCCATGCGCATGCGCGGGTTTACAACAGCTACGGTTACTGTTCGCAGTGTAAAGTCCCGCCATGCGCTGCTTTATCGGCAGCCGCGAACAGTAACCGGCTATGAGTAGCTGCTGTCCCCTCCTTACGGAAGAAACAGCTGATTTTCCTTCCTGCCGCCGCAGCTCTTCTTCATCTTCTGCGCCGCCGCCGATAACAACAGCTTATTGTTATGCCTTGCCTTCACAGGACATACCGCTATGCAGTGCATGCAGGAAATACAGCGTTCCCTGTCCACGCCCGCCGGATCATCCTGAGGGATCGCCTGGACCGGGCACTCCTTGGCACATCTGCCGCATCGGATGCAGGATTTATCCGCCGCGGGCTTCATCGGCACCCCGTTATACTCCCGGTAGGGCCTGCTGCCCGGGACCTTCACCTCGCCTTTGCTTCCGCCGCCCTCCAGGTGTTTCCTGATCCGCTGAGCGTAAGCCGCCAGTTCACTCCTGTCTCTGTCATCCGGCCTGCCCTCGCCGAATTTATGGATGATGGAATGCTCCGCCACAGCAGCCACGGCAGCGGCACAGAAGAATCCCGCCACATCCAGGGTATCTTTAAGCTCCAGCAGCGTATCCTCATAATCCCGGTTTCCGTAAACCGCAGCAAGCACGGCGGAGGCTTTGCCGCCCCGCAGCATGGAAAGGCGCTCCAGCGCCGTGCCCGGCACCCGTCCTCCAAAGCTCGGCACCGCAACGATACAGACGTCGTCACCGCCAAAACGGCATTTCGACAAATCCCTGTCCGGATTCAGCAAATCGATCTCTTCCTTTTCGCAGTCCCATGCGCTGCCGATGATACCTGCCGCCTTTTTGGTGCCGCCGGTAGGGCTGAAATAAATTATATACAGTTTTCCCATATGCCACTCTCCGTTCATCTTACACTGTATACAATTATATCCCTTACCTCCTCCGGATGCAATACATCACCGTTCCTCTTCCATACGCGCCTCTTTCATACGCATCATAATCTCTTCCCACGCCGCCGGCCGGTAATCCATGCGCTCCGCGCTGACGCAGAAGCTCTGCCTGCTGACATCCGCATATTGGGGACTTGCATGTACATGTCCGAATATATTGGCATAGGGCATGTTTCTGTTCAAGTACAGCGGCTCATGGGAGAGCCAGTACCAGTTTTCAAACAGGACCGGCCAGTATGAGGCATGGATAAACCCCATCTCCTCCCACTGCTCCGAAGTGAAATGCCGGTCATGATTGCCCATGATCAGGTACTTCTCTCCGGCAAGCAGCGACAGGATTCTCCTGTTGTCTTCCCGTCCGCAGGCAGAAAAATCCCCTAGGACAAAGACCCGGCTGTCCTGGTCCACCGTTTCGTTCCAGCGCCGGATGAGCTCCTCTTCCATCTCTTTTGTTCCGGCAAAGGGTCTGCCCTCATATCCTATGATCCGGCTGTCCCCAAAATGGGGATCCGCAATCAAAAATGTCCGCTTCATATGGCAATCCACTGCACGGCATGCTCGATCTGCCACCGCAGATCCCCGCTGTGCACGCCGGTATGCTTCCATTCGCTGTGATACCCCAGGCACGGACAGATACAGGTCATATACCTGCCCGCTGCTTCCGCCTTTCCCTGACCGGCGCCCCCGGGCACGTGGATGCGCATTCTTTTCCTGTAATGGACGTGTCCGCAGACAGCATATTTCACACGGTACCTGGAAAGAAGTTCTCCCAGGGCTTCGCTTCCCAAAAATCCGTTAAAGTAATCCCAGGGCGCACGGTCTCCCGGCACACAGAACTCCCTCACCGGCAGCATATGGGTGACCACGATGGCCGGATACTCCCTGTACCTTACAAGCTGAGCCTCCAGCCGTTCAAGGCTGCGGCGAAGACACCCCCTGTTGTCAACCGTCCACTGGTTTTTCAGCCGGTCCTGCCAGATGCGGCCCTCCAGCTCCATGGCATCCAGCTGCTTTTCATCATATTGAGGAGACGCGAAAGAGTAATCGTACCATCCGATATCGCCGATCAGCGCATAGGTTTCGCGTTTTCCCTTCAAAAGGCAGCCTTTGTTTGACAGGCAGTTTGGGTCCTTTTCGAACGTCCGGTAAATCTGATCGGTGGACAGGATATGAAAGTCTCCGCTCCACATATCATGATTTCCGGGCACATACCAGACCGGAATCCCGGCCAGCCGTTTGAGGTCAGCCGCCGAAGTGCAGGTCTTAAGCACATCCTCACTGATATCACCGGCGATGAGCACGCCGTCCGCCCCCTCGTCCTTCAGATAACCGGCCAGACACTCCAGGACCGGATAAGATTTATTGATGTCCACATGCAAATCTGCAATCGCCGCCAGCTTCATATGGCAATCCCCTCCCCATCATACGCCAGAGCCGCCGTTTCTCCCTGTTTCTGCTCCCCGCAGTAATGACAGGCAGCCATCCAGCCTTTGGATATCTCCTGCAGCTGCGGCTTCTCCTGCCTGCATTTATCCGTGCAGTAAGGGCATCGGGTGTGGAAGGGACATCCGGACGGCGGGTTTGACGGGCTTGGCACATCCCCCTTCAGCACAATCCGCTCCCTCTTTTCCCCGTCTTCCCTGGCCGAGGCGGAAAAAAGCGCCTGTGTATAGGGGTGTCTGGCATGCCAGGTGATCTCTTCCTGGCTGCCGATTTCCACAATACTGCCCAGATACATCACCCCGATCCGGTCCGACATGTAGGACACCACATTCAGATCATGGGAGATGAAGAGATAGGTCAGGCCATATTCCTTCTGCAGCCTCTTCATCAGATTCAGGATCTGAGCCTGCACCGATACGTCCAGAGCCGACACCGGTTCATCCGCGACCACAAAGGACGGATTTAAAATCAGTGCCAGAGCGATGCTGACCCGCTGGCGCTGGCCGCCGGACAGCTGCCCGGGATACCGGTCTTTATAGCTCTCATCCAGCCCCACCACCTGCAGCATGCGGTTTACCATATGCTGCCGCTCCTCTTTACCCATCTCACGGTGATGGATCACCAGCGGTTCTTCCAGAAGCCAGCCGATCTTTTTCTGCGGATTGATGGAAGCATAGGGATCCTGAAACACCATCTGGATACTGCTTCGGAAGGCTCCAAAACGGCGTTCGCTCATATGGGTGATATCCTGGCCTTCAAACAGGATGCTGCCGCTTGTGGCCGTCAGCAGATGGACCAGCAGATTGCCCGTGGTGGACTTGCCGCATCCGGATTCCCCCACCAGGCCCAGAGTTTCTCCCCTGTAGATATCCAGGGATATGCCATCCACCGCTTTTACCTGCCTGCGCTTCTTATCCGTATAAACCTTAGTCACATTGCGCAGAGTTACCAGCGATTCATTCATGATCCGCCTTCCTTTCCGCCGACCGCTTTTCTATTTCCGCCGGACTTAAATGACAGTACACATCCCTGCCGCGATAACTGTAGCTATGAGGCGTCTCCTCATGGCAGCGGCTCTGCGCGCCAAAGCAGCGGCCGGCGAAGGGACAGCCCTTTTTGCTCCGGCGCTGCAGCGGTTCCACGGTGCCCGGTATGGATTCCAGCTCCCTGCCCCGTCTTCCTGCAGAAGGGATAGCGGCGGCCAGCCCTCTCGTATAGGGATGCACCGGCTCCTTAAGCACATATTCCACCGGGCCGCTCTCCACCACCCGGCCGGCATACATGATATATACGCGGCTGCACAGGTCACGGATCACTCCCAGGTCATGGGAAATCAAAAGCACCGCCGTCTGCCTCTCCCTGTTCATCTTTTTCATCAGATCCATGATCTGAGCCTGTATTGTCACGTCCAACGCCGTGGTGGGTTCATCGGCGATGAGCAGATCCGGGTTATTGACAAAGGCCATGGCGATCATGATGCGCTGGCGCTGGCCGCCGGAGAGCTGATGGGGATAGCTCTGATAAATCCGTTCCACATCAGGCAGACCCACCTGCTTTAATACCTCTAAGACCTTCTTTACGGCTGCCTCTCCGGTCACTTTCTGATGCAGCAGCACATTTTCCTGTATCTGTTTTCCCACTTTAATTAAAGGATTCAGCGCAGTCATGGGTTCCTGAAAGATCATAGAGATTCTGTCCCCGCGGTAAAAGGACCACTCCCTGTCATTGAAAGTGAGCAGTTCCTCGTCCCCAAAGCGAATGCTTCCGGAAACTCTGGCATTCTCCGGCTGCAGTCCGATCATGGACAGAGCCGTTACCGATTTCCCGCAGCCCGATTCGCCGATTAAGGCCACGATCTCCCCGGGGGCTATTTCCATATTCACATCCCTTACGGCCGCGTATTCTTTCTTATCCTGTACAAAACTCAAGGAAAAGTTCTTTACTTTACACACACTGTTCATTCTATCTGCCCTCGTTCACTTCCTGAATACCGTCCCCCAAAAGGTTGAATCCCAGCACCAGCACCGCAATGATGACGGCGGGAATCAGCACATACCAGGCCGCGCGCAGGATGCAGTCCTGCGCCTCGCTTAACATCTTGCCGAGGCTTGGATCAGGCGGCTGGATGCCCATGCCCAGATAGCTTAATCCGGCTTCCGACATCACCGCTCCGGCAAAAGCCAGCGAAGCCGTGGCCGCAAGCTCTGCCGTCAGATTGGGCAGAATATGTACAAACATGATGCGCAGCCCTCCGGCTCCCCGGACCTTCTCGGCCTTGACAAAATCCGCATCCCGGTACTTCATGAAGCCGCTTCTGGACATCCTGGCAAACCGGGGCACCGACATGATTGCCAGCGCGAGAACCGTGTTGGAGATGCCGTTTCCAAATACCGCGATCAGCATCAGCGCCAGCAGCACCCCCGGAAAAGCCATCTGTGCGTCAATCAGCTTCATGATCACTTCATCCACCCTGCCGCCGTAATAGCCTGCAAAGGATCCGACTGCGATGCCTGCGGCTCCTCCGCAAGCCACCACCAGGACGCCGATCAGAAAGGAAATCTGCACGCCCTTCATCGCACGGCTTAAGATGTCACGCCCGAACTGGTCCGTGCCAAGCCAGTGAGCGGCTCCCGGTACGGACAGCTTATTGGTCAGTTCCATCGCATTGGGTTCGCAGGGCAGATGCACCAGGCTCACTAACAGCAGTGTGCTCATCAGGGCAATCATGCCGAACCCTATGCAAAAACTGATACTTGAAAAATATTTTTTCATAAGAATCCCCCGATATTTATTTCAGCCTAATTCTGGGATCCACCACGGAATAGACCAGATCCACGGCAAAATTACACAGCACGACGATAACCGCCAGGTAAAGCACCAGCCCCTGCAAAAGCGGCAGGTCGCGGCTGGAGATGGAAACAGAGATCAGGCGGCCGATGCCGGGAAGTGAGAACACATTCTCCGTGATGATGCTGCCGCCCAGGATATCGGCGGTCAGCATGCCAAGGATCGTGATGACCGGAATCAGGGAATTGCGCACCACATGCCGGTACATCACCTTTGATTTCCGAAGGCCCTTGCTGTAAGCGGTCCTGACATAATCCTGCTTCTGCTGGTTGGTGACGGACACCTTAACGTAGCGGATCAGCACGGCTGAAGAACCCAGGGCGATGGACAGCGAGGGCAGAAGCAGCGAACGCATGCATCCTGCCGGGTCCTCCGCCCAGGAAATATATCCGATGGACGGAAGCCACTTAAGCCTCACGGAAAACAGGTTGATCAGGAAAATCCCCATGCAGAATGCCGGTACGGACAGGCTGATCTGGGACAGCATGGAAAAACCTACGCTGTATTTTCTGCCGCCGTGCCCGGCCAGCCATATCCCAGCCGGTATGCCGATCAGAACGGTCATGAGCATGGTCATCACCGCCAGGCTTCCGGTCACGGTAAGCCCCGATGTAATCAGCTGGGACACCGGCTGCTGATAGCGGAAGGATGTCCCCAGGTCTCCCGCAAACAGCCCCCGTATCCAGCTGAAATATCTCTGGTACAGCGGTTTATCAAGCCCCATGCTCTGTTCCAGGGCCTCAATCTGCATCGGATCCGCATCCACGCCCAGTATGATATAGGCCGGATTGCCCGGCAGTATCTGGAACACCCCGAAGGTGATCAGGGATACCAGCGCCAGCGTCACGAGCAATCCGCCTGCCTTTCTGCAGTAATACATCATATTCGTCAGTCCTCATAATACATCTTGCTAAAGTCCATAAATCCAACCGGATAGAAGGTATATCCCTTTAAATCTTTTCTGGAAGCTACGGTCAGGTTCGGATCGCAGATCCAGACCGCGGCCGCGTCTTCCGTGAGAATCTTCTGGCACTCCTTGTAGTATTCCGCCCTCACAGTTTCATCTGTTTCCTTAATGGCCTTTTCGATCAGCCCGTCATAGGCAGGGTTGGCATACTTAAAGAAATTCTTGGCATAGGTGGTGGTATAGCGCCCCAGCACATCGTTGGGATCCAGCTTTCCGGTCAGGCCCACGATAGTTGTCTGGTACTGTGCGTTGGTGTACACATCCTCCAGCCATGCCGCCCACTCGATCAGCTGGATTTCCGCCGTGATATTCACCTGTTTTAACTGCTCCACAATGATCTGGGCCGTGTCAATATGCTTCTGATAGTTGGCCGGAACGGTGATTGTCATGGAGAATCCGTCCCCATATCCGGCCTCGGTCAGCAGTTCCTTCGCTTTCTCAATATCCACCGTGTATGTGTCTGCCAGCTGATCATTGTAATAGGTCCCCATCACCGGGCTGAAATTGGAATACAGCTCTGTGGCATAACCTCCGAACACGCCGTCAATGACCTGCTGCTTGTCGATCACATAGCTTATGGCCTGGCGCACCTTCACATTGTCAAACGGCTTCACGCTGTTGTTCAGCGCAAAGATCTGTACCATATTCTGCGGAGAGTTATAGATGTCAAATTCACCGCTTAAGATCTCGGCATTTTCCGCGGATACACCCGCAATATCCAGCTGTCCGGACTGCAGTGCGGTCACCACAGCGCTCTCATCCGTCATGATATAAATTTCCGCCCTGTCGATCATGGGCATGCGGCTCTCATCATAGTACTCCGTATTTTTCTCCAGGACGACCTTCTGGCCCGGCACATATTCCACAAACCGAAACGGGCCGGTGCCCACCGGCGCCACAGCCTGCTCCTCATAGCCTTTGGGCAGCACGGCTATTTTATTAAACTGCAGGAAGGCCGCATTCACATCGGAGAGCGTCATAACCACGGTATAATCGTCGGGAGCTTCCAGATTCGTGATGCTGCTGAATTTGGATGAGATGGCCTTCTCCCCGTTTAAACCGGAGAGGTTTTCATAGGTATAGATCACATCCTCCGCGGTCATAGGGCTGCCGTTATGAAATGATACATTCTTTCTTAAATGAAAAGTATAGGTCAGGCTGTCATCGGATATATCCCAGCTTTCCGCCAGTCCCGGAATGATGCTGCCGGCCTCGTCAAAACGTACAAGACCCTCAAAAACATTCATAAAGATGGCTTCCGTATCGGTGGCTGCGGACATCCACGGATCCAGGCTGTCCGGTTCGGAGCCCACATTGATGCGAACCACCTTTTCCCCCTGATTCTCTGTGCCCGCCGTTTGTGCCGGCGCCGTGCTTTCCTCTCCTGTCTTTTGGCTCTCCGGGCTCCCGGCGCTTACCGCGGATGTTTCAGAGGCGGATGTCCCTGCTACGCCTGTTCCTGCCGCAGAGTTACCGCACCCTGCCAGAAGCAGCATCGATACCGCCATAAAAATGCACAGCATATTCTTCAGATTCTTCTTCATTGTCATTTTCTCCTCTTCTAATCATAAGTATAGCGTTCCACATCCTGTATGCTCTCAATCACATCGGGAAACTTAAGCTCTTCAATACCAAGACACCCCGGCGGATTGATCAGAAGCGTGCGCATTCCCACCGCAGACGCTCCCACCGCGTCATCATAATAATTATCCCCTACATAAAGGCATACCGAAGGTTCCACTCCCGCCAGCAAAAGAGCTCTCTCAAATATCCGGCGGTCAGGTTTCTCATATCCGGCTTCGGAGGATATCACAACGGTATCCATGAGGCTTAACAGGCCGTTTTCCTCCAGGACCCTTCTGCAGGAGTGATCCCAGTTGGATATCAGCCCGGTTTTTATGCCCCGTTGGTGCAGGCGGTTTAAAACACCGTCCGTAAAGGGAAATTTTCTCCAGCAGACAGACGGGTTTTCCTGCTCCATCCCGATGAGAAACCGCTGCGTTTCCCGGCCAAGCTGCAGGTATTCCATCAGCTTTTCCAGATAGCCGCGGACACCTTCCTTTTTTCCAAGGCATCCCGGGTGCTCCCGCATAAAATACTTGTTGGCCAGATGATACGCACACTCGACTTCGTTTATCTCTTTTTTCACTCCCAGATCCGCCAGCACCTTTTGATAGATGGCGGCATGATTATTTCCGACCAGCGTAAGGCCCAGGTCAAACCATATATACCGGATCATCCGCAAGCTCCCTCTTTTCCTCCTGTCGTTTACAAGCATCAGAATAACACCGCCGTGTAAACTTTCCGGCGGCATTTTTTATAAAATCGGTAAAATCACTGTCAAAACGCCGTGCGCAACGCTGGAAGATTTCACTGTGTTTATATAAAAACTACAATAGAAGATGAAATATATCATAAAAAAGTATAAAATATCAAAAAAATTAGTTTGACATATCTCCCATGCCGTTCTATACTAATAAAAGACCGCTTAAAAAATTAGAGAAAGGAGGCAGACAACATGTTAAGAACAATCAATCATTCCATCGCATTTCGTAACAGAGATAATTTAGTTAGCAATACAACTTTACCGTCATCACAGCATCCGTTTGCGAAAAAATCTGCATGGTGTCCTGCCCAAACCAGCTCTGCGTTCTGATCCAGGAAACCTTCAGCCCTTTTCCGTAACCGGGAAAGGGCTTTTTTTGTGCAAAAATGGCTGAACTGTTACGATTTATCAGTATAGAAGAAAGGGGAAAGGCACGCGAGTGCCGGTAAGAAACATTGAATAAGGAAATATTCCGCAGGCTTCCGCCTGCATTAAAAACTCTGGCGGAAGAACAGGGCATCACGGAGGACAGCTGTCTTGTCTTTGCCCGCTTCGATATGAATTTCGAAGAAAAGTATGTGGACGGCTGGCTGCTTCTGACAAACAAGCAGGTTCTGATCGCCCAGGCCGTCAAGGGGCCCATGTATCTGAAACAGTATAAGGGCTGTGTGGACCGCAGGGAAAAAGCGGCGGGGAGTGAATCCTATGAGATCAGCCTGCTGCCTGTGTCAGAGACCGCTTCCATGCAGGTGCTCAAACAGGTAGCCACCAACGTCCTGTTTTACAGGCCCGAAGGGGAGGGCAGAGAAGATATCCGCCTGGCGCTGTGCTCCAACATGTATCTGGCGCAGCTGCGGCATTTCGCCGCGGTTTTCACCGCGCTGAAGGAAGGCAAGGAGCTTACGGAGGAAGTGCTCCGCGGGGAAAAGGAAGAGGAGTACTGCCCCAAATGCGGCACCATGTATCCGGACCGGGAGCGCCGGATCTGCCCGAAATGCATGAACAAAAGCTCCGTGTTCTTCCGTACATTGGGCTATTTTAAGCCATACGCGGCCAGCATCGCAGGCATGTTCGTCTGCATCATCGCAACCGCACTGCTCAATCTGGTATGGCCTTACTTAAACGGTACGATACTGTACGACCGGGTGCTTGCGAGGGATGAGCACTTTCTGGAATTTTTAAACCTTCCAGCCGGCAAATTCGTCACCGCACTGCTTCTGGTGGTTCTGTCCATGTTTATGACGAAGCTGTTCATACAGATCTTCGGCATCATCCAGGGCGTTTTAAACGCCAGGATCATCCCCGGCGTGGTGATGAAGCTTAAAACAGATGTGTTCGATTCCATGGGCCGCCTGTCCATGGGTTTTTACAACAGCAAACAGACCGGCAGCCTGATGACCAGGGTCATGGGGGATTCGGAGGAGGTTACGGGATTCTTTATCGACGGCCTGCCCTATATGTTCTCCAACATCTTCTCGCTGATCGCCACAGCCGTCATCATGCTTAAGATCAACTGGAAGCTGGCCATACCGGTGCTGATCTGGATACCGGTGGTGTTATTTACCAGCTATAAGATGGCTCCGATCCTGTTTAACTTCTTTACCAGCAGGCACAGGGCCCGCCGCTCCTTAAACGGCAGGGTCAATGACAACCTGACGGGAGCCCGCGTGGTCAAGGCCTTCGGCCAGGAAGAGAAGGAGCTCACGCGCTTTGACAAATACAACCGCAAGCTCATGCGCGCCGATGTGGATCTGGTGCGTTTCGACAACCGATTCACCGTGCTCTATGCGGCGGTGGAGAGCTTCTCCAACCTGCTGGTATGGGGACTGGGCGGCTTCATGCTCTTTAAATACGGCAATCTGGAGCTGGGCGTGCTGATCACCTTCATCAGCTACGTGGCGCAGCTGAACAATCCGCTGGATTTTCTGGCCTTCAGCTTTCACTGGTGGGCGGAAAGCATGAGCAGCGCGCAGCGTATGTTTGAGATCATCGATTCCCTTCCTGAAATCACGGAAAAGGAAAATCCGGTGCACATGCAGGATCTGCGCGGCGATATCGAGCTAAAGAATGTCACCTTCTCTTATGATAAGAACAAAACCATACTGAAAAATGTCAGCCTCCATGTGGAAGCCGGCCGGATGCTGGGCATCGTAGGGCGCTCCGGCGCCGGCAAGACTACGCTGGTCAACATGATCTCCAGGCTGTACGACCCGGATGAAGGCGAGATATTGATCGACGGAGTCCCTGTAAAGGATATCGCTTTTCTGGACCTTAGGCGCAATGTAGCCATGGTCTCACAGGAAACCTACATATTTATGGGCAGCGTATACAATAACATCGCATACGCCAACCCCCAGGCAACCAAGGAGGAAGTGGTGCAGGCCGCGGTTTTAGCCAGCGCCCATGATTTCATCTGCAAGATGCCGGACGGCTATGACACGGTCATTGGCGCCACAGGCCGCGAGCTCTCCGGCGGGGAGCGGCAGCGCATCTCCATCGCGAGAGCCATACTGGCTAACCCCAAGATTCTGATCCTGGATGAGGCCACCGCCTCTGTGGATACGGAAACGGAAAAAGCCATACAGGCATCTATCAACTTCCTGATTAAGGGACGCACCACCATCTCCATCGCCCACCGGCTCTCCACCCTGCGGGACGCAGACCGTCTGGTGGTCATGGATGAGGGCCGCATCACCGAAGAAGGCACCCACGAGGAGCTTTTGCAGAAAAAGGGAACCTATTACAAGCTTAGAGAACTGCAGACCAAGGCGCTGGCCATGAGGGGTCTGGAATAATGGCAGAAATGAAGAAATGAGGTAGATTATGGAACAGGATTTATACGCAGAAGAATTTGATCTGGAGCAGATGGAGGCGGAGACCGAAGCCATGCTGGCCTTGAACTATCTGGACAGAAACAACAGCACGTTCCGGCGCACACCGGGTGGCTTTGTCTCTCTGGATACGGAAGATAAGCATTACGCGAGGGTTCAGGTGTTCCGCACCTTTCCTTTCACCGGCAAAAATCTCTATATATCCATCCGCGAGGCGGATGAGAAAGCCCGCGAGATCGGCATCATCCACGACCTGGATCAGGATGTGGACGAGGAAACAAAGCAGATGCTGACCGAACAGATGGAACTGCGCTACTTTACGCCGATCATCAAAAAAGTGAAGAATGTAAAAGAAGAATACGGCTTCGCCTATTTCGACGTGGTGACGGATCACGGCCCCTGCCGCTTTGCCATCCATATGAGCGGCAACGCGGTGGTGCACTTAACCGACACACGCCTGCTCATCACGGATCTGGATGAGAACCGTTTTGAGATACCGGATACCCGAAAGCTCTCCAATAAGGAACTGAAAAAAATCGGGCTGTTTCTTTAGTTAAATACCGCGCCGGATACCGGTGCAGAAAACGAGGTTATCCATGGAATTAAATGTAAAGCTGCCGCAGGAGATCTTAAGTCTGTTTCAGCTGCGGGATAAGGAGGAGATCCGCTACAGCTCCCCTTTTGACATAAACCGCCAGGGGCAGTTCACTAACAGCTCCTACGGCATACTGACAAACAACCGCCTGATCATCGTGGAAGACAGGCAGATTGTATATGAAAAAGAACTGGCAGAGCTCTCCGCCATGAAATGCGAATCGCAGGTCAACAGCGGCATCCTGGTGGTGACGGAAAAGGACACGGACACCGCCAGGCATGTGGCCAGATTCTCCATGAAGCAGATCTCCCGGTTCGCCTCCATCGCCAAGGGCGGCATGCTCATGCTGGAGGGGAGCCGGCGGACCGTGGAAAACAGGGAATATGAAAAGACCTGCCCCAAATGCGGCAGAGCCCTTCCCGGCACCAGAGTCTGCCCCAAATGCGAGGGCAAGCATGTCACACTGATGAAATTTGTGCGCCTCTGTTCCAATTATAAGCGGCAGTTTCTGCAGGTGGCGCTCATGATGCTCTTCGCCTCCGCCATCAACCTGGCCGGCCCCATATTCCAGCAGCGTTTTATCGACGACACCCTGCTGTCCGGCCACGGAAATGTCCCGGCTGTCATCCGGTTTATCCTGATCATGGCCGTAATCACCGTGCTGTCCATCATCACGCGCTATCTGCGCAGCCTCTGGAGCGCCAAGCTGGGCGCCGGAATCAGCATGGACATCCGTGAAAAGCTGTATCACAGGATCCAGATACTCACGCTTTCCTTCATTCAGGACCGCCGCCCCGGCGAACTGATGAACCGCATTAACAATGATTCCGCCAATATACGGAAATTTATGGAGGATGCCTTTGGCAGCATCTTCTACCAGATCGTGCTGATGCTGGGCGCGATCATCGTCATGCTGACCATCAGCCCCGGCCTGACGCTTTTGTCCATCGTATTTCTGCCTCTGGCTTTCTCCCTGTCGGTGGGCTTTCGCAAGGTGATCCACCGCAGGTTCCACATGCAGTCCAAAAAGGGCGATGACAATAACAGCGCGCTGCAGGATGTGATCTCCGGCATAAGGGTTGTGAAATCCTTCGGCAAGGAACAGTACGAATCCGAACGCTTTAAGGCGGTATCGCAGACCTATGCCAATATCCAGAAAAACAATGAGGTATTCTGGGCGGCGTTTTACCCCATGCTGACATTCATCATGGGCATGGGCATCTATTTCGTGACGGCGCTGGGCGGCTTTAAGGCGCTGGACGGAAGCCTGTCGCTGGGTCAGCTGCTGCAGTTCATCACCTATGCCACCATGCTCTACGGACCTTTGGGCTGGATGACCCACCTGCCCCGAATGATCGTGCAGATGTTAACCAGCCTGGAACGTATCTATGACGTGCTGGATGAGCAGCCTAAGATACATAACGCAGACAATCCCATAAGCCGGGAGATTAAGGGCGATGTGGTATTTAAAGATGTCTGTTTCGGCTACCGTTCCTATGAAACGGTGCTGGATAAGATTAACTTTGAGATTAAAAAGGGAGAGATGATCGGCATCGTCGGCGCCTCCGGCACCGGCAAATCCACGCTGATCAACCTGGTCATGCACCTGTACGATGTGGATGACGGAGAACTGCTGATCGACGGGATCAACATCAACGATTACCGGCTGGAAGATTTCCACCGGCAGATCGGCGTGGTGCTGCAGGAGACCTTCCTCTTCTCAGACACCATTCTCAACAACATGCGCTTCGCCAAGCCGGACGCCACCTACGAGGAGATCATCCGCGCCGCCAAAATGGCCAACGCCCACGACTTCATCTGCAAGACGCCCAACGGCTACAACACCTATGTGGGCGAGAAAGGCTTTAACCTCTCCGGCGGTGAACGACAGAGGATTGCCATCGCCCGGGCTATTTTAAATGATCCCAAGCTTCTGATCCTGGACGAGGCCACATCCAGCCTGGATACGGAAAGCGAATACCTGATACAGAAAGCGCTGCAGAGGCTGACCGCCGGCAGAACCACGCTGGCCATCGCCCACCGCCTGTCCACATTAAAGGATGCCGACCGCCTGATCGTCATAGACGGGCATAAGATCGCGGAATGCGGCACACACAACGAACTGCTGGAACAAAAGGGCATCTACTACCAGCTGGTAACCGCTCAGCTGCAGATGCAGACCTTAAAGGAAGATGCCTGATAAAGCGCACCGGAGCGTGTACAGAGCATCCGCCTGCTGTCGCTCACAGCTAAAGAAGGAGAGTTTTATGGACCGTTTTATACAATGTGATCTCATAGATAAAGGATGGTCTGAGGACAAAAAATACAGCGCTGTGTTCCCGAACGGGGACAGAGTGCTGTACCGGGTCTCCGCCGCTGATCAGTATGAGCGGAAAAAAGCCGAGTTTGATATCATGAAACAGATCGCCGCGCTCGGCATTCCCATGTGTATGCCTCTGGAATTTGGCACCTGCAAGGATGGGGTGTACTCGATCCAGAGCTGGATCGACGGGGTATCCGCAGAGGAAGAAATCCCCCTGCTGGCGGACACAGAGCAGTATGTCCATGGCCTTCAGGCAGGGCAAATCCTCCATAAGATTCACTCCATACCGGCGCCCGCCGGCAGAGAGGGATGGGAAAGCAGGTTCGGCCGCAAGATCGACCGCAAGATACGCGGCTATCACGACTGCCCCATCGAATTTGAAGGCGCAGATCATATGCTCCGGTACATAGAGGAACACCGGCATCTGCTCAAAGGGCGCCCCCAGTGCCTTCAGCACGGCGATTATCACATCGGCAATATGATCATCGATCCCTCCGGCGTCCTGACCGTCATCGATTTTAATAGGTGGGATTACGGAGACCCCTGGGAAGAATTCAACCGCATCGTCTGGTGCGCGCAGAAGTCGCATCTGTTTGCCACCGGCATGGTCAACGGCTATTTCGGCGGCACGCCTCCCATGGAGTTCTGGAAGCTTCTGGCCCTCTACATATCCAGCAACACGCTCTCCTCCGTCTATTGGGCGGTGCCGTTCGGCCAGAAAGAAATCGATACCATGAAACGGCAGGCGGCCGAAGTGCTGGGATGGTATGATAACATGAACCGGCCTGTGCCCTCATGGTATCTCGGAAACCCGTGCGTGCAGACAGCGGACGGCCTGACCTATATGCTGAAGTCCCCTTTTGATTTCAGCTTCCTAAGCCGGTATGGCAGGGTGTTCCGGATCTTTGACGGACAGGATTCCGGCAATATCTGTTTCGGCACGGAGAAAGACGGCAGACGTTATTTTATAAAATTTGCCGGGGCGCCGACGGCCCGCTATGATGGGAAACCGGAAGACGCCATATCCAGGCTCAAGTCCACAGTCCCCGTCTATCAGGACCTCCGGCATCCGAACCTGATCGAATATCTCGGGTGCGAAGAGATCGGCGGCGGCTTTGCCATGATCTTTGCATGGGCCGACGGCGAGTGCATGGGCAGAATGTTTCCAAAATCACGGAGGCGTTTTCTGCAGACGGATACAAAAACCAGAATGCAGGTGTATCTGGACATCCTGTCGTTCCTTGAATATACGGCATCCCAGGGATATATCGCCATTGACTTCTATGACGGCAGCATCATGTATGACTTTACGCGCCATAAGACGGTCATATGCGATATCGACTTCTTCCGTAAAAGACCCTGTGTCAATGACATGGGACGGATGTGGGGCAGCTCCCTTTTTCAGTCTCCGGAAGAATACCGGCTTGGCGCTGTGATCGATGAGGTCACCAACGTCTACACGGCCGGAGCTATGGCGTTTGCCCTTTTCTCCGGATACTGCCGTTCTCCTGAAGACTGGCCTCTTGGCAGCAAGCGTTATGAGGTTGTCTGCCGGGCGGTTCATGAAGACAGGGATTGCCGACAGCAGTCCATCCGGCAGCTGATCGGGGAATGGACGGCGGCCGCCGATCCATTGGATATTTAGCCCTCCACGAGAGACAGCAGATATTCGCCGGTCTTCATCATGTGCCGCCACATCGAATCCTTAATCGGTTCCGGCACATGGGCGGCGAGGCGTTTCACCTCAAAGCTGAAATCTCCTTCATAGCCGATTCTCTTTAAGGCCGGCATGACTGCCTCCCAGTTTACATTGCCGATATAGGGCACGCGGTGTTCATCCATGCTTCCGCTGTTGTCGTGGACATGGGTGACTTTAATGCGCCTGCCCAGATATTCCAGGCAGGGAACCTGATCGGCATAGACCAGATTGGCGTGGCCGAAGTCCCAGCATATCCCCACATTATCGTATCTTTCATGGAGTTTATCCACAAGCTCCGCCAGCTCCTCCACAGTCGCGCAGTAGCTTCTCTTAAAGCCCTGGCCGGGAAAGTCGGCCATATTTTCTATGCAGATGCCCACATCCTGCCGCGCTGCAAATTCCAGATGGCGCGAAAAATATTCCAGATTCTTCTTCCGTGACCCGGAGCCTGTAAGGCTGGTCTGAAAGTCGGTCCCCGGATGCGCTACGGTCCAGTGTGCGCCCAATATGCGGGTGCACACGATGGCTCTGCGGATGATCTCCTCCGTATCTTCTATAATACCTGTCTGCGGATGGCAGAAATTATAAAAGGGCACATGTGTCTGCACAAATGTGATGCCCAGTTCATCGGCCTCCCTGCGCACGGTTTTGGCCCACTCCTCAAAGCGGTCCGTCCTAAGCGGAGAGCCAGGCGCGCCGGCCGAGCAGAAGATGGCATCCAGATTCCGAAAGCCCAGTGCCGCATAATGGCGCAGATCTTCCAGATAAGCGCGGTAACTGCCGTCATCGTCATAGATGAAAAAGTTGATGGTTGTTGATAGCCTCATATTAACCTCGATTCCTGCTGCCTTAGAGCATGTCTTAAGATTTTCGGTACGGCGCAGAGCCGTATTTGTATGCCTAACGGTAGATGCGGATATCTTCCGTCACCGCTTCAAACTCTTTCGCCTGAATCCGCCACTCCTCCAGCAGCTCCTCCAGGCAGATGCGTCCTTTCAGATATCCGGCCGCCTGTTCGCTGCCGGTCAGATAATGAAGATGTTTCCTGCCGGTTTCATTGTCTATAAGCCCGAACTGCTCCGGATACAGCCTGGCCGCCGTGCGCAGCAGGATCAGCGACGCGGGGATGAAGTCCAGGTCCTTGCGAAGCGGGGCAAACTCCACCCCATAACACACCTCTCCCGCATACTTTCTCTCTGAGGGGATAAAAGCCCGCTGGCGCAGCAGGATGCCCTCATCCTGTATTTCCCTCTTCAGCTCCCGGTAAAATTCACCCATATGTATATATGGCGCGCCGTATATCTGAAAAGGCTTTGCGGTCCCGCGCCCGTCACTCAAAGTCGTCGCTCCTGCCAGGCATCCGCCGGCATAGCATACGGTGGTATCGTAATCCGGCAGGGCAGGGCTCGGAATGTTCCATACGGCCTTGGTATCCGGAAAATAGCAGTCCCGGTTATAGTTTTTGAGCTCAATTACCCTGTAGTCCATATCCAGGTTCCGGTACCGGATAAAATAATACCCCAGCTCGCCCGGAGTCAGCCCATATCTTAGCGGCAGCCCATAGTCACCGATAAAGGAAGCGAACTTAAGCTCAAGCGTTCCGCCCGAAACGATCCGGCCGCCCAGGGGATTGGGCCGGTCGAGCAGCAGGAACGGAATATGCAGGCGGGCCGCAGCCTCCATACAGTAAGTCATGGTATAGATATAGGTATAATACCTAAGGCCCACATCCTGTATATCGTAGACCAGCACATCAATTCCGGTGAGATCCCCGTCCCCGGGCCTCACCTTATCCCCAAACAGGGAGGTTACAGGTATGCCGTGCTCCGGATACACCGTATCCTCCACGCCTCTCCCGGCCCCTGTCCCGTACAGCCCGTGTTCGGGAGTAAACAGCTTTACGATCTGCAGCCCTCTCTCTGTAAAAATGTCAACATTGGTCCGCCAACCGGAGTCCACACCTGAATAATTTGTGATCAGCCCGATCCGCTTTCCTCTAAGAGCACACTCAAACTCATCTATCCGGTCAAGTCCTAAAACAGTCTGCATCTTTTTTCCTCTCCTCATACAGTCCCAGCCCGGCTGAACGTTTTGGGCCGGAGCATCTGCATGCTCCGGCCGGTTCATTACTGGGATATCTTCTTATAAGCCTCTTTCCCCTGCTCAATCACATCGGAAAGGCCGGCAGCCTTCAGGGCTTCATACTGTTTCTGATATTCCGCCTTATCGATCTGTCCCATGATGTATTTGTCTCGCAGCGCGGTCTGCTGCTCCAGCAAGTCGAAATTATCCACATAAGCCTCTGTCTTAAGGAGCGGAGCTTCCACATAATAGTAAGGCTCATTGATGGTCATACCGTCGATGAACGTCTGTCCGGAATCTTCCAGCTCGTCATAGCTCATGCCGCCCATCAGGATCTGCATGTACAGATCTTCCGTAAAGCAGAAAGGAATCGTGCTGGGGATCAGGCCGTTTTCTCTCGCAACTGCAAATCCCTCATTATACGGAGCCTTCAAAACAGGCTTATTATCCACCCTGTCAAAGTACTCGCCTTCAATTCCGTAGTTGGTCAGTTCAATACCCTCGTCGCTGTACACGTAGTCAAAGAACTTCATGATCGCATCCAGCTTGCCGTCTTCCACAGCCTGTACGCTCACATAGGTGCTCGCGGTGATCTTCGCCCTGGCCGGTATATTCTGTGCTCCGTCGGGTCCGGTGATCGGCACTACACAGCTGAAGAAAGCGTCTTCATCGATTTCACGGCAGGCGATGGTATAGTTCTTCGCATATTCCGCATAGCCAACCAGGCTGCCCAGCGTGTTGCTGGCGCCCAGGGTGTTGAAATCCGCGCCCTTTAATGTAACGAATTCTTTGGCAAACAGCCCGTCCGCATATACCTGTCTCATGCTGTCCAGGAAAGTTTCATAATTCGGGTTTTCCGGATCGTACAGATACTCCCCGTCCACCACTGAAAATGTGCCGTTGCTCTGCATCCCGAAGATATTCAGGATGAATTTGAAGAAGTCATAGTTGATCGCGAAGGGGATCTCATCGTTAGGGTCTCCGTTGCCGTTAGCGTCTTCAGCGGCAAATGCTTTCCAAACATTCACCCACTCATCCCAGGTCTTCGGCATCTCCAGATTCAGGTTATCCAGCCAGTCCCTGCGGATCATTGTGCTGAAAGCGGGCGGAACATCCATCACCAGGCCGAAGCCATAGATTTCACCGTCCTCCTGGTTGATCAGCTGCAGCCTGTCCTTATCGTCCACGAACCGCATATAGTTGGGCATATCCTTCTCCAGATAATCCGTCAGAGGGACGATCAGCCCCTGTTTGATCAGATCATCGATGGCCTTAGGCGCGCCGGTGCCGCCGCTGATCACATCGGGCAGATCTTTTGCCGCCACCTTGGAGGCCAGCTGTGTGTCAAAACCTTCTTCGTTGGCCCATTCGAAATTTACCGTTATCCCCGTGCGCTTCATCAGCTCGTCAAATATGGGTGTGGATTCCTTATACGGCTTCCACAGCGGGCCGAAATAGGAAAACTCTGCCGCAGTTTCGGAAGCACTCCCGCTTTCCTTCGCTGTGGGCTCCGATGCCTCCTGTGTTTTACCGGCATCCGGCGCGGTTGTCGATTCGGTCGGCTTATTGCCGCAGCCTGCCAGAGACAGAATCATACTCAATGCCAATACAACCGCAAAAACTCTTTTACCTTTACCTCTCTTCATTACCTTTCCTCCTTTTTCTTGTCACCAACCGAAGGTTGATGACCTGCGCACGCTTCAGCGTGCTTCCTCTTTTCTTGTCACCAACCGAAGGTTGGCCTGCGCTTAACTTTGGTTCGCGCTAGCCTTTCACCGCCCCCAGAGTAACCCCCTTAACAAAGTACTTCTGGACAAACGGATAAATAACCAGCATGGGAACGATGGATACGATCAGTATCGCATAGCGGATCTGATCCGCCAGCTTTACCGATGTCTGTCCCGGCCGCGCGGTCCCCAGATCGAACTGGGCGGCGTTTGCCTCCAGGACTATTTCACGCAGCACTTGCTGCAATGTGAACTTTGAAGAATCCGTGATATATAAAAGCGGTCCGAAATACGCGTTCCAATGGGCTGCGATCACCCACAGGCCGATGGTGGCAAAGGATGCCTTTGCAAGCGGCGCCACGATCCTGAACATCACGCGCAGCTCCCCGGCCCCGTCCATGCGGGCGGATTCCAGCAGCTCCCGGGGGATTCCCCTAAGAAAGCTGGTCAGGATCAGCACATGGTAGGATGAGATCAGGGCCCCCAGTATCAGTGACCAGTAGCTGTTAATCAGCCCCAGCTTCTGGATGCAGATATAGGACGGGATCATTCCGCCCTGGAACCACATCGGGATCAGGACAAAAATATTATAGATTTTCTTTCCCGGAAATTCACAGCAGGCGACGGGATAGGCAGCAAAGAATGTAGCGATCAGGCTCACCCCGCAGCCCACCATCGTGATATAGATGGAATTGCCGAAGGATCGCAAGATATCCCCGTTGGCCAGCACATCCTTATAAGCCTGCAGCGTAAATCCCTTGGGCAGCACCCTCACCTCATGGCGCAGCACATAGCCGTCAGAGCTAAGCGATACCGCCAGTATATTCACGATCGGGTATAAGATACAGATGCAGGTCATGATACCGATCAGAAGCAGAATTCCTTCCACGATATAATCCGTCCTGCTCATCTTTTTATGAAGCATAACCGTCCCCCCTTTACCAGATGCCGGCAGAATCCGAATACTTCTTGCTAAGCCGGTTTGCCATAATGACCAGGATCAGGGCCAGCAGGCCGTTAAACAGTCCCGCGGTGGTGCCCATGCTGTAGTCGTATTTGATCATGCCCCTCTTGTATACCCAGGTCTGTATGACCTCGGATACCTCCAGGTTTACGGAGTTCTGGAACAGATAGATCTTTTCAAAGTTGGCGTTGACCAAGGAGCCCACCTTGAGGATCAGCATCACGACGATGGTGGGAGTGATCCCCGGCAGTGTGATATGCCAGAGCCGGTCGAAACGGTTGGCACCGTCCACCATAGCTGCCTCATACAGGTTTACATCCACCGACGTCAGCGCCGACAGATACACGATGGCGCTGTAGCCCATAGTCTGCCACAGTCCCGACAGCACCATGATCGTGCGGAAGTATTTGGCATCCCCCAGGAAATACACCGGCTCCTTTCCGAAGAATTTCATGATATCCGCCAGCAGTCCTGTGGAGGGCGAAAGGAATTCGGTCACGATCGAGACAAATGCCACCATGGATATGAAATAGGGCAGGAAGCTCACGGTCTGTATGACCTTTTTCGCCTTCTTAAACCGCATTTCATTTAAAAACAGGGCAAATATGATCGGCATCGGAAATCCCACGGCCAGAGCATACAGATTGAGCAGAAGCACGTTGCGCATCAGCCGCCAGAAGTCCAGCCCGTTAAAAAATCTGCTGAAGTTCTCAAAGCCGATGAACTCGCTTCCCGCAAAGCCCTTGTACATATTGTAGTCAAAAAAGGAAATGGACAGCCAGCTCATCGGCCAGTACTGAAATATGATGTACCAGACAACCACCGGCAGGATCATCAGATAGATGAATCTCGCCCTGTACATGTCCTTTTTCAGCTGTTTAAACGATCTCTTCCTCTTATTCATCCGCTAGTCCCCGCATTTGATGCCAGTCCTGACAAGAGCATTCCTAAGGAATCCGCCGCAGCCATCCAGCGCGTCTTTTGCTTCTTCCCTCCCAAGCCCAGAAAGGCACATCATTATTGCCAGCTTTGTGTCTTTGCCGGAAGCCTCCAGATAACGCTGCGCCTCCTCCATACTCCTGCCTGTAACGCTGCAGAAGATCCGTTCCGCGCGGTCTTCCAGCTTTTTATTGGAAGCCTTCAGATCCACCATCATATTCCCGTATACCTTACCCAGCTTAATCATCACCGCCGTGGACAGCATATTTAAGATCATTTTCTGGGCGGTGCCCGCCTTCATTCTGGTGGAACCGCTGATCACCTCAGGCCCGGTGACCGCTTCGATACAGATATCGGAAACTTCCTTCATCCTGCTGTGCGCATTGTTGACCACCGCCACCGTCGCCGCCCCTCTTTTCCTGGCCTCTGAAAGAGCGCCGATCACAAAGGGAGCGCTTCCGCTGGCACTGATTCCGACCACAACATCCTTTGCGGTTACGCCGCAACCGGCTATCTGCATCTTCCCCAGCGCGGCATCGTCCTCGCAGCCCTCAATCGCAGTCCGCAGCGCCCTGTCTCCGCCGGCGATACATCCCTGTACAAGGTCCGGTTCCACACCGAATGTGGGCACGCACTCCGAGGCATCTAAGACTCCCAGCCTTCCCGAGGTTCCGGCCCCGATATAGAGCAGATGCCCTCCCCTCTTTAACGCCAGATACGCCGTATCTACCGCGGCCGCGATCTGGGGGAGCGCCCGGTTCACGGCTTCTGCCACCAGAGCATCCTCCCGGTTGATCAGCTGCAGGATCTCCCGTGTGCTGCACTGATCAATGTGTACCGTTTCCTGGTTGACCTTCTCCGTCTCCAGGTACGCATAATAGGAATCCAATTTTCCACCTCCTACTCCTGTTTTCTGATATGAGTGCGTTCCAGCTGCCTCATATTTTCTTCAAAGTTCTTATTTATGTAAGCCGTATACAGAATATCAATGATATTGAGCTGTGAGATGCGCGAGGACATGGCTCCGCTGCGCATGATGAATTCCGTCGCAGCCACGGAAAGATTGTAGTCCGCCAGTTTAGCCAGCGGCGAATCGTCAAACCGTGAGATCAGAATGATCGGAACATCCTGCTTCTTGATTTTCTTCGCACAGGAGATCATTTCCTTCGTCATGCCGGAATAGCTGATGATGATTGCGATGCTGCCCTCCCGTATATTCATGGCCTGCAGATACTGCGCATGCCAGTCGTCACAGAGAAAACATTCCTTGTTTACGCGCAGGAATTTCAGATAGGCATCCCTTGCCACAAGCAGGGAAGAACCCAGGCCGAACAGGTAGACCGCACGGCACTGCACCAGCAGTTCCACACATTTCTCCAATACCGGAATATCGATCAGCTTTCTGGTATTCTCCAGGGATACGATATTCTTATAGGTTACCTTATTGACGATCTCTTCCAGGCTGTCCTCCCTGCGGATCTCCTCCATCTGCTTCTCCACCGAATCCTTGCGGATTGCCAGCTCATAGAGCAGGGACTGCTGAAACTCCTTATAGCCGCGAAATCCCGTCTTCTGGCAGAGCCGTATGACGGTGGAGGTGGAAGAAAAGGTCCGTTCCGCCAATTCGTGTATGCTGCAGCCGGCCGCCTGCTCCGGCTCCTTCAGGAGAAATGCGATCACCTCTTTCTCCGTGGTGGTGGCCTGGGCAGAATATTCCTGCAGTCTTACCAGAACATTTTTCATTGTACCCTCTTATTCTCTGCCCTGAAAATTTTCCAATGTTCCGGGATATCGCCGGAACATTCGGATTGGAAAATCCGGGGCAGTCACTGTATCCGATGCAGTTTCTATTTTCATTATACGGATTGGAAACTATTTATCAATGCTTTTGCCTTTTTATGAAACTTTGTTTCATATATTGGTGCTTTTTTACGAAGTTTTTACCGAAAAATGAATGAAAACTATGTGGATATCCATGTGGAAATCCATGGCAAATAAATGTGCATTTTGTCGAACACTGTGATATGGAAGAATGCTTGATGAGGAGATATCTGCATCAGGTGTTTTTTGCATATTCGGGAAAGTCATGATTTAAAAATACATATATATACTATAGCTAGTGTGCTGACACCAGCTATAGTATTGCTCGCATGAAAGGAGAGTATCATGGAAGAGATAGGCGCCGATCAGGCAGATTATATGCTGCCGGATCAGGAGAATGTCCGGTGCTATGTGGGGGTGGGAGCTTCCGCGGGAGGAGTCGAGGCATTGCAGGAACTGTTTCAGCATATGCCGCTTGATACCGGCGCATCGTTTATTATTGTACAGCATCTTTCACCGGATGCCGTCAGCCTGATGGATAATCTCTGGCCTCGGTTAGCGACGTGCATGCCGTGGCCATTATCCTGTCCGGAAGCGGCTCTGACGGGGCCATTGGAATCGGTTCTGTCAAAGAAAACGGAGGGCTTGTGATCGTCCAGAAACCGGGCGAGGCCCAGTATGCCTCCATGCCGCAGAGCGCCCTCGCCACCGGCATGGTGGATTTAACCTTAAACGTGGCACAGATCGGTTCCTCCCTGAGGGAATACCTGAAAAATCCTCACATTCAGTCCATGCATCAGGAAGAACTGACCCATATGGATCTGGCAGAAGATTATTCCTGTATCCTCAATGCGATCAGCCTGTATTCGGACATCGACTTCACGATCTATAAGACAAATACGATCTACCGGAGGATTGAACGGCGTATCACGCTCAACAAGTTTCACGGAATGGGAGAATATCTGGATTACCTTCTGTCCACAGAGGAAGAACGTGCACAGCTTTACCGCGATCTGCTCATCGGGGTGACTTCCTGGTGGCGGAGGAAAAATCCGGGGGAAAAGAGCAGGCGGAATTCACCTTCCGGGTAAAAGACTCCGGCTGCGGCATCAGCGCCGAAAACCTGGAGGTGATTTTTGATGCATTTGAACAGGTGGACGGGGATAATACCGGTAAGGTGCCCGGAACCGGCTCTGAGTTCTATTTCACCGTACCGATCAAACTGTCTGAATGTCAGATGCCCGGGGAACCGGTGAAGCCAGAGGTCATCCGGTCTGCGGAAATGCTTTCGGAGAAACGCATTCTTCTGGCTGAAGATAACGATCTGAATGCCGAAATCGCCCAGACACTGCTTGGCAGTTATAATTATCAGGTGGAACGGATGAAAAACGGGAAAGAAGCAGTGAAAGGCTATCTGCAGAAACCGGAAGGATATTATGATCTGATCCTGATGGATATACAGATGCCTGTGATGGATGGCTTGGCCGCCGCCAGGAAAATCCGCAAAAGCGGCAAGCCGGGAGCGCGTGAGATCCCCATCATTGCCATGAGCGCCAATGCATTTAAAGAGGATGTGGAACGCTCTTTAAACGCCGGGATGAACGCTCACACCACGAAACCTATTGAGATTGAGAAGCTGGTGGCGCTTTTGGATACCTATCTGACGGAGACGAAAGAATAGAAGAATTTAGGGAAAGACGATGGGAAAGCGGAACAGGGATGTCCGCTTTCCCTTTTTATTTTTAGCTAAATAGCTGTGTATTATTAAAGGCAGCGCACTCTTTCCAATGTTATATCTTCACAAAACTGCAGACTGATGGTCTGCTTTCTGCTCTGTCCTTCTTTGCCAATTGTTATATTACGAAAGATAATATTTCGGAGTTCATGGCCAGACATATCGAAACCGCATAATTCTATGGCTTCACATTCCTGATAGCCTCTGTGTCTGCTATAATATTCCCCCAGTATCTCCAGGTTTTCAAATCGGCAATTTTCAAAGACTGGCGGCTCTTTCGCAGCAACCCCATCATCGTTATAGCCCACGGAATGAAATAAAACCCTGGCGCTCCTCACATTTACTACCTTTACCCCGCGAACATAACCTCCTCGCTTTTTAGTGCCTTTAATTTCGATACCACAGAGTGAATTTCCCATATCACAATCCCAGATACTTACATCCTCTACGCCTCCGGACATCTCGCTTCCGATACATATTCCGTGACCAAATGCACATTGACAGTCAAAAACTCTGATCCGGGCAGAAGGACGGTTAACCGTATTACCCTCCGGGTTTTTACCGGACTTTATCGCCACAGAATCATCTCCTGTGTAGAACGTACAGCCAAAGACTGTACAGTCCGTGGACGAGTCCGGATCCCAGCCGTCCCCATTCCATATATTCTCGGAGTAGAAAATGCAATGATCTGTCACAATATGATCTGAATAAATCATATGTACATTCCAACTGGCTCCATTTTTCAAAGTCACATGCGATAATGTAATATTCTGGCAGTTACTCATATTAATCAGCCGGGGACGTACTCTGCCGGGTATGGTCTCCGGTTTCTCGCACTCCTGGATCATATCCCCCAATTCCTCCAGATAATCCTTCAGCCGCACCGTTTCATCCGCAATCACCCTCTCTGCCAAGGTTCTTCCTCCGCTCTCAATAGTACCGCCTCCCCGGATCACCACATTTTTACAATTATATCCTGCATCATGATCTAATTCTCCCAAATTTAAAAGGCTTTGGTAGCAGGGAAGCTCTGTACCTTCAAAACGGCTCCAAATACGTGGCAGGTAATCCTCCGGGTTATCTGTCCCTAAAAGCACTGCCCCTTCCTCCAGATACAGTTCCATGTCACTGTGGAGGCGCAGCGCTCCTGTACGGTAAACGCCAGCAGGCAGGTACACGGTTTCTCCAGGTCCGCAGTCGTCAATTGCCTGCTGAAGAACCAGCGTATTCATAGTATGTCTGTCGCCAGCCGCCCGGTAAGGTGATTGCGTAACATTCAGCCTTCTTCGGTGCGGCGTTGTTGTTATGGAAACTCTTTTCCAGGGACATTCCTGCTCCGCCTCTTCAACTGCATTTCCTCTAGCTTTCGAACCGTCGTTTTCCTTAAAAGTTTTAGGAATCCGATATAAGCTGATCTCATAATTCCTCTCAGCTTCCAGCCCCGTCAGCTCATAATGAGTTCTGTTTGTAATTCCTGCCTCACGCCCATCCACCAAAATCCGGTACCCTTCATAGACTCCCGAATCCTCAGGCAATTCCCAGTACAATGTAATGCTGTCTTCTGTTGCATAAAAATATGGTTCCATTCTGTTCCTCCATAATCCTCTTTATACAGCCCATCTTATCTACCCTACACAAAGAGTGATCTGCCCGCTTCTCATACCATCCGAGTCCGCCCATACTGACACACGCCCTGGCTCTCCTGTCAGCACAATCAGTACGCTGGCACATCCCCGATGCATATGAATATGGTCTTCCCTATAGGGTTCATTTCCTGTAATATCTCCGTTGTCTACTGCCAGAATCACAGCCGGACCTTCTGTTCGGAACCGCACTTTTCCACTCTCCCGAAAATATGGATGCCCCTCCCCGTCAGCGGCCCTGACTGTCAGCAGTATTTGATACCCTTCCTCCGCTTTCACATGGCGGAGCCCCCCATCAAACTGCAGCTTTATGGCAGGCCCCGGCGTCACGGTTTCCTGGCTGCAGACTACTTTTCCACCGTTCAGTCCGACTACCCGCACTGTTCCTGGCTGCCAGGGCAGGAATCCCGTAATCAACCTGTTAGGGCAATCCTTAGGGCGGGGAATTTAGAATCGTTTACCATTCAGATATAATGCTACCTCTTCACAGTTACTGACAATCGAATATGGAATCAAACATTTATGGAATCGAGAGAATTGCCAATGATCTGCGTAAGCAGGCATATCCCAGTGCTCCTTTATCCCTTCATCTGCCAGAGAATAATCCATAACGGAAAAATGCACCATTGGCTCCTCTCTCCAATAACTCTGGATGAGATAGAACCCTGACCTGCACTCATTATTCGTGCGGATTAATGCGCCGCCCCACCCCTTGGCTGGGTAACCCATGGACTCACCCGGATAGTCGTAGCCAGTCCAGATCATACCCCCAATACAGTATGGTTTTTCAAATGGAATCAGGGACGGATTTTTCTCAGTAAAATTCTGCATCTGCTCCCCATTCCCCATAAAATATTGGTATAGCTCCGTACCCAGAATCAGTTTATCTGGCACGGCTTCATGAATCAGCGAATACCATTGTTCCTGGTAATTGCAGGAAATAATATCAACTAGTTCTGCAATACCCGAAATTCGCTCCACACGTTCACGATTGTCATAGATTTCTGTATCAGATATCTCGTCCACAAACTGCTGAATATCCTTGATCGCTGACAGATTCACATCGCTTTCTCTCTTAAAATGAGGATTCATCGCATAGGACACAGGCCGTGTATCATCCAAAGATAAGGCGTACCTCTTAAGCATCTGCAATATTTTCAGCATAGATTCCTGCCCCTGGTTTTCTACCTCATTTCCCACACCCCATATAACTACGCTGGGACGGTTCTGTCCCGCTTTATCATAGCATCCATATCAGACTGCCATTCCTGCTCAAAATATCTGCCATAAAGCCCGCCCTGCCATTTATCAAAACATTCCTCATACACATAAAAGCCCATCTCATCACACAGATCTATGAACTCTTCCGCAAAGGTATGGTGGGCTGCCCGGATTGCGTTGCAGCCCAGCTCCTTCAGATGCTGAAGCCGCTCCCGCCAAATCTCCGGCTTCGCGGCTATCCCAAGGCACCCCGCCTCCTGATACAGACAAACACCCTTCAGCTTGATAGGAGGTACTGTAACCATACTTATGTCCTCCTGCACATTTTTCGTTCACCCATACGGTACAATTCTCGTAAACACCGCCGAACTCCATAAAGTACAGGTACCTCGGATATTTATGCTCCAGACGCAGCGCTCTCCTGTACCAGCCGATACCCCAGCGGTCCCTGAACCCCTGATCTTCTCCCTGCACCATATTTCTGTCAAAGGGTGCGTCCACCGCCCAATCATGAGGTAGTCTAACCGATGTGAAGCGCAAATCTTCCGGGATATCAGGCATCTCTTCAGGCACTCCCTGCACCTTCAGTTTCTTGGCAGCCTCGGCAACACTGTAAGGACCGCATTTCATCAATCCGAATTCCCATCCTGTCATAAGTATTTCTTCTGTTCTTGGCATTTTCTGATTCTTTCCTTCACTTCTCCATTATCATCCGAATTCACATTCTGCCCATGCGGTACTCCTTAGGCGTCTTTCCCACATATTTCTTAAACCGCCTCATAAACACATGGTCATCCTCGTATCCAACAGCCTGGCTAACTTCCTTCACAAGCAGCTTAGTATTCTCCAGCAACTCTTTCGCCTTCTCCATGCGTATGGCCACCAGGTAGTCGGAAGGGCTGATATTTTCGCTGTTCCTGAACTCCACCGCAAGAGTCACCGGACTGATACCCAGATATTCAGCCAGCATTCCCATATTTAATTCAGGGTTACCGAAATTCTCCTGCATGTAGGAAACCGCGCGGGCAGCCATATTGTCCTGTTCCTTTGCGGTAGCCCGTCGGTTATCCATCAGCATACGGCAGGCTTCGCATAGGATATCGCTAAAATCATGGATATTCAGACATTGGGACAGCATAAATACATTGTATACATCCTTCAGGTCCGTTCCCACATCTTTAAATTCCTCCAATAGCAAATGGAGCAGGTCGTTATACATGATACGAAAAGTCAAAAGTGTCTGGTTTCCCTGCTTCACCCGATTGCATATATCTCCCACTGTCCTTTGCACCTCCGGCATACTGCCCGAACGGATCGCTTTTTTCAGATTGTACAGATATACGTCCGGCAGCATCTCGACTGTCCCAGGACCTCCCAACGATGAAAAGCGTAACATCATGCTGTTATCTTCCAAAAAACGGTTGTCATAAGCTGCGTCCGCCTCAAGATAAGCCTTCGCCCCCTCTTCGAAATCCTCATGGTATTCGCTGACAGCCATGATAAACTCTTCACAGTGCTCCTGGCCGCAGGTAAACAGCCGCTGCAGCACCTCTTCCATGCTTTCTCTCTCTCTGCCAAACAGCACATACAGGCTCTGACCGCTGTTAATCAGCCCAACTTGCCAGCCCTCCACCGTATTTTCCTTCTCAATCTCCTGAAGCATCAGGGTGTGTATCCTTCCCTCATTACCGTCTCCCCTGTCTCCCATAAGCACAACCAGAAACAGGCTGATGTCTTCCAGCAAAAATCCAGAATTCCGCGCCGCCCTGTATATTTCATCCTTCCTGTAATCACTCTGAACAAAGCTTCTGATAAAGCCAGATTTGCGATGGTTCAAATTTTCACGGGTAGATTCCTGGCTGCTTTTTGTCAGCATTTGTATCCCACTCTCGATGCTGTCATAATTATATGAATCCTCCTTCTGATTTAACAGCATATTCAGCCTCTTCACTCTGGTGGAAACCGCCCTTGACGCGCTTACCACCGCGATTGCAGCCGGCACGCTGCACACCAGCAGCAAAAACAAAATCCCCCATTGCTCTGACAATATCTTCTCACGAAAAACATCCATAGTCTGCAGAGTACAGTAGGTGAGTCCGCTCACTCCACGCTCCGCTGTAAGCAGATAATGCTCTCCGCCGATAGTCACCTTCCCCTGTTTCTGTTGCACCGCTTCCATAACTGCCGTCTGCCGGAGCAGTTCATCGGCCTCCGTATCAAAATTTTCCCGGGAGACAATGATCTGCCCGTCGTACAGGATATAATTGTTTCTCCGTTCCTTAGCCTCGCTCCCCAACAGTTCGTTATAAAATTTTTGATTCACCACAAATACGGCCGTACCGATGTTGTCCGGCAGCACAGGAAGCATGTAAATTGTGGACTGTTCGGATACCAGATATCCTGCCTGCAGATAGCCGCACACTTCCTGCTCCGGCAGCGCCAGCATCTCTCCGCTTTCATCATACAGAAACTCTTTGAACATCCCTCGGCTGTTCTCCTCTAATACAAGTCCCTTGTTAAGAAAGGAATCAATCTCCAGGGAAGTATTCTGATTAAAAACATAATGATCCCTGTGGTAACAGTAAAAGATAAATTCAAAAAATTCGCTGGCTATCCAGTATTGATTAAGGCGATCCCGCAATTTCAGGCTTTTCTCCGGTGTCTCCTCCAATCGGAATCTTGTGATATTTGTCTCCACATTCATCTGAATCACAATATTCTTCAGGATCTTCATCTCACTTTCATGCCTGGTCATGATGTAATCCAATGTGCGTTCATTTGCGGCAAGAAAATCGGCGTAAATAGTGTGATAATAATACTGGTAAATGTATATCCCCATAGACAGAAATATCAGCAAAAGGACGGTGCTTACTGCAACAATATAATGAAAAATATTTCTGTTTCTCCACTTTCCCTCTGTTCTGTTCATCCGTGATCCCCCTCAAATAGTGCTGAGTCTGCAAACCGTTCTGTCTATTTTACCATGTCCGGGAAACGCAAACAATCTCGCCATTCAAAATGACGAGATTGTTTGCATGGCCCAGATCAGTTCCCTGCCTTAATCAAGTTTCATCTGATCCAGCGCTCCCTGATAGACCTGAACATACTTCTCCTCAACTCCCATATCTGCAAACAGCTTAACAAAGGCATCCCAGCTCTCGTCCGTCACCCCTTTTGATACAAAGTTCGCCGCGTTCTCCCACACAGCATTGTCTATATCAGTGGCAATCAGCTGAGTGGAATCCCGCTGTTCAGCGGTCAGGGGCACATAGTTCAGATACTTATCAGAGTACTTCTGTACAATACCGGCCTCCTCATATATATCACAGTATTCAATCTTCTCAATCCTCTGAGAAGGCAGATTATAAGTGGATGAGATATAATTGCCGGGTGCGAAAAACAGTGCATTACAATCCAGATAATCTTTGACATCTGCCGTATTGTCATTTGTGACATTGATCATGCCGTTGTTATCGTATTCCCAGCCTTTTCCCTCAGCACCGCTGCCTTCTGCTCCGAAGTAAAGAGAAAACATAGTCTCCGTTTCCAGCATGGCATCCAGCAGCCGGAGTGACTCTGGCACATGTTCATTAGTGCAGGTGATACTCGCTCCTGGGCTTGCGGTCTCCAGGTATCGGTAGCAGCTGACCTTCGTCCCTTCGGGTGACGGGGGAACGAACAATGTGGCATTCTTCTCTACCCCGTCCGAATATCCCATGGCCTCCAGACGCCAGCACACAAACATTCCCACATTATCGCTTTTCAGCTTGGTATCCACAGTATTCTTATCCTGAGAAATAAACTCCGGATCTGTCAGTCCCTCTTCATACAGCACATGCAGCCATTCCATGCACTGCCTGAATCCGTCCTGGACAGGGGCCAGCTGCACGTTCTTATCATCGTCGATATAGATCCATCTGCTGCCGCTATCCAGCGGTATGCCAAACATGGGAAGCAGCCATCTAATGCCATAACCGGCCGCGTTCAGTCCCATCTGTAACGGGACCTCATCCGGCTGACCGTTGCCATTGGGATCCCCATTCTTAAAGGCTCTAAGTGTATCCGTCAGCTCATCCATCGTCTCCGGTGTCTTCAGGTTCAATGCGTCCAGCCATTCCTGGTTGATAAAGAAATGCTGTTCCACACTGATATCCTGGGCAAACAGATAGCCGATCGAATATGTATGCCCGTCCGAGGCGATCAGACTTGTTGTGGGATCTTCATCTTCTCCCGCGATCCGTTCTGTATAAACCGGCATATACTGCTCTATCATCTCCTCCAGAGGGATCAGCAGATGCTGTTCCACACCGAATTCTTCTTTTTCCACAGCGCCGCTGGGATGGAGCAGTATATCCGGATATTCCCCGGAAGCCCACATCAGGTTAAGTTTTGTGCTCCAATCACTGCTCTTTACCACCTCCCACTCCAGATGAATCCCAGTCTTCTCCTCCAGAGCCCGGATAACCGGCATGGTATCCGGTTCCGTCAGCACGTCCGTGTCCCGAATGGCAAACATGACCTTCAGAGTCAGTGGCTCATTTACAATCGGATACCCCGTCTCGTTAAAGCTCTCTCCTGCCGCCTGGCCGGATGTCTCCTGATTCGATGACGAAGGCACCGAACTGTCCGCGCTGTGGCAGCCGGTAAGCCCGCACAAAATCAACGAAAGTACCAACACTACAGCAATTACTTTCTTTTTCATAAACAACCTCCTTCTAAAACCTTTTTTATTATTACTCTATCTCAACACCTTTGTGCCGAAATCATCCCTTTAAAGAACCGATCATAACACCCTTCTCAAAATACTTCTGCAGGAAAGCATACAGTATGACGACAGGGCCTGTGGAAATCACAATGATACAATATTTGGAGACGTTGGCGATCCGCAGAGCCTCGCTCATAGACTCCATTGAATCCGCCATGGAAATCATGTAGTCGCCGGATTTGTCCACCTGCAGAGAAGCCAGAATTTCCCTCAACACCGTCTGAAGGGGCAGCAGCTTTCTGTCCTTTATGTACACAAGACCTGTAAAATAATCATTCCATTTTGCTACGCCGTAATATACAGCCAGCACAGCTACGATCGTCTTGCTCAAGGGCATCACCACCTTTTTAAAAAACTGTATGTGGGAAGCCCCATCCAAAACCGCGGCCTCGTAAAGCTCACTGGGAATACTGGTTTGGATAAATGTTCGCGCCACCATGAGGTTCCAGACACTGACACATCCTGTCAGGATCAGGATCAGCGGGTTGTTGTACAGCCCGACATCCTTCAGCACCAGGAATGTGGGAATCAGACCGCCTCCAAAGAACATCGTGATCACAAAGTATAGATTGATCGCGGTCTTCCCCGGGAACTTCGGCCTTGACAGCGCATATGCCGCCAACAGGGTAACAATAACACTGAGCGTAATGCCCGTCGCGGTGTAAAACAGGGAATTCCCATAGGACCGAATCAGCTCACTGTACCCGAGCACCGCCTTATAGCCAATCAGTGAAAAATCCACCGGATGCCAGATGACCTCCCCACGGATAATGGCGTCCGGATCAGACACCGATGCGATAACTACCAGATACAGCGGGTACAGCACGATCAGCATGACCACAATCCAAACCACCGAATTAAACAGATAAAACATCCTGTTACTAAAACTCAATTTCATTTTCTTCTTCATCGGCTTTTTCTTCCTCCCTGTCTAAAACAGCCCCACGTCCGACACTTTTTTTGATATTTTATTTACGGATATGATCAGCACAAAGTTGATTATGTTAATAAACAGTCCGATGGCGGATGTATAGGAAAACTGGCCGCTCCCCAGGCCCACATTATATACGTAGACTCCAATGATATCCGACCTTGTAATATTACCAGGCGTCTGCATGACAAGCGCCTTGCTGGTATCGCTGTTCAGCATCTTCCCGCAGTTTAAGATGAAGTTCATCATCGCCACCGACATAACACTGGGCAAATCTATGTACCGGATCTTCTGCCAAATACTCGCACCATCAATTTCCGCCGCCTCGTATAGGGACTGGTCGATACCGGTCAGCGCCGCGATGTACAGAATTGTGCCAAACCCTGCCGACTGCCAGACCCCGGAGATAATATAAATGGAGCGGAAATTCTCCGCTTTGGACATAAAATCCACTGCCGGCAGTCCGAGCATTCCCCGGAATATATTCAGGATACCACCGGTTGGCGAGAGGAAGACATACAGCATTCCCGCAAGTACTACGGTAGAAATAAAGTGGGGAATATAGATTGTCGTCTGTATAAACTGCTTTGCTTTTGCATTTCTGACCTGATTTAACAGGATTGCTAGAATCAGGGGAGCCGGAAAACTCCAAAGCAGGTTGTATATATTTAGAAGGAATGTATTTGCCAGCAGTCTTTTAAAATAGTAGGCTTCAAAAAAAGTTTTAAAATGCTTCAGACCCACCCAGACGCTGCCCGCTATCCCGTCCACCGCCCGGTAATCCCGAAAGGCGATCTGGATGCCATACAGGGGCAGATAATGGAAGATCAGGAAGTAGACGATCGCAGGGGCTACCATCAGGTACAGCTGCCAGTTATTCCCCATAATCTGTAACAGATTTTGCTTCTTCGTCTTCTTCGGCGCCTTCGTCAGAACTCTCTTTCTGTCTCTCTTTCCCATACCTTTTATTCCTCCTCATCCGACTGTTTTGCAGCCCACATTGTGCGTTCGGTACAGTTTTTAGTATAAGGCGGCAGTAAGATTGGGTAAAGTGTTTAAAATTATAACACTGTTTTTGCTGCCTATCCCCGAGTTTTACTCAAAAAATACTGGTAATTTATGGTTCTGTTAAAAGGTATAAAAATTTTCACCCCTTTATAGGGGAGGGAACGTTACTATTTTTTGTTCTGTGAGCTTGATTAAAATAAGATCAGAATATATAATGGAAGATGCAGAACATGCATTCGCCTTATCATTCATTTGAAAAGTCACGGAGGCTAAAGATATGAACGTACCCTATATTTGGGAACATAACCATGATGACTCGCTGATCTACGCCGGCCCATATATCGGCGCTTATGTCCGCGGCCGGAACAGAGAGGAGGCCTTAGCCAAGTTTGATGATGAAATCCGTTCCTATATCTTATGGCGGGATCATACACCCTTCACCGGTGAACTCACCTTTGAGATGGCAGAGGACCACAGCAGCAGCCTGGATATCCGCGATGCCGATTCCGATGTGATCTTTCTTAGCGAACGGCCGCCGCTGTCTGCGGAGGAATATGCCTGTCTGAAATCCCTGGCAATGCGGTCCGCCGCCTCATTTCAGAAACTTTTCGATTCAATCCCTGATAAAAACAGGACCTGTCTCACCAGACGCCGCACCTTTTACGGAGAAATCCCCGTGACTGCCACAGAGATGTATGAGCATACAAAGAACGTCAACCGTTATTACTTCGGTGAGATCGGCATAAAAGCAGAGAACGGGCCGGATATCTACTCCTACAGGGCCGATGCGTTCCGGACGCTGGAATCCTCTGCGGATTATCTGGACAATGCCGTTTTTGACGGAAGCTATGGGGAGCAGTGGTCGCTGCGGAAGGTATGCCGGAGATTCGTATGGCACGACCGGATCCATGCAAAGGCTATGTGGCGCATGGCGGCAAAGATGTTTGGCGTAGATGCGGCGGTTAATCCGTTTTGCTTTGTATAAATGGCGGATCGGCAAAACAATAAAGAGGAAATGATCCGTAATAGATTTATTTACCTTTACAGAGGAGTAGTTTATGCCAAAATGGTTAAAAAAATATGAATTATTGAGAAGGATGGAGTTCACACTCTATGCATTGTTTGGAGTTGAAAATATACTATTCTTTTTTTTCTTACTTGATTTTAATAATTACAAAATTGATAATAGTATAATAGTGTACTTTATATCCATGGTTATAGGAATCATTCTTTTTTACACAGGTATAAAGAAGATATTTCGGTTCAAAGCGGAAATAGAAAACATTAAAATATCCTCCATTCTATACTTGCAATGCGATCCTGAACGCTTTATCAAACAAGTCGAGCCCGCTGTAACATATATTGGTAATGGCAGATTAACATGGTACAGTCAAACAGCAAGCGAACTTTCATTGAAAACCTCTCTGGCCACAGCTTATATGCTAAACGGAGATTGTGAAAAGGCAATTGCGCTTTTTAAGGATGTCTATTTACATTCAGAATACAATAAAAATAGCAATGGTATGCTCTATTATTTGCATAATCTAATAATAGCTTATATTACCAATAATGATGTTAAAAATGCAAAAAAATATTTATTTGACTATGAACAAGCTCTGAAAGATACCAATTCATCTAAAAATGATTTACAGTTTTTTATAGATAGCCTAGCCGAAATGAAATATCGTCTAAATCTCATATGCGGGAATACAGCCGAGGCCGCTGAGTATTATGAAGATCTGTTGAATTCCGAGCCTAATATGCTAATTACTTATCGAACAACTATATACTGGCTTCTTGCAAATATTTATAGGATCGAGGGCAGGGAGGAGCAGGAAATTGACTGCTTAAAAAAAGCAGCTGAACTTGGATATAACCTATTTACAGCCCAAAAAGCCAGGCAAATACTGAAGGATAAGGGTATCACGGTAAAAAATATGCCTATAGCGCCCGTTGAACTCCCTAAGGTCAAATATATCAAACCTTTATTATGTATAGCAACTGCATGTCTTCCCTGCATATGGTTCATTATTACTCAGTTTTAAACTTGTACTCTGTGCAATATTTATTTTGATGTTAACGGGGTGCGTACATTGTCTTTGTCTTATGCTGCATATACTTTTTTAACGCTGACGGATAAGGGAGCTGACTGATTTCATATTTTGGAGGTGAACTGCATGCCTAAATGGTTTAAAAGGGCTGCGACAATAATATCCTTAGGAGGTGCAATATTTGCATCATTTACAGCTATAAACATTTTGTATTTCTTTTTCTATTGGGAATTTTCATACAATTATAGATTTGATACAGCGGTTATAATATATTTGATATGTATGATTGTTGGCATAATATTATTTCATATTGGTATTAAACGATTGACCTATGGGATCGCCTCTGTCATTATCCAGAAAGTCAGGAATACTTTAGTCCTCCAATGTGATACCAAACAATTCATACAATTGGCGGAACCCGCTATACTATATATGAACAAAGGCAAGATATTATGGTTCTCAAAGTCCGCCATAGAAATTAACTTAAAATTGTCTTTGGCTTCTGCTTATGTGGTAGACGGTAATCCAGACAAAGCAATCCAAATTGAAACACAATTATTTTCAGACCCCGAGTTCATAAAATATAAAAACGTCAAACTCATTTTAACGCGAGAGCTTATCTGGGCTTATATAGTAAAAAAAGATTCAGATAAGGCTGCAGAATTGCTAAACAGTTATAAGCAATTATTAGATGAATACGAACCTGACCGTAAAGATTACGATAAAGCGAAAGATCAACTTACTGATATGACATTCCGGTTAAATATACTTAATAACGTTACAGACGGAGCTGCTGAATACTACGAGAACGTTCTGCAGACTCCACTTAGTGAAAGCTATAAAACCGTTGTATACTGGCTCTTAGCCAATATTTACAGAATAGAAGGAAATGAGGAAAAAGAAATACTATATCTTCGTAAGACATCCGAAAACGGGTACCATATGCACGTAGCAGAACAAGCCCGATGTATTTTGGCCAATAAAGGTATTACTGTAGATGAGCCTGTATTAAAAAAATTCAAACCAAAAAGAATATCATATATTTTACCGGTGCTTTTAATGATAGTCGGATGCGTACCATTCATTTGGTTAGCAATAACGAAGTTGTAATATCATCAGGTATCACAAATTATACAAAAATAAATTCATGCCTGATCAATTAGAAAAATGAACCATCAATTGCATCATGAAAATGTAGGCTAATTATTTTATTTTTATATGATAACATTATCAAAGAACTCAATCACTAAAAGGCCATTTAATAGGGGGAATGTTTTATGGAGAATTAACAATTGCCTAGAAATTAGTCAACGAGCTAGACAGTTAATGATTGATATGAATGAAGAAATAGAACCTTCTTTAGAAAAAAATTTTAAATATTGTTCAATTTCCATACCACCAGTCGCATACACTTTAATTGTAATAGGAGCTGTACCTTTACTAATATATTTATTTGACACATTTTATCATTTGTTAATATAATTTAAATTCATAATTAAGGAGCTGCTGTTTTTTTAAGCCCCTACACCAAAATAAGCATACCCTGCAGATTTTCTTGCGTTTCAACAAAGGATGTTCAGTTGGATATACTTCCTATCGCAAGCGCCATTTGGCGCTTACAATGCAATGGCCGGAATTAAAGACTTTATTGTATTTAGAGCATATACCACCCCCATACTGCCAGCCAGAATCCCCACTATCAGCAATATGGCTGCTTGTGTGGCATGAACAGTGCGCGGAGGGCACTGATCGGCCAGGGGCAGGGAGAATTTGTGGAAGAGGAGATTAGGGCTTACGAACAGAGTTATGAGGAGTTACTCTGTAAGGGGATGGATGAAAACAGGAAAACAAAGCTCATTATGCAAAAAAGGAAGATTGCGATACTGGAAAATATCAAACATGTATTCATGGGTACACCGGTTATTTTTTTGCCGGTGCTAAGCCCGTCTGTTCAGCCGGCAGACTGAACTGTTACCGTTTACACCACAATATATAAAGAGTTGCATTTTATAAGCTTATAATATATTATTAGTTGGTAACTTCTGTAAAATATCAATGATCAAGTAGGACGTATTATGGAAAATTGGTTTAATAAAATTAAAAAGGCGAATAGATTTTGTCTTATAATAATATTAATATATCTTTTGCTTTATTCTGTCATTTGGGCAATATATCTGCAATTTAATTCATTTAGCTGGAGTGATTTTCTACTGCGGCTTACCGGTGTCTATCTATTCTGTGCAGGATCAGTATTTTTATATCTTTATATCCCGAATCGGCGGGTTCTTCTGTTCTTCTTCAAAACTTTATTTTTACAATGTAACCCCGTATCAATTATTGAAAATGTTGAACCTGTAGTCAAACAGTTAGACAAAAAATCCGGATACTTTTTTGCCAAGGAAAGGACAATAATAAGGCTTAAATATTTATTGGCTTCTTCGTATTTTAATGTGGGATATATTGATAAGGCCTTGGACTATTACACTTATGTGGTTAATTATATCGATTATGATATTAGTAATATAAATCGTTTATTATATTATAGTGGTATAATAAATATATTGTTATGTAAGAATGATCTGGAAAAAGCAAAAAAATATTTGAAATTATATAAAGACATCTTAAACAGCCGTAACAAAGTTAAATATTTCAAATTATTCCACTCCATTCTTCCTATATTCGATTATATTATGGAACATGGGTACAACGAGTACGTCTATTTGATTGAGTTATATGAACGTCTGCTGGCAGATATTAAGGATTATCGGTTGACACTTTTTAAAATGCAGGTTTGCTGGCAGCTTGCACACTTATATAAGAAAAAAGGAGATAGCGCCCTCCAAATACATTATTTAAAAAGCATTGCTGAACAGGGCAACACCATGAGTATATGTAAACAGTCAATTGCGATGCTTAGTACACAAAAAATCGATATTCCGAAGCCGATTATAGAGGAAGTAAAAGTAACTGTACGACCTACTGTAACAGTTGTTTTATATTTATTACTTACAGCTGGTCTCGCAATTCTAGTATATTCATTTTTAACCTTAATTATCTAGCAAGAAACGAATAAAGTTACCCATTTCTATAGTATACAAAAACTATCAAGACAAGGATATCATATGGAAAATTGGTTCTCCAAACTACAAAAGAATTATTATATACATATAATCAGTACATTGCTATATTTTATTTTTATAATAATAATTTACTGTTTTACAAGACATTTAAATAATGATGTATTTAGGGATGATATTTTTATAGCACTTATTATTGGTGTACTATTATTTTATAGTGGAACATATATCCTAAATATTTACCAGCCAGTGGTAGGGGGGCTGCAGCAATTAACAGGATTACTTTATATACAATGTAATCCATCCCTGCTTATCAGTTATATTGAACCTGTTATCAAATTGGCAGAGAAAGACAAAGTGCATTTATATGCGAAAACGACACTTAAATTGCGCCTTAAATATCTTATGGCATTATCTTATTTATATCTTGGCGAAGCAGAAAAATCGCTTCCTTATTGCAATGATTTAAGGGTTTATATTGATTATGAACACAATCTGTCGAACAGGCTATCTTACTACAGTTGTATTATCAGTACTTACTTATATCTTCAAGATTTTGTAAATGCAAGAAAATATGTTGCGCTATATGAAAAGGAATTAACGAGTAAAAGGAAAGTGCCTTTTAAGCAGTTCGAAAAATCTCTACTAACTATATATAAATATATTACAGAAACAGCTGATACAGATATCGATCAGTTAATCCTCCTTTATGATAAGCTATTAACGGCTTTAAAGGATATTCCATTCATTCATATAAAAATGCAAGTTTACTGGCAGTTATCACAACTATATGCTAAGAAAAACGATAAAGAACATCAGCTGTCATTGTTACAGGAGATAGTCAAATACGGAAATGGTCTGGATATAAAACAGCGTGCTCAAATAGTGCTGCAGGAACATCAAGTGGATATTCCTGATTCCGAACAAAAGAATCCCCATTATACGTTAAAACCATCTTTACATACCGCATATGCCCTATTAGCTTTAAGTTTTCTTCCACCTTTGATTATATTGATTAAAGTATTAGTGTGTATTTAAGTATGTATCCTACGGAACCAAAAATAATAATATACTTGCAATAAGATACCATATGTCCTTTAATTATTCTAGTAGTTTTTGTAATTATGCATTTTGGAGGTGAACTGCATGCCTAAATGGTTTAAAAGGGCTACGGCAATAATTTACTTAGGGATTACAATATTTTTATCATTTACAGCTATAAACATTTTGTATTTCTTTCTCTATTGGGAATTATCATATAATTATAGATTTGATACAACGGTCATAATATATTTGATATGTATGATTGTTGGCATAATATTATTTCATATTGGTATTA
>OGGQ01000080.1_pt1 | contig 120009 bp, 108 predicted proteins | sample 1571191 | NCBI WGS metagenome assembly OGGQ01 (sample SAMEA2582061, study PRJEB24529) | metagenome | biome: Human gut stool | place: China | collected 2011
AATATAATATTATAAAATATTATATAAAAGAAAATATTCTGGGAAAGGGAAAATAAAAATTAAGAGGGAGAGACAACATGGAATTTAATGCTTACTCAATGCTGATAGATTTTATGTGGGCAGGAATATTCTTATTTGCAGCAAAATTATTGAGAGAGAAGATTAAGATACTGCAGAGCTTATTCGTTCCTGTCAGCCTGTTAGCAGGTTTCATTGGACTTGCCATGGGCCAGAACGGATTTGGAATCATCAATTTTTCTTCACAGTTTGGTTCCTATGCAGGACTTTTAATTATCGCAGTGTTCGTATCCATCGGATTGAGAGGATTTAACTTCAGCAGCGGCGGATGGAAGACTAACTTTGACAGAATCGGAAGCTATTACTGCTTCAGAAATATCGGATGGGCATTCCAGTATGCAGTGCCGATTATCTTCTCCATGCTGGTTCTGAAAGTGATTGAGCCGGAATTAAACCCGGCATTCGGAATGCTGATTCCGGCAGGTTTCCAGGGAGGACACGGTACAGCGGCAGCTCTTGGAGCAACTCTTGATTCTCTGGGCTGGGCAGACGCCACAGACCTGGGTATGACTTCAGCCACAGTTGGAATTTTAACCGGAATTTTCGGCGGAATTATTTTGATCAAAATCGGAACAAAGAAAAACTATACAAAGTTTGTTAAGGATTTCAGTCAGCTTCCTGATGATATGAGAACAGGACTGATTCAGGAAGGAAAGAGGCCAGTACTTGGCGAGGAAACGGTTTCTCCTATGGCGCTCGATCCTCTGGCATGGCATTTAATGCTGATTTTGATTCCGACAGGAATTGGATACCTTCTCACCAATGCAATTCAGGCGGCAACCGGCCTGGGAGTTCCAAGCTTCTCCGTAGGCTTCCTGGTAGCCATTGTGTTCCATTTCCTGTTAAAGGGAATCAAGGCAGATAAGTATGTGGACAACCGGATTATCTCCCGTATGGGAAGCTGCGCAACTGATTTCTTGGTATTTTTTGGAGTAGCCTCCATTAAAATTCCGGTTATTATTGAGTATGCAGTACCATTTGGACTTTTGATGCTGTTCGGTATCGCATGGGTTGTATTCCACTTTACAGTAATTGCTCCGCGGCTGTTAAAGCAGGAGTGGTTTGAGAGAGGAATTTACGTATACGGATATTCTACTGGCGTAACAGCCATTGGAATGGCGCTTCTCAGAATCGTGGATCCGGAGAACAAGAGCTGTACACTGGACGATGCAGCTATCGTAACGCCGATTGAGTCGATTATTGAGATTTTTGCTTTGGCAGCTGTACCGGTAGCCTGCGTACAGGGAAACTGGATTGCAGCAGTTGCTCCTATTCTGATTTACCTGGCCGCTTTGATTATTGTTCCTGTCATTTTTAAATGGTGGCACAAACACCCCCATGCAGTCTGGGATGAAAGTAAATAATAAAAGCAGTGTAAAAAGGCCGGTCTGTAAATATTCTTACAGAACCGGCCTTAAACCGTAGAAGGAGGAAAAGCTATGAAGCCTGTAAAGAGAGAGCGGATCGCAGGAATGGGGATGCATTACAAGTTCAGAACCCTTGACTATTTTCTGAAGAGCCAGCAGGAGCTGGGAGTCCAGTCAATCGAGTTCTGGTGTGCCAGACCTCATTTTCTGCTGGATGATTATGGATTTGAGGACATAGGAAAGCTGAGAGAAAAGCTTGATTCCTATGGAATGAAGCTGGCTGCATTTTCCCCGGAGTGTACGGTGTACAACTACAACCTGTGCGCTCAGGATGAGACGGCGGCGAGACATTCCATGGGTTATTTTGAAAAGGCTGTTGAGGCGGCAGAGCAGGCGGAAGCGAAGCTTATGGTGGTAAACTGCTGCGGCGGTCTCAGGGATGAAGAAAGGGAACGGATCTTTGAACGGGCTGTAGATCGGCTTGCCTGCTTAGGAAAGACAGCTTCTGAACATGGCATTCTGCTTGCAGTGGAGACCCTGTGTCCGGGTGATTCTCCTGCTTTTAATACGTTGACAGAGCTGAAGCGCCTGCTGGACGCTGTGGACAGCAAAAACGTGCAGGCATGTCTCGACCTGACGGCGGCAGGCATAGCAGGAGAGACCATGAGGGACTGGTTTGAGCTTTTAGGAGACAAGGTGTGCCATATCCGCTTTACAGATGGAAGGCCTGGCGGCAGGCTTGCCTGGGGAGACGGGCTCAGACCTCTGGAAGACCAGCTTGGCTGGATCGAACAGTATGGCTATACAGGGTATCTAAGCCTTTCTGTGAACGATCCGAGATACCTGGATAACCCCAGGGAGGCAGACGAAAAGAACTGGAAGGCACTGAAGGCGTTTGTTGAATAGATGGAGGATTTTGTATGAAGCTGGTTTCATTTGAACGATTATCTGTATTGAATCTGCATTATTTCCAGTATTCCCTGGATTACTTCCTGGATCGGATGGTGGATCTGGGAATCAAAAATGTGGAGCTGTTAGGAGGGCACCAGGGAATGTGGCTGGATCCCAATGAGTACCAGGATCCGGAGCCGATTTTAAAGAAGCTTCAGTCGCGAAACCTGCACTGTCCAGTATTTACGCCGCAGAACTGCAGATTCGGCTATCAGTTTGGCGTAAAGGAGCCGGAGCTTAGAAAAAAGACCTTTGGATTTTTCTCCAATGGAATTAAATTAGCCGCCGCTCTGGGTGCGAAGTATATGGAAGCCAATTCAGGCTGGGGTTACTGGGATGAGCCGGAAGAGGAGGGACTTAAAAGAGCCATCGAAATGCACCAGATGCTGGCTGAGGTGGCGGAACAGAACAATATTACCATCGTGGCGGAATCCCTGCGCCCTCAGGAGTCCAGGATTGGATACAGCCTTTCCCAGATGAAACGTCTGTTTGACGGAGTCAATCACCCGAACTTCAAGGTTATGGTAGACCTTACGGCCATGTCTGTTGCCGGAGAGAGCATTCAGGACTGGTTTGACGTATTTGGAACAGAAAACATTGCCCATGCCCATTTTCAGGACTGCAACCCCTATGGCCATTACATATGGGGACAGGGAACCAGGAATCTGAGAGAGGATTTAGAGGTAATGGTAAAGAATGGATATGAAGGGTATTTTACACAGGAGCTGACGGATCCTGCCTACTACCTGGATCCATTTTATTATGATAAGAAAAATGTTCAGAATTTAAGAATGTATATGGAGGATTAATTATGTGGACAAAAGAACTGTTTAAGGTAGAGAAACCGATTATTGCGCTGCTTCATCTGAGGGCTTTGCCGGGAGATCCATTATTTGGAGGTTCTATGAACGCTGTCATCGAGAAGGCCAGAGAAGAGTTGAATGCGCTTCAGGAAGGCGGTGTAGACGGAATTCTGATTGCAAATGAGTTCAGCCTGCCCTATGAAAAAAAGGTCTCCCATGTTACAGTGGCAGCCATGGGACGAATCGTGGGAGAGCTGTCAAGGGATGTCAAAGTTCCCTTTGGCGTAAATATTGTCTCCAATCCGCTGGCAACCATTGATTTAGCGGCAGCTACAGGAGCAAACTTTGTGAGAAGCACCTTTACAGGAGCTTATATCGGAGAAAATGGAATTACGGATACTAATATTTCTGAGACATTGAGAAGAAAGGCTGCCTTAGGCCTTCACGATCTCAAGCTGCTGTTTAAGGTGAATCCGGAATCGGATGTTTATATGGCAGAGAGAAGCCTGGAAAAAATTACAAAATCCATGATTTTCCACTGTTTCCCGGACGGTTTATGCGTGTCAGGAGCCAGCGCAGGTTCTGAGACAGATTCCAGCCTGGTAACCCGCGTGAAGAACGTGGCAGGGGATATTCCTGTTTTCTGCAACACAGGCTGTACGAAAGAAAATATTGCAGAAAAGCTTGCACAGAGCGACGGAGCCTGTGTGGGAACTGCATTTAAGAAGGACGGAAAATTTGAAAACTTTGTAGAGAGAGAAAGAGTACAGGAATTCATGCAGGCAGTAAAGGAGTACAGAAATACCCTGTAGCAGGGAGGGGGAACAAGATGTATTTTTTGGGGATTGATATAGGAACCTTTTCCAGCAAAGGGGTGCTTGTGGGAGAGGACGGAAGAGTAAAGGCGCGGGCGTCAGTACCCCATACCATGGAAAACCCGGCTCCCGGCTATTTTGAACAGGATGCAGAACAGATCTGGTGGGGAGATTTCTGCAAGCTGTCCAGGGAGCTGATTCAGACAAGCGGTATTTCTCCGGAAGAGATAGGAGCCGTAGGCTCCAGCACCCTGGGCGCAGACTGCCTTCCCGTGGATGAGGAGGGAAAGCCTCTCAGGAAGGCGATTCTGTATGGAATCGATGCAAGATGTACAGAGGAAATGGAAGAGATGACCAGCTACTATGGGGAAGAGCGGGTTCAGGAATTATTCGGACGCCCAATCTGCTCCGGAGATGTGGCGGCCAAGATTCTCTGGTTAAAGAAAAACGAACCGGAAGTCTATAAGAAAACCTATAAATTTTTGACAGGCTCCTCTTATGTCACTGCAAAGCTGACAGGTAATTACACCATAGATCGTTTTTTAGGCATTGCGTCCTTTCGCCCCTTCTACCAGATGGACGGAACCATTCGGGAGGAGATGTGCGATCCGATCTGCAGTCCTTCACAGCTGGCGGAGGGCCATGCAGTAACAGATATTGCCGGCTGCGTGACAGAAGCGGCGGCAGCAGAAACCGGCCTTGCTCCGGGAACTCCTGTGATTGTGGGAACGGGAGATTCAGCGGCAGAGGCCATCAGTACAGGAGTGCTGTCACCGGAAGATCTGATGGTTCAGTTTGGTTCTTCCCTGTTTTTTTACTGCTGCACAGATCGTATGGTAACCGATGGGCGTGTTCGGGGAAACAGCTTCGTCATTCCAGGCAGGTACAGCATAGCGGCAGGCACCAATAATGCGGGAACCCTGCAGAACTGGTACAGGGATACTCTGTTTTCAGACTGTTTGAAGGCAGAAGAGACAGAGGCTGGAAGTTCTTTCGCCCAGATGATGGAGGGAATCGAAGAAATCGAGCCAGGAAGTGAGGGATTGGTGACACTTCCCTATTTTGCAGGAGAGAGAACGCCGATTAACGATCCGGCTGCCAGGGGAATTGTGTTTGGCCTTACCCTGAATCACACCAGAAAGTATTTATACCGTTCTGCCCTGGAGGGAATCGTATTTTCCATTCTTCAGCACATTGAAATTTTCAGGGAAAAGGGGATTGAACCAACCAGAATTTTAGCGGCCGGAGGAGGAACGAAAAATCCTGTCTGGATGCAGATGACAGCGGATATTACAGGTATTCCGACGGCAGTCGGGGAAGAGACCATCGGGGCATGTTATGGAGACGCCCTTATGGCAGCCATTGGAGTCGGGCATTTTAAGGGATTTGAAGAGCTGAGGAGTATTATAAACATTAAGAAAATATATACACCTGATGAGAAGCGGACGAAGCTGTACCGCCCGTATTATGAGATATTCTGCAGGCTCTATGAGGATAATAAGGAAAGCCTCCACCGGCTGTCTGACTTAAATAGTGGAGTTTAGGAGAAAATAGGGAAATGGTATGAAATTTGCAGCAGTAGGATTTACATGTATTGACATTTATAAAAATCTGGGAATTCAGTATCCCACTGGAAACGGCATTGATCTGCTGTTTAATCTGATGGAGCAGGTGGAGGAAATAGAGCCCTCTGTGGTTACAGCTGTAGGTGATGATGAAAATGGAAGGCAGCTTTTAGAGGAGTGCAGAATCAGACAGGTGGATACCTCTCACGTACAGGTGGTTCCTGGAGGAAAGACAGCTGTGATAGAAATGCTGTTAAATGGAAAGGACAGGGTTCACCATTCTGCAGACAGAGGCGTCATGCCGGATTACAGGCCCACAAAGGAAGATATGGATTTCATATGCAGCCAGGATTATATCCACACGGATTTGTCCTGGAATGTGGTTGATCTGCTTCCTGAGATTAAGAAGAGAGGAACAAAGATATATTTTGATTTTTCCAAGCGGTATCAGCACCCGGATGTACCAAAGATTTTAAGCTCTATTCACTATGGCATTTTCTCATTTGAAGAGGAAACAGAGGAGGTAAGGGAACTGCTTAAAATGGGGTGTGAAAGAGGGGCAGAGATCCTTCTGGCAACCTTTGGAGAAAAAGGTTCCCTGGCCTATGACGGAACGAACTTTTACCGTCAGGAATGTCTGGCCTCCGAGCATCTGGTGAATACGGTGGGAGCCGGGGATTCCTATGGATCCGGTTTTATGGCCGGAATCATCCGTGGAGAGAGTATTGAAGCGTGTATGGAACGGGGAGCCAGAAAAGCGGCTGAGATCGTCAGCATTTTTGAACCCTATCATAGGAAAGGAAGAGAATAATTATGGTGATAGATATGCATGTTCACCCGATCCTGTTCGGGCCGATTTGTGAAGATAAAGAGAAAGTGGAGTTTAGGAAACAGGAATTTGGCCTCTATAAATCCTCCTCCATTCCCATGAGCCAGGTAATGGCTGTGATGGATCACGCGGGAGTAGACAAGGCGGTGCTGCTGGCAGAAGACTATTCGACGGAGATGGGACAGCCAATTATCAGCAATGAAGAGGTAAAACTGCTGGTAAATTTGGAACCGGATAGGTTTATTGGATTTGCAAGCGTGGATCCCAGGGACTGCGGAGCCAAGGAGCAGCTGGAGCAGGCATTTTCAGAGTTAAAGCTTTCAGGCCTGAAGCTGAATTTAAGCCATCTTCAGATGTATCCTGACGATAAGCGGCTGGAGCCATTGTTAAAGCTGTGCGTGCAGTATAAAAAGCCTGTGATGTTCCACAGTGGATTCAGCTGGGAACCGGATTCACCGTCCAAGTACGGAAGGCCGATTCTGTATGAGGATATTGCGGTGGAATATCCTTCGCTCAGGTTCTGCCTGGCCCATCTGGGGTGGCCGTGGATAGATGAGATGTCCATGATGCTGCTTAAATATCCAAACGTGTATACAGACACAGCTACTGTATTTATGGACAGTCCGGCCAATTATTACGATCAGATTTTTATGAAAAATATGGCGCCTGGATGGCTCCAGAACAATTTGATGGATAAGGTAATGTTTGGCTCCAACCTGCCACGATTCAGACAGGTCAGAAGCAGGGAGGGGCTTGAGAAGCTGCCGATCCGAAAGGATGTGTTAGACAGGATTTTGGGAGGAAACGCAAAAGTTTTCCTGGGAATGGAGGTGAGAGACTATGCTTATTAAGTCCTTTACTCATGAGATTGCCAGCAGGGAAGAATTCCATATGGTGAAGATTACAGAGCAGGTAAAAAAGGATGTAGAGGAAAGCGGAGTGAAAAATGGAGTTGTTTTCGTCATTTCACTTCACACCACTACAGGAATTATGATTAATGAAAGCCTTCCCTGCGTGGAAAAGGATATAGAATTTACCTTAGAACGCCTGATTCCTTCCGACGCTCCCTATGTCCATACCCATATGCTGCCCAGCTACGGAACCTGCAGCGGCAATGCTCCGGGCCATTTAAAATCCATGCTGTGCGGAAACCACTGCGTTCTTCCGGTTGCAGATGGAAAGATGGCGGGAGGGAGCGCCCAGGATATTTATTTCGTAGAGTTTGATGGCCTTAAAATCAGGCACTATACCGTTCAAATACTGGGAGAATAGGGGAAATCTCTTTGCCTTTTACAGAAGATTGAGATATAATGTTATTGGTGAGACATATTAATATGTTTTGTTGGCAACATTATATTGAAAAAGAGATAGAGGAACGATAGTTATGCTGAATGGAAAGACAGTGACTCCATTATACGTACAGTTGATGAATCAGATAGAAGAAAAAATACGATGCGGCGTTTATCAGCCGGGTGAAAGACTCCAGTCTGAAAGCGAGATGGCAAAATCCTTTGGAGTCAGCATTATCACAGTAAGAAGTGCTGTCAGCGGCTTAGTAGAGAAGGGGCTGGTGGAGAAAAAACAGGGAAAGGGAACCTTTGTTTCCAAGCCTAAATTCACCAAGGATATGAAAAACCTTCAGAGCTTTACGGAGATGTGCCGCTATATGGGCATGGAGCCTGGGGGGAAGATGCTGGAAAACTGTCTTGTATCTCCGGATGAGAAAACCAGGAAACTGTTAGGACTAGAGAAAGACAGCCAGGTTATTTCCATTTCACGTTTAAGATATGCAGACGGACAGCCTGTAGCAATCGAAAAAAATTATTTTCCAATAAAATATGCGTTTTTATTAGATGAAACATTTGATAATAATTCATTATTTTCATTTCTTCATGAAAAGGCAAAAGTAACCGTTTCAGCGTCAGAAAAATGGATTGGACTTTGCAGGACTACTGCTTCGGAAGCAAAGTTGTTAGGAGTAAGCAAGGGCTCTCCTCTGCTTTTTATTAAGAGCGTCACATATACCCAGGATAATGAGCCTCTGTATGTGGGAGTCCAGATATTTAACGGTGAAAACTGTTCTTTTTATATTTACCAGTCCAACAGACTGTAGGGAGGGGAAGAGGAAAGAGGGAGAAGTTTTCCGGCCAGAGCCTTTGGAGGAAAACTTCTCCCTCTTCCCATCTTATATATTTAATTCATCTCATCTTCAATCATCCGATACCCGATACCTATCTCCGTAAAGATATACTCTGGTTCTGCTGGATTCTTTTCCAGCTTTCTTCTGATATGCGCCATATTTACCCTCAGAATGCTGTTATCCCCGTCTGCGTAGGGTCCCCAGATATTCTCAATAATCGAGTCATAGGTCATGACGCGGCCGGAATTTTTGGCCAGGAGGGAGATGATTTTAAACTCATTCTGTGTCAGATGGATCTCGTTGCCGTTCAGAGTCACCAGGTGCTTCTCAAAGTCGATAATCAGATCCTTTGCCTGGAAAGGCCGTTTGTACAGCAGAGAATCTGTGTTCAGTTTGTTGCTGTGGCGCATAGCTGTACGAATGCGGGCGAGAAGCTCAGAGGTTCCGATGGGTTTGGTCAGGTAATCGTCAGCTCCCAGATCCAGAGCAGTCACCTTTTCCTGCTCCTGTGTGCGCGCGGAGATGACAATAATCGGGATACTTGCCCATGTCCTCACCTGGCGGATAATCTCCATGCCGTCTATGTCCGGCAGTCCCAGATCGAGAAGAATCAGATCCGGGCAGAGGGAAGTGATGATGGAGAGAGCATCCTTTCCTGTATGGGCCAGAGTAATTTTGTAGTCATGGGAAGCCAGGGCAGCGGTGATGAATCCGCAGATATTTGGCTCGTCCTCCACTAATAAAATAGAAATTTTATGTGCCAATGTTTTGTTCCCCCTTTGGAAGTGTAAAATAAAATTCCGCCCCGTCAGCGTGGTTGACAGCGGCCAGCGTGCCGCCGTGGGCGGTGATAATGGTCTTGCAGATGGAAAGCCCGATTCCCATTCCTTTTCGTCCGTCTGTGGACGTGCTGGTAGTAGAGGAGGAGCCGTCAAAAATGGTTTTCAGCTTCTCCGGAGGGATTCCGATTCCGTAGTCCCGCACATGGAAGGTGACGCAAGAGACGCCTGCCTCTACAAAGCATTCAATGGGCTTTGTGCTTTTGGAGTGCACGATTGCGTTTTCCATCAGATTGATTAATACCTGTTCAATGAGAATCGCATCCATGGGTATCATCAGGAACTCGTCCGGGACGCTCACCTTCACCTGCGCGTCCGGAAGGCGCTTTTTAAGGCGGCTGATGGATTCGCCGAGCACCTCCTCCACTGGTTCCAGAGAGGTGCTTACCTTTGCCGTTTCATTGTTGATTCGGGTGACGGAAAGAAGGTTTTCCACCATATTCAAAAGCCAGTTGGAATCTTCTAAAATATGGCTTACAAGCGCTTTTTTGTCGGAATTGCTGAGGGATGCCTCGTTTTCCAGATAAACGGTACTGGAGCCGATGATGCTCGTAAGCGGTGTCCGAATATCGTGGGAGATCGCCCGCAGAAGGTTTGCCCTCATCTTTTCCTTTTCCGCCTCCATAAGCATCTTTTCTCTTTCAGATATAATCCTTGCCTGCTCCTTGATGTTGGTTGTCAGGGCGCTTGTGATAATGGATATGGTGAACATGGCGATGAAGGTAATGGGGTATCCGCTCAGCGTAAAGTTCAGCTCGAAGTACGGGTAGGTGAACAGAAAGTTCACGCACACGACTCCCACCAGGGCTGAGAGGATCCCATAAAAATATCCGGACGTATACCTGGCTGTCAGGAACAGAGCCAGAATATAGCACAGGCTGATGCTGGACGACGGGGCTTCCATTTTCGCAAAAAAGAAAAAGGAAACTGCCGTGGCCGTAAACAGCAGAACCAGCATAATGACAGTATTGGAGACCCTGGTCTGCGACTCCAGAAAACGAAACAGTTTATTCTTGCATTTTTTCATTAATGATTTCTCCCGTTGTGCGGTTTGGGCAGCAGTAAGGCTTTCCTGCCAGCTGAGCCTAGAGTTCATTATACCTGTTTCCTGTAAAAAATAAAGTAAAAAATATGATAAGATCCTGGAAAAATTGATTTTTCCAGATCTATGTGATAGACTTCTGATGTTGGGATGGATTTACGGGCAAAAATCGATGAAAACGGAAGCTGTCCTGTGTATCTGCCGGGATTACGAAAATGGATTGAGCATGAAGAACATGAATAAAATGATGAATAAAGAAGGGAAGAGCAGAAAATGAAAAAACTGGGAAGAAATGACGCCTGCTGGTGCGGCAGCGGGAAAAAGTATAAGCACTGCCATGAGGCATTTGATGAAAAGCTGGAGGCGGCAGCCAGGGAGGGACATTTCATTCCGTCCCACGATATGCTTAAGACGCCGGAGCAGATCGAGAAGATAAGAGAGAGCTGCAAAATCAATATTGCGGTGCTGGACTATGTGGCCGAGCATATCAGAGCGGGTGTCACGACAGCTGAGATTGATCAGTGGGTGTACGATGAAACCACGCGGATGGGAGGGATTCCTGCCCCCCTTGGATATGAGGGCTTTCCGAAAAGCGTGTGCACTTCTATCGACGACCAGGTATGTCACGGGATCCCTTCTGAGGAGGTAGTCTTGAAGGACGGAGATATCATCAACGTAGATGTTTCTACTATATATAATGGATATTATTCCGACTCCTCCCGCATGTTCTGCATCGGAGAAGTCAGCTCTGAGAAGAAACGGCTGGTGGAAGTCGTGAAAGAGTGTGTGGAGCTTGGCCTTAAGGAGGTAAAGCCCTGGGGATTTTTAGGAGATATGGCACATGCGGTCAATGAGCATGCGGTAAAGAACGGCTACAGCGTTGTCCGCGAGATCGGAGGCCATGGAGTGGGCCTGGAATTCCATGAGGAGCCGTGGGTAGGCTATATCGGGGACAGAGGTACCGGAATGATGATGGCCCCGGGAATGGTTTTCACCATTGAACCGATGGTGAATATGGGCGGCAGCGAGGTCTATGTGGATGACAATGACGGCTGGGGCGTCTATACAGAGGACGGGAAACCGTCAGCCCAGTGGGAGATCATGGTACTTGTGACAGAAAATGGCCATGAGGTTCTGTGCTGGTAGGAAAACTGCCGGTGGATAACAGGATGGCAGCGGTTCATTTGGAATAAACTGCTGGAATAAACTGCCGGTAGAATGCAGACAACAGGAAAAAAAGAAAAAGAAAACAAAAAGAGGAGCACTGCCAGGCGATTGCGCCGTATCATGCAGTGCTCCCGTTTTTTCTGAAACGTAAAAGGGGGGAAAGGAAAAGGGTTCCAGAAAATCTATATAAAGGAAATTGTTGTTAGGCGAGCCCAATGAAACAATGCGCGCATGTTCCGGATTCATTGGCCTCTTGTTGTTTACAGGAATTATAATAAAGGATAAATGTGTCCAATTTTTGTCTATTCTCTAAAAAACTTCTAAATCAATCTTACGGAAAACTAAAGAAATCATAACCAATTTTGAAACGGTTAGTCTTTCTGCTTTACAGCTTCCCTGACAGCGGACAGCAGCTCGTCGAAGGTCTCGTAAGCCGGAATCTCCGGGACGGAGGAGCGGATGCTTTCCGGGCTTCTGAAGAGGAAGCCGGCATGGCTTGCGCGTATCATATCCAGATCATTGTAGCTGTCACCGCTGGCAATGGTTTTATAGCCGATGGACTGAAGTGCGCGCACAGTTGTGAGTTTGGAATGCTCCACTCTCATCTTAAAATCCGTGATCGTGCCGTCCGGTGCCACTTCCAGGCTGTTGCACAGAAGGGTGGGGTAGCCCAGCTTCTTCATCAAAGGCATGGCAAATTCCTCAAAGGTATCGCTTAGGACGACTACCTGGGTAAAGGAGCGGAGCTCATCAAGAAATTCCTTTGCGCCCGGCAGCGGATCAATGGTTGAGATGGTCTCCTGTATCTGCCCAAGGCCCAGCCCGTGCTGCTTCAAAATGTCAAGTCTCCACCGCATCAGACGGTTATAGTCCGGTTCATCCCGTGTAGTGCGCGTAAGTTCCGGGATATTGCTGGCCTTTGCAAATTCAATCCAGATTTCAGGAACCAGAACTCCCTCCATATCCAAACATACAATATACATACCCAAGTCCTCCTCTTTCTTTTTATGCTGCAGACGCCTGATGGCAGGCTGTTACAAAAAATACTATCATCGGCAATGCGGGGTGTCAAGAGCAGAAAAACCGGTTCCGGTAAAATGGCCTTGGAGAAGGCCCTGTCCTTTGATGGAGGCGGTTCATTCAAGAGTGCAGCGCCCTCAATGATTTCAATATGAAACGCTTTTTCGTAAATATGAAGGTTTCTGAAATTATAACGAATTATCGTTTCAAAATTAAACAAAAAGGCAGAGGCAAAAGGTTGTGTGAGCAGGACATCTCAGGTAGAATAAATAAAAAAGCGACTGATGCTCGAGGGGAGCACAGAAAGGAATATTGACTATGGTGAAATTATTGGTTATTGCAGATGATTTCACTGGCGCACTTGATACAGGAGTACAGTTTGCGGCGAGTGGAGCAGAGACGAGAGTAGTTACAAATATTGAGTATGATTTCAGCCGGACTGGAAGAGAGGTTCAGGTTCTGGTGCTGGTAGCAGAGACAAGGCATGTGAAGTGGGAGGAGGCCTACCGCATGGTCTACGGCATCGCCAAAAGAGCCTGTGAGAGCGGGATCCCGTATCTATATAAAAAGACAGACTCAGCGCTCAGGGGAAATATCGGAAGTGAATTAAAAGCAGTTCTCGATGCTGCGGGGAAGCACACTCTCCACTTTCTGCCGGCATTTCCCAGAATGAACCGGGTGACCAGAAACGGTATCCACTATATTGACGGAAGTCCGGTCCATGAGAGTGTGTTTGGAAAGGATCCGTTTGAGCCTGTGACCTGCTCCTACATACCGGATATGATGAGGGGAGAGGTTCCCGTAACGGTTGTGGAGAGTATGGACGGCTGGGAGAGGCAGAACGGCGTTATGGTTTATGATGCATCCACAGATGAGGAGCTGATGAGTATAGGCTCCTTTTTGAAGGAAAAGGGAGAGCTTGGGCTGACTGCCGGCTGCGCCGGCTTTGCAGCAGTTCTTCCGCAGCTTCTTGGACTCTCTGGAAAGAGGCGTGAGAGGATTTCCCTGGATAAAAAGTTTCTGGTAGCCTGCGGAAGCGTCAATCCAATCACAGTCAGACAGCTGGATTATGCAGAGAGGGCCGGAATGAAGAGGATCCGTCTGACACCAGAGCAGAAACTGGAAAAGGACTATCTGGAATCGGAAGAAGGAAACAGGGCTTTAGAGGAGTGGACGAAGACGGCACTGGAGGAGGAGTGCTGCATCTTTGATACCAATGATCTGCCTGGCTGCCGCGCTGCCTGTGAGTATGCCGGAAGCCATGGGCTTTCGCTGGATGAGCTGAGAGTGCGGATCGCAGATACGCTCGGCCGGGTGGTGGAGCACCTGGTCAGAGCAGGCGTGAAAAGCACCATGCTTCTGACAGGCGGAGATACGCTTATGGGATTTATGAGGCACATCGGCTGTGACGAGATTGTGCCTGCGTGCGAGATGGCGCCGGGAACAGTGCTCTCCCAGGTCGATATAGATGGGAGAACCTACAGCATTATCTCAAAATCAGGAGGCTTTGGAGAGGAAAAGCTGATAGCAGAGCTGGCAGAGAAGATTGGCGGAAGGCATCTGGAGTAGAGGCCGGATAAATAAAACACTGTTAAATGAGGAGGGCTGACGATGAAAGTCGGGCAGGGAGGCATTTGACGGTGTTTTTTCATATAACAGGAAACTTCGTTCCCTGTTATATGAAAACGCTCCGCGAGGATCGCACTGCGGCGGATCAGAAAGAGGAGGAAAAATATTTCATTACTGCTGCGTAATTCAGGCCGATATTTCACAATCAATCTGGACGAACCTTCCACTTTGTTGTATGATAAAAAATACGGCGGAGAAAGTACGGAGGGACAGCGGCTGGCTGCTGTTTTGACGGAAAGGGGGACGGATCTGTGAATGGTGAGGGAAAGAAGAAACTGACAGTTCATATGCTGGGACGCTTTTCACTTCAGTATGGGGATGAGGTTCTGTCACTGGGGAGAAACAGCGCCTCTAAGCTCGCCCAGCTTCTTCAGATCCTGTGGCTGTCCGGTGAGAAGGGGATCGGCAGAGACGATCTGGTGGGAATGCTCTATGACAGGGATTCTCTGTCCAGTCTCAACAACAGCCTCAATAATCTCATTTACCGCCTGCGCCATGTCCTGCCGCTGGGAGGTTTTCCCAAGTCTCAGTATGTCATCAATCGTGACGGAGTCTATTTCTGGGATCAGGAGATTCCGGTGTGGGTGGATGCCAGAGAATTTGAGAACCTTATAGAAGCAGGAGAACGCATGGAGCAGCGGGGAGAGGATCCGTATGAATGCTACAGACAGGCGGAGGAACTCTATCAGGGAGAGCTTCTGAGCGCCAATTCCACAGAAAACTGGGTGATTGTGGAGAGCTTGCGTTTTAAGAGAATGTATGAGAAGGCGGTTTCCTGGCTGGGGGATTATCTGAAGGTTCAGAAGGATTATCCGGGAATGTACCGGCTCTACCGACAGGCCGCTCAGGTGTATCCGTTTGACGGCTGGCAGACCGGGCAGATTGAGAGCATGATATTTATGGGCAATTACAAGGAAGCTTTCCGCCTCTATGATCAGACAGCCAGAAGATATTCCGAGGAGATGGGACTGCCTCCTTCTGATAAGATGCTGGAATGCTACCGGAAGATGAGCCAGCAGTTTGTGAGCTGTCCCGACGGCCTGGACAATATCAGGGCCGAACTATGTGAGAGAAACGGCACAGATGGGGAGAATGCCTATTACTGCTCTTATCCAAGTTTCATAGATATCTACAGACTTATGGCCAGAAGAAGTGAGAGAAGCGGACAGCCCATGTGCCTGATGCTGTGTACACTGGTAGATTATGAGGGGAAAATTATTCAGAACCAGGAAAAGCAGAAGGCCCGTTCTGAGCTTTTGAAAAAGGCTATCGGACATGTGCTGAGAAGAGGCGACGTCTATGCCAGGTACAGCGCATATCAGTACCTGATTCTTCTTACAGGCGTAAGCGTGGAGAGCAGCCATTCTATTGGAAACAGAATCAGCCGTTATTTTAAGACTCTGTGCGGAAAGAGGGCGGAGGTGAATTTCTCCGTATCCGCTTACCAGACCGGACAGGAAATCAGGTTTTAAGAGGCGTACAGAGAAAAGGGCGGAGAACGCCAGGCTCTTTTCTGACAGAAAAACAAAAAATATATGTCTATACCGGCCTTTGGAGAAAGGGCCGGTTTTTTGATTATAGGAAATTCTTACGAATCTCCTATAATCAAAAAGCCCTGCCTGGCGGAAACACATCAGGTCAGAATTTACCGCCGAAGCAGCCTGCGGCAGGCGAAAAACCTGAAAAGCCGGGAGGCAAACAAAGCATTAAAACAAGTCGTCTGACATTATCTCAGAGGGGAAAATTCCCTTCATCTTCAGAACAAATTTTTACAATCTTTTGCGGTTTCAGCTATGTCCTCAAAATAATAAGAAAAACAAAAAAAATCATTTTTTGTGATAGGTTTTGTGATTGCCCTTCTAATACACTATAAGAAAGCCTAAGAAAATTTTAAGAAAATTTATAAACAAAACATATTTTTACAAAAAAGGGGAGCAGGTATTGATACAGAAAGCATCAGACAACAGAAAAGTGGAGGCAGCTTTCGTAATTAACATCAAGTATCGCCGCGATGCCGCCTGGCATAGGCAGGCAATATGGGCAGACAAAAAGCGTTCAGGTGCTTTAAAAGTATGCTGGAACTGTTAAAGATGATGGACAGTGCCCTTGATATAGAAAAAGAGGAGGTTGAGTTGAAAAAATGGAAGGAAAGGCGGGAGTAAGAATGGATTCCAGAAGAGGAAAATCGCGTGGAAAAAGTAACAGGCCTTTGAAGAGAAGCCTCCGTCGGGCAGTTGCATGGCTGCTTGTGTTCTGCATGTGTATGGCGAACATGAACTCGGCAGCATTCGCGGCTGAGATTGCCACTGCCAGCAACGCTCTTATGGCGGCAACTCCCAGCGACGCAAAGGCAACAGACAGCGATGCCATGGAAATCCTGATGCCGGAGGAAGTAATCAGCGGAGAGGATTTGGCCACAGAGGCAGCGCGGGCAATCTCGGAGGGAAATGAGTTTGATTTTGACTCTGAGATTCAGGTGAAGAAGGATGACCTGGGAAAGGACGAGGGATATGAGGAGCTGTTTAAGGGCCGCAGAAGCTTTGTGCTGTTTGCGGACAACGGAAACGGCGGACGCATCCAGGGGGACAATCCCAATGCCTATGGTTATATTCTTGTTCAGGTAGATGAGAAAGACTATAAAGCATTTGAGGAGGAGGCAGGAGCCGCTAAAGCGACGGATTCCAATGCCACGGACTCTGATGCGGCAGAGAGAAGCTGGACGCTTACGGGAGACGAGGAGTTAGTATTCCTCTACATCAATGCAGATGACGGAAGCGTAACCTTCACATTAAATATTGAAAACCTCCAGGCAGATGACATTGTGGTTCCAAGCTACAGTGAGCTTAGGGAGGAGCAGAAGGCAGAGGAAGAGGAAAGCAAGGAAGAATCAGAAGCCAATAACCCGGCCACACTTCCGGCAGATGACGGAAGTGAGAACGGAGGAAGCGCAGGCGGCTCCGGCTCCGGAAGCGGCAGTGCGGGAAGCTCCGACAGCGCCGGGGATATGGAAGAAATAGAAGACGCAGATAAGCCGGACGGCTCTAGCGACGGCCAGGGTTCCGAGTCAGGCACAGATGGAGGCTCGGAGGACAGCACAGATGGAGCCGGTCAGGGAAGCGAGGATGCAGGAAACTCCGACAGCTCTGACGGCGCAGAAGATGCAGATAAGCCGGATGATTCCGATGACGGCCAGAACGGCGGTCAGGATGCAGGGGAAGGCTCTGAGGACGGAGACGGTTCCCAGTCAGGTTCCGGTTCCGACACAGGTTCCGGTGATACCGACAGCGGAAAACCGGACGGCTCCGGCGATACAGGAAGCCAGAAACCAGATGATTCCGATGATGGCCAGAATTCCGGTTCTGACCATGGATCTGATACAGGAAACAGCGGCTCCGGAACAGAAGGGGACAAGAACAGCGGCTCCGGAAGTGAAGGAAACACAGGTTCAGGAAACACAGGAAGCTCCGACAAGGGAGACTCCGGAAAGGGAGATTCCAATAAGGGAGACAGCGGCAGCAGCTCTTCTGACAAGGGAAGCTCCGATACAGGAAACAGTGGCAGCAGTTCTGATAAAGGAAGCTCCGACAAGGGCGGAAGCTCTGACACAGCGAAGCTGTCAAAATCCAGCTATGATGTCCCTGTTGTTATGGGCCCGAATCCAAACGCAGAGTTTGAGAGCGACGAATTCGGCGATGACATCAGCTTCGACGAGTGGCAGGAGATGATGGAAGAGGCCGAGGAGGAAGAAGAGGAAGACGAAGACGAAGACTACGAGGACTACATAGAAGAGACCGATCTGGCCTATGAGGATGAAGACGGAACGACCTATCTTGGAATGAGCATGCTTCCGGCTGTAAGCGCTACGGTGAAGAAAGAGAAGAAAGCCAACCCGATCGCCCGCCTGCTCCGCATGAAAGCGGCTGCAGAGGAGACACCGGCGGTGGTGATGGCCGGGACAGCGGCGTTAAGCGACCTGGTTCCTTCTGAGGATACCTACTACAAACAGATAGAGGCAAACGGTGATGGAACCTACCGTCTGCATCTGGGCATTACCGGCGGCGATCAGCAGGGACTGGATATTGTTCTGGTGATCGACCTGTCAAACAGCATGGATGACGAAATCTCAGAGGACAGCAGTGACAGCAGACTGAAAGTGCTGAAAGATACTCTGGGGTACTATGAAAACTGGAATACACAAAAAGAAGGTTTTATCGATGAATTGTTTGAACAGTCTCCGAACAGCCGTTTCTCTATCGTGACATATTCGACAGATGCCTCCACAGAGCTGGGATGGACAGAGTATGGCCGGAATGGAAGCGGTCAGCAGACAATCAAAAAGGCGATAGGGGATCTTCAGGCAAACGGCGGTACGAACTATGAGGCCGGTTTATATCAGGCCGTGGAAGTGCTTAAAGAACGCGGAAACAGCAGCAATATACCGGTTGTGATTTTCCTCAGCGATGGAAAGCCGACATACTATTATTCAGATGTAGATGAGTTCAATGGACTGGAGACAGGATGGTTGCCCATAATAGGTAACTATGATAACCGCGAGGGTGATGGCGGCAGTATTGACACAGATACAGGCGACGGCACTATTTTCGCTGCAGGCAGGTTCCATGAGGAGATGGAGGCGCTGCAGGGGATCACGTACTGTGTGGGCTTTGGCATTCCAGAGCTGACGAGCGACGACTATGACCATTACGATCCAGAACAGTACCTGTACGCGATTGCCGAGGGAATCGACTGGACGAAAGATCAGGATGATAAGTACATAGCTCCCACGGAAAGTGCCACAACGATCGAGGTGGAGGCAGAGAGTTCTGAGCTGACGACCGCGTTCCAGAGTATTCTGAATAACCTGAAAATGGAGAATGTAACAATTTCCGATACCCTGAGTCGGTTTGTAACTTTTGCGGGAGACACTGAAAGTGCATCGAATGTACAGGTCAAAAAGTTTACGAGAAACAGTTCGGGAGAACTTGTCGGTGGAGAAGTCCTTCAGGAAGGGACAAACTACGAGAATATTATATTTGATAAGGAAAGTGGCAAGATTGAACTTGTGTTTGGGGAAGACAGAAAACTCCAGTCAGGCGTCGTTTATGAGCTGTCTTTTGATATCAAGCTGAAGGAAGGCATAGTCATAACTCCCGATGATAAGATAGTGGGAGATCCAAATACCGATTACAGGAAAAATGAAAATATCAGCTCCGGTCAGAGGGGAGTGCCTACCAATACAGATGCCTACTTCTCTTTCGGTGAAGATGGAACCACAAGGGTAGGCTTCCCGCACCCTGTTATTCCGGCTCCGGCCACAAATAATCCTGAATATAAAAAATATATTAAGGATAATGGGAACGGTACTTATACTCTGACGCTGGATGTAAAGTCTGATGTAGGCTCTGTAACAACCGGGCAGAAGGATCCGACACCGACAGCAGTCATGTTTGTGATCGATAAGTCGGGAAGTATGGATCAGAGTTTTGGAAGCGGAAATAGCAGTGCGAGAAGAGAAGTAGTGAATTCAGCACTTGGGCTGTTTTTTAATCAGCTTTCTGATGGAGACTACGATATTCAGTTTGGCGGATATAAGTTCAGCGATAGCGGAAAAAGAGTCAACTTTAACGATCGGGGATGGGAGGCTGAATATTGGGAAACTGATACTTCAAATGCGCTCAGCCATTTAAAGCTTACATCCTGGGAAACGGATGGAAGTACATACCCCTCCCAAACCCTGCGCTCAGCCATTAGCGCATTAGAAAATGTTGAACTTGGCGAAAACGGGAAGAGATACCTGATTTTCCTGACAGACGGCGAACCAGGAAAAAATAGTGATAGTTTCAGCGACGAAGAGGCAGAAAATTGTTACTCTGCAATTAAAGCTCTGGATCCAGGCACTACCTTTTATGCGATTCAGGTAGCTAACAGTGATTCCCATGGGTTTATGGAATCTATGGTCAGTAATGCCAATTCTGTAGAGGGCGTTACGGCACAGAAATTTGTCGGAAACAGCACGGATTCTCTGAACGCTGCTTTCTCTCAGATGGCAGCTGAGATTTCAGGAAGCGCAGGAACGACTGTTCCGGGGGCTGCCAATGTGGTAATCACAGATACGCTCAGCGAATACGCTGACATGGTAAATCCGGCCCGTATAACAGTCAGCTGCAGCAACGGCGTCCAGCTGTCAGCCAGCGACTATACGGCAACCTATGATCAGGCGACTAGAACCGTTACCGTTCAGTTCAGATCAGATTATGAATTAGAGAAAGATGCGACTTACAGCATATCCTTTGATGTGAAGCCTTCAGAAGAGGCCTATAACAAATTCGAGGAGGACGGCGGGTACTACCGGAATGAAGATGGAGGCTACATTTTAGCTGACGGAGAAGAACCATCGGAAGAAAATCAATACAAGGGTGATGAGAAGACAGACGCTCCATCTATACCAGAAGGTTCCTGGACCAGCTCTGGAAAGCCCGGATTCCCGACCAATAAAGGGGCGACGCTTCAGTATACCTATGACGGAGGGACGGGGCGGTTTGAATATCCGCATCCGGTGCTCCAGATTCCAGAACCGGTACTGCCGGATGATTACAATAAGAGCATCGAACCCAATGATGACGGTACCTATTCTCTGACGCTGGATGTGACGGGAATTGAGGGAAATCCGGCTACAGTAACCACGCCGTATCCGGTGGATCTTGTATTTGTGATCGATAAATCGCTCAGTATGGAGTATGACATAGACGGCGATGAGATTAAATGGTGGGAGGATGAAACGGAGAGCAGGAAGGATATAGTGAACGACGCTCTGGATGAGATAATTCCGGATCTGTGTTCCCAGCAGTATGATATACAGATTGCCGGGTATCAGTTCAGCGGCAGCAGCACTCGTGTTCTGGATTGGAGCAGAGAGGAACAGCAGGTGCTCAACAACCTAAAGATTAGTAACACGAGCTATAATACGGAGCCATCACAGGCGCTGGCAGATGCGCTGGATATGCTGAAAACAGGATCGCAGGCTCATCAGAATCAGAGTAATGTAAAGAAATATCTGATTTTCATGACAGACGGAGAGCCTACCGAAAGCGAGGTACTGTCTTACTATGCTATTAGTAACAATCCTGTCCCGGGAGCCAGCATCTACACAATAGGAGTTTCATCTGACGCGTCAACTGACCTGATGGAGGGTATACGTTTGACGGCCTCAAGGAATGGAATGACTGCTCCTGAGACATTTAAAGGAACGTCTGCCCAGCTGATAAGAGATGCGTTTACTCAGATAAAGGACGAGATTATCAGTACAAGTACTCCTCCGGCAGGAATCAGCAGCGTGGTAATCAGAGATACCCTCAGCAAATATGCGGATATGGTTTCCACAGAAGGCGAGGTTGAAATCTTAAGAAATGACGAACCAATGAATGAGACGGAATTTGCGGAGGCAGTAGAGAGCGTAAGCATAAATGGGAAGGAGATAACTGTTACGTTTAAGCCCGGCTATGCGCTGGAAAATGGTGTGACTTACGGAATCCGGTTTAAGGTAAAGCCGAGCCAGTATGCGGAAGAGCAGTTTGCAGCAAACGGAGGCTACTACGAGCTGGGCGATGACGGGCAGCTCTCCGATACGGAGACAACCGGAGAGGAAGATACCGGAAGTCACAGCTCTGAAAAGCCTGGCTTCCCGTCCAACGAGGAGGCAACGCTTTCCTACTCCTACGACGGATACCCGCAGCCGGATCTGGAATACAGACATCCGGTTCTCCAGGTTCCCGAGGAGGGCAGTTTCACAGTTACAAAATTAATTGTAGATGAGGATGGAAATCCGGCAGAGGGAGCAGATCCAGACCAGAAGTTTATCATTTATATTGAAAAGCGGACGGAAGAGGGAGAGTGGGTTCCCTACTCCTCCGTAGCCCTTGCAAACGGTGAGAGATCGCCGGAAATCAGGACAGAGGGCGAAGGAACATTCAGAATTTCAGAGGCTGTTCCTATGGAATACAGCCTGCGCGGGATTACTGTGACGAAGAATGCAGACGGGCAGTCTGAGGAAGTTTCTGTGACACAGGACGGGGAGGCTGTGTACTTTACCGTTCATCCGGCAGACAAACTGGAAGTGACTGTAGAGAATATTCTGGGACACAAGGGGTATTTCCACAGTACGGCGGACGTAAAGAATACGACAACCGGAAATCCTGAGGATCCGTTCAGCAACGGTTCAGCAGCGCAGCAGGCTGCCAGTGAGCTTCCGAGAGCGGAGGCGGCTAAAAAGAAGGTAGAAATTGAGACAGAGGAGGGTGAGCCACTTGTATAAAAGCAGAGCAAAAAAGAGCATGGTGAAGCTGACAGGAATCGCCCTCTTGGCAGCCCTCACCGCAGGGATTGGAGGCACGGCCGCTGTCATTCGCCATCAGGTGAATATGCGAAATGAGATTGCCACTCCTACTGTTGAGGTCAGCGTGAACGAAAACTTAGACGGGGATCTGACAGGTGGAGACAAACCCAAAGAGGTGAAATTTACCAACAATGGCACGGCGGACATATTTTTGAGAGTTTCCTATGCAGAAAGCTGGAAGCTGGATGCAGGCGGCGGGACAGAGGAACTTCTGAACAATTATGATGAAGAGGGCCAGATTCCTGTTGTGACCAAGCAGAATAGTCCGGAGGGATTTCTGAGCGGGTCAGACTGGGTTTATATCGACGGCTGGTACTACTATACAAAGATTCTCCCTGCCGGAGGGACAACGGAACCTGTTTTAAAGAGTGTAGATTTCTCCAAATTAACAGGTACAATCGATGAAAACCTGACAGATTATCAGAATGCCGGCTACGAACTGTATTTTCAGACAGAGGCCGTACAGGCCAGCGATGAGCTGAAGGTAAGTATGGATGCGGCTGAGGAGCTGTTTGGGGAAGGTTTTGTTCCATATGAGACGGCAGACAAACAAGAAGAGATGAACAGCGAGACATGGCAGGAAGATCGGTTAAACGCCTATATTGACTGGACAGAGGAAGGAGGTAACTAATTATGAAGTGTTATAAGCAATTAGGTATCATCCTGGCCGGCGGTGTCCTGGCGGTGGGAATCAGCGCGACGTGGGCGTATTTTTCCGACAGAAATGATATTGCCAACCCGTTTCATACAAGCAACAGCGCCATTGACATGATTGAGAATTATAACCCGGCAGAGACGGTTCTGCCGGGAGAAACCGTAGAGAAGGAGCCATATTTTGTCAACCAGGGAAGCACAGATTTAGTGCTCCGGCTTAAGATGGATACCTATTGGATCGATCAGAACGGGAACAGAAAAGATGATTTGGGAGGGGCGTATATTTTCGGGGGTTTACAACCTGAGGAGGATGATTATGTCACTCTGTATCTTCCGGATGGATGGGATGACGACTGGGTGCAGATAGAGGATTACTACTATTATAAGCACATTCTTCCCGGCAAGGAGGAGGGCGTTCAGAACACGACTTCAAATTTTCTGGATCATCTGACCTTAAGTCCAGAGGTTTCCAACGATGCTCATGCAGCAGATTACAGCAGCTGCAAATTCATAGTTGATTTTCATGCGGAGGCAGTTCCGGCAGATGAGCTGGCCATCGAAGTTGCAGACTGGGATTTAACTCAGACAGATGCAGACGGATTGTTAGACTGGGCAGAACTGCTTCCAGAATCATAGAACACGGAAAAATCGTTGGAAAACCTTTCCTGAACATCAGGGAAGCAGGACAGGAGGAGACAGAAAATGAGGAAGAAACATATCGCTGCATTGGCAGGTATCGCAGCAGTGTTTGCAGTCGGCGGCTCCCTGGCATATTTCAATCAGAATCTGGAAGCAGTAAATGTTTTAAATGTGGGAAAGTTCGACACAGAGGTTGTGGAGATCTTTAATCCAGAAGAAGGAGAAAAATGGCAGCCGGGAGAAACGGTAAATAAACAGTATTCTGTGAAAAATTCCGGATCGATCGATTCACTGGTGCGGGTGAAACTTCAGGAAACTTGGACGCGGAAGGGGGAGGATGAGCCGTTCCTCTCAATCGATACCTCAGAAGAACCGGAAGTGCTGGGGAATAACCCAGAAGCAGACAATAAGATTGAAAGTGTATTTCAGTCAGATAATACAGACGGAGAGGCCGGGAATGACATTGATGATTCCGTCGTCTGGAAGGACTTACAGACGGGATCAGGAGATGATTGGTCCTACTATAAAGGATATTACTATTATGAAAAGACATTGACGCCTGGGACGACTACAAGTGCGCTTCTGGAATCTGTGACCTTGGATAAGGATATTGATTTGGGAGAGATGCAGTTTGTTAAAAAATATTCTACCAAACCGGGAAATGACCTTACAGAAAGCGATTGGAAGGAGTTTCCTTTAAATGCAGATGGAAAACAGATGTCAGAAAGAGAGCTTGTGGAGTTTTTGAAAGAAAACGGAGAAACGGCTTATCATCTGAAAACAGAAATTGTAGTCAGTGCTGAGGCTCCGGGATACTCTGATGCAGATTATAACCTGATTATTACAGCACAGTCAGTTCAGCCCACAGAGGAAGCGGTCAGCGATCTGTTTGGTGAGGACGTACTATCCTACGCAAAAGAAAGCGGCTGGCTCTGGGAATTCCAGGAAGATGTAGTAAAAAATCAGTAGAACTGATTTTATAATTTTCTATTAATTATTAGGAGGAAATAGCTATGAAAATGAACAAAAAAGTGACGGCATTAGGTGGCTTAGTAGCGCTTGCAGCAGTGGGAGGAACATGGGCATATTTCAATCAGACAGCAGAGATTACGAACCCATTTGATACTGGAAAATACGGCGGAAGCGTAATCGAGCACTTCAACCCCAGCGACGGCGGTGACTGGCAGCCAGGTGCAACTGTAGACAAGGAAGTTATCGCTCAGAATACAGGAGATCAGCCATTATTAGTTCGTGTAAAGATGGCAGAAACTTGGTCCAGAAATGAAATGGCAGGGACACTTCCCAATATTACCAGTGCAGATGGAGAAGCATTTTTAGTAGTGGATCAGGTGGATGCAGAAGATGGAGATACTGTAGGTGATCAGACAGTAGTGCGTAAAAACTTTGCTAACAATAATATGTGGACTCAGGGAGGAGATGGATACTGGTATTACAATGGCCAGTTAGCCCCTGGAACCAGTACCGAGGCTCTTCTTGAATCTGTAACCTTGGCTGAAAATGTTGACCTTGGTAAGTATACGACAACGTATCAGTACTGCACGACAGAGGGAAAAGATTCTCTGCCAAATGGAGACACTGAGTGGACAGTAGCTCCTGGTGGAGAGAAGGACTCAGACATGCTGGCTGCAGCGGAGGCTGCCAAGAAGGCGGGAGATTCCTTCCATGTTAAGAAAGAGGTTGCACTTGATGAAAATGCTGCAGGATATGCAGATGCTGAATATGAGCTGACAATTACTGTTGAGATGGTTCAGCCGACAGAAGATGCAGTTATTGCAGAGTGGGGAGAGGACAGCCTTCAGTATCTGGTTGCCTGGGCTGAGGCAGAATAAAATGACTGCTTGATAAGAGGACACAATTCATGCGGCTAATCAAAGGACTATTTACTATCCTGTCCTGGGCGGTATACGCCTGCATCGCCTGCTATCTTCTGATCGCAGCTCCGATGCTGGCGGGATACCATCCCGTCGTCGTTCTCAGCGGCAGTATGGAGCCTACCTTTCATGTTGGAAGTGTGATCTATTATAAAGAAGCGGAATTCGCAGATATTAATGTCGGCGATGCTATCACTTTCCGGGCAGGAGAGGATGGCATGGTAACTCACCGGGTAACAGAAAAGAGTGAGCTTTCCCAGACCTTTACAACCAAAGGAGATGCGAACCTTTCCGAGGATCCGAATCCCGTTGAATACAGCGATGTACTCGGTAAGGTATGGAAGATAAACATACCCTATGCAGGATATTTTGTAAATTACAGCAAAAACATAACAACAATCGCCGTGATGGCGGCAATCATCATTATAAATATTGTTCTTGACATGATTTTCCCGGATAAGGAAAAGAAGAAAAAAGAACCATCTGCACAAGAGTGAATCAATACCGGCTGATAAGCCGGCCGGCAGATACATTGCAAAAAAGAGAGGTAGATCGAGATGAAAAAGAAAGCGGCGTTAGGCCTTGCGGGAATCGCAGCAGTGGCAGTGATTGGCGGAACCTGGGCATACTGGAGCCAGGATTTGACAGCGACCAATGAGTTTGAGACAGGAAAATTTGATTCTGATATTGTGGAGCAGTTTACACCTCCGGCAGTGGGCGAGTGGCTTCCTGGCGTGACCACAGAAAAGAATGTAAAGGTTACCAACAGCGGCGACGTAGATATGGCCCTTGTAGCAGAGATTACGCAGGAGTGGAACCGGGAGGGGGAGAGCCTTCCGATTCGGTTCGCAGCTCCGGATCCTTCTCCAATAACTCGGGGATACGAAAATGCAGCTGTCATCAACTGGGGCGAGAATACAGCAATGCATGATATTACAGCCATTGACTCTGTGGCGGAGGAAGCCAGGGAGATGGGAATCACTGCCTCTGTCAGCAGTTTAGGGGACAGCGAGGCGAAAGATAAGTGGGTTTTAGTGGATGTGAGCGATGACTATTCCAAGCTGATCTTCGTTTACAACGGCATCGTTCCAGCTGGGGAGGAAACACCGGAACTTCTGAATTCCGTGACATTAAACTCCAAAATCGAATCATGGGTATCAGAGAAGAATTATTTTTATGACGAAAACGGAGAGCAGCAGGTGGAAGAAAAAGGATGGATGGAAGTGAACTATGAGGACGCCCAGTATACCATGGACATCCATGTAAACACCGTTCAGGCTACAGGCGATGCAATCCGCGAGATCTTCTCCCAGTATGAGGGCGTAGATGTGGATGGTTTCCTTTCCGCAAATGCTGATGATATTGCCGACGCATACCTGGAGGCTACTTCAAGCAACGCCAATTAATGCCAATTATGAGTAAATAGCTGATCATTCCGGAAAGGAATGAATCCCGCTCCTCCCCGGAAGCCGGCGGACGTCTGACGCCTGTCGGCTTCCGGGGAAGGGCAAAAGACAGGAGACAGAACGATATGAGGAAAGGCAAACATGCAGTATTAGGCCTGGCAGCGCTCGCATCAGTGGCTGCCATCGGCGCAACATGGGCAAGCTGGACTCAGGAACTGAAAGCCGGAAATGAGTTTATGACCGGGGACTATCATACTTCTCTGGACGAAACCTTTGAATCTCCAGACAACTGGCAGCCGGGAACCACCACACAGAAAGCGGTGTGGGTTGCCAACGACGGGACAGTGGACGCCATGGCAAAGGTTGTAATCAGTCAGAGCTGGGTGCGGACAGAGGATGTAATGGCTACTGTGCTCGCCAGTGACGGAAACGCAACAGAGGAGGTACCAGTAAAACCACTGGCAGGAGAATCCTTTCCTCTGACGTTTGACACCGGAAATGGCAGGGAATATGCAGCAGTTCCTGAATTCAGCAGGGAAAATGTAGTTCTTCTGGCATCCGCCGATGCGGACGGAGAGCCGGGAAACCGCTGGGGCCTTGAGGAAGCAGAAACCCTTGGCCAGGCGGAGGGAAAGTGGCTGCTGATGAACGAGGAGCCCCAGGGGGAGGAGGGAACTTTCACCCTCTACTACATGGGGACCATCGAGGCAGGGGCGAAATCCCCGCAGTTTCTGGACAGCGTGACCATGAACCCGGACATCCCGAGAAGTGTGACGGGAAAGGACACCGTCTACACCAGGGATGAGAAGGGCAATGTAAAACAGATCACCATCGACACGGTGGGAGAGGTTCCTGGCTATGAGAATGCCCGCTATACGATGACCATCAACGCCACCACCGTGCAGGCCACCCAGGCAGCGGTGGAGGAGATCTTCGGATCAGGAAACGCAGAAGAAGATCCTGGTACGGATGCAGACAGCCAGACTCTGGATTACCTGGTAAAGCTGGCGGATGAGGCGGTCTTCGACCACTCAGAGGAAGTTAAGACGCTGAAATTCGACGAGACCAACGGAACCATGACCTATGTGCCCTACCGGGACGGAAACGGAAATGTGGAGGAAGGCAACTGGTTCATGAGCTTTACCGACATGGTTCCCGGCGGTGTGTACAAGGATCTGTTAAACATTGAAAACGCCAGCAATAAAGAGTGGAACCTCTATATGAGGGCCCTCCCGAGAGAGCAGGAAGCCATCAAAGATGAACTTCTCGAGAAGATTTCCATGACCGTGTGGTATAAGACGCCGGACATGGAGAACGAGACAAAGCTCTATGAGGGAACTGCCATGGGTTCCACCTTCCTGACAGACGAAGGAAACGCCGACGGAGCCGACGGAATGCGTGCGGTGTACATCGGAAACTACGATGCAGGGGAAACCGGTTATATCCGGGTAGAGCTTACTCTGGATCCGAATCTGGTACTGGAAGAAGATCCAAGCCTTACTCCGGGAGAAGGAGAGAGCAGCCTGGTCAACCACTACGCAGGGGTACTTTCCAAGATCGACTGGCAGTTTATGGTCACAGAGGTTAAGACCGAAGGCGGAAATGGAGACAATGGCGGCGGAGGCGGAAGCCACGGCGGAGGAAGCAGCGGAGGCGGAGGCGGAAGACGGATTGACATCGCTGACAATGAGACGCCTCTTTCCCCACCGCTTACCGACGAGACCATCCTGGACGAACCGGTACCGTTAGCCGTCCTGCCAAAGACCGGTGACGAGACACCGATTATCCCGGCAGTGGTGACCTTACTGGGAAGCGGAATTATCCTGCTGTGGCTGGGAAGCTCCCTGAGAAAGAAGAAAGAGACAGAGAGCCCAAGCTAGGACAGGAACGAGAAAGCAAAGACCAGGCAGGAACAATCAAGAAAATCAGCAAAGCAAAAGAAACGAAGACCGATTTCAGAAACAGGAAGGCCCTGAGAAATTCAGGGCCTTCTGCTGATCCCGGGGTTATTGCAGCTGATCAAATCAGACAGGCAGGAGGACAGAGCGATGAAGCTGAAAAAAATCATATTTATTCTGGCGCTTCTTATTTTTCTCGGAGCGCTGGGGTATCTGGGAGTAGTATGGTATTCCTACTATTCGGCCGGGAAGGCCTATGAGGAGCTGGAGGAGGCCGTTGTCACCCGGCAGGAGGGAACGGACACGGGGGAAGAAGGGGAAGGTGCAGAGGCAGTCTGGGAGCCCCTCACCATCGATTTCGGGGCCCTGCAGGAGATCTCAGAAAATGTGGTGCTCTGGATTGACATTCCGGGCACCTCTGTCAGCTACCCGGTGGCCCAGGCGGCGGACAATGACTATTACCTGAAACGGAGTCTGAACGGTTCCTACAATTTTGCCGGGACGGTTTTCATGGATTTCCGGAACGATCCGTCCCTCGCAGATGACAATACGATCCTCTACGGACACAACATGAGAAACGGCTCCATGTTCGGAATCCTGAGCCATTATGCCGATGAGGAGTTCTATAAGAGCCACCCGGAGATTGACTTGTATCTGCCGGGAAGAATCCTGCGCTGCACGGTTCTGTCAAGCCATCAGGAGGAGGCGGCAGAGGAAAATTTCCCCACCCGTTTTGAGACGGAGGAGGAGAAGCTGGCATTCATCAGCCGGATGAAGTCCAGGGCCTACTATGATACGGGGACTGAGGCAGGGGCGGACGATCACCTGGTGACACTGGTCACCTGTACGGGGAACGGCTACACCCACCGGTGGGTGGTGCAGGCGAAGGTGACGGAGGAGATCAGGATGACAGAAGAAGCCGGGCACTAAATTCTGCCGGGGACTGCCATACCAGAAGGATATGTTACAGTGGCATGGTAACAGCGATATCAAAATAGGGGGCGGGAAATTTTGGAAGTCAAAAAGGAAGGGACTGTTTCGGAAGAAACTGCAGAGGAGCTTCGGATGGAGCTCAGTGAATGCCGGGAGGATGAGAGGAGCGCTCAGAACCAGATTGTCCAGGTGATCTCTACTGCCGGGACAGTTTTGAGCGTTATTTTTGGTGTGTCTTCATATTTGAAAGAGATAGATGCCTCGATGGCGCAGATGCGTCATTATTTATTTTACCTGAGTTCGCTTGTACTGATCCTGACACTGTCCTATATTACCGCGCTGGGAATGAGAAATGTACTTCGGTTTCATTATATCAGGGATTTGGAGGACAGACTATATTGTATAAATCGGAATGATATGGTGCACTGGATGAGCTTCTCTTCTCCCATAACAACCAGAAATCCCCTTCATCTGAAGAATGGGTACAGTATTTTTCATTATCTGTCCTATGCGATAGCGACGGTATGTGCGATTTCTTTTTGCCTGGTGATCCAGTATGTCCAGTATATCAGTATTAAGCCTCATGACATGGTGGATAAAGCAGTTATATTTGTTTTAGGAGCCATAGCTGTCCTTGACTGCGGTGCATTTGTCATCATGTCTGTCAAAGCGCAGAAGATGTTTTGCTGGGCAGCGCGCGTGTCGCGGGAGAGAAGGAGAAAAAGGGTACTGGGGGGAGAGACAAAGTTACAATTAAAAGACAAAATACAAATTTTTCTGTATTATCTTTATCCGAAAAAGAAGGATTTTCAGAAATCCTTTATCATCGGCATCGGCTTTGCAACAGGTATTTTTTTGTTTTATGACGCTCATATGACCTGGCAGATGTGGAATCCTTTTTTCCTTTCTTTTTTTGTAATTGAGTTTCTTGTCTATCAGGCCAGGTATCTCTGGAATGATGTGAGAGGAATCGGCGATATCAGGAAAGGGGAGAAGGGGCGCTTGCCGGTTCACTGTCTTGGGGAAAGGAGAGCAGGACTGGCGGCTTTTTTCATCGTTTTCACCAGGATAATTGCCGCAGGGTTTATAGTTATTCAGTTTGGCGGAGAGATTGCCGTTCCGCTGGCGGTGAGTATGTCGGTGATTCTGGTGATTTCTGTTATGTATGAGGCGGGAAGAGCGAAGAAATGGGACCGAATGGTGTTCTTTTTGGTAAGCCTCGGCTATCCGGTCAGATTTTTCTCAGGCCTTTGGGCGTCCTGTCCGGATTTCTGGAATCGAAAGGCAGAGGCGGCAGGCAGCACAAATATGAATATTCTCCTTTTTCTTTTATTTCTTTCCTACATGTGTCTGGGAGAATTCTCTGCTGTCCTTCCCTGGGCACATGAAGCTTTCACACAAAAGAGGGGCGGGGAGCGAATCACAAAATCTTACTGCAATACGTTGATTGAAAAGATGTCTCAACATCGGGAATGCACAGTAAGTACAGATATTCTATTTCCTATGAGAGAGGAAGGAAAGCTGTCTGATGTGTGGAATATATCTTTTTTATTGGGAATTTTCTTCTTAACGATGATGACTGTATTGCTTAAAAGAGACGGTTTTTTGTGGCTGCTAGAAATATCCATACTGTTTTGCACGATGAAATTATGCGTTTCAGGCCATGGAAAGATTCTTGTATATACAATTTTAAGCATAGTGCTGCTGTCGGCAAAAACTGTGCTCTGTGCCGCCTCCGATGCGGTTCTCTGTATTTATGTCTGTGTTACAGAGGCGGTTTTTATTTTATTATATTTTAGTCTGAGATACTTATTTGATCCTTCCTTTGACTTCTTCCATCTATTGAGGTCATCGGCGGTTTGGGCGGGCTCTAAAATCAGGAGGGCAGGCTCGAAAATCCTGTATCTGTTTGCCGGCAGGGATCTCCAGGATCATACTGGGAAATGATTTTACATAAGACGGAGCCAAAACGCTTGGGGAGCGCCGAAAAATGATCAGTGAGATACTCCTTCAGTGCTCCCTGTCCGTATGGCCGCCGCTGCAAAATGGCGGCTTCTGGAAAGTTCCCTTTTAAAAACGGTTTCCTGTTATTCCCAGAACCTCTCCAGATACCCTTCAGCCTCCTCGCCGGAAATGGAAAACCGCCTGATGAGGGCGGATGAAACGGTCTCCCTGGAGGCCCCCAGCTCCCGGCAGGTCTGAATCAGGGCACAGATCCCCTGCTCCATTCCCTGTTCCATCCCCTCTTTTCTGCCGAATTCATACTCGGCCTTCCTCAGCAATTCTTTTTCCCGCTCCTCGTTGTACTCAAAAATGCTCACATTGGTCACCTCCGCCCGATATTTCAATAAAAAATCTCTGAGGATCCCCTCATGGATACATTCCTCCACAGGCGTTTCAAAGGCGTCGGAGAGCTTTAAGACGCACCGCTCCTCCTGCTTCTCTCTGCCGTTGTAGAAAACGATAAACCTGGGAACAGGCAGTTTTATCAGTCGGGAGGAATAGAGGGACTGATCCCGAATCAGCATCTCATACTCTCTGGCAGCATAGAACAGATCCCGAAGAGGCATGTTCGGATTCCAGGTGGACTGATGCTCATAGAGATTCAGCTCAAAGCCCAGGAGAAATGCCAGATCGTTTTTCACATTCATGTAGACGGCATTTTCCAGGGTAACGATCTGGAGCAGGGAGGGATCCCGGTAGTCCGTATTTCCTACTGCATTGTAGAGGGAGAGCAGAGCTTCCCTGTCATTGAAAAGCATGCGAAACAGGGTATCCTTGTAATCGCGCCTGGGCCGGACGGGAGCGAGACTGCCCCTTCCTGCCTTCTTTTGTTTCATTTCCTGTTCACTCATAGAACCTCCTTTCGCAGAAGGCCTTTAAGCGCTCAGAAGCATGTGCATCTGCTGAAGCCAGAAAACCTTCTGCTCTTGTATGATAGTGGGAAAAGCATAGATTTTCTGATGTTCTGAGAGAAATGAAAATCACGCCTGGGCCTGTGGAAAAGGCCCGATATGGGGAATGTATGCTTTCGTAAGGACAGTATAACACAGAGACAGGCTTCCTGCAATGGGCCCTGTCCGCTGTTTTGCTGTCCTGGTATATAATCGTTTCAAATTAAAAATTATGGCTGCTTTTGGTTGAATAACCTTCTGCGAACTCTTATAATAGAGTGCATAATGCTCTATTTTGGTAAGGTGCTGCAGGGTAAGGCGCAAGGCTTTTCAGGTGCTTTGGAACCTGCGGCTGCCGCTTGAAAATTCTGGCAGAGGAGAGGAACAGGTATTATGGAGAGCTTTCTTGTGGCCGTCAACGCAGTTATGCCGTTTCTGATTTATATATCCTTTGGATATGGAGTCCGAATGAGCGGACTGGTGGACGAGGCCTTTATGAACAAGCTGAATAAGCTGATTTTCAGGGCGTTTTTCCCGATTCTGATGTTTAATAATCTGTATAAGGTAGAACCGGGCTTTACGCTGGACGGACGTCTGGTGGCTGTGGGCGTCGGGAGCGTGCTCCTTCTGGAGCTCATCTTAGTCTTTCTGGTGCCGAAATTTGTGAAGGGAAATCCCCAGAGAGGCGTCGTGATTCAGGCTATCTACCGCAGCAATTTTGTGCTGTTTGCGATTCCCCTGACCACAAGCCTGTTCGGAGAAACAGGCTCTGTCCTGGCTTCTATGATGGTGGCCATCGTCATTCCCATCTACAATGTAACGGCAGTGATTATCCTGGAGCTGTTTCACGGAGGCAAGTCAGATATCCGTGTCCTCGTAAAAAATGTATGCACGAACCCTCTGATTTTAGGAGCGCTTGTGGGATTTATTTTTTTCATGCTTCAGATTAAACTCCCGGCCTGCATTGACGAAACGGCTGCACAGTTTGCCGATCTCACAACGCCGCTGGCGCTTTTCGTTCTGGGAGGCACCCTTCACTTCTCCGCGGTAAGAGGAAACCTGAAATATCTGGTACCGTCTCTGACAGTGAAAATGGTGTTTCTTCCGGCAGTGATCACAGCTCTGGCGACAGCCATGGGCTTTGGAAATCTGGAACGCTTCGTGCTTTTTACAATGTATGCGACTCCTGTGGCGACGGCTTCCTACTCCATGGCCCAGAATATGGGCGGCGACGGGGAGCTGGCGGGACAGTTCGTGGTTATCAGCACAGCGGTGTCTATTGTAACCATTTTCCTATGGGTACTGTTTTTTAAGACCATGGGCATGATTTAGGGAAAGAGAGGATTCTGGGCGGCTGTTTCAGAGATTCTGCCGGCAGGCCCTGCAGAAGGCCTCAAACAGCACTTCCCCCTCGTCTCTGCCGAGCCGTTCAGGGTGCCACTGCACACCCAGCAGGAAGGGATGCTCTCTGTGCTCCACAGCCTCTGCAACTTTGTCAGAGGCGCGGGCGCAGATAGTCAGGCAGGACCCTGGAGCGCGGACGGCCTGGTGATGACAGCTGTTTACGGAAAGCGTCTCCTTTCCGACGATCCGGTGCAGAAGGCTTCCAGGAAGGATGGAAATCCTGTGGGCGGGAAGGTCGGGAGAATAGGGCTGGCTGTGGCAGATACGGCTTTCGGGGCAGTCGGAGGGAAGATCCTGCCACAGTGTTCCGCCAAAACAGACATTGATTATCTGCGCGCCGCGGCAGATACCGAATACAGGCTTCTGAACCCTGAAAAAGGCGTGCAGGAGAGAAAGCTCCGTCTGATCGCGGACAGGAGAAACGAAGCCGCAGCCGGTTCGGGTCTCCTCGCCAAAGAGGGAGGGGTGCGGATCCGGCCCTCCCGTGAGAAGAAGTCCGCCCAGCCGGTCGGCAAAGGGGACTGCCTCAGAGGCGTCTGACAGGAAAGGAAGCAGGACGGGAAGCCCTCCTGCTTTTTTTACTGCGTCCATATAAAAGCGGCGCAGGGACAGGCTGCCGTCGTCAGTCTGCCCCGGGGAGAGGCCGATAAGGGGAAGTCTGCCCTCCGGGCGCTCATTTCTGAAACCGGCTGTAAGAAAGTGATACATGATAAGATTACACTCCCTGATGCCTGAGCATTCTGTTTTATTGTATAAAGGGTATTCTGAAAGAAGAGGGATTATGACCGGCAGAAAGAAAAATGATTTAAAAGCATCGGCAGCCCGCGTATAATTTGCGGATGCCTGCAGAAAATAGTACTGTAAAACCCGGAAAAAAATAAGAGGGTAACGTCAGAGTGTAAGAACAACTCCGGCGTTACCCTCCTGTGCAATCGCATGACTCCTGCCTTTACGGCAGAACACTCAGCTTAAATTAAGCCTCCTCGATTGCGCCTGTTGGGCATGTACCAGCGCAAGCTCCGCAGTCGATGCAAGCTGCTGCGTCGATCTCGTACTTGCCGTCTCCCTCGCTGATTGCGCCTACTGGACATCCGCCAGCGCAAGCTCCGCAGCTAACGCATGTATCTGTAATTACATATGCCATGATAAATTACCTCCTTTAATTAATCTGTTCCTACATTTTAAACTAAAAATGCGAAATATTCAAGATGGTACCAGAAAAATCCTTGTTCTAAAATAGAAGCAAAGGAAAAAATTGCAAAGTTACAGAGACAGGGGCGGCAGAACAGACGGATTTTGATGGATTCTGCTCAGAATTTTTGCAAATTTACATACTTTTCTGACGAAATTAAGCCTTGCAATAGAAGTCGAAAAGTATTATATTATGGGTATAAAAACAGAAGGAGGTACAAACATGCAGATTAATAAAGAAATGTTAATCGGAGATCTGGTTCGTCTGGATGACGGAATTGCACCTATCCTTATGGGAGCTGGAATGCACTGCTTAGGCTGACCGGCTTCTCAGATGGAGTCTCTGGAAGAGGCCAGTATGGTTCATGGAATACAGGTTGATACATTAGTAAATGCGATCAATGAATACCTGGCTCAGAAGTAATAAGAGCTGGGAAATGAAAGATACGCCGGAGTACCGGCAGCGCTTGACAGCTGCCGGTACTCCGGCGTATTTGATTCATGCAGACAGGGCCGTAAGCAGTCCGCATTTTCAGCCTTGCCGCCGAAAATGCTACAGGCGGCTCAGGACAGCTACGGCATTCTCCTTTATGATGCAGTCATAATGCTCATCGAAATAAGCGCGGGATGCATACTCTGCCCGGACGCTGCTTCCGTACTCAATCAGCAGATTGCAGAATCGTATGAAATGTTCGCATCCCGGAGTGAGCTCCTGAAGGGCCAGGTAATACTTGCCAGTCCGACTGTTTTTATACAGGCGGCTTTCTCCCTCAAATGCCTGTCCGCCGATGCGGGCTGCCCTGGTTACTGCGTCCAGGGAGTCAAAGCAGAAGATGCGCTGCGACAGGGTGTCTGCATAGGTTCTGCCGTTTTCTACGTTTCCTGAACTTCCAGCGCCGGAAACGGAGGAATCAGATTTTCCCTGACTTCCGCGCTGTTTATCGGCGGCGTGCGGACTGCTCTCCGGGGCGGAAGCTGCGTTCAGCCGGGACAGCAGTCCCGATTGGGAGCCTTCCTTCCCGTCGGGAAGGCTGGAGGCAAAGAGCCCCAGAAGACTGTCTGCTCCCTCCAGCAGATCCTGGGGAAGAGAGCCGAGAGGGGAATCCTCCTCCTCTGAGGCTGGGGAGAACCTGGAAAATCTCGTGTCCAGCTCCTCGGGATCTTCTATTTTCGTGATGACAAGCATGATGCTCTCTCCTGAGAGCGGAATTGCCTCAACCATCAGCGGTATGTCCTCTGCGTCAAAGCCAACCTCGGCTTCAGCCTGCTTAATCATCTCGCGGAACAGCTTTTTGGCCTTTTCGCTGCCATAGGCCAGCTCCCCGATATTCAGGTTCCGTATGCTTAAGTCGAAGCTGGTAAGAGTGCAGCGAATCTGGTTTTCATTGATACGTTCTATCTTCATCGGATCACTCGCCTTTCATTACAGCCTGAATTTGGGTTCTATATACCCAATATACTATATAATATAACAGATTGGCAATTCCTATGTAAAAAAATTAAAAGAAATTTTAGGAAATTTGCCTGAAAATGGTTGTAAATCACCGCGGCGTATATTAGAATACAGGTTAAGAAGTGGTAGTTCCGAAAGGAGGTGCAGGAGACAGAAGACACCGTACTGTTTGGAAAATACCAGATAACCGGAACGCTGGGAACCGGAAGAAACGGCACCGTCCTTCTGGCGGTACACCTGGGGCTTCGTGAATACAGAGCCATTAAGCGTGTGAGGAAGGAGCAGCGGCCAGGCGTCTTTCTGAGGGAGGCTGAGATTTTAAAAAGCCTGAGAGATCCGGGAATACCGGTTATCTACGATCTGGAAGAGGATCAGAACTATTTCTATATTATCGAAGAATATCTGGAAGGTCATTCTTTATCTGCCCTGATGAAAGAGAGGGGCAGTCTTACCCGAGCAGAGATCGCAGCATATGGGAGCGAGCTTTGCCGGATCTTGGTTTATCTGCATTCGCTGAAACCAAACCCTATTTTACATTTGGATCTGCAGCCGAAGAATCTGATGATCTGCGGCGGCGCACTGAAACTAATTGATTTTGACCAGGCTGTCTTTTCTGCCGGAAATGAGGGCAGAGCTCTGCGCTTTGGGACTCCCGGGTTTGCGGCTCCTGAGCTTTATCGGAACGAAGCTCCTGATGAGAGAGCAGACATCTATGCCATTGGTGCCCTTCTGTTCTATATGGGGACGGGGCGAAGCCCGGAGGGAGAAACCTGTGTGGAGAATGCCGGCTTTGACGGCAGGCTGGAAGCAGTTATTGAGCAGTGTTTAAGTCCGCAAAAAGAGAAGCGATTTCAGACTGCAAAGGAACTGTTGGAGGCGCTTGGCGCCCTCAGAACGGGAGTTTTCACTGAGAATCAAATGCCACTTCTTACGATTGCTGTGGCCGGAAGCCGCCCGGGCACGGGAACTACTCTTGCGGCCTTGGCTCTGTCAGCCTTTTTGAACCTTCATGCAGGCCCCTGCCTTTACGAGGAGAGAAATTCTTCGGGGGCAGCGGCGTCACTGGGACGAGCTATGGGAAAGCGGCCTGACAGAAGAGGGATTTTTCAGGCGGGAATCGTGCCTGTCAAACCTCTCTTTGGGAAAAATGTTCATCCCGATGAGAACAGCTTCCGAATCCGGGTTCTGGACATGGGAGCTCTGGACAGCCAGAATCTGAAGGGGATTTCCCGGGAAGATCATGAGGCGTTCCAGGCACAGCTGTTCCTTCTGGTTTGCGGGGGCAGGCCGTGGGAGCTTTCAGACTGCCGGAGGGCGGCAGGGAAGCTGTTTCGGGAATCACAGACGTCCCAGGAGCCGTGGGAGTCACAGAAAGCAAGGATAAAAATTCTTGTAAACCGCAGGGAGTCTGCGGGCAATATTCTGCTTCCGGAGGAAGCCAGGGACTGTGCCGCAGGATTTCTGCCCTGGATTGAGGATCCTATTTCCGGAGAGGAGGAGACAGCCACGGAGGCATTTTACAGTCTCCTTTCAGGAACAGAGGCCGCAAAGTGGCTCCTCAAAAGAGAGCAGAAAGGACGGAAACACCGTATCAGAGGGCTTTTAAGGCTGATTAAAGGCCAAAACCGAAGATAAAAGAGAGAAAGGACATATATCTGATGGGCAGAAGAGACAAGGCTCCGAAAAAAGCGGAGCCAGGCGAAAGCTACGGTGCACCCCTTATGGTAGGGGTGGCCGGCAGCAGCCGCGGCGTTGGAACAACGCATTTTTCCATCATGACAGCCGCCTATCTGTCTGGAGTCCTGGGAAAGAAAACTGCCCTGCTGGAGCGCAATGACAGCGGGGATTTTGCCCGGATAGAGGAGGTGTTTGAGACACATCCTGTATTAAAGAAAAATGGATGTTCGTTCAATATTCTGGAAATTTCCTTTATCAAGGGAGCCGGATCCCATGCATTTTCAGATCTTGCTAATTCAGACTTCGATACGGTTGTCGTTGATTTTGGAAATAATTTCGATGCAGCCAGGCCGGAATTCCTGCTCTGCCGGAAAAAATTTCTCGTAGGATCCCTGGCTGAATGGAAACTGGCAGCGTTCCTGGAGCTGATAGAGGGGAAAAAACACTCGGAAGGGCTTTGGGAATATTTTGCCTGCTCGGGAAGCAGGGAGCTCGAGACAGAACTGAAACGGTATCCTGGGATTGTTATCAGACGTATTCCGAGAACAGAGGATGCACTCTCCGTGACGGGGGAGGCGATGGATTTCTTTGGGGAATTTCTGGAATATTAGGGAAATGGTAAAATAATATATCACACAGCCTCCTTGGAGGGATTTCATACCGTTTTCCAGACAGGAGATATAACATGAGGGATAAAAGCTTGAGAACAGTACAGAAGAAAAAGCGGGAACAGGAGGAAAAGCGCCGCTATCTGGATGGAATCAGGAGATATCAGAGTGTGGGAGTAACCGTGCTGGTAGATGGAAAAGAGCCGGGTCCAGGCGAGCTGGAGCAGATTGTGGAAGTCAGGGAGGATGGAGCTTTTTATATGGGCGATTACATTACTGACGAAACAGGAAAACTGGTGGAGATCCATTTCGACAAGGTTTACCACAGATAGAAGGAATGGACGGGCGGCGCAGAATAAAGACTGAGCGAAAGCCCGGATAAGCTGAAAGAGGAAGAGAATCGGGAAAGGAGGAGGTAAAAATCCATGGGATACATGAGCCTGGACTTTGGCCGGCCCGGGGAGGATAGATAGAACAATGACGCCGTCAGAAAAAAACAGGAAAACGCCATTTTAAAACCCACTGACAGCCGGAGAGGACAAAAAGACGGAAATACGGAGGATACTGTTATGCCTTGACAGGAAATCTGAGAACATGTCTGCTGTCCAAACCGGCTGTTTTTTATATCACAGGAAACTCCGTTCCCTGTGATATAAAAACGCTCCGCGGGGATCGCACTGCGGCGGAAAGGCAAATGTCGCTTCTGCGACCCGCCGCAGGCGGAGAATCCTGCTTTGCAGGATTCTTTCTTACATAACAGGAAACTTCGTTCCCTGTTATATAAAAACGCTCCGCGGGGATCGCACTGGGTTGGAAAGAAAAATATCGCCAACGCAAAACAGGGATAAATTACGTGAATAAAAAACGAGAACCATAAAAATTGTAAGAAAAAATAAAGTAGTCTGTTGTATATGGATATGCTAGAATAGAAACAGGCATCGGGGAGAGAATCTCCCGGCGCCTGAACGGATATGATCCACTTCACGTGATTTTCGGAGGATATGTATGAAAAGCAGGAGAAATCCTATCCTGAAGGCCTTCCTGTTCCTTCTGATCCTGGCTGTACTGGCCGGCGGAGCGTTTCTGTACTGGAAATTTGCGCCTTCCAGGGAGAGGGCAGATCTCAGGGAGGTTTATCAGGCTGAGGAGAACAGAACGATTTTATATCTGAACTATGAAAAACAGGAGGCCCAGGGAATCTATGAGAACGGGCAGACTTATCTGCCGGCAGACTGGGTGGCGGAGCATGTCAACAGCCGCTTCTACTGGGACGAGAATGAGGAGATGCTGGTCTATGCCCTCCCGGAAGAGATTCTCTATACAGACGACACTGCCGTGGGAAGCTCGGGGGAGCCGCTGATTGTGAAGCGGGAGGACGGCGTTTATCTGTCCATGGGTCTTGTGCTCAATTATACAAAGGTGAGGATACAGGCCTTCGACAGCACAGATATCAAGAGGGTATTTATCGAGAATGACTGGGACGGGACGCCCACTGCAGATGTAAGGGGCAGGGTGAAGGTGCGCGTGGAGGCGGACGTAAAAAGCTCTATTCTGACAGAGTGCTACAGAGGCGACAGCGTCACTGTGCTGGAAACTACAGACGAGTGGGTGAAGATCGCCACAGCAGACGGCCATATCGGATATGTGAAAAACAGAAAGCTTAAGAATCTGCGCTCCGCGGTGCCGGAAACTGACTTTAAGGAGCCGGAATACAAAAATATTTCTCTGGATGAAAAGATCGTGCTTGCATTCCACCAGGTGACGATACCTGAGGCCAACCAGAAGATGGGGGAGCTGCTGGAGCCGTCCAAAGGGGTCAATGTCATTGTACCTACCTGGTTTACGCTCAGCGACAACGAGGGAAGCTATGAGTCCCTGGCCAGCAGAAGCTATGTGGAAGAGGCCCATGAGAGGGGACTTCAGGTGTGGGCCATGGTTGACAATTTCAGCAAAGAGTGCAGCAGGAATGTCCAGTCCGAGATCCTTCTGTCGAAAACCTCCACCCGGAGAAAGCTCATTGAAAGCCTGATGGATGAGGCCAAAACCTATGGCTTTGACGGCTTTAACCTGGATTTTGAGAGCATGAAGACGGAGGCTCTGCCTCACTATGTCCAGTTTATCAGGGAGCTGTCTGTGTCCTGCCGGAAGGAAGGGATTGTCCTCTCTGTTGACAACTACGTGCCTTCTGCCTACACAGCGGGCTATAACAGAAAAGAGCAGGGCACTGTGGCAGACTATGTGATCGTTATGGGATATGACGAGCATTTTGCCGGCGGAGAGAAGGGCTCCACCGCCTCTTTAGGCTTTGTGGAGCAGGGAATCAGGGACACGCTTCAGGAGGTTCCGAAGGAAAAGGTGATCAATGCCGTGCCGTTCTATACAAGGCTGTGGCAGGAGAAGGACGGCGAGACCACCTCTTCTGCTCTGGGAATCTATAAGGCCAAGGACTGGATAGAGGAAAATCATGTGGAGCTTTCCTGGCAGGATGAAACAGGCCAGTATTACGGGGAGCTTGAGGAGTCAGACGGAACCATGGACTATCTCTGGATGGAGGAGGAGCGTTCCCTTGGGCTTAAGATGGATCTGATCCGCCAGAATGATCTGGCAGGCGTGGCCTGCTGGAAGCTGGGGCTTGAGAGCGAGGAGATCTGGGACGTAATCCAGTGGGATCAGCCGGACGGAGAGGAAAAACAGACGGACAGCAGCAATTAGGAGAAGGTGAGTAAAAAGAGCAGGCAAAACCGGGACAAATGAGACGGAAAGATAAGAGATAAAACGAAAACGGGAGAGACGGTTTCGGCGCGAGCCGGGAGGTTTTTCCCGTTTTGTTATTTTGTTATGGTGCTATAATGCCGGGTGAGAAATGCCGGGTGGGAGTCTTTTAAAGCCGCCGCCTCAGGGCAGAAGGGGATGGCTTTGGCGCTGGTGGAATGGGACGAGGAAAACAGGGAATATACTGGGCGTAAGGAGACGATTTCCAGGTGAAGTAATTTGAAAATTGTGCGCTTTCTGGACCGCCATCTGACAGGAACGCTGGCGGCTGTGTTTTTAATTGTCTTTCTGTTTTCTGTGTTCCGCTATGCCGGGCTGGACGCAGCAGGGCGCAGTGTCCATATCGGAAAGGAGAAGCCGGTGGTGGTCATTGACGCAGGGCATGGCAGGGGACAGATGCGGCCGTACAGAGGAAAAACGGCAGGGAGAATCCGGCAAAAGTCAGGCACAGATAAGTAAAATAGAGAAGGGAAGGATACAGAATGAAAGAGAACAGAAAGGACAGGGAGCTTAGACTGAGGGAGTACAGAAGAGAGGATCTGGAGGAGATGGAGCGTCTGTTTTTTGAGACAGTGCACACGGTAAACGCAGCTGATTACACAGAAGAGCAGCTTTGGGCCTGGGCGGACGGAAAGGTGGATCACAGGGCCTGGCACGAGTCCTTCTGCCGCCACAGGACGGTGATTGCCGAGCTTGGAGGGCGGATTGCGGGCTTTGGAGATATGGCGCCGGACGGTTATCTGGACAGGCTGTACGTTCGCAGGGAGGAGCAGGGTCAGGGAATCGGGACTGCTATCTGTGATTATCTGGAAGGGGAGCAGGCAGAGGCGGGGAGCAGGACAGAAGGAAAAGAGAAGAGATTTGTGACTCACGCCTCTGTTACGGCGAGACCATTTTTTGAAAAACGGGGATACAGGGTGGTAAAGGAGCAGCAGGTGGAGAGAAAGGGGGTTATGCTGACGAATTACATGATGGAGAAAAGGACGGGAGGAAACTAGCAGATAAAGAGGAAGACGCTCTGAAACAGCCGGAATAGTGGACAGGCAGCGGCGAATAACCTGTAGCAAAAACGGACAGGAGATAAGAGATGGAAGAGAAAAAAAGGGAGACAAAAAAGGGCAAACCGGATGGAATTTCCGGCAGGAGCGTGAGGAGAAAAAGCCTTGACCGGTACTCCAGAGCAGAGTTTCTGAGGAGGCTTATAGAGGCCGGAATTTTGAAGCGCGATACAGGGGAAGGTGAGAAAAAGAGCTTACAGGAAGGGCAGGCTGTCTGCAAAAGGAAGCAGAGAGAGGGACAGAAGACGGGCCGGGAGGCGAGCCTGTGAGCCGGCCGGGAGGCGGAAAAGCTGCAGTCTACCAGACAGCTGTGTACATCAGGCTTTCCAGGGAGGACGGCGATAAGGCAGAGAGCGACAGCGTGGGAAATCAGAGAAAGCTTCTGATGGATTTTCTTAAGTCGGAGCCGGAGCTTTCCCTGTTTTCGGAGTATGTAGATGACGGCTGGTCGGGGACCAGTTTTAAGCGGCCGGCTTTTGAGCGCATGATCAGGGATATTGAGGCCGGGCTTGTGGACTGCGTGGCGGTGAAGGATCTGTCGCGCCTGGGCAGAGACTACATTGACACGGGGCGGCTGCTGGAACGATATTTTCCTGACATGGGAGTGAGGTTTATCTCTCTTGCCGACGGGATTGACAGCAGAAAGCAGGAGTACGACATGCTGCTCCCCATCAAAAACATCTTCAATGAGCAGTATGCCAGAGATATTTCGAGAAAAATTCACGCTGTGGTCAGAACCAAGCAGAAGGCCGGAGAGTTTATCGGAGCATTTGCCTGCTACGGCTACCGGAAGTCGCCGTCCGACAAAAACCGCCTGGTGGTGGATGAGAGGGCAGCTGAGGTGGTGAGGATGATCTTTCAGCTTTTTCTGGAGGGAAAGGGAAAAAATACCATTGCCAGGATGCTGAATGACCGGGGGATTCCCTGCCCGTCCGAGTACAAGCGGCTGAACGGGGAAAACTACAGGAACGGAGGGCGTCTTTCGGGACAGTCCTGCTGGACGTATTCCACCGTTAATAAGATCCTCCACAGCGAGATGTATCTGGGCAATATGGTACAGGGGCGGCGTTTCCAGAGGATGCGGGGGAAGGCAAGGCAGGTGGACAGGGAAAACTGGATTGTGGTGGAGGGAACCCATGAGGCAATCATAGACAGGCAGGTATGGGAGCAGACCAGGAAGCTTCTGAAGAGCCGTTATGCCCCGTTTCAGCCTGCAGCAGGAGAAAATGTGTTTGCCGGCTTTATCAGGTGCGGGGACTGCGGCCGGGCCATGGTCAGAAAGGGAAGAGACCGGTACCTGTGCGGAACTTATGTGCGGGCCGGAAAGGCCTACTGTTCAGGCCATGGGGTGAAAAGGCAGGAATTGGAGGAGATCGTGCTCGCAGAACTTGCCCGGGCAGTGGAGGAGGAACAGCAGAGGGGAAGCCTTGCAGAGCTGTTTGAGAGAGCAGAGAAAGGGAGAATGAAACAGGGTACAGGAGCGGTATCAGAAAAGAGAGGGGGGAGGAAAAAGGAGAGGTGGCAGACGGAGTGGCCGTGGGAACTGGCTGAAAGGGCAGAAAACGGACAGGAGGAGGCCGAAAACGAGGAAAGGGAGGAGGAATTTTGGCCTCTTGCAGGCGTTTCCGGGATTCTCGTAAGGCGGGATGACAGCTCCATGCGCAGACTCCTTGCACAGATGGCGGAGGAAATCCTGATTTTTGAGGACGGGAGTGTGGAGCTGGTCTGCCTCTACGGGGATTTGCAGGGAGGAGAAGCGCATCCGGCCCCCTCCTCATGGAGGCAATGATCCCGGCAAGGTGGGGGTGGATCAGAGTCTCGAGAAGGACATTAACCTTGCCATATCCAAAAAGCTGGCCCGCTATCTTGAGCTGGCGGACGTGGAGGTGGTGATGACCCGAAGCGAGGACAAGGGGCTTTACAGTGAAACGGACAGCAGGAAAAAGTCGGCAGACATGAAGGCCAGATGCAGCCTGATTGACGAGGCAGAGCCGGATCTGGTAGTCAGCATCCATCAGAACAGCTACCATGAGGAAAATGTCTCGGGAGGCCAGGTGTTCTACTATAACGGCTCGGTAAAGGGGAAAAAGCTGGCAGAGATTCTGCAGAAACGGTTTGACTATGTGCTTGGAGAAAAGAATACAAGACAGGCGAAGGCAAACGACAGCTATTACCTGCTTCTTCATGTGAAAAGCCCCATTGTGATTGTGGAGTGCGGCTTCCTGAGCAATTATGAGGAGGCGGCCCTGTTAAATACAGATGAATATCAGGACCGCCTCGCGTGGACAATACATATGGGAATTATGGAGTATCTGAACCGGCGTTAGAGGACGGCTCATTCAGGCAGTCATCTACCAGTGATTTCTCAATCCGGTCTGCGGCCATGGAGCCGGCTGGACGGACATAGTAGTATTCGCCTGACTCGTCCAGGCTTCCGATTTCAATGGAAAACTCCTTCAGAGAGCTCATCCCGGAACCGTCATCAGAGCCGTTTTCCGCATTTTCGGCATCTTCGGCATTTTCATCATCAGAGGAATCTTCCTCAGAGGGCTTTGCAGCTTCTGTCTCATCCTCTGTCTCAGAGCCGGAATCGCTCTGTGAATCTTCCTCCTCGTAGGAAAACCAGATGACGGCTTTGGGGTTATCAAGACCGTACTGGGACAGCTCGCTGTCCGTGACTTTGTAATCTGCGCAGTCGAAGATGGCAAGGTTCGTGATGGCTGTGGCCAGATGGTTGGGAATGCTTACGTCCTCCACTCGGTTTTCCTCGCTTTCTTTCGAATCCCGGTACCAGATAAAATTACCTTCGTCATCTTTTCCGGTACGGATATAGTGGGAGGACTTGCCTTCTGCGTCAATCTTAAATTCCTTCACATCTGCTGTGAAAACAGAGGGAAGCTCATCTGTCTTAAGCCAGTCATAGAGTGTGTAATCGGAGTAGTTCATCAGCACATCGCTTATGGTGTAAACATGGCTGTCTCCGCTCTTTATCGCATAGTAATCGCCGTCTTCTGTTTCATTTCCGATGGTTATAACGGTATCCTGGCCGTCAGTGCCTGTAAAAGAAAAGGTGGCAGCAGGGGCGTCGAGCCCGTATACGGAAAGGTCCGTAACCTCGCCCAGATCCCGTTTGGCAGTCATGTCTCCCAGATCATTGGCAAGGGTCTGGACAGAGGCCTGAAGAGCGGGAAAATCGTCGTCCTCCGTATACTTCCATATTCCATCTTTGTCCTTCTCAAAGGAGATGGAGGTGCCTGCCGAAGTATAGGAGAGAGCAGCAAGCTCAGCGCAGTCTATAAACGGGATCACGCCCGCTGCCTCCGCCTGCTCCCGCTTCCTGTCCTCTCTTGCCGAAAAGCCGGACACAAAGGCATAGGCTGCAGCCAGGGCTGCCAGAAGAAGGCAGCCGATGGCCAGAGTATGTTTCCTTGACATATTTGTCCCTCCTTTTATCTGTTCTACAGTTTTCTTCTTTTCATCCAGACGATAAAACCGACAAGAGCCACTGCGGCAGGAATCACAAGGATGAAAATAAAGGATAGGGTTCCGCTGCCTGAAATCGTGTTGAAGGTCATCTCAAGGCTCTTTGAAGGGATGGACACATTTTCCACATCCTCAAAGTTCCAGACTGCTGCGTTCATGAAAATGTCCAGGTTGGTCAGGTTGGAAAATACCTCTGTGATGCCTGGATCAATCAGGGACGGGCAGGAGAACACAACGAGACTTGCCTTTCCATTGTCTGTTTCTTTCTCAGCGGAGGCAGCCAGCACAAAGCTTCCCGGTACCTGCTCTGTGTCAGAGACAATGCGCACCGCATTGTCAGAGGTGGTGAGGAAGGCCTCAGCTGTGACTCCCTCAGGAACAGAATCTGAGATCCTCAGCGCACCGCTCTGGGCCACAAGGGCCAGACTTCTGGAATCCAGCGGGCTTGTAATCGGATGGGCGCTGTTATAGATCGGGAACATGTAAAATGGGTTGTTCTGGTAATACCGATCCATATCTGCAGCGTATCCCGGAAGCTGTTCTATGCCGTAGGCGTCCATAACCTTTTTAAAGTGGGGACGCTCCTCTGTGAGAGGGCCTGACAGAATCATTACATGGCCTCCCCTGTCCAGATAGGAGAGGATCATGTCTGCCTCGTCCTCGGCCAGATCCGTCTGGGGATTATTGATGATCAGAAGACTGCAGTCCTCGGGCACGGAGCCGGCTGTCAGAAGATTTACGTCAGCCAGGGAAAAATTGGATTTTTTCAGCATGGATGTCACAGATTCAGAGAGCTGTGACTCTCCGTGGCTGCCGGTCTGATAGGCGATTTTCTGAATATCGCTTACCACTCCCTTGATGGCGCTTGTCACCTGTCCCTCTCCGTCAAAGGCAGACTCCTGAGGATAGCCGTACATGGTGTAGGTTGTCTGGATAATATCGTCAAAGGGGACAGTTTCCTTTCGGCCTGTATCCTCACAGGAGATCAGAAGGGAATTATTTTCCGCCTCCATAGCCTGCACCTGATCCGGATGGAGGATGCTGTCAAGGGTTTCCACCTTCACATGGGAGGATGCAGATTCGTACTGCTCCAGGAAATGGGTGATTCTCGTATCCACAGAATCGGGATCAGCCACCACATAGATGGTCACATCTTTGTCAAGTCCGTCCAGGACTTCCTTCGTAGTTTCGCCAATCGAGTAGATTTTCGTATTGCTCAGGTCAATTTTTGTCAGATTTTCGGGAAGCTTTCCCACAATCATATTAAACAGGATCAGGGCGGCCACCGCAATTAAAGCAAGGATGGCTGTATACCCGCCTCTTTTCAGCTTCTTATTCATAATGCCCTCCTTAACTCCATCTGCGCTTTTCTACGGACAAAACGGTGAGAAAAATAAAGAAAATAATCGTGCTTACGTACAGTAAAAGTCCGCCTATATCCAGGATGTGATCCGCCACAAAGGTCTGGAACACGTCTGTAAATGCCAGTTTTCCCAGCACATCAGAGAGGCTGTGCTCGAGAAGGGACGGCTTTGCAAAATAGAGGACAGCCAGGACTGCCGCACCGGCCGCCTCCAGCACAAATCCCAGGGCCGCCCAGTCCGTTACCCGGAGAATAATCAGCACTGCCGCTGTCCAGATGAGGAAAAAGCCCACGGCACATCCAGATGCCGTTGTCGGCAGAAACATCATAAGGCTGGGCCACAGGAACAGAAGAAGCAGCACGCCGAAGGTAGAAACTGCTGCGATAATCTGGCTTTCTGTCAGGGACGAAAGAAACAGTCCGATGGAGATGTAAACACAGCCCAGCAGAAAATAGGCCAGCAGGGAGGCATAGTCAGCGGCCAGATACGCCGTGCCGTTTGCCATAATGATGAGGGGACAGAGGGCAGCAACCAGAACCGTTGCGGCGAACACTGTTATCATGGACAGGTACTTGCCCAGGACAATCCCCGTGACAGACACAGGGGAGGTTAAGAGAAGCTGGTCAGTCCGGCTCCTTCTCTCATCGGAAAGACTTCTCATGGTCAGGACAGGAATGGAGAACATCATAATGGACAGCATGCCTGTCAGAGAAAAGGAAAAGTAGGGATAACCGCTTCCCAGGTTGTAGGACATAAAATAAATGCCCAGAAAAAGTGTCATGAAGGCGATAAAGATACAGCCTGTCATGGAATAAAAATAAGATTTCAGTTCACGTTTATAAATCGCTGCCATTGCTGTCCCCCTGTTCGGGGCTTGAAGTTTTGCTCACAGATGAAAGTGAGGAATCGGGTATATCGCTTCCGGCCTGTTCTGTAGCTCCAGAAGTCAAAGCCGGGTCTTCTCCGTGAAGATGCACAGATCCTCCTTCTGCAGGCAGGGAGCCGGATAGATTCCCGTGATGTCTGGACGGACGCCAGTGCCTCTTTTCTGAAACGTGCTTTCCGGCTCTTCCACGGCCCGTCATTTCCTCCCCCTGTTCGGGCGGCTGCTGATCAGACTGGGTCAGTTCCAGGAATACCTGCTCCAGAGAGGTCTTTTCCAGCTGCATGGAGAGGATGGGGAGCCTGTTTTCAGATAGGGCATAAAAAATATCTTCTCGGACCCTGACGCTGTCCCTGTCAGGATTCTGAGAGGGAGAGAGGGAGAGGCGCAGGCTGGTAAGGCAGCTTCGGTCAGAAGCTTTGTCTGCCTCCTGATTTTCAGCCTGCTCTGTCTCTGATTCCATTTCTGATTCCATTTCAGGTTCCATTTCAGATTTTATCTCAGGTTTCATCTCAGACTTTATTTCAGGCTCCGAGGTCTCGATGGAAGCGATCCCGTCTACAGATGACAGAGCGCTGCTCACTGCATCAGGGGAGCCCTTCACCGTCATAACCACAGTCTGAGCTCCTGCCATCTGGCTTTCCAGGCTTTCCGGGGTGCCGTTTGCCGCCAGCCTTCCGTGGGAGATAATCAGAATATGGTCACAGACGGCGCTGACCTCTGAAAGAATATGGGAACTTAAAATAACCGTGTGCTTTTTCCCCAGAGATTTGATCAGATCACGTATCTCGATAATCTGTTTCGGATCAAGTCCTACCGTAGGCTCATCGAGGATAATGACAGGCGGCATACCGAGCACAGCCTGGGCCAGACCGACGCGCTGTCTGTAGCCCTTGGAGAGATTTTTAATCAGACGCCCTTTTACGTCGTTAAGCATCGTCAGCTCCATGGCTTTGGAGACGGCCTCTTCCCTGTCTTTTTTAGGAATCTTTTTCAATTCGGCTGCAAAGCTTAAGTATTCCAGCACCGTCATATCCAGGTAGAGAGGCGGGATTTCCGGCAGATAGCCGATGAGCCGCCTGGCCTCATCCGGTTCCTCCAGAATGTTTTTCCCGTCGATCAGAACCTCCCCGTCAGTAGCGCCCAGGTATCCGGTCATAATGTTCATGGTTGTGGATTTCCCCGCTCCGTTGGGCCCGAGGAAACCGATAATTTCTCCGTCCCGGATAGTAAAGCTCAGGTGATCCACAGCCAGGCATCCCCCGTAGTCCTTAACGAGATTTTTCACTTCAATCAAGATAGAATCCTCCTTTTTCACCGAGGGCGCAAAACCGTCTGCCACGAAGCCATAAACTACTCCCGGGCATCAGAAAAACGCCCCTGCATCTAGGAGGGATCATAGAAAGAAAAAGTGAAAATTCTGTGTTCATTCTGTGAGAAAACCATGATAATTCTGTGTCCTCCCAAGAATCAACCGCAGCAAACGACACCCGAAACAAAAAATGGTACAGCGTGAGGGGAGGATATGGTATAATGTTCGCGTTGGCAATGAGCAGTGCGGCCAGGGAGGGAGAAACCAGCGCTCATGCTTGCATGAAAGCGTCGGTTTCCCTCTCCCTGGCCATAGGGCGAAGCCCGCGAGTGAGACGGAGCGAAGCGGAGTCGAACGCGCACTGCGGGCAAAATTCCGCCAGTCCCTCTGCCCAGGAGGTGCAGGGCGAAGCCCGTACACCTGCAGAGACGTACGTGCCCCAGCAGAAATCTGGCCCCTTCCTTGCAGCCCTCTTTACGCTCGATTACACCCCATTCAAAGGAGTCACCACATGAAACTTCTGAACGAAATCCCTTCCTCATTCTGGGGACTTTTCCGTTCCCCAAACAGGGAAATATATATAGAAGCCCTCTTAAAAATCAACGAAGAGTATCAGTACAGCAACTATTTCCTGAGCAGGGAGATGTGCATCCAGGTGCTGGGCGATTACTTTTCCAGGCGCCAGGTGGAGATTGAGAGAGAACAGGAGGAGGCTGAGGCAGATACCCTGGAGCCGCCGGCCACACGTATTCTCAACTGGCTGATCAGAACCAGGTGGCTGCGCCGCCAGGAGGATTTTGTCAACCTGTCGGTCAATATCGTCATTCCCGACTATGCCGCAGTCTTTATCGGCGCATTCGAGCGGCTGATCGGGGAGGAGGGAGACGAGGCGGACATCTATATCCAGAACATTTATGCCAACCTCTTCTCCTACCGGAACGATCCCCGGGCATCCATCGCCCTGTTAAACACAGCCCTTGTAAATACCAGAAGGCTTAACAAGACCCTTCAGGACATGCTTCACAACATGGACAAATTTTTTACAAGCCTGCTGGATCAGAAATTTTACGGGGAGCTGCTGCGGGAGCACCTGGACGGATATGTGGAAGAGATTGTAAAGAAAAAATACCATATTTTAAAGACATCCGATAATTTCTACCTGTACAAGGCAGATATCAAGCAGTGGCTGAAGCTCCTCAGAGAGGAGCCGGAGTACCTGGAGCTCACCATCCGCCGGGGAGGAAAAAAGCTGGAGCTTTCAGAGGCAGTCCGCCTGCTCGATGACATTGAGAGAGGATTTGATGACATCGAACGCCGGATTGCCAACATGGACAGGGAGCACACCCGCTATGTGAGAGTTACAGTGAGCCGTCTCTACTATCTCTTAAATAAGGAAGAGGACACGAAAGGGCTGATTTTACAGCTTCTGAACCGAATGTCCCGGGAGGAGGATCCGGAGCCCCTTATCAGAAAGACGGCGGCCAGGATGAACCTTTCAAGAAGAGAGCTGCTCTCTGACAAATCCCTCTACAGGAAGCGAAAGCCCAGGGAAGCCTTCCGGGAGAAGCTGCAGCCGGAGGAGGCTCCCAAGGAGCTTTCCAGGGAAGAGCTTCTGAGCCTGAACCGGGTTTCGGCAAAATACACCAGAGAAGAGATTACAGACTTCATCAGAGAGCGGATGGAGGACAAGGCTGCGGCGATCACAGGAGACAGCGTCCGAAGCGAAGAAGATTTTGAAAAGCTGATCCTGGCCTACGATTACTCCTTAAAAAAAGAAAGCCCCTTCAGGACAGAGGGGGAGCCGGAGTCCATCGACAACGGAGCCTATGTGTTTCCGGCTCTTGTATTCAGAGAAAAGACAAAAGCGGGGGAGCCAGAGAGGCGCGCCGGGGAGGAGACGAAGGGCAGCTACCATACAGGAAAGGGACAGATAAGAGAAGATGATACCATATTTTAATGAGCTGATTCAGGAGGAGCGGGAGGAGCTTACCCAGGCTATCCGGCTTCTGGAGCGGCAGACCTATGTGCTGGAGAGAAAATATGACAGGAAAACGGGGCGCTACCAGTATTCCGGTGTGTACAGAACCCTGGAACGCCACATGGAGTTTCTGCGGGAATACCTGGAAATATCCGGTATTTCTATCTATGAGGATATTCAGCTGGGTGTGATTTACATAAAAGGGGAGGCAGTCCTGGCAGAAAAGCTGCCGAAGCTCGCCACCCTGTACCTGCTCATCTTAAAGGTGATCTACGATGAGCAGATGACAGAGGCCTCCAACAGCCTTGCAGTCCACACGACCCTGGGAGAGCTCAGCGAGAGGCTCGGCGTGTTTGGCCTGACCGGGAGGACGGCTCCCACAGAAATCCGACGGGCGTTAAGCCTTCTGAAAAAGTATCAGATCATCGAGCCGCTGGATCTGATGGACGATCTGGATGGAAATATGCGGCTGCTCCTCTATCCCACCATTAACCTGATCCTGACCGGAAACGATGTGAGAGAGCTTCTGTCAGAGCTTGGAGAAGGAGAAGGGCAGGACAGGCAGCTGACACGAGACACAGAAGAAGCGGCGGATGAGGAAGAAAACGAGACAGACGGGGAAGAAAACGAGGCGGATAGAGAAGAAAACGAGACAGACGGGGAAGAAAATGAGACGGACGGAGAGGAGGATTCCAGATGAATGACAAGGGATTCAAGGCGCTGACGCGGATCTGCCTGAACAACTGGCACTATATCAGCCATAAGGTGCTGTCCTTAAACAGCGGGATCAACTTTTTCACCGGACACTCGGGGAGCGGAAAGTCCACGATCATTGACGCCATGCAGATCGTTCTATATGCAAACACAGACGGCCGCGGGTTTTTCAATAAGGCGGCTGCCGATGATTCAGACAGAAGCCTGATTGAATACCTGAGGGGAATGGTGAATATAGAGGAAAACAACCGGTTTGCCTACCTGAGGAATCAGAACTTTTCCACGACAATCGCCCTGGAATTTACGGAGACGGAGGGCGGTGAGGCCCAGTGTGTCGGCGTGGCCTTTGACGTGGAGACGGCGTCCAACCAGGTGAACCGCCTGTTTTTCTGGCATAAGGGGAGACTGCCGGAGCATTTCTACCGGACTGCCGATCGCACCATGACCATCAGCGAGGTGAGAGACTTCCTGAAGAAAAATTTCACAAAGGAGGACAGCTTCTACGGCCCTCACAACGAGAGATTCCGCTCTCAGCTCTACAGCACCTATCTGGGAGGCCTCGACAAGGAGAAGTTCCCCCTTCTCTTTAAGAGGGCCATTCCCTTTAAGATGAATATCCGCCTGGAGGATTTTGTGAAGGAGTACATCTGTACGGAGGATGACATTCACATCGAGGATATGCAGGAAAGCGTCATGCAGTATGGGCGCATGAAGAAAAAAATCGACGATACGGTCCGGGAGATGGAGGAGCTCTCAGAACTGAATCAGGCCTTTCTGCAGGTCCGGGAGGCCGAGGAGGAGATGGAAGGGTATCATGCCCTTGCAAAGGAAATGGAGATTCTGGCCCTGAAGGGAAGAGTCAGGCGCCTTGGACGTGAGGCAGAGGCGGCAAGGGAGGAGGCAAAAAGACAGTCTGAGTCGAAAGCGCAGCTTGAGGAGCGGATTCAGGAGAAGGAAGCCGGGAGAGAGGAACTTCTGAAAAAAATCGCTTCCACCGGCTATGAGGATCTGAAGGAAAAGCTGAAAACCCTGAAGGAGCTGATTGAGCAGTACGAAAAAAGTGAGGCGAGGTTTCAGAAAACTGCCGCAGGCTTAAAGGGCTGGGAGGAGGCTGACTGCACTGCAAACCAGACCCTCTGGGACATCGAGGCCTTTGAGAAAAGAGAGATCTCAGAGGAGGGGCTTCACAGCCTGAAGCAGAGCATAGAGGCCATGAGGAAGGAGGCCGATGAGGAGAGAAAGGAGGCAGAGTCGGAGATACGCCGGCTGAAGCGGGCTCAGACGGAGGCGAGGGAGAACCTGAAGGAGTTAAAACAGGGGCGCAAGGCCTACCCGAAAGAGCTCCAGAATGCCAGAACCTACATTCAGAAACGCTTCCTGGAGGAGTTCCAGAAGCCGGTTCAGGTGGATATTCTGGCGGATCTTCTGGACATCAGGAGCGAGCGGTGGAGAAATGCGGTGGAGGGCTATCTGGGAGGCAATAAGCTGTCCCTGGTGGTAGAGCCAAGATACGTGCGTTCTGCCATGCGCTTTTACAATGAGCTGGACAGAAGGGCCTATTACCGGGTGTCTGTGGTGGACACGGAGCAGGCGGTCAGGGACAGTCACCCGGTGCTTGACCATGCCCTGTCGGAGGAGGTGTCCGCTCAGACGGAGTACGTCCGGTCCTATGTGGATTTTATGCTGGGAAAGGTGATAAAGTGTGAGGGGATTGACGAGCTTCGCCAGTGCCGGATCGGCATCACCGACGACTGCCTTCTCTATCACAGCTGCCGCCTGCAGTATATAAACCCGGAAAATTATACGAGGGGAGCCTATATCGGCGCCCTGAGCATGAAAAAGAGAATTGAAAACCTGGAGGAGGAGCTTCGGGAGATTGGGGAGGAACTAAAGCCTCTGGAGGAAACCAGGCAGACCTGCGATCAGGTTCTGTCCCTGGAACCTCTTTCTCTGACTGTGTCTGAGTATGGGGAAATGTTTGAGGACCTGAAGAACCTGAAAAAGAAGAGGGCTGAGAAAAAACGCCAGGAGCAGGCCCTTCTCGAACTTTCTGAGGGACAGATAAGCGCCTGGGAGAAAGAGCGGGAGGAGCTTCAGAAGGAGATAGAGCAGGACCGCGGGGCTTTGAAGGCCCTGGAGGAGAACCTCTGGAAGCTGAATCGTGATATTCAGGGCAGGGAAAAGCAGAATATAGAGCTTCAGGGAGAGCTGTCACAGAGGGAGAGAGAGCTTTCCGAAATGAAAAAAGAGATGGAGGAAAAGAGCGGAACCCATGCTCTCGAGCAGTTTGAAGCGAAGAAGGAGGAGGCCCTGCTGTCAGCTTTTAAGGCAGTTCCGGACGGCTATTCCACGGCAGAATACGCCCTGGAGCGGCCGGCTCAGTGCGAGAGGCTGAGGGAGACCTTTGAAAACCTGGAAAGAGAGTCAGGAGAGCGCAGAGAGAGCCGCTTTGAGAGGCTGGAAAAGCAGCGGATCGAGTACTTAAGGCGCCATCCTGGCCGCCGCTTCTCGCCCTCCGACAGAGGAAATGAGGAGTACGACAAACTTTTGGAGGAGCTTTCCTGTGACCGCCTTTCAGAGTACAGGGAGAAGGCGGCCGAGCAGGCCAGAACGGCAGTGGAGCACTTTAAGGATGACTTTATCTTTAAGATAAGAAGCGCCATCAAGGAGGCCTACCACCGGAGAGACGAGCTGAACGAGATTATCAGCTCGCTGGATTTCGGAAAGGATAAGTACCGTTTTGTCATCGAGAAAAACAGGGGGGCTGACGGAAAGTATTACGACATGTTTATGGATGAGGCCCTGGAGATTAATCCGGCCAGTCTGAGCCAGAACATGGACAACCAGATGAATTTCTTCACCATGGCCCACGAGGACCGGTACGGGGCGATGATGAACGAGCTCATAGACATTTTCATTCCGCCGGATCAGGCCGCCGCCAGGGAGCAGGAGGAGGCCAGAAGGCAGATGGAAAAGTATGCAGATTACAGAACCTATCTTTCCTTTGACATGCAGCAGATTATCGAGGGGGAGGAGACCATGTACATTCCACTGAGCCGGATGATCAAGAAAAACTCCGGCGGAGAGGGGCAGAACCCCTTCTATGTGGCACTCTTAGCCAGCTTTGCCCAGGCCTACCGCATCAACCTGCCGGCCCGGTTCAGAAGAAACACAACCATCCGCCTGGTGGTGCTGGACGAGGCCTTCTCCAAGATGGATGCGGAAAAGGTGGCAAGCTGTATCCGCCTGATCCGCGGCCTGGGCTTCCAGGCGATCATCAGCGCCACCAACGACAAGATCCAGAACTACCTGGAAAATGTAGACAAGACCTTCGTGTTTGCAAATCCGGGAAAAAAGTTTATCTCCATTCAGGAGTTTGAGAGGAAGGAGTTCGGGGAGCTGGAGTAAAAGAAAGAAGGGCAGAAGAGAGGCGAGGCAGAAAAAAGGAGGGTTTTCAGTTCCGGGAAAGTCACTGAAAACCCTCCTTTTTTCTGATGGATTTACGCAGCTGTTCGCCGGGGAGAAAGGGAAAAAAGGGTTTTGGAGGAGGATGAGATGTCCTTTGCCCTGTCTTGCATGGGCCTTTTTCATGTGCTATGATAGGGAGAAAAAGGTGAACAGAGTTAAAAAGCAACACGGAAGAGAGATAGAATAAAGAGGTTGTACAATGGAACAGAAGAAGACGAGGGTGGTGAGAATCCACGAGGAGTACAGGAAGAAAAAGGAGAGCGAGGCCTTTGAGGCGGCGTTTGGAGCCGCAAACGGGGACGGCGGGCTGACCCAGGAGGACAGGGCGGTTCTTGCTGAGGCGGCTGCTGTCCTGCGGGAGGGAGGACTGGTGGCCTTCCCCACAGAGACGGTTTACGGCCTGGGAGCAAACGCGCTGGATGAGACGGCGGCCAGGAGAATTTACGAGGCCAAGGGAAGGCCCTCCGACAACCCGCTGATCGCCCACATTGCAGATTTTGAGGCCCTTGCCCCTCTCACGGCGGAGATACCGGAGGCGGGGAGAAAGCTGGCTGAGGCCTTCTGGCCGGGGCCTCTCACCATGGTTTTTAAAAAGAGCGGGGTGGTGCCCCACGGCACCACGGGAGGTCTTGAGACAGTGGCTGTCAGGATGCCAAGCGATCCGGTGGCCAGGGAGCTGATCCGCCTGGCGGGAGTTCCTATAGCAGCGCCAAGCGCCAACACCTCTGGCCGTCCAAGCCCCACCAGGGCGGAGCATGTGCTTCAGGACATGGATGGGAAAATCGAGATGATTGTAGACGGAGGGCCTGTGGGGATCGGCGTAGAGTCCACGATTGTAGATGTGACCGAGGAGATTCCGACGCTTTTAAGACCCGGAGCCGTCACGATGGAGATGCTGAGAAGCGTTTTGGGGGAGACTGCGGTTGATCCGGCGATCACCGGCCCCATGAGAGCAGATATAAAGCCAAAGGCTCCCGGAATGAAGTACCGCCACTATGCTCCGAAGGCGGATCTGACGCTGGTGGAGGGAGAGACGGACGCAGTAGTGTCCCGCATCAATGCCCTGGCGGCAGAAAAGCTCGGCGCAGGGCAGAGGGTGGGAATCATCTGCACAGAGGAGACGAAGGACCGGTATCCGGCAGGTATTTTAAAAAGCATCGGAATGAGAGCCAACGAGGCCACGGTGGCCCACAACCTGTACGCGGTTCTCAGAGAGTTTGACGATCTGGAGGTGGACTGCATCTTCTCAGAGAGCTTTCAGACCGACGATCTGGGGCAGGCAATTATGAACCGCTTAAACAAGGCCGCCGGATACCACAAGATTCAGGCGTAGGGAGATCAGAAGACCGGGGAGAGATGCCGGGGAAATTCCGGGGACAGACCCCGGCCGCAGTTTCGCAGACAGGAAGGAGAAGAGAGGAAAAATGGAGCAGACAGCAAAAATCAGGGGGGACTTTCATAAGTCAGAAAAGCGTCAGGATTATATCACATGGGATGAGTATTTTATGGGGGTTGCCAAGCTGGCAGCCATGCGTTCAAAGGATCCCAGCACCCAGGTGGGGGCCTGCATTGTCAGCAGCGACAATAAAATTCTGTCCATGGGGTACAACGGGTTTCCCATCGGGTGCTCCGACGACGAGTTTCCGTGGGGAAAGGAGCATGAGACAGACGATCCATACAACGCTAAATACCTCTACACGACCCACAGCGAGCTGAATGCGATTTTAAACTACAGAGGGGGAAGCCTTGAGGGGAGCAAGCTGTATGTGACCTTATTTCCCTGCAATGAGTGCGCCAAGGCCATTATCCAGGCAGGAATCCGCACCCTGGTCTATGACAGCGACAAGTACCAGGACACCCCCTCTGTGCGCGCTTCCAAGCGGATGCTGGATGCAGCGGGGGTAAGATATTACAAGTACAGCCATACGGGGAGAAAGATTGAGGTGTGCCTGTAGATGAAGTTTTTGCTGGCAGCAGTTAATGCGAAGTACATTCACTCGAATCTGGGAATTTACAGCCTGAAAAAATATGCGGACAGCCATCTTAAGCAGTCAGGGGAAAAGCAGGAAAAAGAACCCTCCGGTGGCGGCCCCGTCTGGGAGATTGAGATTGGGGAGTACACCATTAACCACCGGACGGATGATATTCTGAGGGATATTTACAGGAGAGCGCCTGACGCTGTGGGTTTTTCCTGCTACATCTGGAATATCCTCTATATAAGAGAGCTGGTGCACGACTTAAAAAAGATCCTGCCGGATACGGAAATCTGGCTCGGCGGGCCTGAGGTGTCCTACAGGGCTTCGGAGCTTCTGAGGGAAGAGCCTTATGTCCGCGGGATCATGGCAGGGGAGGGGGAGGAAACCTTCTATAGACTTCTCAGAGCTGCCGGTGAGAGGACCTCTGCAGGAAGCATCTGGAAGGATCAGGCCCTCTCTCTCATTCCCGGCCTTGTGTTCCGGGCACTGGGCGCGGACGGCGAAAATCGGGAGGACGGCAAAAATCGGAAGGACGGCGAAAACCGGGAGGATGGCAAAGTCCGGGCTGAGGCGGAGATTGTGACCACGCCTCCTGCCCCGCTTCTGGATCTGAATGAAATCCCCTTTGCCTACGGAGATCTTCAGGGGCTGGAGCACCGGATTATCTACTATGAGAGCAGCCGGGGCTGCCCGTTTTCCTGCAGCTACTGCCTGTCCTCTATCGACAAATCCGTGCGTTTCCGGGATCTGGAGCTGGTGAAGGAGGAGCTTGCCTTTTTCCTGGAGAAAAAGGTGCCCCAGGTCAAGTTTGTGGATCGGACGTTTAACTGCAGAAAGAGCCATTCCATGGCAGTCTGGCAGTTTATCCTGGAAAATGACAATGGTATTACCAATTTTCACTTTGAGATCTCGGCGGACCTTCTGTCTGAGGAGGAACTGGCCCTCCTCTCAAAGATGCGCCCCGGGCTTGTGCAGCTGGAGATCGGAGTGCAGACAACAAATCCCAGAACCATAAAGGAAATCCGCCGGAAAATGGATCTTGGCCGCCTGCAGAAAAACGTGGAGAAAATAGGCAGCTTTCACAATATCCACCAGCACCTGGATTTAATCGCAGGTCTGCCCTTTGAAGGCTTTGAATCCTTCCGCCACTCCTTCAACGAAGTCTTTGCCATGAGGCCGGAGCAGCTCCAGCTGGGCTTTCTGAAGGTGCTGTCCGGCTCCCATATGATGGAGATGGCAGCAGAGTATAGCCTCCGGTATAAGGAGGCTCCGCCCTATGAGGTACTCTCCACCAGATGGCTGTCCTACGGGGAGCTGCTCCGCCTGAAGGGCGTGGAGGAGATGGTGGAGACCTACTACAACAGCGGTCAGTTTGAAAATACCCTGGAGGCCCTCGCACAGGAGTTTGACTCTCCCTTTGACATGTTTTCGGCCCTTTCCGTGTATTATGAGGAAAACGGGCTTTCTGCCGTCAGCCACAGCCGGCTGGCCAGGTATGAGATCCTGTTTCGCTTTATCGGGGAGCTTCTGGAAAAGAAGAGGGCAAGATATGAGCAGAAAACACCTGAGAAAGAGGGAGGGGACGAGGCGCCAAGGGAACTGCCGGCAGGTCAGGAGCGGCTGGAGGAATACCGGGACCGGCTGATCCTGGACGTATACCTGAGGGAAAACGCCAAAAGCCGTCCGTCCTTTGCCAGAGATCTGTCGCCCTTCAGGGAGGCGGTGAAGGCATTTTTTATAGAAGAGGGAAAAAGCCGCCGCTATCTGAAAGGATATGAGGAATACGATTCCAGACAGATGGGAAAGATGGCCCATATAGAGGTTCTGAGAGAAGGAACGATGGTGCTGTTTGACTACCTTCACCGGGATGCCCTGCTTGGGAATGCGAAGATCTTTCAGGTGGGACAGCTGGGAGAGGTAAGAAGGCAGGAGGAAGCAGAAGTATAGAGGCGCCGGACAAACGCAGCTCACAGACAGAGAAAATAAAGAAATTGCACGAAAAAGGGGAACAGACAGTTTGAAAAGAGAAACGAAAGCACAGAGAGAGGAGAGGGTAGCGCGTATTCTGGGGCTGCTTGACCAGGAGTACGGGACGGAGTACCGCTGCTATCTGAACCATGAAACGCCGTGGCAGCTTTTAATTGCTGTCATTATGAGCGCCCAGTGTACAGACGCCAGGGTGAATCTGGTGACGGAGAAGCTGTTTAAAAAGTACGACACACTGGAAAAATTTGCAGCGGCAGATATCCGGGAGCTGGAACAGGACATCCACTCCATCGGATTTTACCACTCCAAGGCAAGGAATATCATCGCGTGCTGCAGAGCCTTAGTGGAGCAGTTTGGGGGAAGAGTTCCGGAAACCATGGAGGAGCTGACCTCCCTGGCGGGAGTGGGCAGAAAGACTGCCAACGTGATCCGGGGAAACATCTACAATGAGCCGAGCATTGTGGTGGACACCCACGTAAAGCGGATCTCCAGGAAGCTGGGGCTTACGAAGGAGGAGGATCCGGAAAAAATCGAGTATGCCCTCATGAAGGTGCTGCCAAGGGATCACTGGATCCTCTGGAATATTCATATCATCACCCTGGGCAGGACCATCTGTACGGCCAGAAACCCCAGGTGCAGGGAGTGCTTTTTAAGATACGACTGCCCCAGCGCCGGCGTCATCCCCGTCCCTGCCTCTCCAGGCTCCGCCGGCAGGAGGAAAGGCACATCTGAAAAAGGAGAGGGCAGGAAAAATGCCTCTGGAAAGCGTACCGCCAGAGAACAGGCAGAACAAAAAAATACAGGCAGGAAAAAATCAGATGGAAGAAAAGAATCAAAAGACAGCTGACCCGGTTTCTTTCGGGGATTCCTATGCGGCCATTGACCTGGAAACCACAGGTCTTGATCCGAAGCGCGACAAGATTATCGAGGTGGGCGCCTGTCTGGTAGAGCAGGGAAAGGTGAAAAGGGAGCTTTCATTTCTTATTAATCCCCACAGGGAGATCTCAGAGCGGGTGGAACTCCTCACAGGAATTACAGGCAGGATGGTAGAGCATGCGCCGGGAATCGAGGAGGTGATAGGGGAGATCGCTGCTTTTGTAGGAGAGCTTCCCCTGTTAGGCCACCATGTCATCTTCGACTACAGCTTTTTAAAGCATGCGGCAGTGAATGCCGGGCTTCCTTTTGAAAAGAACGGCATAGATACCCTCTCCCTCTGCCGGCGTTTTATGCCGCCGGAGGAGAAAAAGAACCTGTCAGCCGCCTGCGGCTGGTTTCAGATTCCCCGGGAAACGGCTCACAGGGCGCTGTCAGACGCAAAAGCCGCCCACCTTCTCTACCAAAGTCTCAGAGACTGCCACTTTCAGGAAAATGAAGAGGCCTTTGCTGCAAAACCTCTGATTTACAAAGTAAAAAGAGAGCAGCCGGCCTCAAAAAGACAAAAAGAAGGCTTGCGGGAATTAGCAAAATATCATAGAATAAATCTATCTGTTGACATAGAGTATCTGACGCGCAGTGAAGCGTCCAGGCTCACAGATAAAATCATACTTAACTATGGAAGAATGAAAAAGAGGTGAGATATATGTTTATGGGGAATAATAAATCAAAAAAAATCTTCACTACAGTGATGGTTGTCATTATTCTCGTAACCATGGTAGGAGGAACCGTGATTGCAGGCCTGTCCTCGTTATTCTAGGCAGAGGGAGTTTGGAAAGTATGAAAGGGAATGTTCGGATTGCCGGTCTGGCAGCTCTGCTGTCAGCCGGAATTTTATTTATTGCGCCGCAGGACGCAGCCGCCGGAGTTCTTCCCCAGGGATTTTCGGTGAGCGGATCCGGGGAGAAGAGCTTCGACCTTTCCGGCATGACGGCCAGCGAGGCGGAGGCGGAGCTGGAAACTTATGTTAATTCACTGGCAGGACAGCAGGTTTCCATTGCCATAGACGGAAACAGCCTGGCCTCCACAGCGGCAGATCTGGGTTTTTACTGGGAGAACAGAGAGGAGATCGGCGCAGAGCTGGAGAAATACGCTGGCGGCAACCTTCTGGAGCGGTTTGTCCATGTGAAGGAGCTGGAAGACGGCGGCGCCGGCCTGTCTGTGGAGACGTCGCTTGATGACGGAAAGCTGCAGGCTTTTGTAAATGACAACTGCACCCCCTATGTAAGGGAGGCGAAGGATGCCTCTGTTTCCAGGGAGAACGGGGCCTTTGTCATCACAGATGAGGTGACAGGGCTTGCCGTAGATTTGGAGGCCACGAAGGCGGCTCTCGATGAGGCGTTAAATCAGGGGCTTTCCGAGGGCGTATCGGTGGAGGCCGTGGTGACAGAAACACAGCCCCGCATCAGGCGCGCGGATCTGGAAACCATCTCTGACGTGCTGGGAACCTTCAGCACGAATTTTAACGCAGGTGACAGGTCGAGAACCCAGAATTTAAAGACCGGGGCAGCCAAGATAAACGGAGCAGTGCTGATGCCGGGGGATCAGTTTTCCGCCTATGAGTATCTGACACCGTTCACCATAGAGAATGGCTATGCAGCCGCCGGTTCCTATGAGAACGGCCGGACGGTGGATTCCATCGGCGGCGGTGCCTGCCAGCTGTGTACGACCCTGTATAATGCAGTCCTTCGGGCTGAGCTGGAGGTGACCCAGAGACAGAACCACTCCATGACCGTGGGGTATGTGAAACCATCTGAGGACGCGGCCATTGCCGGAACCTACAAGGACCTGAAATTTAAGAATAACTATGAGACTCCGATTTATATTGAAGGAAGCGTTTCCGGAAGTACACTTACTTTTACAGCCTATGGCAAGGAGACGAGGCCTGCAAACCGCACCATTGAGTTCGTGTCAGAGACACTGGGAACGATTGATCCCGGCGCCCCCACAGAGAAGGTGGACAATTCCCTGGCGCCCGGAGCAAGGGTGAAGGAGTCCTCCGGCCATATCGGGAAGAAGTCAAGGCTCTGGAAGGTGGTCTATGTGGACGGAGTGGAGACAGAAAGAGAGATTCTCCACACGGATACCTACATGGCTTCCAAGGCGGTGTACCGTATCGGCCCGGCAGCTCCGGCAGTGACAGAACCGACCGTTCCGGCAGAGACACAGCCGGCGCAGACGCAGCCGGCAGAGACGCAGCCGGCAGGCCCGGCAAGCGACTCCCAGGGCCCGGCAGGAGAGGCGGTAAGCCCTGTTTCACCTGCGCCTGACGGGGCAGCCCAGAGTCCGGCGGCTCCGCCCTCAGATCCTGTAAGCCCGGCGGCTTAGAGGAAGGGGAGGAAAGGCATGAACAGACATCACAGCAGAGAAGAAAAAAAGAGGCCCGGCTTTCTTAAGCCGGGCCAGGATTTAATTGTGGCGGGAAGCATCGGTCTCACCGGCGCCGCAGCAGCTGCGAGGGCCGGTGAGAAGGCTCTCAGGGAACGTTTTTCCGCTTCCTATGCAGAGCGGCTTTTAAGCCTTGACAAAGATGCAGAAAACTTTGCACAGAACAGACTTGGGGAAGCTTTTTTCCGGGAGGCAGGGGTGACGGAGGCAGAACCGGCTGAAGACGGAGGCATTATGAACAGCCTCTGGAACCTGCTGGAAGCCTATGGGCTTGGATGTACCATAGAGCTTCGCGCCATCCCCATTCTTCAGGAAACGGTGGAGGTGTGTGAGGTATTTGACATAAACCCGTACCGGTTAAGCTCCGGCGGATGCCTTCTCATGGCGGCGGACAACGGGTTTTCGGCGTTAAACGCTCTCAGGAAGAGAGGCGTTGAGGGAGCCGTCATCGGAAAAGTGGAGAAAGGGATCGCAAGGCGGATCCTGAATGGAGAGACAGAGACGTTTCTTGACCGGCCAAAGCCGGATGAGATAGAGAAAATTTTAAATCAGCGGGAGGTAAAAGTATGAGAGAAAAAATTTTAGCGGTCATCGAGAAGAACAGCCGGATCAGCACAGCGGAGCTGGCGGAAATCCTTGGGGAGAGCGAAGCGGCAGTCGCGGCGGAGATCGCGAAAATGGAAGAAGAACATGTTATCTGCGGTTACCACACCCTGATTAACTGGGACAACACGGAGGAAGAGAAGGTGATTGCCCTGATTGAGGTGAAGGTGACTCCCCAGAGACAGATGGGCTTTGACAAGATTGCGGAGAGGCTTTCCCAGTACAGCGAGGTGAAATCAGTGTATCTGATGTCCGGGGCCTATGACTTCACCGTTATCCTGGAGGAAAAGACCATGCGCGGGGTGGCCCAGTTTGTATCTGAAAAGCTGGCGACCATCGATTCCGTCATCAGCACGGCCACCCATTTTGTACTGAAAAAATATAAAGACCATGGGACTGTCTTGAGTGACGGCCCCCAGGATGAAAGGATGTTGATTAACCCATGAGAAATCCGTTATCAAGTACAATCGTGACGATTCCGCCGTCAGGAATCAGGAAATTCTTTGACGTTGTCAATGAGATGGAGGGAGCCATCTCTCTGGGAGTGGGAGAACCTGACTTCGACACTCCGTGGCATGTGAGAGATGCGGGCATCCGCTCACTTGAGATGGGAAAAACCTTCTACACCTCCAATGCAGGACTCAAGGAGCTGAAGATAGAAATCTGCAATTACATGAAGCGGCGGATGAAGGTGGAATACAATTACAGCAGCGAGGTCATGGTCACCATCGGAGGCAGTGAGGCCATTGACATCGCGCTGCGGGCCATGCTGGATCCGGGCGACGAGGTGCTGATCCCTCAGCCAAGCTATGTGTCCTATGTGCCGTGCACCATTCTGGCCGGCGGAGTTCCCGTGGTGATTGAGCTGGAGGCAAAGGATCAGTTCAGGCTCACCAGGGAAAAGCTGCTGGAGAAGATTACGCCGAAGACGAAGCTCCTGATTCTGCCTTTCCCGAACAATCCTACGGGCGCCATTATGGAGAAGGAGGATCTGGAGGCTGTCGCCGAGGTGGTGAGGGAGAAGGATCTCTTTATCATCAGCGACGAGATCTACGCGGAGCTGACCTACGGGAAAAAGCACGTGACTATTGCTTCCCTTCCGGGCATGAGGGAGAGAACTGTTCTGATCAACGGCTTTTCCAAAGCCTATGCCATGACCGGGTGGAGAATCGGCTACGCCTGCGCGCCTGAGCAGATCTTAAAACAGATGTTAAAGATCCACCAGTACGCTATCATGTGCGCTCCTACCACCAGCCAGTATGCGGCAGTGGAGGCGATCAAAAACGGGGACAGCGATATTGAGGAGATGAAGCGCTCCTACAATGAGAGGAGAAAATACCTGTTAGGAGAGTTCCGATCCCTGGGAATGGACTGCTTTGAGCCCTACGGAGCCTTTTACATGTTCCCCTGTATCAAGCGCTTTGGCATGACCTCGGAGGAGTTTGCCACCAGGCTTCTCAGGGAGGAGAAAATTGCTATAGTGCCGGGAACTGCCTTTGGCGACTGCGGAGAGGGCTATCTGAGGGTATCCTACGCCTATTCCATGGAAGATCTGAAGCGTGCGATCAGAAGGATCCGACGGTTCGTAGTCAGGCTGGACACTGTAGGGCGCTGAGAAGCCCACAGGCAGGAGAAAGAAACGCTGCAGATATGCGGCGGGAAAACAGAACAGAAGCAGAGGTTGACGTAAGATGAACATAGTGCTTTATGAGCCGGAGATGCCGGCCAATACGGGAAATATCGGGAGAACCTGTGTGGCTACGGGCACGCGGCTTCATCTGATAGAGCCGCTGGGTTTTAAGCTGAGCGAGAAGGCTGTAAAACGGGCTGGGCTGGATTACTGGGACAAGCTGGATGTGACGGTCTACAGCGATTATCAGGATTTTCTCGACCGAAATCCAGGGGCAAAAATCTATATGGCTACCACCAAGGCGCCCAATGTCTACACAGAGGCCAGCTATGAGCCGGACTGCTATATCATGTTCGGCCCCGAGAGCCGGGGAATCCCGGAGGACATCCTGGTGAAAAATCAGGAAACCTGTGTCAGGATTCCCATGTGGGGCGATATCCGCTCTCTGAATCTGTCAAATTCCGTTTCCATCATTCTTTATGAGGCGCTCAGACAGAACGGCTTCGAGAAGATGACCATGCAGGGGCATCTGAGAAATTACGAGTGGGAATAGAGGACAGGAGACAGAAAGCGGCAGTTCTGCCGCCGCGAAAAATGGCTGAAAAGGCAGAGCGCAGATGGGAAGTCAGACACGAAAAGGAGGAATAGTATGATTCTTCAGAGTAAACGAGTATGGATCGGAGGGCAGTTCCTTCCGTTCCAGCTTGAGATTGAGGACGGCGTGATTTCACGGGTCCTGGCCTACGGAGAGAGAGAGGCCGACGAGGACTGGGAGGAGAAGCGGATTGTACCGGGGTTCATTGACGTACACACCCACGGCGCCTACGGCTTTGACACAAATGACGCAGAGCCGGAGGGACTGAAAAACTGGATGAGAAGGATCCCTGAGGAGGGCGTTACCTCCATTCTTCCGACTACCGTGACGCAGATGCCGGACGTTCTGACAGCGGCTGTCAGAAATGTGGCGGATGTGATGGAAGGGGAGTATGAGGGCGCGGAGATTCTCGGAATCCACTTCGAAGGGCCGTTTCTGGACATGGAGTACAAGGGGGCTCAGCCGCCGGAGGCCATTGCAGTGCCAAGCGTGGAGCAGTTTAAAAAGTACCAGGAGGCGGCCAGAGGCCATATCCGCTATATCACCATCGCGCCGGAGCATGACAAAGATATGGAGCTTCTGCGCTATCTGGCAAAGACAGGCGTTGTGGCCAGTATGGGACATTCCTGCGCAACTTATGAGCAGGCCATGGCAGCCATCGCAAACGGAGCGAAATCCATGACTCATGTGTACAACGGGATGACGCCGTTTACCCACAGAAAGCCGGGGCTGGTAGGAATTGCATTCCGGGTGAGGGATATTTACGGTGAGATTATTGCGGACGGCCATCACTCCGATGTGTCCGCCCTCAACAATTTTTATCAGCTGAAGGGACGCGACTTTGCCATGATGATCACCGACTCCCTCCGGGCTAAGCACTGCCCTCCGGGAGGAAAGTACCAGCTTGGCGGCCATGACATCGAGATCAGCAGGGAGGGCCTTGCCTATCTGAAGGGCACGAACACCATCGCCGGAAGTACCCTCCATATGAACAGAGGGCTTCAGATCCTGGTGGAGAAGGCCATGATTCCATTTGACTATGCGCTCAACTCCTGCACCATCAACCCGGCCAGATGCCTGGGCGTGGACGACAGGAAGGGAAAAATCTGCGCAGGATACGATGCGGATCTTGTGGTTCTGGAAGATAACTACGATGTGGCCCAGACGTACTGCAGGGGAAAGAAAATGCTGTAGAAATTTGCATGAAATAAGAAAGAATCCTGCTTTGCAGGATTCTCCGCCTGCGGCGGGCCGCGAAAGCGGCATTCTTGCTGTTATTAAAAAAGGCTGCTGCGGAATGAAAATTCCGACGGCAGCCTTTTCTGATGAAAGGAGCGTTTTTAGATGGCACCCTTTTCCTTAGCCAGGGAGAGAGCGTCCTCGTCAGCGATGATCACCACATCCGGGTGGAGCTGAAGGACAGAGGCCGGAACGTGAGGCGTAACCGGACCGAAGCAGGTGTCATAGATGGCCTGAGCCTTGCCCTTGCCGGAGGCCAGGAGAAGAATCTTCTTTGCGGCCATAATATTTCCGATGCCCATGGTGTAGGCCTTCTTCGGAACCTCGTCGATGGAGGCAAAGAAGCGTGCGTTTGCCTCGATGGTGCTCTGAGTCAGGTCCACGCAGTGAGTTTCCACGATGAACTCCTCGCAGGGCTCATTGAAGCCGATGTGTCCGTTGCCGCCGATTCCGAGAAGCTGCAGGTCAACGCCTCCCATGGCCTGGATCTGAGCGTTGTAGTCTGCACAGGCTTTGTCAGAATCCGGCTCAAGGCCGTTTGGAACGTGGGTGCGCGTCTTGTCAATGTTTACGTGATCGAATAAGTGGTGGTTCATAAAATACCGGTAGCTCTGATCATTGTCGCCGGAGAGGCCCTTGTACTCGTCCAGATTCACAGAGGAAACCTGGGAGAAGTCAAGGATCCCCTTCTCATAGCGGTCTACCAGCTCTTTGTAGGTTCCCTCAGGAGTGGAGCCTGTGGCCAGGCCCAGCACACAGTCCGGTTTTACAAGGATCTGGGCAGCGATCAGATCGGCTGCCCTGCGGCTCAATTCCTCATAATTCTCAGTTCTGATAATTCTCATGATTGAAATCTCCTTTATATGGCAATCTATATTCTGTTAAACCCATTATAAACGAAAAGAATATGTTTTTTCAATGGGAATTAAAAATTGAAAGGACTTTCAAAAACTATGCATTTTCCACAAAAAGAGGTGGAGTATTTCAGGAAAAAGAGAGGTAAAGTTCTGGTTTTCGTGAAAGAACTTTCAGAAGAGCGTTTTTATATTGAAAAAAATTTCAGCAATGCTATACTAAGGCCACAAACGGAATAAAGCAGGCGAGAAAGCTGCTGAACACGGAAAGGGAGCGGAATGATGGATAAATGCTTAGAGAGACTGAGAGGGCATCTGATTGTATCGTGTCAGGCACTGCCGGAGGAACCTCTCCACTCTTCCTTCATTATGGGAAGAATGGCTCTGGCAGCCATGCAGGGCGGAGCCTCTGGAATCAGGGCGAACACGAAGGAGGATATAGCAGAGATCAGAAGAAACGTCGATCTGCCGATTATTGGAATTGTAAAGAGAGATTATGAGGACAGCCAGGTATACATTACTCCGACCATGAAGGAGATCGATGAGCTGATGGAGGTGAAACCGGAGATCATAGCCGTTCAGGCCGGCATTGAGCTGAGACCGGAGGGAAAAACGCTGGATGAATTTTACCGGGAAATCAGGGAAAAATATCCAAATCAGCCTCTGATGGCAGACTGCTCCACTATTGAAGAAGCCCTTCATGCAGATGAACTGGGATTTGACTTCATCGGGACAACCATGGTGGGCTACACAGAGCAGAGCCGGGGAGACAGGATTGAGGCCAATGATTTTGAGATCATACGGACGATTCTGGAAAAGGTAACGCACCCGGTCATTGCCGAGGGAAATATCAACACGCCGGAAAAAGCAAAGAGAGTGATTGAGCTTGGATGCTTCAGCGTGGTGGTGGGCTCCATTATCACCAGACCCCAGGTAATTACAAAGACGTTTACAGACGCACTGGCCGGGAAGTAGGCAGAGAGCCTGGCAGCGGCGCCGCTGCTTTTTGGGAGAGAAAAGGCGGCAAAGGAAAGATAAATGATTTCGCAGGGGGGCCAAAGAGGCCTGAAAGGAAGGGTAAAATGAGAAATTTAGACAAGTACAGAGGAATTATTCCGGCGTTTTATGCATGCTATGACGACAATGGCAACGTGAGCCCGGAGCGGGTGCGCGCACTGACACAGTATTTTGTGGACAAGGGAGTAAAGGGCGTATATGTAAACGGCTCCTCCGGTGAATGTATCTATCAGAACGTGGAAGAGAGAAAAATTATCATCGAGAATGTTATGGCAGTGGCTAAGGGAAAGCTCACGGTAATCAACCATGTGGCCTGCAATAATACGAGGGACAGCGCAGAGCTGGCAAGACACTCCGAGAGCGTGGGAGTTGACGCTATCGCATCCATCCCTCCCATTTACTTCCGCCTTCCGGAGTACAGCATCGCTGCCTACTGGAACACCATCAGCGAGGCAGCCCCCAATACAGATTTCGTCATCTACAATATTCCTCAGCTTGCCGGCACAGCTCTGACCATGAGCCTGTTTGCAGAGATGAAGAAGAACCCGAGGGTGGTTGCAGTCAAGAATTCTTCCATGCCCACACAGGACATCCAGATGTTTAAGGCTGCCGGAACAGCAGACGGAGAGGACTTTATCGTATTCAACGGCCCCGACGAGCAGTTCGTAAGCGGGCGGGCCATCGGTGCAGACGGCGGAATCGGCGGAACCTACGGCGTGATGCCGGAGCTGTTCCTGAAGCTTAATGACCTCATTAAAGCCCATGAGAATGAGAAGGCCTGTGAACTTCAGCACGCAGTGAACGCCATTATCTACAAGATGTGCAGCGGACACGGCAACATGTACGCAGTTGCAAAGGAAATGCTCCGCATTAATGCAGGTCTTGACATCGGAAGCGTGCGGGAGCCTCTGACAGGATTAAATGATGCTGACAGAGAAATTGCTGTGGAAGCAGCGGCAATGGTAAGAGAAACAATCGAAAAGTACGTGTAAAATAGCACGGGGGAGAGAAAATGCAGGGATTCACAGTCATAGACTTAGTCATTCTGGTTGTCTACCTGGCAGCCGTATTGTTTGCAGGTCTTCATTTCTCTAAAAAGGAGATGAAGGGAAAAGAATTTTTTAAGGGAGACGGAACCATTCCGTGGTGGGTAACCTCCGTTTCCATCTTCGCCACGCTGCTCAGCCCGATTTCCTTCCTGTCTCTGGCAGGAAACTCCTATGCGGGAACCTGGATCATGTGGTTCGCCCAGCTTGGTATGCTGGTTGCCATTCCACTGACCATCAAATTTTTCCTGCCGATCTACAGCAGGCTGGATATTGATACGGCCTATCACTATCTGGAAATCCGGTTTGGAAGCAAGGGGCTTCGGATTCTGGGCGCGGCTATGTTCATTATCTACCAGGTGGGACGTATGTCTATTATCATGTACCTTCCCTCCATGGTTCTGTCACAGCTTACAGGCATCAACGTCAATATCCTGATTATCGTAATGGGCGTGATTGCAATTATCTATTCCTATACAGGAGGACTCAAATCCGTCCTCTGGACAGACTTTATCCAGGGAAGCGTCCTTCTGGTAGGCGTTACCTTCGCTCTTATTTACCTGATTTCAGGAATCGACGGAGGCTTCGGCGCCATTATGCACGAGTTTACGGCGGGAGGAAAATTCCTGGCTGCAGACCAGCCGATCTTTGACCCGAACCTGTTAAGGGACAGCGTGTTCCTGATGATTGTGGGCGCAGGGTTAAACACCATGGCATCCTATGTGTCCAGTCAGGATATTGTACAGCGCTTCACGACAACGACGGATACGAAAAAATTAAACAAGATGATGCTCACAAACGGAGCGCTTTCCATCTTTATTGCAACTGTATTCTATCTGATTGGAACAGGACTTTATGTGTTCTACCAGGCTCAGGGAAACCCTCTTCCTCCGGCAGCGCAGCAGGATCAGATTTTTGCATCCTACATTGCATTCCAGCTTCCGGTGGGAATCACGGGACTTCTTCTGGCAGCGATTTATGCGGCTTCCCAGTCTACTCTGTCCACAGGCCTCAACTCAGTGGCAACCAGCTGGACTTTGGACATTCAGGAGAGGCTTACGAAGAAGGAGCTGAGTTTTGAGACGCAGACGAGAATCGCCCAGTTTGTATCTCTGGGCGTCGGTATCTTCTCCATCGCTGTCTCCATGATTCTGGCAAACGGAGAAATCAAATCTGCCTATGAGTGGTTTAATGGATTCATGGGACTGGTACTGGGAATTCTGGTGGGAACCTTTATTCTTGGAACTTTTACGAAATGTGCAAATACAAAGGGCGCATACGCAGCCTTTGTGGTGGCCTCCATTGTGATGATTGCCATTAAGTACATGACGCCGCCAGGTGCAGTATCTATCTGGTCCTACTCCATTATCTCCATCGCTGTGTCCCTGATTGTGGGCATCCCAGTCAGCCTGGCGACGAAGAAAGCAGGGGAGGAACCGCCGGAGCATACGACCATTTACGGCTAGTGCCGGATGTGGTATTCTGTCAGTGAAAACAGAAAGAGAGAGGGAGACAGTATGATATTTGGAAATATCAGGGATCTGGGGGACTATGGTTTTCTGCCGGACGCCGTTAAGAAGTGCTTTGACTATGCAAAGGAGCACGATTTAAAGAGCTTTGATAAGGGAAGCCACCCCATTGACGGGGACAGACTGTTTGTCAATATTGTGGAGTACGAGACAACAGTCCCGGAAAACCGTTTCTGGGAGGCCCACAGACAGTATCTGGATCTGCACCTTATGCTGGACGGGACAGAGCAGATCGATCTGAACTTTATCGACAATATGGTTCAGAAGGAGTTTGTGGAGAAGGACGATTTCCTTCCATGCGAGGGAGAACCCAACAGCCATGCGGTTCTGACAGAAGGAGATTTCCTCATCTGCTATCCGAAGGACGGACACAGGACGGCTGTAGCCGCCGGCGGAGTGAGCCGGATGATCAAAAAAGCAATTTTTAAAATTCAGATTTGATCCCCGAGAGGGGAGCAGGGGGCTTTTTCAGGCCCCCTGTTTGAGCATGTGCGGTTTTCAGAAAGGAAATAAGTGTATGAAACGATATATCTGCATCGATGTGGGGGGCACCTCCATCAAGTACGGCCTGTTAAATGAAAAGGCAGAATTCCTGATGACAGGGGAGACAGCTACGGATGCTCTGGCCGGCGGGCCTGCGATAATGGAAAAAATATACCGGATTATCGATGAGGTGAAATCCGGGGAGGCCCTGAACGGGCAGATCTCAGGAGAAATTGCCGGAATCTGTATCTCCACGGCAGGGATGGTAGACGAAAAGGCAGGTACGATTCTCCACGCTGCGCCTCACCTGATACCGGATTATACGGGAATGAGGGTGAAGGAGCTGATAGAGGAGAAATTTCACCTGCCCTGTGAGGTGGAAAATGACGTGAACTGCGCAGGGCTTGCAGAAGCGCACTTCGGAGCGGCCCGGGATGCAGGGATCAGCCTCTGCCTGACCATAGGAACGGGAATCGGAGGGGCTATCGTAATAGACAAAAAGGTATTCCACGGATATTCCGGGAGCGCCTGCGAGGTAGGCTATATGCACATGATGGGGAGCACGTTTCAGGAGATTGGTGCCAGCCGTATCCTGACCAGGAGGGTGTTACAGCGGAAGGCTGAAAGAGAGCCGAAGCTGGCGGAGAAAATCAATGGGAAATGGATTTTCGAGCACGCCAAGGCAGGCGATCTGGACTGTGTGGAGGCCATCGATGAGATGACTGACGCTCTGGGCATGGGAATTGCGAATATCTGCTACGTTCTGAATCCCCAGGTGGTAGTGCTGGGAGGAGGAATTATGGCTCAGAAGGAGTACCTGTATGGGAGGATCCGAAAAGCAATGGACCGGTACCTGATCCCCGCAGTATCAGAACATACGAGACTGGCCTTCGCTGAGAACCAGAATCAGGCAGGAATGCTGGGGGCCTGGTGCCATTTTATGAGCCGCCATGGCGGCCTCCCGATGTAGACAGGAGTGATGATTATGGGAAAGAAGACCGTCGTCCCTTTTATTGAATCGTCCTATCACACCTTTACTCCCATGGAAAAGGTAATCGGCGATTTCTTTATTCACAATACTGAGCGCGAAAATCTGGCAGCGAAGGCGGTAGCAGAACGCCTTTTTGTCTCAGAGGCTTCCCTGTCCAGGTTTGCAAAGAAATGCGGTTATAAGGGCTACAGGGAATTTCTCTTTTATTATCTGGACAGCTTTGAGGAGCAGAGGACAGAGGAAAAGGCCAACGACACCACCAAGCATGTGCTGGAAACCTACCAGGAGCTTCTCAGCAGAACGTATGCCGTGGTGGACGAGTCGCAGGTAGGCCGTTTTCTCGATCTGCTTCTGGCAAAGAAGAGAATCTATATATACGGAAAGGGCAGTTCCGGTCTGGCGGGAGAGGAGATGCAGTTTCGCTTCATGAGGATAGGCGTCAACGTGCAGGCCATCACAGACAGCCACCTGATGAAGATGCACTCGGTTCTCGTATCAGATGAATGCCTGGTGATCGGCATCAGCGTCAGCGGACAGACGGAGGAGGTAATCCATTCGCTGAAGGCGGCCAAGGCCCAGGGGGCCAGGGTAGTTTTAATGACTTCCAGAAGGGATCGGAGCTTTGACGCCTTCTGCGATGAGGTGCTTCTCTTTGCGGTGAAAGAGCACATGGAAAACGGAAGAGCCATTTCCCCCCAGTTCCCTATTCTCATTTTGGTAGATATTCTCTATTCTCACTATATGCAGAGCGACCGCTTCCGCAAAGAGGCACTGCACGAACTGACCATGGATGCTCTGCAGAATACCGGGAAAGGCAAAAAGGACAGGGAAATTCTGGAAGCGGGGGCAGACAAAAAGGAGAGGAAAAGAGGCGGAGAGGAAGCCGAAACCTGGGAAAGGTAGAAAAAACCTGTTAAAATGTGGATTGTATGCAATTAAAAACTTGCTATTTTGTCCGGAAATGCGTTATATTCTTAACGGTTCAGGCATATAGAGGGCATGAAGCGCCCTTTAGCAAATAAAAACCATCAAACAGAGTATGAGGAAAAGGACAGAGAGGTTACAGTATGAGAGGAGTAGAAACACGAATCCAGGAAATCAGACACAGGATTTTCCGCGAAGTAGCACGCATGGCCTATCACACAGAATGGCCGGTGGACAAGAGAATTGAGGAGCTTCCCTACAAGATTATCCCGGGAGAGGTAGGAAACTTCAGAAACGACGTCTTCCTGGAGAGGGCAATCGTAGGCGAGAGACTGAGACTTGCCATGGGCCTTCCCTGCAGGGGAGCCGGCGAGCACGCGCCGCTGTCTGACAATATTGAGGCGGCTGACAGGGCCGAGACCTATTACACGCCGCCGTTAATTAACGTAATCAAATTTGCATGCAACGCCTGTCATGAAAAGCGCGTCTATGTGACAGACGGCTGCCAGGGCTGTCTGGCCCACCCGTGTGTGGAGGTGTGTCCCAAGGGAGCTGTCACCCTGGATCGGACAAACGGACGCTCCTACATTGATCAGGATAAGTGCATCAAGTGCGGAAAGTGCAAGGAGGTCTGCGGATATAATGCCATTATCGTTCAGGAGCGCCCCTGCGCTGCTGCCTGCGGCATGGATGCCATCCACTCCGACGTGAACGGAAAGGCTGACATTGACTATGACAAGTGCGTTTCCTGCGGCCAGTGTCTTGTAAACTGCCCATTCGGAGCGATTGCAGATAAGTCCCAGATCTTCCAGGTCATCAGGGCGATTCAGTCCGGTGAGCGTGTGTACGCTGCTGTGGCGCCGGCGTTTGTGGGACAGTTCGGCCCGAAGGTAACACCTGGAAAACTCCGTGCAGCCATGAAGGCTCTGGGCTTTGCCGATGTATTTGAGGTGGCGATCGGAGCGGATCTTTGTGCAACTCAGGAGGCCATTGATTTTGTGAAGGAAGTGCCTGAGAAGCTCCCGTTTATGGCAACCTCCTGCTGTCCGGCCTGGTCCATGATGGCCAAGAAACTGTTCCCGGACTATGCAAACTGCATTTCCATGGCCCTGACTCCTATGACTCTGACAGCAAGGCTGATCAAGAGCAAGCACGAGAATGCCAGGGTTGTATTCATCGGACCGTGCGCTGCTAAAAAGTTGGAGGCCATGAGAAAGAGCGTCCGCAGCGAGGTGGATTTCGTTCTGACCTTTGAGGAGATGGCGGGAATTTTTGATGCAAAGCATGTGGATATTGAGAATATCGAAGAAGATCCGGACGGTGTAAATGACGCCTCCACAGACGGACGTAACTTTGCCGTAGCCGGAGGAGTGGCCAAGTCCGTGGTGGACGTTATCAAGAACCGGTTCCCGGATCGGGAGATCAAGGTGGCCAACGCAGAGGGCTTAAAGGACTGCCGCAAGCTCTTAACCCTGGCAAAGGCAGGAAAGTACAACGGCTATCTGCTTGAGGGAATGGCCTGCCCAGGCGGATGTGTGGCCGGAGCAGGAACCATGCAGCCGATCAAGAAGTCCCAGGTTGCAGTAAACCAGTATGCGGCCAAGGCAAAGCACAAGACCTCCAATGAGACGGAGCATGTGAAAGAGTTGGACAAGCTGGTTGACTAAAAAACAGAGAGAAAGAATAAGCGCAGCGCCGGACAGGCATCTTTTAAAGCCTGTCCGGCGCTGCGCTTGTTTACTCTTCTTACCTGCCCTGCAGGAAAGTTCCTGTTGGGCAGATAAGCAGAAGGAGAAGTTTAGAAGCACTGGGTGCTGCCGCAGGCGCTCACGTTTCCGTTGCTCTCCCCGTCTTTCTGTTCCCTGCGGCTCTCCTTTGTCTCAAAGTGGAGCTGGCCGTTCAGAAAGCTCTCCACCTGAGCGTCCGCCTCCCCGTAGGCGCCTCCCATGACCTGGATCTTTGCATCCTGCAGGTTCAGAAGCGATGCCACTCCGATATTTCCGCAGATGACTACGTTGACGCCCTGCTCCCGAAGGCTTTCAGCAGTCTGCGCCGGCGTGCCCTGGGAGATGGTCACGAGCCCGGAGGACAGGATGTCGAAATCATCCACCGTGTAAATCTTAAAAAGGGAGGCCTCATTAAAATGCTGAAAGACAAGGCCGTCTGCATAGGGAATTGCTATCTTCATAAAAAACTCCTTTCTTCGCCTAAAATAAGAGCTGTTTCTGCCGCCTACTGAGATTTTACCTCTTTCCAGAGGTTATTGTAAATCATATCCACCGCATCGCCGAGATACTGGAACACCTCGGAATTTTCCAGCTTGTCCGTGTCAGGAAAGAGGGCCTTGTTATTCTGGATTTCCGGTTCCAGAAGCTCCTTTGCCGCCTTGTTTGGGGTGGCATAGGTAATGTATTCAAAATTTTTCTTGGCAATGTCAGGTCTGCACAGGAAGTTAATCCACTTTTCTGCATTTTCCTTATTTTTCGCATTTTTCGGGATCACCCAGGCGTCAATCCAGATATTCGTTCCCTCCTCCGGGATCACGTATTCCAGGCTGTAATCCAGATTCTGTCTGGCAACCTCCTCCTGGATAAAGAGCATCTCGCCGGAGTAGATGACGCCCACGGCAGCCTCGCCGCCGATCATCTTGTCTCTCACCTGGTCAATGACGTAGGCCTGTACGAGGGGCTTCTGCTCAATCAGCAGATCTCTTGCCTGGGCAAGCTCTCCCTCGTCTGTGGAGTTCATGGAATATCCCAGGGATTTGAGAGCTACCATGAAGGCGTCCCGGACGCTGTCCTGCATGAGAATCTCGCCCTTGTAGGCCGGATCCCACAGATCCGCCCACCTGGATGGGGGCTGTACGCCCAGCTCCTCGATCCGCTTTGTGTTGTAGAGGATACCCACCGTTCCCCAGGTGTAGGGAACCGCATACCGGTTTCCGGGATCAAAGCTCTCGGACTTTTCCAGATACTGACTGTCAATGTTCTTAATATTTGGAATGTTGTCGTAGTTGAGCTCAGCCAGAAGGCCGTTCTCCGCCATTTTCTGGATCATGTAGTCGGAAGGACAGACCACGTCATAGCTTACGCCTCCAGCCTCCACAACGGGATACATTTCTTCGTTGGTCTCAAAGAGGTCATAGGTAACCCTGATGCCTGTCTCCGCCTCAAATTCCTCGATGACAGACGGATCAATGTACTCACCCCAGTTGTACACGTAGAGCTCATTCGCCGGCTTTGACGTATATCTGATGTAGGTGGTAAAGCAGACAACGGCCACAATGGCGAAGGAGGCAGCGGCCAAAAGCCCTTTCTTCAGATGCGGGCCGGAGATTTTCCTTCCCTTATCCGCGCTTTGCTGCATGTTCTTCTGCGGTTTCGCTCCACTCTCCTTCGGAGCAAAGTTGGTAATCAGAAGGAGGGCCAGCACGGTCACGAAGATGATCGTGGACAGGGCGTACATGGAGGGCTTGATTCCCCTTCTCACCTCGCTGTAGATCAGGGTGGACAGGGTGTTGATGCCTGCGCCTCTGGTAAAGTGGGTGATGATAAAGTCGTCCAGGGACAGGGTAAAGCCCATCAGAAAGCCTGACAGCACGCCGGGCATAATGTCCGGAAACACTACCTTGAAAAATGCCTGAAGCGGGTTTGCGCCCAGGTCCAGGGCAGCCTCGTAGGTGTAGCGGCTGGTCTGCCGAAGCTTGGGTAGGACGCTTAAAATGACAAAGGGCAGGTTAAAGGTAATGTGGGCAATCAGGATAGTCTTAAAGCCCAGGGAGATTCCAAAGGCAATGAAGGTGAGCATCAGGGAAATACCAGTCACGATCTCGGAGTTTAAAATCGGGATATTGTTGATGCCCATGGTGATGTTTTTCGGAACCCGCTTCATGCTGTTGATGCCCAGGGCTGCCAGAGTTCCGAGGATGGTGGCCGCCAGGGCTGAGATGAAGGCGATGAGCAGCGTGTTGTAGAGGGCATCCATAATAGACTGGTTCTCAAACATCTGCGCGTACCACTTTGTGGTAAAACCGCCCCAGATGGTTCTGGACTTGGAGTCGTTGGAGGACAGAACCATCATGGTGAAAATCGGGGCGTACAGGAAAATCAGGATGATCACCAGGTAAAAATCCTGAAAAAATTTCCGAAGCCTTCTCTTCCAGAGATGGGAGCTGTTTTTTGCTTCACCGGAGGAAGAGATGACGTCCGCCGCCGCAGTATTTATCATTTCATTTTCATTTACATTTAATTTTCCGTTCATCAGAATGCAGACCCCTCCCCGTTTTTATCGTATTTGGCGATGAGAGCCATACTGATCAGGATGAAGACCATCAGCACCAGAGAAAGGCCTGAGCCCAGGTGCCAGTTGCTTCCCTTTGTAAATTCCTGCTCAATGACGTTTCCGATGAGCAGGATCTTGCTGCCTCCAAGGAGATTGGAGATAACAAAGGTGGTGAGGGCAGGCACGAACACCATGGTGATGCCGCTGATAATTCCCGGAAGGCTTAAGGGAAGCCAGATGTGGATTAATGTCTGGAAGCTGTTGGCGCCCAGATCCTTTGCGGCGTTTATGGTATTGTCGTCGATCTTGATCAGCACGTTGTAGACCGGAAGCACCATAAAGGGCAGGAAGTTGTACACCATGCCCAGCACGATGGCTGCCGGAGTGTTGATTATCGCGATATTCGGCAGGTGGAGTGCGGACAGAATTCCGTTGATCACACCATTTTTTTCAAGCAGCGTCTGCCATGCCAGTGTTCTCAGAAGAAAGTTCATCCACATAGGCAGAATAAAGATAAAGACAATGAAGCTGCCCCGGCCGATGTTCTTTTTCCTCAGAATCATGGCCAGCGGATAGGCCAGCAGCAGGCAGATTGCCGTGCTCAAGAGGGAAAGTCCCAGGGAGAGAAACAGAGCCTTTGCGTGCTCCGGCGTGGCGATGGACAGCACGTTGTCCAGGGTGAAGGAGCCGGAGGCGTCCGTCAGTCCGTACCATGCGATTAGAAACAGGGGGATGATGGTAAAGCCGGTCATCCAGATCAGGTAAGGCCCTGCCAGGTACTGTTTCAGTGATTTTCTGTGTTTCCTATTCATCGATTCCCACGGCCTCCTCGTCCTCAGAGGCAGGCTTGTTCATGATCTGGATGTCGAACGGCTCCACATGGATGCCTACCTTTTCCCCAACCGGGAACATGTCTGTGCTGTGAACCAGCCACTCGTAGCCGTCAGGAGTTGTTACCTCCATCTCATAGTGGACGCCCTTGAAGATCAGGTGGGTGACTGTGCCCTGAAGGGTTCCGTCCTCCGGCTTTACCAGGTCGATGTCCTCCGGCCGGATTACCACGTCCACCGGCTTGCTGTTCCCGAAGCCCTTGTCCACGCAGGCGAATTTCGCCCCGGCGATCTCCACCAGCTCGTCGTGGATCATGAGGCCGTCGATAATGTTGCTCTCCCCGATGAAATCAGCCACAAAGGCGTTCTCCGGCTCATTGTAAATCTGCTCCGGGGAGCCCATCTGCTGAATATAGCCCTGGTTCATGACGACGATGGTGTCGGACATGGTGAGGGCCTCCTCCTGGTCGTGGGTGACGTAGATGAAGGTGATTCCCAGCTCATTTTTCAGCCGGATCAGCTCATACTGCATATCCTGACGAAGCTTCAGATCCAGGGCGCCGAGGGGCTCGTCCAGAAGCAGGACCTTCGGCTCGTTGACAATGGCCCTGGCGATGGCAATTCGCTGCTGCTGGCCTCCGCTTAAGGAGTCCACGGTTCTGTTCTCAAAGCCGTCCAGGTTTACGAGCTTTAAAGCATACCTGATTTTATCGTCAATGTAGGCTTTCGGCTTTTTCTTGATTTTCAGTCCAAAGGCGATGTTTTCTGCAATGCTCATATGGGGAAAGAGAGCATATTTCTGGAAAACCGTGTTGAGCTGCCGTTTGTTGGGCGGCACGTTTGTGATGTCCTGCCCGCCGAAGATCACTCTTCCCTTATCCGGAGACTCAAAGCCTCCAATAATACGCAGGGTAGTGGTCTTCCCGCAGCCGCTGGGGCCCAGCAGGGTGACAAATTCATTTTCCTTGACAGACAGGCACAGATCGTCCAGGACAATCGTGCCGTCATAGCTTTTCGTAATATTTACGAGATCAATCAGTGGCTGACTCATTTCCAAATCCTCCGTAAAGTTAGTAAGCAGGCAGCTGCCCGCATCCTCCTAAAAGCTGGGCGGTGAGCTGACCCAGAGAAGGGAGGCTCCGCTTCTGCTCTCAATATAGTGGGTTTTGTCACTTGTAAAATAGAAGGATTCTCCCTTCTTTGCCTTAAAAACCCGGTTTCCCAGATGGATGGCTATGCTCCCGCTTAAAACATACCCGAACTCCTCGCCTTCGTGGGGGGAATCGGGACAGCTTGCGCCTCCGGCCTCCAGTGTCAGGAGAATGGGCTCCATGCAGTTTTTCTGGGCATTGGGAACGATCCATTTGACCGTGTTCTTAAGCTCTCCGTCCTCTTTAATAAAGAAATCATTTTTTCCAAATACAATCTGCTCGTCAGCAGTTTCCGCAAAAAACTCTCCGATAGTTGTGCCGAGGCACTGAAGAATGTCCATCAGCGTTGCAATGGACGGAGAGGTGAGATCGCGCTCCACCTGCGAGATGAAGCCCTTGGACAGCTCGGCTCTGTCGGCCAGCTCCTCCTGCGTAAGTCCCTTGAGGACTCTCAGCTCCTTTAATTTTGCTCCGATGCTCAAATGCCTTCCCTCCTTCGTTTTGCTGCGGCCCTGTCTGCGGCACGCTCTGTCTGTGTCACGGTGCTGCTTTGTCTCCGGCGTTTTTCATCTCCGGTGCTGCTTCGTCTCCGGTGTGTTTTATCTCCGGTGCCGCTTCATTTCTGGCTCTGTTTCGTCTCCGCTTCTTAGCCGGCGCGCTCTTTGCCTGCGCCGTCTGGAAAACAGGAGCGCAGGTTGTATGATAATAAGTTTAAAGTTTATTATTGCTAAATGAATGTAAAAATAAAAATAAAGTTTACTAATAATAAACAGACAGCAACTATCATTATACATGGTTTTACCAGGGTGTCAACCATTATTCGACACGTATCTGTCAGAAAATGACAGGTTCCCGAATAAGGTCTTTGAGGTTCACAAACCGTAAAAACTGTGCTATTATGTGTTTATCAAAATGGCTGATTTGAGACGGCGGTTTGGCCTTGACGGTTTTGCCGGGCAAGGCGGAGGACTGCTGCGGCCGGAAGGCTTGGTAGAGCCGGCAGCTGCCGGCATGTTAGGAGGAGAACGTATTATGACAGGCAAGTACATGGCTTACGTGGGATCTTATTCCTACAATGGACAGGCAAAGGGAATTACAGTTTACGATGTAGATGTGAAGAACGGATACTTTAAATACAGATGCGAGATGGAGGTGGACAACGCCTCCTACCTGACTGTGTCCCACGACGGCAGGACTCTGTATTCCATTGCAGACGAGGGTGTGGTATCCTTCCGTATCCTTCCAAACGGGGGGCTTGCGCGTTTAAACAGGGCCAGCATCAAGGGGATGAGGGGCTGTCATCTGGCCACGGACGAGGAGGACAAATTTATCTTTGTATCCGGTTACCATGACGGAAAAGAGACTACCCTCCGCCTGAACCCGGACGGCTCTGTGGGGGAGATTGCGGACAAGGTATTCCACAAAGGTCTGGGAAGCGTGGCAGAGAGAAATTTCAGGCCTCATATCAGCTGCACCAGACGGACGCCGGACGGAAAGTTCCTGATGGTGGCAGATCTGGGAATCGATCAGGTGAAAATCTACCGATTCGACGGGGATAAGGGAACCATGACGCTGGTGGATGCCCTGCGCTGCGAGCTGGAATCTGCTCCCAGACAGTTTATTTTCAGCCAGGACGGAAAATATTTCTATTTAATGTACCAGTTAAAGAATACCATCGACGTGTTCAGCTATGAGACAGGGGAGAGAGTCCCGGTCATTGAGAGAGTCCAGACCGTTTCCTCCACAGGGGATGCACCGGCCGGCCAGCTTACGGCAGCCTGCGCCATCCGCATGTCGCCGGATGACAGGTACCTCTACTGCAGCAATGCGGGGGACAACAGTGTGAGCATCTACAGGAGAGATCTGGAAACGGGACTTCTCACCCTGATATGCTGTCTCCCGATCAGCGGAGACTATCCGAAAGATATTGCCGTTTTCCCGGATCAGAAGCATCTGGCCAGCATCAATCACGCCAGCGGTACGATCTCCTTTTTCAGTGTCGACTATGAGAACGGGCTTCTGATGATGAATCACCGCTCCATCGAGGTCAATGAGCCCAACTGCTGCGTGATCACAAAGATTTCAAAGGAATAGTACGAAAAGGACGAAGGCGGCGAAAGGCAGAGAAAGAAAGTGCCGGTCAGGCTGGAGAAGCAAGCCGCAGCCGTACAAGGCCCGGCCGGCAGAGGAAAAAGAGGACGGAAAAGAGAATCAGATAGAGAAACACGGCAGTGAGAGGCAGGAGGCAGAATTACAGATGGCAGGATCAATATTTGGCACGATTCTTACGATGACAACCTGGGGAGAGTCTCATGGCCCGGCGGTGGGCGTGACGGTGGACGGCTGCCCGGCGGGGATAGCGCTCTGCGAGGAGGATATCCAGGCATATTTAGACAGGAGGAAACCGGGGCAGAGCAGATATTCCACAAAGAGAAATGAGAGCGACCGGGTGGAGATCCTGTCCGGCATCTTTGAGGGAAGGACGACGGGAACTCCCATTTCCATGATGGTCAGGAATCAGGATCAGCGTTCCAGGGACTATGGAGAGATTGCATCCTGCTACAGGCCAGGACATGCAGACTATACCTTTGACGCAAAATACGGCTTTCGGGACTACCGGGGAGGCGGACGCTCCTCAGGCCGGGAAACTATCGGCCGCACGGCGGCGGGAGCCGTAGCGGCAAAGATTCTGGGGGAGCTGGGGATTTCCGTAAAGGCATATACCAGGCAGATAGGGCCTGTAAGCATATCGCCGGAGTGTTTCTGCCTGGAGGACAGGGAGAAAAACCGCCTCTATATGCCGGATCAGGAGGCTGCCAGGGAGGCAGAGCAGTTCCTGGAGGAGAAGATGGCACAGAAAAATTCAGCCGGAGGGATTGTGGAATGTGTGATTTCCGGCGTTCCGGCAGGCGTGGGGGAACCTGTCTTTGAGAAGCTCAGCGCCAATCTTGCCAAGGCCGTCTGCTCCATAGGAGCTGTGAAGGGCTTTGAGATCGGCGACGGCTTTGCCGCCGCAGCCTCCACAGGAGCCGAAAATAACGATGCGTTCAGAGTGCTTCGTGAGAAAGAGATTTGGGCGGAGGAGATTCGTGAGGAAGGGCCTCAGGAGGAAGAGCCTCAGGAGGAAGAGATCCTGGACAGGGAGATCCTGAGGGAAGAGTCTCAGAAAGCCGCAGAGAGAAGAAAAGCCTGCCCGGAAGAAATGCGGGGAGGAAAGAGGATTGTAAAAGCGACGAATCATGCCGGCGGAATCCTGGGAGGAATCAGCGACGGAAGCGATATTGTATTCCGGGCTGCATTTAAGCCGACGCCGTCCATTGCATCCCCTCAGCAGACCGTGAACAGGGACGGCGAGGAGATTGAGATAAGCATCAAGGGCCGCCATGACCCGATCATTGTCCCCAGGGCAGTGGTTGTGGTGGAGGCCATGGCCGCCTTCACAGTGGCTGACATGATGCTGTGCGGAATGGGCGCCAGGATGGATCGGGTGAAGGAGTTTTACGCAAGGTAAGCGGACGGCGCAGCCGTGAATTTGTCTGCCGTCTGCAGTGTGGGAAGATGCCGGTTTCGCGGCATCTTCTTTTGGATATGGGAATGATGCGAAAGACAGTGAAAGACAGTGAAAGACAGTGAAAGACAGAGAAAGACAGAATGAAAGGAGAACAGGCATATGTCAGTTAAGGGAGTTGCAGAGAATCCCACAGACAGGGAGGAGATTAACAGGATAAAGGAGCAGACGGCTCAGGTGCTTCGGGAGCTTCTCGACGCCGCCGTGATGAAAGAGGGACAGATACTGGTGGCAGGCTGTTCCTCCAGCGAGATAGAGGCCCATCGGATTGGCTCTTATTCCAGCGAGGAGGTTGGAAGAGCTGTGTTTGAGGTGATTTACGGGGAGCTTAAAAGCAGGGGCATCTATCTGGCTGCCCAGTGCTGTGAACACTTAAACAGAGCGCTGATTGTGGAGGAGGAGTGTGCCCTGAAATACGGGCTTGAGATGGTCAATGTCGTGCCGCAGCTCAAGGCAGGAGGCTCCTTTGCTACTGCCGCCTTTGCGGGATTTGAGAATCCGGTGGCTGTAGAGCGCATACAGGCCCATGCAGGAATTGATATCGGCGATACCCTGATCGGCATGCATCTTCGCCCCGTAGCTGTTCCGGTGAGAACCTCCCTGCGGGAGATCGGAAGCGCCCATGTAAACTGCGCCAGAACGAGGCTTAAATACATCGGCGGAGAGAGGGCAAGGTACAGGTAGAAGGAGAAAATAAGAGAGGGAAAAGAGAAGCGACAGGGAGAGCAGAGAAAAAGGGGATAGAAGCGGCCCGGAGAAAGCTGAAAGAGTGACAGCAGGCCAGGGGGAGACGGATAAAACCGAAAAGGGAGATGCGAAAAAAGGAAAGGATACGAAACGAGCGTGGAGATGAAGAAAAATGACAGGTTTATACTTGATATAGAGGACATGGGAGAAAACGGGGAGGGCATTGGACGTCTGGACGGCTATATCTGGTTTGTGAAGGATGCGGTGATCGGCGACCGGATTGAGGCAAGCGCAATGAAGATGAAAAAAAACTTTGGCTTTGCCCGCCTGGTGCGCGTGATAGAGCCGTCCGCCTGCCGGGTTGAGGAAAAATGTCCTGTGGCCCGCCGCTGCGGAGGCTGCCAGATGCAGGCAGTGGCCTATGAGGAGCAGCTGCGGTTTAAGGAGAGGAAGGTATACAATAATCTGAAGCGGATCGGAGGGCTTTCCGGGCTTCTGCTTCCAGAGGAAAAGGGGCAGGAGAACCTGGAGGGTACTGAAAAGAAGAGGGGAGAGACAGTCAGAATGGAGCCCATTATCGGGATGGAGGAGCCCTGGCGGTACAGGAATAAGGCTCAGTTTCCCTTTGGAAGGGATAAGGACGGCAGGATTATAGCAGGGTTCTATGCGGGGAGGACCCACTGCATAGTGGAAAATGAGGACTGTCTGCTGGGTGTGGAGGAAAACAGGGAAATTCTTGATATTATCAGGAATTTCATGAATGAATATAAGATTGAGCCGTACAATGAGGAACTTCACAGGGGACTCGTGCGCCATGTGCTGATACGAAAGGGCTTTCGGACGGGAGAGCTTATGGTGTGCCTGATTCTAAACGGGACAGAGCTTCCGAAAAAAGAGATTCTGGTGGAACGGCTGCTGAAAATTGCCGGAATGACCAGTATCTCCTTTAACATAAACAGGGAGAAAACCAACGTGATCCTTGGAAAGGAGATTGTGAATCTCTACGGGCCGGGATATATTACCGACTATATCGGGAATGTGAAGTACAGAATCTCCCCCCTCTCGTTTTATCAGGTCAATCCGGTGCAGACGGAGCGGCTTTACGGGACGGCTCTGGAGTATGCCGGGCTGACGGGAGATGAGACTGTGTGGGATCTGTACTGCGGCATAGGGACAATCTCCCTGTTTCTGGCCCAGAAGGCAAAACAGGTGTACGGCGTGGAGATTGTGCCCCAGGCGATAGACGACGCAAGGGGGAATGCCGAAATCAATGGAATGGAGAATGTGGAATTCTTCGTGGGAAAGGCCGAGGAGGTTCTGCCGGAGCAGTATGAGAAAGACCAGGTGTATGCGGATGTGATTGTGGTGGACCCGCCGCGGAAGGGGTGCGATGAGAAGTGCCTGGAAACCATCGTCAGGATGGGGCCGAAGAAGGTGGTGTATGTAAGCTGCGATTCCGCTACGCTGGCCAGGGATGTGAAGTACCTTGGAGAGAAGGGGTATGAGGTGAAGAGAGTACGGTGTGTGGATATGTTTCCGCAGTCGGGGCATGTGGAAACCGCCGCCCTATTGACTCAGGCCGAACGGTAATCAACGAAACCTGTCATCCGCCGGGCTGTCCGTGACTGAACGATTCTGTCCGGAAAGTCACCGGCGGAGCAGCATTTTCCGGTAAAGAGGCCCGCCGCAGGCGAAACAGCCATACTTAATATGAAATATTCAGCTTTATCAGAGACAAAAGCTGTCCAGAAACTCTGGATGTCAGCTGGCTTCTGCCGAGACATCTTTCTGAAATCACAAATCACATCTTTTGGAATAATCCCAAAATATAAACATAATACTGAACATAATATTGACCGTATGGTCTCTATAGAGAATATTTTTGCTGCAGGGGCCGGTGTTCTGGCGAGCAGGCAGCTGGGAGCCAACGACAGAGAGGCAGCCAGCCGCACGGTTACGACGATTGTGGGATTTTCCATGATGATTGGTGCCGGATTGTGTATAACAGGTCTTATTTTCATGGAAGTGCTGCTGCGGGCCTTCGGCGCATCTGATGCTGTGCTTCCTCAGGCCAGGGACTATGCGTTCTGGATGTTTATTGCTGCACTTTTTAATCTGCCGGCGCAGAGCCTTAACTGTGCGGCGAGAGCGGAATCCTCTGTGAAAGTTTCATCCATTGCTGTTATTACTGGAGCTGCGCTGAACGTAATCCTGGATCCCATATTTATGTTTTCGTGGGGACTCAATATGGGTGTCGAGGGCGCGTCTCTTGCAACTACCGTTTCACAGTGTGTTACCTTTGTTATTCTAGTGATTTTTTATGTGGGAGGCTTCTCTGTGATTCAGCTTAAACCGAAATACTTCAAAATTTCAGCAGGCCTGATATGGGAGGTTGTCTCAATAGGAATCCCCACGGCAGTTATTCAGATATGCCTGGCAGCTGCTACCTCTCTGACTAATATAGCGGCAAAAACCCTTCCGGATTCCGATTTGATTATTGCAGCGTACGGCGTTGTCCAGAGGCTGGTTTTGATTGGATGTTATGTGATTATGGGATTTATGCAGGGATATCAGCCGGTAGCCTCCTATGCCTTTGGTGCAAAAAACAGGGAGCGGTTCAGACAGTCGGCAAGGTTTGCTCTGCAGGGTTCCCTGGTTTTAACTGTTGCGGTGGCAATATTCTATATTGTGCTGGCGAAGCCTCTGATTCTGCTGTTTAACAGAAATCCATTGGTCGTTGACTACGGGAAATGGCTGCTGATTTCACAGGTGGCTCTATATCCGGCATTTGGCCTGTGCTACATGATGACTATTACATTTCAGACAATCGGCTCCCCGCGGATGGGGCTGTTTCTGTCGCTTATCCGCCAGTGTCTGTTTTACGTGCCCTTTATCCTGATACTGCCGGGCATGCTGGGAGTGAAAGGGATATACTTCTCTCAGCCGGCGGCTGATATTTTAACAATCATTGTATGCGTCCTCCTGTTTAATACTATGAAGCGGAGCATTTCAAAAAATATGGGAAATGATATGTAAGGGGGCAAGTAAAGAACAGGGGATTGACTATGGGGTCTGTTTGGCATAAACTATTATTGACCACATGGTTAATAATAAGAATAGAGGGGTGCAGACATGAGAAAAGAGGAGAAGACGAGACGCACTTACGAGAGAATCCTGTCTGCCGCAATAGCAGAATTCGGGACAAAGAGTTATGACAGCGCTTCCCTGACGACACTCTGCAATGAGAACCAGATCTCCAAGGGGCTGGTATATCATAACTTTAAGAATAAAGATGAATTATATTTAAAGTGCGTAGAAAAATGCTTTTGCGAGATGACCGCATATTTCCGGCGCATGGAATCGAAAGCCGGAAGTATGGGGGAAAATATACAGAATCTCCTGAACATGCGGCAAAAGTTTTTTCAGGAAAATCCGTATTACTGCAACATATTTTTTAACACAGTTCTCCAGCCGCCGGAGCACCTGCGCAGGGAAATCGGTGTACTCAGACAGGGGTATGATAAATTTTATACAGACTATTTCAGGGCGCTTCTGCAGGAGGTACACCTTAGGGAGGGAATCACAGCCGACACGGCCATGGAGTATTTTATGATATTTTTCGAGATGTTTAATGGCTATTTTCAGAGTAAATATTATGGAAAAAAAGATATGCACGCATTGATGGAGGATCACGAAGTGAATGTTTCTAAAATTCTCGATATTATGCTGTATGGGGTTGTAAAGCAGGAGGAGGGAAAAACCTAGGGAAACAGAGCCGGCATAAACCGCGCTGATAAGGCACACGCTCGCCTGGGGTTTACGGGCAGACATTTAAGAAGGACAGAAAAATGACGATATTTTAAGCTAACCTGGTGATTTCCGGGGCATTCGACACCCTGAGCCATGCCATGGAAACTTATCTTGGCCAGTCGGACGAGGATAATGTGTCTGATGATGTGGCACTGGCAGTCATGCGGAATACGGTTGTGAATATGAGACGCTTACTTGCCGATCAGAACGACCTGCAGGCCCGGGGCAACCTGATGTGGGACTCTGCCATGGCTGAGAACGGCATTCTGAAGGTGGGCCGGCTGACGGATTTCCAGACACACCAGATGGAGCATCAGCTGGGAGCATTTACAGACTGCAATCATGGCCAGGGGCTGGCTGTCATCCACCCGGCCTACTACCGCCATATCGTCAGGGATGCAGAGGAAAAGTTTACCCGCTTTGCCAGAGAGGTGTTCGCAGTCCAGACAGCCGAAGAAGGAATTGAGGCGCTGTCATCCTTTATCAGGGAGTGCGGTCTGCCCACAAAACTCAGGGAACTGAAATCCAGAGTGGAGATTACGCCAGAGGTGCTGAGAAAGGTTGCGGATACCTGCAATATCATCAAATGCAATCCCCGTGAGCTCAGCAGGGATGAAATCTACGATATTTTGCTGGAATGCCTGTAAGCTTCCGGGATGAATCAGCATAGATATATCACCATAGATAAATCGGCATAGATAAAACAGCATAGATGAATCAGCACAGAGAAGTCAGTATAGATAAATCAGTATAGAAAGCGGGGATGCGAATATGTTCAGAAAAATAGCGTGCCTTATGATGGCCGCCGTGATGATATTCTCTCTGTCTGCCTGCGGGAAAGCCCGGCCAGAGGACGGCGAGATCTCCGTCTCCATAGAAGAGACACCCGGTGGACAGGTGCCTGATGGACAGGAGAAGGATGCGCAGGAACCCGGGACCTCTTTGGATGAAACAGAGGCAGCGCAGCAGGAGCAGACTGCTTCCGGTACAGGAAATACACTGGTCGTGTACTTCTCCTGGTCTGGAAATACAGAAGAAATGGCCTCCTATCTGGCCGAACAGGCGGGGGGAGAGCTGCTGGAGATAGAGCCTGAAGTTCCGTATCCGGAAGACTACAGCGAATGCGGGGATGTTGCCAAAAATGAGCGTGACGAAGATGAGCGTCCTGCCATCGAAAACCTGCCGGAATCCCTGGAGCAGTATGATACCATCCTGGTGGGCTATCCGATCTGGTGGCACACAGCGCCCATGATAATAGGGACATTTTTAGAGAGCTATGATTTGACGGGAACCGATATCTATCCATTCAGCCAGTCAGCATCTATGGACACAGAGCAGTTTGAAAATTCCATGGATTTTGTGCGGGAGAGCGCGGGAAACGCCAATGTCCACGAGGGTCTTTTTGCAGAACCCTCCGACACGGAAGCCATAGACAGGTACCTGACAGAGAATGGGCTCATTCAGTAAAATCTGTGCAGGGATGGAGTTTACTGTCTGGATTCAGGCTGTGACTGGACAGAAGGAAAAAGGAAATTGTTTGATTCAGAAGGAGGAAAGGATGGAACGGCCTTATACCATATGCCATATTTTAAGTGCCCTTGACGGCAAGATTACAGGTCCCTTTATGGGGATGCCGGAAGTGTCGGCAGTCAGCGGAGAGTACGCAAGGATTCGGGATGAATACCATGCAGATGCATGGCTCTACGGCACGAAAACCACGAAGGAATTTACAGATTTTCAGAAGCCGGTGCTGGATGAAGGCAAAACGGATGTCCCGGAGGGAGATTTCATTGCCGGGGCCCATGAGTCGCTTTACTATGTTTCCATCGATACACTGGGAGAAATTGCATGGTCCTCGGGAACCTTCAGGAAAAGCGGAAGGCCTGATGCCCACGTAATCGAGGTTCTGACAGAGCAGACGCCGGCGGCCTACCGCGGGTACCTGCGCCGGCAGGGCGTATCTTATATCATTGCCGGGAAGGAGGAGCTGGACTGCCGGACTGCCGTTAAAAAGCTGTATGAGTTCTTCGGGATTAAAACCATGCTGATCTGCGGCGGCGGAATGATCAACTGGACATTCCTGCAGCAGGGTGTGGTGGATGAATTCAGTCTGCTGCTGGCTCCTGTGGCCGATGGAAGTCCGGATACTGTATCGGTGTTTGAGCAGGCGCCTGCTCTGTCTGAGAGCGTGCCGGTGGGATTTCGTCTTAAAAAGGCTGAGGTGCTCAGGGGGGACGGAGTCCGGCTCCTCTATACAGCAGCCGGGAGGGAGCCGTAAGCAGGGCAGCAGGACGAGAGGCAGATGATAAATGGGACAGGGATTTAAGACAGGAAGGAGCGATTAAAAGATGAAACGACTGCAGGTTATTTTTCTCTTTTCGGTTCTGGTTTTTGTTCTGACAGCCTGCGGCTCAGAGCAGAAATCAGCAGACACGGTATCGGATGATTCCGGCAGCCAGGCGGCAGAGAAAGGCGCTTCTGCCGGCTCAATTTTGATTGCCTATTTCTCCGTGCCGGAAACAGACGGTGTGGATGCCGTGGCCGGAGCCAGCCGGGTTGTGGCTGACGGAGAGGTATTGGGAAACAACCAGTATGTGGCACAGCTGATTCAGCAGGAGGTTGGCGGTGAGCTGTACCGCATTGAGACGGTGCAGGAATATCCGGGCAGCCACGATCCGCTCCTGGACTTTGCCTATGAGGAGAAGGCAGAGCAGGCCAGGCCAAAGCTTGCCGGTCAGATTGAAGATTTAGACAGCTATGACACGATTTTTCTCGGATACCCCAACTGGAACGCCGATCTTCCCATGCCGCTGTATACCTTCCTGGAGGAATACGATTTTGGCGGGAAGACTATCATCCCCTTTACCGTTCACGGAGGCAGCGGCTTTTCCAGAACCATTGACACCATTTCTGAGCTGCAGCCAGATGCAAAGGTTGTGGAAGACGGCCTTTCCATCTCCCGAAACAGCGTTTCTGAGGCGCAGGATGCTGTGACAGAATGGATTGCCGGTCTGGGACTCTGATTGCCCGCTTACTTGCGGGCAGGGTTTTTCGGGCAGAAATACACTGGGGCAAAGCACAGTCTGTCCCTGAGGGGGGCCCGCTCCCAGGCGGAGAAATCCTCTTGGGTAACTTCCATTTAAACAGGAGGCAGTTATGAAACCAAAAATGATTATCAGGCTCAGTATTGACTTTGCCATGACAGTTCTCCTTCTGCTGCTGATGGCCAGACAGCTCACAGGAGAGGCTGCCCACGAATGGCTGGGAGCGGGAATGTTTGCGCTGTGGATCCTGCACCACATCCTGAACTTTAAATGGTACAGTCACATAGGGAAAGGGAAATATACGCCGCCCCGCATGTTCCAGCTGGCCGTCAACCTGCTGTTGTTCATTTCCATGGCTGGCATGATGATCAGCGCAGTGATTCTTTCCAGGGAAGTATTTCGCTTTTTGCCGATTTCTGGAGGAATATCACTGGCGCGGTCTATGCATATCCTGTGTGCCTTCTGGAGCTTTGTGCTGATGGCGCTGCATCTGGGGCTTCACTGGAACATGATTCTGGGACATATCGGAAGGGCGGCCGGTCTGGTTCTCCCAAGGCCTGCCCGGACGGCCCTGGGTATCGCCGGCGCAGCAGCAGCCGTGTATGGACTGTACGCGTTTTTAAAAAATCAGTTACTGTCCTATCTGTTTCTCACCTTCCACTTCGTATATTTTGACTTTGAACGCCCTGTCATTCTGTTTGCTGCAGAATACATGGCAATCATGGAACTGTTCGTATTTGCAGGCCATTACGGAATGAAGGCACTGAAAAGGCTTAGCAGACCCTGATATGGTTAATAGTGAGCCAGTAGAAGTTGGCTGTGAAAAATGATATACTCAGGATACCTGCTCTCTGGTTTTCTCTCCGGTATGTCTCACCGGAAGGATGAGAAATCAGAGAGCGAACAGAATGATGCACCACAAAGGAGAATGAGTATGAAAAAGAAAAAAGCAGCAGTATTTCTGACCGCGCTGGCGTTATGCACATGGGCGCCCCAGACCGTTGTGGGAACCTCCGGCCTGATTGTGGCGGAGGCCCACAGCGGGCGCACCGACGCATACGGAGGACACAGGGACAATAAAAACAAAAGCGGATTGGGAAATTATCACTATCACTGCGGCGGTCATCCGGCTCACCTGCATACAAACGGTGTCTGCCCGTACAGCGGCGGCTTCGTTAGCAGTGGCTCTGGCAGCACCGGCTCCGGCAGCACTGGAACTGGGGCAGGTATTCCGGCACAGGAGCCGGCTACACCAGCTGTCCCTGAGCATATAGACAGAATCTTTGACGCTGTATATTATGCCGATCACAATGAAGATTTGTACGGGGCATTCGGATATAACCAGGAGGACCTTCTGAATCACTTCTTGACATCAGGAATGAAGGAGGGGCGTGTGGCCTCAGAAGCCTTTAATATAAGCGTATACAAAGAAAATAATGCAGATCTGGTGCAGGCCTTTGGAGACAACTTGCCTGCTTACTACGAACATTACATGAATTTCGGATACGATGAAAACCGTATCTGCCATTAATTTTTCCGGGGGAGGAGAGGATGCCTTCCCCGTTTTTATATAACAGGAAACTTCGTTCCCTGTTATATAAAAACGCTCCGCGGGGATCGCACTGCGGCGGAAAGGAAAATGTCGCTTTTGCGACCCGCCGCAGGCGGAGAATCCTGCAAAGCAGGATTCTTTCTTATGACATAACATCATCAGACACGGCATGATGAAAATGGTTGAATTTTCTGGTATTTTTTTGTAGAATAAAATCAAAATGCTGAGTTTGTGATACAGAAAAAGAAAAGACAGAAAATCACCTTGCTTTAACTGATTTTATGCGCAGATTTTACACAGGAAAGAAGGCATGCCGTGTCTTTAGTTGAGATTTCAATTAAAAATTATAAGTCTATCAGCAGCTGCGTATTCCGCCTGAACGGTGTCACAGCTCTTTTAGGGGAAAACGGAACAGGAAAGAGCAATATCCTCTCCGCTGTCAGGTACTTTTATGATAATCTTATCTCCCGCTCCGAGTCGGATGAGATTTTCGACCACAACAACCGTCTGAATAACCGTGTAGAAATTGCCCTGACCTACGATCTGGGCCGGCTGAAGCAGTACGCCCGGGTCAACCTGAGAAATGAGGAAACAAGGTATGCCAGCTACTATGAAAAGATTCTGGGAATTTCTGCAGAGGATATGATGACTGTGCGGATGATAAAGATCCGGGATATGCCTGTGCGCTGGAGCCATGATGCCGATACCAGAAAGCTGATAGCAGGCCTCTTTCCCCTCTATTTTGTGGATGCGAGACAGATCGATCTGGTGAACTGGGAAGTACTCTGGAAGCTGGTGGGTGATCTTGTAAAGCCGGAAAATACGGTGGAGAAAGAACTTCGCCAGGAGCTGGTAAATGCCATTGGAGAGGTAAGCGGACAGATGAAAAGCCGGCTGGATCAGATACAGGGCGGGCTGGAGAGGAAGAACATTAAAATTGAGCCCTACTCCAGAAAAGAGTTTGCAGTGGCCCTGTCTAAACTGTATCTGTCCGGGGAAAGATATCAGTTTGACGAGAGCAGCCTGGCGGAGTTTTCCAATGGCACCAATGCGTTTAATTTTACGAATCTGCTTTTCCATATCCTGAGGCTGATGGCGGAAACGAAGATGAAGGAACCTTTAGTGATACTGGATGAGCCTGAAATCTCCCTTCACAGTCACATGATCGATGAACTGGCGGAAATTTTCAGCCAGTGCAGGTATGATGTGAGAGTTCTGCTGGCCACCCATTCGGCTAGACTGATCAGAAATATTCTGGTGCAGGAGGGGGGAGAGAACCAGCTCTATCAGGTCTACCGAAGAGGGGAGGAGACGAAAATCTCCCGTTTTCAGATGTTCCGGCAGGACAGTGAAATGAGGGAGCGCTATTTTATCACGGATCAGCATGCCAGTGCATACTTCGCCAGGGCCCTGTTTCTGGTGGAAGGAGAAACGGAGCTGGAGGTATTTCAAAGCCGGTTTTTAAAGGAGCTTTATCCTCTGCTGGGGCAGGCAGAGCTGATCAAAGGCATGAGTGACGACGTGGTGTACCGTATCGTTTCCCCAAAAAACAGGGGATACCGCATACCGGTAACCATTCTCATGGATCTGGATAAGGTTTACACCTATCCGGAGAAGCTGAAGAAAAAATACTTTCATATGTGCAGGACAGGGGAAAATTATTTTTTCTATAAGAAAACAGAATCCCGCTCCTCGTCCAGGGCTACCCTGGCGGCAAGAAGAAACCGCATATACCGAATGGCGGAAAAATGCCGGTTTCATTACATAAAGCCGTTCTATCTTGCAGAGGATGAAAACTATCAGGAGTTTGTCAGTCTGATTCAGGAATATTTTAAAGAATACGGGATTTTTATTGCCCGCACAACGATTGAGGGAATGCTGGTGACGGCGGAAAATCTTCCTCTGTTCCTGCAGTTTTTGGAGAAGCGTTTTCCGGTGTGCTATCACAATATCATTCCGTTTTACAGGGGCCTTCCGGGGGAGGGAGAGAGGCTCACCTTCGTGCGTCTTCTTCTGGGAGGGGAGTGCGACTATGGAATGAATTACCGGGGGATTAAAAAGGAAAATCCGGCCATGGACGAGGAGATGAAAAGGCTGATGGAGAGAAATCTGATCTCGAAGACCTCCTGGGCAGCCGACTGGCTCTGCTTTTATTTCTGCCGGCTGGCAGGCTTTGAGGATTCTGGTCCGCAGGAGCAGAGAGAATTTTTCAGAAAGATGGAAAAAGAAGGAAGGAGGGAGTTTTTCAGAAAGACCTTTGAGAGAGATTTCCCGGAGTTAGGAGAACTGATGCATATGGTATGCGGGATGAGCCAGGAATAGGCTGGAGGAGCCAGAGCTTTTCGAATGAGGTTTGGCATTCAGAAGCAGAAAACAGAGAAACATAGTAGAAAAAATCATAGAACGGGCAGCAACCTGATCTCAATACTAGCAGAGAGACAGACCCTGAGGGAGCGACAGTTCCACAGACCAGGGTGAGAGAGCCACTTTCTGACTGGGGTACCGGCAGAAAATGGGAAGGATGGCGGGGAATTATTAAACACCTTGCGAATTTTCAAGACGGTGCCCGTTCGGAGCGATGCAGATGAAGAAGATTTATGGATGGGATTACTATTGCGAAAGGATCCTGCGAAAGAGCCAGCTGTTTATTGAGAACAGTCTGGCAGAAAAGGAAAACAGCTATATCGTCTTTGACATCAGAGACAGGGGAAAAGAGAGGACTATCTGCCAGGTGGACAAGACCAGCGGATTATATCAGCTTCAGAACAATCTGAACAGAAATCTGCTTGCGAAAATTCCGCTTTCCAAGGCAGCGGCAGGCTTTGTCAGGGGGCTGAGCTACCAGGATTACCTGAGACCTCACTGCGGAAAGAAGTTCCATATGCGCCTGGATATACACCATTTTTTTGATCATGTGACAGAAGAACAGGTGATAAAAAGCCTGGAGGAATTTGTCCAGGATGAGAAAATCAGAGAAAATATCGGGGAGATTACGACTTTTAATGGGAAACTCCCCCAGGGAGCTGTCACTTCCCCTGCTGTGTCAAATATTGTTTTCAGAAGGATCGATCAGCGTATTTTAAAGTACTGCCAGTCTGTGAGGAAGGTCAGGGAAGGAAAAAAATTTTATCAGGAGGATCTGATCTATACCAGATACGCAGATGATATGATGTTTTCCAGTGACTATCTGGACTTCAGAAGGGATTTGTTCGTGTACAGGATGATCAAGCATATTCTCAAAGAAAATGGTTTTTCTCTCAATGAAAAGAAAACCTATATGGCAGAAGGTGAGATTTCATTGTCAGGGTTTGTGGTGGGAGGAGAGGAAAATGGCTGTTCTGTCAGGCCTTCCAGAAAGCGGCTGAGAGAGATTAACAGGATTCTCGCTTATTTCGATGCAAGGAGGGAGCTGGACGGCTGCCCCTATGAGGCAGACATAAAAAAGCTGCGAGATCCCAGAGTGATCGATAACGTGAATCTAATGTTTCCAGATGGCTCTGTTGCCAGGTTCAGCAATAAAAAATCTCTGATCAATTATCTGTGCGGCTACAGAGCCTTTCTGATCACCTTCCTGAAAGGGGAAAATGGACAGGGTTCTTCCCAGAGAGCCCTGCAGGGAAAGATCAGGAATCTGGAAAAACTCATCGACCAGTGCCAGAGATGGTGGTTCCACATTGAGTAGAGAGGGGAATCCCTGAAAACTTATATGAAACAGAGGAGAAGTGAATGGACGGGACAAGGATCAGAACCTTCGTAGAAAACGAGGCGGAAGCGATGCTTAAAACTTACAGGCAGTTTCAGGTCCTCATACCTGCAGATGGGAGGGAAGGGGCCGCTCACCCCGGTGAAGACGGGATGTATGTGGAGGCCCTGCTCAAAAGTTATATTCAGAAATTTCTTCCGGCAGGTCTGGAGGTGATGACTGGTTTCATCCTTCGGCCTGCGGTCAAGACCGGGAGCGGGAAAAAGGAGCGGACAGGGGACAGGGATGCTCACTCCTCCCAGCTGGATCTGATTATCTTTGATTCCGCATCCTATCCTGTATTTCTGAGAATGGGAGATCATGCGATTGTTCCGCCGGAAGGAGTTATCGGTGTAATTTCAGTAAAAAAGAATCTGTACTTTTCTCAGCTTGAGCAGGAGATCAATGCTCTTAAACAGGCGGGGAGACTGTGCACGGGAAAAAATGCTTTGGATCAGGAGGTTAAGGGCCCCTTTTTAGCGCTGGCTGCCATGGATACAAAGGAAAGTGATACAGCGGCGCGCCAGGGGGAAAAAGTGTTTGCCAGTCTGGACAGGATATTCTGTCAGGAAGGAAAAAACCGTTATGACTGGTTTCCCGGATACATAGGAGTGCTGAGCCGGTGGTCTGTCTGCAAATCCGGCCCCAAAAGAGAGCAGACCGGAAAAAAGACAAAAAAACAGGCGGATTATTTCCTCTTTGAGCACAGAGAACATGAAAATTATCTGGGATTTCAGAAGATTATCGCAGGTCTTTTGTCCGTGTATTACGACAGGACAAGAGGAAATGAAAAAAGACTTGGCTTTGAATACTTTGCCTCGGGAAGAGGTTATGATAAAAAGCTGGGCTCCATTCCCTATGTGAAAGAGCATGGAGATCTCAACATGGAAAAAAAGAAAAAGCTCTGAACCGCCCGTCTGGAAAAGTGTGGGTCAGATGAGAAATCTCAAAATTTCTGATACAGAGGTGATTAAGAAAAAGAGAGGCAGGCACAGCTGCAGCTTTTCAGCGGAAATGCAGCTATGCCTGGACGTTTAACAGAAACTCAAATCCAGCCCAGATTTAAGACCGCAGTGCCGGCGCTTAAATAGGCGGCGAACAGACACCAGAGAAGATAGGGAAACTGAAGGAGGGCGGCTCTTTGGCTGATGCTTCCAAATTCCCGGATCATCTGGAGCACGGCCGCTGCCAGAAGAACAGCCAGAACCGTTCCCCCGAAGCGAAGCCCGAGCCGGAAAAAGACGATGGGCCAGAGAAGGTTCAAAAGGAGCTGAAACAGGTAGGAAGCAGAGGCAGGCCTCAGGTCTGCCCCTTTTTTGATCCCCTCACGGATGACCAGATAAAAGCCAAAACCCTTGAGAAGATATAAGAGGGTCCATACCACCGGGAAGACGGCCCCGGGAGGGCTCAAGGGAGGCTGATGGAGAGAGGCGTACACCGAGGGGATGTCCCCGGAGGCCCGAGAGGACAGAAAGCCGCATAAGAGCGGAAAGAGGGTAAAGACTGCCGCGGCCAGAGGCGAAAAGGAGGAGGGAGATTTTTTAGAATTCATGGTCTGTGTCCTTTACAGATACGCTGCAAAATGGCAGCCAGAGCGGAACTGGTCAGTCCCCCGGGGATCCTGGAAGGGACTGTTCCAGTCTGGCTGTCCGGCTTTCTTTTCTGCAGGAAATTTATTATAATATATGGCAGAGAGCGCAGGTTTATGGCTTCAGTTTCGAGCAGGGATGAAAACAGGCGGGAATGGAGGCAGCTGCGCACAACGAAACAGAGGCGAGAGAGAAAATGGGGCAGAATACTCGGCCAGGGTCACAGGAGAATGGAGCGTCACAGAAGAACGGAGGTTTATAAAGATGTCTGAAAAGAACGGGAACAAAAAGGACAGGGCGGTCACAGAGAAGGTGAATGCGAACCAGATGAAAGAACACCAGACAAAAGCAGAGCAGATAAGCACAGAGTACCGGGCAGTGTATCCCTCTCCGGTGGGACTCCTCACGCTGACAGCCAGTGACGATGCCCTGAAAAGCCTTGCCTTTGAGAAGGAGCGGTATCCCAGGATTCCTGAAAAGGGAACCCGGATCACTGTGGTTCAGGAGCCCTCCGGCGTTCTGGCAGAGGCGTTTCGGTGGCTGAATCTCTACTTTTCCGGCCAAACCCCTGATTTTACTCCCCCCCTTGCACCGGAGGGAAGTGAATTCCGCCGCCTGGTGTGGGAGGAGCTTCTGAAAATCCCATACGGCAAGACCGTCACCTACGGAGCCATTGCCGGGGCAGTAGCAGAGAAGAAAGGGCTTAAGCGCATGTCCGCCCAGGCGGTGGGAGGGGCAGTGGGACATAATCCCATCGGCATTATCATCCCCTGCCACCGCGTGGTGGGCTCCGGCGGAAACCTGACGGGGTTTGGCGGCGGAATCCGGGCAAAGACGGAGCTTTTAAGGCTGGAGGGCGCTGATATGAAGTCCTTCTATGTGCCAAAGAAGGGGACAGCGCTGTAGAAAATCAATTTTCTTCTGCCGCACTATTTTTCGAATACCTTCTTTAAGGCCGGATAGAGAAGCCGGAATGTCTCATATCCCTCCTCATAGGCTTTCACAAGAGGTTCTTCGGGGAGTACCGTCTCCTTTACCCTGCAGAGCTTCTCCACGGCTGCAGGAACAGATGGAAAGGCACCGCCTGCAACTGCGGCCAGGATGGCTGCGCCGAAGGCAGGCCCCTCCTCGTTGGCCGGCACTTCCACCGGAAGGCCCAGGATATTGGCAGCCAGTTTCTTCCAGAGAGGAGACTTGGCGCCGCCTCCGCAGATGCGGGCAAAGGACGGCGCGTTCTTCTGAGCCCTGGCGCTTTCCAGGGAATCCCGCAGGCCGTAGAGGACGCCCTCCAAAACGGCCTGGTTCATGTCTGCCCTGGTGGTGGAGGCATCCATTCCGATAAAGGCGGCCCTGGCGTTCGGATCATTGTGGGGGGATCGCTCTCCCATCAGGTAGGGAAGATAGAAAACCCTGTTATGGCCCAGGGACTCTATCTGAGCCTGTTCTGTGTCATTGTCGCTGGTGAGCAGGACCTGCTCTGTCCACCACTTCCAGCAGGAGGCGGCGCTGAGCATGCAGCCCATCATGTACCAGCCCCCGTCGGCATGGGAAAAGACGTGAAGGGCATTGGAGGGGACTGGACAAAACTGGCTGGAGGGAATGAGAATGGTCCCGCTGGTTCCAAGAGACAGGCTGCATCCGCCGACAGCAGCCGGGCTTTGGCCTGTTCCCTCTCCGTTTCCCTCTGCGCCTGTGCCGATAATCCCGTTTCCCACAGCGGCTGCCGCATTGTCAGCGGCTCCGGCAGCAGCGAAGACTGTGTCTGGAAAGTCCAGTTCTGCTGCGATTTCAGGGAGCAGAGTTCCTGTCTGCTCAAAGCTCTCACAGAGGCGGGGCAGGACAGATTCGCTGATGCCGCACAGACGGAGCATTTCCTCTGACCAGCACCTGTTTCTTACGTCCAGAAGAAGGGTTCCGGCAGCGTCTGAATAGTCCGTGCAGAACTGTCCCGTCAGACGATAGTTTACATAATCTTTCGGAAGCATGATTTTGCGGATCCGTCTGAACAATTCAGGTTCGTGGTGCTGCATCCACAGGATTTTCGGGGCGGTAAAGCCTGCAAAGGCGATATTGGCCGTCTGCTCGGACAGCCATTCCTTCCCTATCTCCTGATTCAGCCAGTCTGTCTCACGGCCGGTTCTCCCGTCATTCCACAGGATGGCCGGCCGGATCACCCGATCTTCCTCGTCAAGGGCCACCAGTCCATGCATCTGTCCGGAATAGCTGACTGCCCGGATCTGTGACCTGTCAATTCCCTGCGTCAGCTTCTTTAAACCGGCCATGGTCTTTTCAAACCAGTTGGAAGGGTTCTGCTCTGACCAGCCCGGTTTCGGAAAACAGATGGGATATTCCTCTGTTACCGTGTTCCATACAGTTCCTTCCTCGTCCATCAAGAGGAGCTTGACGGCCGAGGTTCCCAGATCAATTCCTATAAAATACATAAATTCCTCCCATATATCTGCAGCCCGGACAGGAAAATCCGGCCGGGCTGCAGATAAAACATTCAAAATGATTCCTAATTAATTCAAAACATTCATAAACAATAGGTCTTCCCTATTCCATCCGTCCAAAGGGATTTTCCGTCGGATAGCGGACGCCCTTCGGCTGATTGTAGCCGATCTCCTCCACCGGCACGCCCAGATATTTGAATACCTCGAAGAGCTCTCTTCCGAAGCGCCCGAAGGCAACGGCTCCGTGGTGAGGGAAGTTTTTCTCAATCAGCACATGGCGGTAGAAGCGCCCCATCTCGGGGATGGCAAAGATTCCGATGGAGCCAAAGGATCGCGTCGCCACAGGGAGTACCTCGCCCTCTGCGATGTAGGCACGAAGCTGATTGTCTGCCGTGCTCTGAAGGCGGTAGAAGGTAATCTCTCCGGGAGCGATGTCCCCCTCCAGAGTTCCCTGCGTCACCTCCTCGGGAAGGGAGCGGGCCATGATCATCTGGTACTTCATCTCGCAGAAGGACAGCTTTTCAGAGGCGGTATTGCCGCAGTGGAAGCCCATGAACGTATCCTTTAAGGTATAGGGGAATCTGCCCTTGATGTCCTCCTCGAAGAGATCCTTCGGAACCGTATTGTTAATGTCCAGAAGTGTTACCGCATCCTGGCTGATCACTGTGCCGATGAACTCGCTGAGAGCGCCGTAAATGTCAACCTCACAGGAAACCGGGATTCCCTGGGCGGTCAGACGGCTGTTCACATAGCAGGGCACAAATCCGAACTGGGTCTGGAAGGCAGGCCAGCATTTTCCGGCAATGGCCACGTACTTGCGGTAGCCCTTATGATCCCGGATCCAGTCCTTTAAGGTCAGCTCATACTGGGCCAGACGGTGAAGGATCTCCGGCTTTTTGTTGCCGGCTCCCAGCTCTTCTTCCATCTCTTTTACAATCTGCGGGATTCTCTCATCGCCGTCGTGCCTGTGGAAGGCCTCGAAAAGGTCAAGCTCTGAGTTTTCCTCGATCTCAACGCCCAGGTTGTAGAGCTGCTTGATGGGGGCGTTGCAGGCCAGGAAGTTTAAGGGTCTCGGGCCGAAGCTGATAATCTTAAGCTCCTTTAAGGCTGCCACAGCCCGCGCCACAGGAAGGAACTCGTGGATCATGTCGGCGCATTCCTCAGCGTCACCTACTGGGTACTCCGGTATGTAGGCTCTGATATTTCTGAGAGCCAGGTTGTAGGATGCGTTCAACATTCCGCAGAAGGCATCGCCGCGCCCCTGTGTCAGATTGGAGCCGCTCTCCTCGGCGGCGGCAATAAACATCTTGGGCCCGTCAAAATGCTTGGCAAGCAGAGTTTCGGAGATCTCCGGGCCAAAGTTTCCCAGATATACACACAGAGCGCTGCAGCCGGCCTTTTTAATATCCTCTAAGGCCTGAACCATGTGGATCTCGCTTTCCACGATGCAGACAGGGCATTCATAGATATCGTCGGCATCATATTTGCTCCTGTAGGCATTGACAAGAGCCTCCCTGCGCGAAACGGACAGGGATTCAGGAAAGCAGTCGCGGCTGACAGCCACGATTCCCACCTTGATTTTTGGAATGTTTTCTGAGTGTTTCATGTTTGCTTCCTCCTGGTTGATAAAGTGATGAATAATAATAACAGCAGAGCAGACAGCCCGGCAATACAGCTCAGACTGCAGGTCAGCGGAGGGAGACCTGCCGGCTGCTGTTTCAGCCTGACTGGCCTCACGCTCCCTCTGGGGAGGCTGCCTGTCTGACAGGACTTCAAATTCAGCGCTGTCTGTGCCGCTCCTGTCTTTGTATTAATCAAAATTATAACTCATTTAAAAAGACCTGGCCTTATCCTTTTACGGCTCCTGCCATGGAGCTTTCCGGTATTTTCATAGCACAGAATACAGGCATAATGACGAGCGGACTTATCGGCAGATGACGCCCGGATATACGATACTATAGCCTGTCTCGTACACGCCCGAAATGTTTACGGGATAGATCATCCTGACAAAGAGTTCAGGCTCTGCCGGCTTCCGTCAAAAATAATAGCAGCAGAAAATCCTGCATAAAAAATAGAGCTGTGAATCAGAAATGTACACACTTTTTTACAGGATCAATTACGGCGTCAGTATTCGGATAATATATAGAGATATTATACAATGTCTGCTGGCGGACTTCAACAGTGTACCAGAGAGAACTCCCATAAGCTGCACTGCCGGGTTCCGAAAAGCAAAGCAGAGCAGGATAGCCCCTGAAACCCCGAAAAGCAAGGTAAAATCAGGGAAAATCAGAGAAAAGGTACTTGAAAAATACAAATTTTCCTGTACAATAGAATAGGCAGAATTCAGAGGGGGACGTAAAAATCCCCCTCTTTTAAACATAGAGAAACACGCCCCGGCGCCTGCAGGTGCAGCTGCAGATACAAAGACAGATGACAGCCGGGCGTGGATTGCAGCAAAGGAAGCCATAAAAGCCAAATTAGGAAAATGAAAGGGAAAAAACATGATTAGTGCAAGCAATGTAACATTACGGGTAGGGAAGAAAGCACTGTTTGAGGATGTAAACATCAAGTTTGTGGAGGGCAACTGCTACGGCCTGATCGGCGCCAACGGAGCAGGAAAGTCAACCTTCTTAAAAATCCTATCCGGACAGCTGGAGCCTACAAACGGAGATGTGATTATCACCCCGGGACAGCGCCTTTCCTTCTTACAGCAGGATCACTTCAAGTACGACAAGTACCCGGTTCTCGACACGGTTATTATGGGAAATGCCCGCCTGTACGAGATCATGAAGGAGAAGGAAGCTATCTACATGAAGGAGGACTTCTCGGAGGAGGACGGAGTCAAGGCTGCAGAGCTGGAAGGCGAGTTTGCCACCATGAACGGCTGGGAGGCCGAGTCTGATGCGGCGAACCTCTTAAACGGACTGGGAATTGAGACAGAGTACCATTACCAGATGGTAGGCGACCTGACAGGCGCCCAGAAGGTCAAGGTGCTTCTGGCCCAGGCCCTTTTCGGAAATCCGGATATCCTTCTTCTGGACGAGCCGACAAACCACCTGGATCTGGATGCCATCGCCTGGCTGGAGGAGTTCCTGATCAACTTTGAGAATACCGTTATCGTGGTCTCTCATGACCGTTACTTCTTAAATAAGGTCTGTACACAGATTGCCGACATTGACTACGGCAAGATTCAGCTCTATGCCGGAAACTATGATTTCTGGTATGAGTCCAGCCAGCTTATGATCAAGCAGATGAAGGAGGCCAACAAGAAGAAGGAGGAGAAGATCAAGGAGCTTCAGGAGTTCATCCAGCGCTTCTCCGCCAACGCCTCCAAGTCCAAGCAGGCGACCTCCAGAAAGAAGGCTCTGGAAAAGATCCAGCTGGACGAGATCCGTCCTTCCAGCCGCAAGTACCCATACATCGATTTCCGCCCGGAGCGTGAAATCGGAAATGAGGTGCTGACCGTGGAGAACCTTTCCAAGACCATCGACGGAGTGAAGGTGCTTGACAACATTTCCTTTATCCTGAACCGGGAGGACAAGGTGGCTCTGGTAGGCCCCAATGAGCAGGCAAAGACCGTGCTGTTTAAAATCCTGGCAGGAGAGATGGAGCCGGACGAGGGAAGCTACAAGTGGGGCGTGACCACCACCCAGGCCTACTTCCCCAAGGACAACAGCGCAGAGTTTGACAATGACGACATTATCGTAGACTGGCTGACACAGTATTCGCCGGTGAAGGATGTCACCTATGTCCGCGGCTTCCTGGGCCGTATGCTCTTTGCCGGAGACGACGGCGTGAAGAAGGTGAGAGTTCTCTCAGGAGGAGAGAAGGTTCGCTGCATGCTCTCCAAGATGATGATCTCCGGTGCAAACGTGCTGATGTTTGACGAGCCTACAGACCACCTGGACATGGAGTCCATCACTGCGCTGAACAACGGAATGACAAAATTCCCGGGCGTGATTATCTTCTCATCCCGTGACCACCAGATTGTCCAGACCACAGCCAACCGCATTATGGAGATCGTAAACGGCAAGCTGATCGACAAGATCACCACCTACGACGAGTACCTGGAGAGCGATGAGATGGCAAGAAAGCGCCAGGTATTTACGCTGACAGAGGCTGAGGAGAACGAGGACTAAGGGGCAGAAGAAAGCCGGCAGCTGTCTTTCAGGCGAAGCAGCTGCCTGCTGTTTCAAAACGAGGAGGCATACCATGAATAAGAAACCGGTGCTGGTGATTATGGCAGCAGGGATGGGGAGCCGCTACGGCGGCTTAAAGCAGATCGATCCGGTGGATCACGACGGAGATCTGATTATCGACTTTTCCATTTTTGACGCAAAGGAAGCAGGCTTTGAGAAGGTTATCTTCATTATCAAGAAGGCCATTGAGAAGGAATTTAAGGAGCACATCGGAAACAGGATGGAGAAGCACATTCAGGTAGAATATGTGTACCAGGAGACAGACTGCCTTCCGGCGGGCTACAGTGTTCCGGAAAACCGTGTAAAGCCATGGGGAACAGGGCACGCGGTCCTCTGCTGCAAAGATGTGATAGACGGCCCATTTGCGGTGATCAACGCAGACGACTACTATGGAAAGACGGCCTTCCGTGAGATCTACCGCCAGCTCTCTGAGCAGGGGGACAACGAGAAGTACCAGTATGCCATGGTGGGCTACAGACTGTACAACACCCTGACAGAGAACGGCCATGTGTCCCGGGGCGTCTGCACGGCAGATGAGAAGGGCCATCTGGCTGACATTCACGAGCGCACGCGGATCGAGAAGCATGGGGACAGGGCGGAATACACAGAGGACGGAGGCGCTACCTGGACCTTCCTTCCTGAGGATACCCTGGTGTCCATGAACATGTGGGGCTTTACAGAGAGTATGCTTAAGGAGCTGGAAGCGCGCTTTACAGTATTTCTCGACAAAAACCTCCCCGTAAACCCGGAAAAATGCGAGTATTTCCTCCCCTTTGTGGTAGATGAGCTTTTAAAAGAGGGGAAGGCTGAGGTGACAGTCTTAAAGAGCGCCGACAAGTGGTACGGCGTTACCTATAAAGAGGATAAGCCGATGGTGATGGATGCCATCCAGGGACTGAAGGATTCGGGATACTATCCTCAGAAGCTGTGGCAGGAGCAGTAGTGGAAAGCTGCCTCTGTCTGCAGAAAGAAAACACGCCGGGCGGGCTTTCAGGCAGACAGCCGGGAGAGCGAAGCCTGGAAGAAGAACGGAGAAAACAGAAGAAAACGGAAAATAGCAGGATATAACAGAAAATAACAGAAGATAGCAGGGAAAGAAGACCTGCCTGAAGGACAGCCGCTTTTGCCTGATACGGGGCGAGAGGGCTGTCTTTATTTTATATAACAGGAAACTTCGTTCCCTGTTATATAAAAATGCTCCGCGGGGATCGCACTGCGCCGGGTTCCTGTTATCAGGAGCTGGAGGACTGCAGTCTGGGATCAGGACTTAAATACGCATATCTCCAGTTTATTTCATCTGGCTGGAAAATATTTCTGGAAATAAAAACAAAGATGGAAAAGATAAAAATTTCTGTTATAATTGTTTCGCAGACAGAAGCGGTGCATAATTTATATAAGGGAAAGATGCATTCCCGCTCCGGCAGCCCTGGCTGAGTTCAGAACCCTGTTTTCAAACCTCAGAACACGGCGGCCGGAGAAAGGGAATGCGGGTAGGAAAGGAGATTTTTTATGAAAAAACTGACTGGCAGTCTGCCGTTTCGCCTCCTTCTGGGAGTGGCGGCAGGTATTCTCATCGGCCTCTATGCAAATGAAGGGCTGATGAATCTGGTTGTCACGCTGAACTACATTATGGGACAGTTTATCAATTTCTGTGTCCCCCTCATTATTATCGGGTTTATTGCCCCGTCCATCACAAAGCTGGGCAGCAACGCCTCCAGGATGCTGGGAATCGCTCTTCTGGCGGCCTATGCATCCTCCCTGGGAGCAGCCCTGTTTTCCATGGCAGCAGGATTTGCAATCATTCCCGGGCTGTCCATCAACCCCAATGTGGAGGGGCTGAAAGAGCTTCCAGAGGTGGTGTTCCAGCTCTCCATACCGCCGGTTATGGAGGTTATGAGCGCGCTGGTATTTTCTGTGCTCATCGGCCTTGCAGCCACCTGGACAAAGGCGGGCACTATTACTTCTGTGCTCGATGAGTTTCAGAGAATTGTGCTGGATATTGTAAAGAAGATCATTATTCCTCTTCTTCCGTTTTACATTGCCATGACCTTCTGCTCCCTGGCCTATGAGGGTTCCATTACAAAGCAGTTCCCGGTGTTTGTGCAGGTGATTCTGATTGTTATGGTGGGTCACTATATCTGGCTGGCCCTTCTCTATGGACTTGCCGGTCTGTATACAGGAAAGAATCCTCTGAATGTACTTCGCAATTATGGGCCCGCCTATATCACGGCTGTGGGAACCATGTCCTCGGCCGCTACCCTTGCAGTGGCTCTGGAGTGTGCCAAGAAGTCTGAGCCTACGCTCAGGGATGACATGGTCGACTTCGGAATCCCGCTGTTTGCCAATATCCACCTGTGCGGCTCTGTGCTGACAGAGGTTTTCTTCGTCATGGTTGTGTCGAAGATTCTCTACGGAGCGATCCCGGATCTGCCTACCATGGTGCTGTTCTGTGTGCTGCTGGGCGTGTTTGCCGTGGGAGCACCCGGTGTTCCTGGAGGAACGGTTATGGCATCCCTGGGACTTATCACAGGCGTCCTCGGCTTCGACGAGATGGGAACTGCCCTGATGCTGACTATCTTTGCCCTTCAGGACAGCTTCGGAACAGCCTGCAATGTAACCGGAGACGGAGCCCTCACCCTGATACTGACCGGATATGTGGAAAAGCATAAAATTGCCCGTCAGAAGATTAGTGCAGGACTGTAGAGCCATTGTACGGTTCCTGGGTATAAAGAAATTAAAATCAGACAGAGGCTCGCTTCCCGAAGGACAGATCCCTGCGGGAAGCGAGCTTCTGTTTTTTGTTTATGGAAATCCCATCAGCTCTCCCGTGATGAAGGAGGAGCGAGAAGGAACACATGGCGGCAGAGGAAAGTCTGCGGATGAAGCGATCCGATCCCCTTCCAAAATATACAAGAAAATGCTATACTAAAGCCACAGTGAGACAGCTGCCGGCAGAGAGTAAGCTGCAGCGTGCAGTGCCCTTTTGCTCTGTCTCTGCGCCGAAAGACAGGGACTGGGCTTAGGGAGATAAGGAGAACAATACAGAATGAAAAAGATGATTTCATGGAATGTGAACGGCCTGAGGGCCTGTGTGGGAAAGGGCTTTCTCGACGTATTTCGTAAGCTGGACGCAGATATTTTCTGCATTCAGGAGAGTAAGCTTCAGGCCGGTCAGATTGATCTTGATATACCGGGGTACTATCAGTACTGGAGCTACGCTGACAAAAAGGGCTATTCGGGAACTGCGCTTTTTTCAAAGGAGGAGCCCATCAGCGTGGTCTACGGCCTGGGAATTGACGCCCACGACCACGAGGGGAGGGTGATCACGGCAGAGTATGAGGACTACTATGTGCTGACCTGCTATACGCCCAATTCACAGAATGAGCTGGCCCGTCTGCCCTACCGCATGGAGTGGGAGGACGCCTTTCTCGCCTATCTGAAGAAGCTGGAAGAGAAAAAGCCGGTCATTTTCTGCGGAGACTTAAACGTGGCCCACAGGGAGATCGATCTGAAAAATCCCAGGACAAACAGAAAGAATGCGGGCTTTACCGATGAGGAGAGAGGAAAGTTTTCCGCCCTGCTGGATGCAGGCTTTATCGATACCTACAGACATTTCTACCCGGATACGGAGGGGGTCTACTCCTGGTGGTCCTACCGCTTTAAGGCCAGGGAGAAGAACGCCGGGTGGCGTATCGACTACTTCTGCGTTTCAGAGAGCCTGGAGGACAGGCTGGTGAGCGCTTCCATCCACACGGAGATTATGGGCTCTGACCACTGCCCGGTAGAGCTGGTGATCAAGTAAAGGGCTGAGGGCCGGAGAAAGCGGGAATAAGAACTCTGCACATTCAAGACAGCCAGAAGCCATAAGCCGACACCGCTGAAACCAAAAGACGAAACAGTCAAAACTATAGGCTGGAACGGCTGAAGCGGGAAGCCAGAACAGGAGAGAACGGACATGAATTTACTGACAATCGAACATCTCACAAAATCATACACAGAGCGTCTGCTTTTTGATGACACTGCATTTTCCATCAACGAGGGGGAAAAGGTAGGAGTGATCGGAATCAACGGAACCGGAAAATCCACGCTGCTAAAGATAGCGGCCGGACTTGAGGAGCCGGATCAGGGAAGCGTGGTGAAGGGGAGGAACCTTTATATCCGCTACCTTCCCCAGAACCCTGTCTTTGAGCCCGGGTATACGGTGCTGGAGAGCGTGATCCGGGAAAATGAGGGCCATGAGCAGGCGTGGGATCTGGAGGGACAGGCCAAGAACATGCTGATGAAGCTGGATGTGCCGGACTGGACGGCGAAGATCGAGACGCTCTCCGGCGGCCAGAGAAAGCGGGTAGCCCTGGCGAGCGTCCTGCTCTCCACAGCCGATCTTCTGATCCTGGACGAGCCCACCAACCATTTAGACAGCGCCATGGCTGACTGGCTGGAGGAGTATCTGATAAAGTTCAGGGGCGCCCTTCTCATGATTACCCATGACAGGTACTTTCTGGACAGTGTGACCAACCGGATTGTGGAGCTTGACAAGGGGAAGCTCTACAGCTACCAGACGAATTACGAGGGCTTTCTGGAGCTGAAGGCGGAGCGGATGGCCATGGAGGAGGCGTCAGAGAGAAAGCGCCAGTCCATCCTCCGGGTGGAGCTGGAGTGGATGAAACGGGGAGCCAGGGCGCGTTCCACCAAGCAGAAGGGGAGGATCCAGCGGTTTGAGGCCCTGAGCGCCAAAAGCGGCCCTGAGTATGACGGGGAGGTGGAGCTTGGCTCCATTGCAAGCCGCCTGGGAAGGACCACGGTGGAGCTTAAGAATCTTAGCAAGGCCTACGAAGGAAAGACTCTGATCCGGGACTTCAGCTATATTTTTCTGAAAAATGACAGAGTCGGCTTCATCGGACCCAACGGAAGCGGAAAATCCACTCTGATGAAGATGATTGCCGGGTGGGTGAAGCCTGACAGCGGGGAGATAGAGATCGGCCAGACAGTGAAGCTCGGGTATTTTTCCCAGGAAAATGAGGCCATGGACAATGACCTTAGGGTCATTGACTACATTAAAAATGTGGCCGAGTATGTGAGGACGCCGGACGGCAGCGTCTCCGCCTCCCAGATGCTGGAGCGGTTCCTGTTCCCTCCGTCTGTGCAGTATACGGTGATCGGAAAGCTGTCCGGCGGAGGGAAGAGGCGGCTGTACCTGCTGAGAATCCTGATGGATGCTCCCAACGTGCTGATTCTGGACGAGCCTACCAATGACCTGGATATCAGAACGCTCACGATTCTGGAGGACTATCTTGACAGCTTCCAGGGCATTGTCATCACTGTCTCCCACGACAGGTACTTTTTAGACAGGGTTGTGAGAAGGATTTTTGCTTTCGAGGGAGATGGAAAAATCTGCCAGTATGAGGGCGGATTTACAGACTACCAGGCTTCCAGACAGGAGAGAGAGGAGGCAGAGGAAACTGCAGGAGCCAGGGCCGGAAGAGAAAAAGGCAGAGAGGCTGCCGGGGACGGTGAGGCCGACGGCAGTCAGGAGAAAAATTCCAGAAAAAACTGGAAGGAGGGCCAGGTTAAAAAGCTCAAATTCACCTACATGGAGCAGAAGGAGTGGGAGACCATCGAGGATGAAATTGCAAAGCTGGAACAGAGGATCGAAGAACTGGGGCCTGAGATCGACAGGGCTGCCAGAGATTATGCAAAGCTGTCTGCTCTGATGAAGGAAAAGGAAGAGACAGAAGCGCTTCTGGAGCAGAAAATGGAGCGATGGATGTACTTAAATGATCTGTCAGAACGGATTGCGCAGCAGAACAGCCGTTAGCTGTTAGTTATATTTAGGAAGAAACAGAAAATAATTTTTATACAGGCGTGAAGCCCGGGATTGGAGAGATTGGCGTGAAAATAGAAAAACTGATTATGTCAGAGGAAGAACCGGGATATTTTCAGCCGGGAGTGACAAAGACAGAAGGCGGCGTGTACATCTGCACGGAGGCTGCCGGGGAAGAGGTGAGCCTCGCAGTATATGAGCAGGAGCAGGGGCCGGATGGAGAGAGGAAGGAGAAACGGAGAGTGTTCCCGTTCCTGAAGGGCTCCCGAATGGGCAGGATGCGGTGCATGAAGCTACTGGGAGAGGATTTTTCCGGCCTGACCTATGCCGTTTTATCGGACGGAAAGGAGATGCCGGACACGTTTGGCCGTTCCTTTACTGGACATGGAACCTGGGGAGAACTTTCCCATGTGGACACTCCCCTCAGGAGCAGGTTTGAGCTTGAGAGCTTTGACTGGGAAGGCGACAGGCCCCTTCAGCTCCCGTATGAGGATATGATCCTCTACAGGATCCATACAAGGGGGCTGACCATGCGGGCTGGTTCAAAGGGCGCGGATGGAAAAGAGGAGGAAGCTGAAAACGGAGCAGAGCCTGGGACCTTCAGGGCCATTGCAGAAAAGATCCCGTATTTTAAGGAGCTTGGCATCACCTCCCTGGAGCTGATGCCGCCCAACGAATTTGAGGAGGTCATGCTGCCTGACGGCGCAGACGGAAATCCTTACGGCGTGGACCGGCCCACCGGAAAGCTTAACTACTGGGGATACACCCCCGGAATGCTCTTTGCGCCCAAGGAGTCCTATGCTTCCGGGGCGTGTGGGGAGAAGAATCCGGTGCGGGAGTTCAAGGAGCTGGTGAAGGAGCTTCACCAAAACGGCCTGGAACTGATTATCGAGCTGTACTTCACCGGAAAGGAGAGCGCCGCTGTCATCTCAGAGGCAGTGCGCTTCTGGGTGAGAGAGTACCACGTGGACGGCGTGCACCTGGTGGGAATTGCCGGCTGCCCGGCCTTAAGAGATGATCCGTGGCTGTCAGAAACCAAGCTGTTTGCTGCTTTTTGGGAGGAGGAAACACCGGGCCGGCGCCATCTGGCGGAGTACAATGACGGTTTCTTGATTGACATGAGAAGGCTTCTGAAGGGCGACGAGGATCAGATGAACAGCCTGATTTTCAGAAACAGGAGAAATCCGAAGGGCTATGGCGTCATAAACTATATGGCCAACACAAATGGCTTTACCCTCATGGATGCCGTCACCTATGAGATGAAGCACAATGAGCAGAACGGAGAGAACAATCAGGACGGAAGTTTCTGGAACTATACCTGGAACTGCGGCGTAGAGGGGCCAAGCCGCAAGAAGAAGGTAGCTGCCATGAGGCGCAAGCAGATCAGGAATGCGCTGCTCATGCTTTTCTTAAGCCAGGGCACGCCTCTGCTGCTGTCCGGCGACGAATTTGGATTTTCCAAGGGGGGAAACAATAATTCCTACTGTCAGGACAACGAGACCTCGTGGCTGGACTGGGGGCTGCTTAAGACAAACAGAGACATCTTTGAGTTTGCGAAACAGGTGATTGCCTTCAGAAAGAAACACCCTGTTTTCCATATGGCCCAGGAGCCGAAGGTGATGGATTACCTGGCCTGCGGACACCCGGATGTCTCCTACCACGGCGTGAAGGCCTGGTGCCCGGAGTTTGAAAACTTCCGCCGCCAGCTGGGGATCATGTACTGCGGCGAGTACGCAAAAAAGGCGGACAATACACCCGATGACTACTTTTTTACCGCCTATAACATGCACTGGGAGCCCCACGAGTTTGCCCTGCCAAAGCTCCCCAAAGGGATGAAATGGCATCTGGCCTTTAACACAGATGACAGAGAGAGAAACGGCATCTACGAAGAGGGAGAGGAGCCGTGCCTGGAACAGCAGAAGCAGTTTCTGGTACCGGCCAGAACCATCGTAGTCTTCATCGGCTTAAAGGAAAGAACGGAGGAGAACCGGGGAGAGAAGAGAGGAAAAAAGGAAAAGCAGCCGACAGATAAGGAAAAGAAAAGGGCAAAGAAGGACCAGGAGAAGAAGGCCAAAGAAAAGGACGGAAAAAAGAAATCCGAGAAAAAGGCCTCTGCGAAAGGACCGGAGCAGAGCGGAGAGTAAAGCGTGAAAGGCCGGAGTCATGATGAGGAAAAGGAATAATATGAGAAAAGTAAACAGCAGGGAACAGAGACGGGAGCTTTTCAGGGCTCCGGCTGTGTCCGGGGCGCTTCTGTCTGCAGCTGTACTGTCGGCTGCAGCCTTGCTGCAGGCGGGATGTTCAGCCCTTCCGGTACCGGTAAGGTCTTCTCTGCCAGAGGTACAGGAAAAGGAGAGGGCCGTGAGGGCGTTTGCCGCGGGCCCGGGAACACAGGCCTATCCAGGAGGAGACCCTTACAATGAGTATCAGTGGGGATTCCTGAACAATGGCCTGTTTCGTCTGACTGACAAAAACAGCGGGGCGGGAGCCGCGTTTCAGAATCTGACCTCCCGGACAGGCGGGCCTGCCTACGGGCCTGAGGTGGACAGCCGGGGAACTACCTTTGCCAAAGCAGGGATGGATATCAACCTGACTCCTGCCAGAGCTGCCTATGATGCCGTGGAGGGGAAAACCGAAACGGTTGTGGCTGTTATCGACACGGGAATTCAGACGGATCATGAGGAGCTGTCCGGCGGAATCTGGACAAATGCAGATGAGACCCCCGGAGACGGGACAGACAATGACGGAAACGGCTATGTGGACGATGTGAACGGATGGAACTTCTATGCCGGAAATAATCAGCTCTATTCAGGCAGGGAGGATAACCACGGAACTCACTCGGCCGGAACCATTGCTGCGGCTAAAAACGGGAGAGGGATCACCGGCATCTGCGATCCTGCCTATGTGAAGATTATGCCAATCAAAGTCCTGGGAACGGAAGAGGGGATCGGGACGCCGGAACATGTGGCTCAGGCCATACGCTACGCAGAGGCCAACGGGGCATCTATCTGCAATCTGAGCTTCGGCACAGCCAGATTTAATCAGGAGCTCTATGACACCATGAAAAATTCCGGCATGCTCTTCGTGGTTGCCGCCGGAAACGGCGACAGAAGCGGAAACGGTATCAATATTGATGAGTCTCCGGTGTACCCGGCGGCCTTTGACCTGGACAATGTGATCTCCGTGGCCAGCATGAGGCTGGACGGAAACCTGGATCCCAGCTCCAACTACGGCCCGGCAGGCGTTGACCTGGCAGCTCCGGGAAAGTATATTCTCAGCACGATCTCCGGAAACCAGTACGCCTACATGAGCGGAACCTCCATGGCAGCTCCCATGGTGACGGGAGTTGCTGCCATGATAAAATCTGCTTACCCGGATACAGATGCGGGAAGACTTCGCCAGCTCATCCTCTCCTCTGTAAAGGAGAACAGCGCTACGGATGGAAAGACGGCCACAGGCGGAATGCTGGATGCCGGGAAAGCCATGGAGCTGGCCGGAGGGGCATAGGGCTGAAACCCGGATGGAGCAGAAAGATAAAAGGCGGAGAACGGAGAGATGGAGGGCTGAAATGACAGGCGCCGAGAGGAGACAGACAGAAAAGCCAGATGCAGGAAGCCATAAAACTGCAGAGATTGTTCTGATCGCATTTCTGCCCCTGCTGTTCTACGGGCTTGCAGCGGAGACGGCACTGATTGTTCTGGAAGCTGTTTGGCGTATGTCAGGTATTTGGGCTTCTGCCGGGGAGGCGGGAGCGGCTGTGTTTCTGACTGAGGTTCTTCCCCAGGCTGCAAGCGGCATGGGGGCGGCTGTCATAATTTTCTGGTACTGGCCGAGGCTTGGAAACACCAGGATGGAGCAGGAGGGAGGCGGCCGGTTTGGAGGACCGCAGAGCAAGGGAAAATGGGTGAGAGCTGCCTGGAAGCTTCCCGCCGCAGGTGTCTGCTACTGTATTGGGATGAGCGGACTCATCTGCCTTTCCGCAGCTGCCCTGGTGCCGGCAGAGATTTCTGAATCTGCGCTGGCACAGACGGCTGTGAGCGCCGCGGAGCCGGCAGTTTCCCGGGCGGGCGGCGCCGCGGCTGCAGCTCTGACTTTCCTCTGTACTGGCTTTTTGATCCCGTTTGCCGAGGAGGTCTTGTTCCGGGGCCTGATGTATAAAAGGCTCAGAAGGAGGTTTGGCGTCTGGGCCTGCGCTCTGACAACGGCTGCTGTATTCGGGATCTATCATGGAAATGTACAGCAGGGGATTTATGCGGGGCTCATGGGGCTTTTCCTCGCATTCCTTACAGAGCGCTTTCACACAGTGACAGCCGCTGCCTCTGTTCACATAGCGGCGAATCTGACAGCGCTGACCCTGGATGCGGCCGCCTTTGGTACGTGGATGGAGTCAGGACGCCTGAGCGCATGGGGGCTTACGTTCACTGCTCTGGCTGCGTGGGCATATCTTATCTGCCGGCTGTATGCAGAAACGAAAGCACTGTGACCGAGTATAAGGATATAATGAGCGCAAGCGAGCGGCGAATGACGATCACAGGCTGTGCTTTTGATATATTGGAAGGCAGCGGGGAAGACCGGCAGAAACAAAGCGGAACAGGAAAAGGGAAAACAGAGGAGACAGAGAAGACAAAGGAGACTGAACAGGATGAAAGAGAACACCTGGTTCGGGAACAGGAAAACGATGGGACAGGCAGACAGGAGGGATGCCCTTGACAGAAAAGAAATTTCACAATAAGGTGTGCTTTGCGGCCTTTCTGTTCAGCCTTATGGTGGTGATGATTCACAGCTATAATGCAGATATGTTTCTGACGCTTCCGGCTGAGGGCGGGGCTGCAGAAGTGGTCTGGCAGTTCCAGCACATTCTGGCAGACGTTCTGGGGCCGGTGGCAGTGCCCGGCTTTTTCATGCTGTCTGCCTACCAGTTTTACAGGAAGTGTTCCTATAAAGATATAGGGCCCAAGATGGAGCGGAGGATACGGACGGTTCTGCTTCCTTACCTGCTCTGGAATTTCCTCTACTATCTGGGCTATGCGGCAGCCGGACGCATCCCGTATCTGGCCTGGATTTCAGACAAGACAGCGGTGGAGCTCAGCATTCCGGCTATGGCAGATGCGGTGCTTCATTTTACCTATAATCCGGTGTTCTGGTATATGTACCAGCTTATTTTCCTGCTCGCTCTCTCGCCGCTTCTGCATCCCCTCTTGAAAAACAGGGTTTCCGGCATTCTTGTGATTGGGGCGGAGCTGTACTGCATCAAAAATCTGATTCAGATACCGATTGTCAATATGGACGCCCTTTTTTATTACAGCGCAGCCGCCTACGGAGCGCTCCATGCAGAAGATTTTCTGGAGGAACGGCGGCTGCAGGGCAGGAAAGGGACGGCTGTCAGAGCCGCCGCTGCAGTGATCGGAACCGTGCTTGCAGTTTACTTTTACCAGGGCATCACAGTCAGGCATTCCGTGTTTGAGACAGTTCTCTACCGGTTTACCGTGCCTGTAACCCTCTGGATGGCGGTGCCGGGAATGAGGCTGCCGGATGCCAGGGAGTGGATGAAGTACGGATTTTTTCTCTATACTATCCACTTTATACTGGCGAGGGGAATCAACAAGCTGGGAGCAGCTCTCCTTCCCCACTCCGCCCTCACGGCCCTGCTTCTCTACCTGGCGATTCCGGTTATCTGTGTGATTCTGGCCTGGAAGCTGGGAGAGTTCCTGAGAAAATATGCAGGGCCTCTGTGGAGGGTAATCAGCGGGGGAAGATGAGAAAACAGGCGGCAGCCTAGTTTTTGCTCTCCCACCTGCCGGAGGCTCCGCAGGGGAGAACCAGTCCGCTCTCTGTTACCGGGAGGCCGATTTCCTCAGAGCGCACCGTTCCGCCGAACTTCGGAACCAGCTCTGTGGAAAGCATGTAGGTGAGGACAGACGGAGCCAGCCCTGTTGTGTAGGAGTTAATCAGATAGAACAGAGGCTGATCCGACAGAAGTTTGGCGCAGAGCTGCACAAAGGGGTGGATGGAATCCTCAATTTTCCAGATCTCTCCCTTAGGTCCTCTTCCGTAGGACGGAGGATCCATGATAATTCCGTCGTAGTGATTGCCGCGCCTGATTTCCCTCTCCACAAATTTGACGCAGTCGTCTACGATCCAGCGGATGGGGGCATCGGCAAGATCGGAGGAACGGGCATTTTCCCTGGCCCAGGTCACCATTCCCTTGGAGGCATCCACGTGAGTGACATGGGCGCCTGCCTTGGCGGCCGCCAGGGTTGCGCCTCCGGTGTAGGCAAACAGGTTGAGAACTTTTACAGGTCTTCCGGCCTTTCGTATCTTCTCTCCAAACCAGTCCCAGTTCGTGGCCTGCTCCGGAAACAGGCCGGTATGCTTGAAGCTGAAGGGCTTCAGGTTGAAGGTCAGCTCTCTGTAGCGGATGGTCCACTGCTCGGGCAGATCGAAAAATTCCCACTCGCCTCCTCCCCTGGAGCTTCGGTGATAATGGCCGTTCATCCGCTTCCATCCCTTGTGCCTTTTCGGTGTATCCCAGATAACCTGGGGATCCGGCCTGACAAGCAGATACCTGCCCCAGCGCTCCAGCTTTTCACCTCTGGAGCAGTCTATTACTTCATAATCTTTCCAGCCGTCAGCTATCCACATATGTATTGTTCTCCTTAAATTTGAATTTTTTATTTTTGGCTAAAACAGCAGACCCGGGGTTTAAAGAACCTTACGGCTGCCGTTTTTTTTGGTTATGCATGATGCATATGAGTATTATATATTCCGCAGGAACGGGTGTCAAAGAGGTTTTGCGTTTTGTGCGGAAAGGCTTCAGCCATTCTGCAGAAAATTTCGTAATAGAATTGAAAGATTATTTCGCTTGAATATTTGTCCGGCTCTTGCTAGAATGGTAGATAGGAAAAAATGGGTATTTGCGGGAGGATTTTGAATGAAGAGAAAAGGAATCGCCGTATTGGGCCTTTCGGTCGCGCTGGCTCTGGCCGGAGCGACGGCCAGCCTCGCCGAAGGGTGGCAGCAGTCCGGCGGCAACTGGGTATATTACAATTCAAGCGGAAATAAAGTGACAAACGAGTGGAGAAAAGGGGCTGACGGCCTCTGGCGCTACCTCAACTATAATGGGAACATGGCCCTCAACACCTGGGTGGACGACGAGTACTATGTGGACTCCAACGGAATCATGGTGGCCGGAAAGTGGATGCAGCTGGCTCCGAAGGATGACGGCTGGGATACAAATGCCGGACAGGTCTGGTACTACTTCGAGAGCGACGGAAAGGCTGTTTCCGACAACTGGCAGAAGATTTCCGGAAAGTGGTATTATTTCAACAGCGACGGCGAGATGCAGACCGGCTGGGCAGATGACGATCTTTATTATCTGGGAGACGACGGAACCATGCGCACAGGCTGGCAGTATCTGGAAGATCCCGATGCGGACGACGATGACGACGACAAGATGCGCCCCTATGAGGACGACGAGGATCACCACTGGTATTACTTCCAGAGCTCCGGCAAGCGCTACATGCCGGAAACAGGAGGAGACAATTACAAAAAATACAAGATAGACGGCGTCAACTATTACTTCGACGAGGAGGGCCGGATGCAGACCGGCTGGATCTGCGTGACCGGGGATGAGGACAACTTCCGCGACTACCGCTATCTCCAGGACAACGGAAAGCTGACTGTGGGCTGGTACTCCACCTATCCGCCGGAGGACTATGACGGGGATGTGGAGGACGAGGTACAGTGGTATTATTTCGAGAGCGACGGTGAGCCAAAGGTAGGCCCGGCTGTGGAGGAAGCCACTGTCCGGGATCTGGAAAAGATCGGCGGCGTGACCTACCTGTTTGACAATAACGGAAACCCTGTCTACGGCCTCAGAAACCTGAAGGACGGAAATGATTTTGAAACCTACTATTTCGGCGACAGGCAGACAAGCTCCGTGCAGAAGGGCCGCATGGATATCGAGGAGGGCGACGGCACAAAGTGCGAGTACTACTTTACCGAGAGCGGCAGCAAGGCCGGCCGCGGGTACACGGGAGTGAAGAATAATTACCTCTTTTATAAAGGAAAGCTTCAGGAGGCTGACAGCGGCACGAAGTACGAGGTAATCCGTGTGGACGGAAACAATTACCTTGTAAATACATCAGGCAAGATTGCCAAAGACACAACCGTCAAGGACTCCAGCGGCACACGGTTTGAGACGAACAAGTCGGGAATCGTCATTGAAGTAGATAAAGAGTCCAACAACGGCGACGAGTACGCAAGAGACCCCTACGAGCCGGTTCCGTGGGATTAAAGGGGCAAGAGAAAGAAGGGCAAGAGAAAGAGAAGGAAGGACAGATTTTTGTTCCAGCGAAGTCACAAAAATCTGTCCTTCCTTCTCTTTTTGCCGGGGGGAGCGAAAACGAGAGGGGCCGGAAAGGAAGTTCCTCTTCGCCTTTTCTCCTCTCTTTTCGGCGGGCCGGAGTACAGTGGGGAGCAGAAGAAGGAGGTTTTTCAGTGACTTCGCTGGAACTGAAAAACCTCCTTCTTCTGCCGTGTATCCCCGTCCCGCCCTCCCCTCGTCAAAATGCCCAAAAACCTCTGAAAATCCACGGAATTTTCTTTGAAAAAAATGAGGAAAAACCCTGAAAAATCCCTTGCAATTCAAGGAAACTTATGATATGATACAGAGGCTGTGGCATGATAGCGATGAAGCGTGAGGTTGCTGCCTGAGAGATGGCAGGTTTTCCGTGGAGCGAATGTCAAGTTAGGAAACTGGCGACAAGTCACT
>OGGQ01000081.1_pt1 | contig 119992 bp, 115 predicted proteins | sample 1571191 | NCBI WGS metagenome assembly OGGQ01 (sample SAMEA2582061, study PRJEB24529) | metagenome | biome: Human gut stool | place: China | collected 2011
ATAGACCCTTATAGGGTCTGTTCAAACCACCCGTTCAACGGGTGGTTTTGATTTTGCACTATAGCACCAGTAGAATAGGGAGATGGTCTGAATAGTTGAGCCACACCGGATCACAAAGAACCTGGAAATCCTTGATTTGCTCCCTTTTTATAAAACAATAATCAATGTGGTATCCTTTGTCCAAGTGCCGGTATAAGTAAAATGTAGGTTGTTTTTCTTCTCCCTGTTTTTCATGATAAACCTCATGATAGGCAGAAATCAAATTTTTCTTTTCCAGTTCCTTCACAATATTTGTATGGTTTCTTGTGCTGTGCGTTTTATCCCATATTTTGTTGCTGTTAAAATCTCCGATTATAATTGTTTTATCATTAAATTTTTCTATATTTATGTACTGGTAAATGTAATATTCTTCAATATAAGGCTTGCAGGCCCAAACTCCAAGCAAATCAAAATCATGATTTACTTTGACAGAAAGGAAATTCCTTAAGCAATAGGTTTCCCAACGATTGTTTTCGATCAAAATGCCTTCCTTTGCAAAAATCCCCAAACCTTTATTTTTATTTTCCCCGTTCCAGATATCGTTTTTGGCAAAGTCGCCATATGCGGTACCGACATAGTTCTGTGGATCTTCACATTCTTGAATAACATAGATATCGGCATTCAGTTCCTTTACTTTCTCAAATTTTTCACGAAACTTGCCGTTGCAGTTCCAGCTTACGATTCTCATAAACGCCTCATTGCTTTCAAAGATAGATGTAAAAAATATCATAAAAATATCCAGAACCACAAAAGTGATTCTGGAACGCGTGGGGTATGTTGACAAAAAATAGGCTTTAAACGAGAGTTGCAGGGCAAAAGAAAAAGGCCAGCCCGGAACGCAAATTGCGTCCAGGCTCAGCCTGGTGCCGGTGGTGGGACTTGAACCCACACGTCATTGCTGACAACGGATTTTGAGTCCGTCGCGTCTGCCATTCCACCACACCGGCAAATTACTCAAATATTATACACGATCTTTTAGAAAATTGCAAGAGGGAATGAACCCTTTTTTTAAATTTTATGAAATCTTCATCCCTGATTTTGGACTTGCTGTGCTGTTTTAAAGTTACTTCCAAAAAAATTAATCCAAAAAAGGCAAAAGTTGCATCCTGAAATGCAACTTTTGCCTTTTTTGGGGGTATTGGTGAAAGGGGCTTTTATAAAGAAGCCTTTCCCAATGAAAATGACAGGTTGTCCCCGAAAGTTTTCTGGATTGTTGGACAATCAACAAGGAGGTGGATGATACAGATGAAGGGGAACAGTACCGAGCTGACTCGGTTTGAAAATAAGTTTTTTCTTTTGCACAAACAACCATAACTTCCCCGAAAACGGCTAAACAGGGAGAAAGGAGACTTGGGCCTTACGGCTTAAAACGGTAGCCGGCCCCCCAAACGGTTTGGATATACCGTGGCTCGGAAGGCATTTTTTCTATCTTATCACGCAGGCGGTTGATGTGCACCGCCACGGTCGCATTGTCTCCCATCGCGTCGTATCCCCAAATTCGTTCGTACAGAGTTTCTTTGCTGAATACAATATCTGCATTCAGCATCAGGAACAGCAGCAGTTCATACTCTTTGTTTTTCAGCTCAATTTCTTTTCCGTCCACAAAAACCCGACGGCTATCCTGTTGGAGCAGAATGGAACCAAGCTGGATTTGAGAGCGATTTCCACCTCCCGCACCTTTCAGTCGGTCATATTGGGCGAGGTTTGCCTTAATCCTGGCCACCAGCACATTGGGAGAAAAGGGCTTGGTGATATAATCGTCCGCCCCCATTCCCAAACCTTTAATTTTATCAATGTCTTCCTGCCGTGCCGTCACCATTAAGATGGGGATATCCAGCGTTTCCCGAAGCCTGCGGCACACGTCAAAGCCGTCCATGCCGGGCAGCATCAGATCAAGCAGGATCAAGTCATACCGGCCCATCCGTCCCATGCGGATACCGTCAGGGCCACATTAGAATCAGACAGCCAGTCCGTTGCAAGCTCCAGCACATGGCCGCGCATTTCCATTAGCTCCTCATGCAGACTAAGCCGGTATTCCGCATGGGGAAAGGCCAAAATGAAAAAGAAAATCAGGGAAGCCATCAGCGCAATTACGGCCAGTGCAGCAGGAATAATCAGCATCAGAATGTTGGAGATAAAGAGCCTTCTTTTGATGGTCATGTCCACCCCTCCTTACTGAACATTATACATCATACACCCCAAATATAAAATAAAATGAAACTGTCATCTAAAAGTGGGCAAGGAAAAACCATCCGGGATTCCACGGGCCCAGGATGGTTTTCCTTGTCATATGAGAAAAGAGTTTTAGAAGATGTCAAATGGATGGAAACACCGCGTATCATTTCAACAAGGGGAAAGTTACGATATCCTTCTCTTTGTGCATGCTTCTGGATGCTCTGCGCTGTCTTGATCAAAAAGGTTTTTCCTCTGGTCCAAGCTTCGAATCAGTAAGCTGATTCCCCGCTCTGCCAGAAAACTCAAAGGAATAAATCCAGCCAGCAAAAGCAGTGTCAGACTGGTGGGAAGCGAAACCTGCAGCATTGAATGGAACAGGAAAACGGCCAGATAAAATCCCGCTGTCATAGTGCAGCAAAGGAAGGTGCGCAGACGGTTCAGCGGCCAGCTTGCCTTAAATACAGCCTGGATTCCTACCGTCCCTACCAGCAGGTAAAGTAGCAGGTCAAATTGAGTGGTTGGAATGGGCATAACCCATGAAAGGGCAAGCAATACAACAAAACAGATCAGGATAGAAACAGCGTTGGGAAACGCGCGCCGCAAGACCGAGGGAAGGAAGCGGCCGGTTATACTCCTGTTGTCAGGTTCAAAGGAGATGAAGAAGGCAGGATAGCCTTCAATGATGAGGTCGATAAGGGTGATTTGGATCGGCATAAATGGAAATGGAATGTTCAGAACAAGGCATACAAGGGACAACAGCACCGAATAAATGGTTTTTACAAAAAACACGCCAGCCACACGGGTGATGTTATTGACCACCCGCCGCCCCTCGCTTAACACAGAGGGAAGGGCAGAAAAGTCGGAATCCAGCAAAACAACCTGGGAAATCTGCCGCGCGGCGTCGCTGCCCTGCGCCATTGCGATGCTGCAGTCTGCCTGACGCAACGCCAGCAGATCGTTGACACCGTCCCCGGTCATGGCTACCGCGTGTCCTTTTTTCTGCAGCGCCTGCACCAACTGCTTTTTCTGAAGGGGAGAGACGCGGCCGAAGATAGAATAGTCGGCTGCGGCCTTTTCGATTTGAGCTTCTTCCGTAATGCCAGTCATATCCAGATAGCGTTCCGCTTCCGGAAATCCCACCTGCTTTGCCAGCGCGGAAACAGTCACCGGGTTATCGCCGGAAATCAGTTTCAGTGCAACCCCTTCCTTCTGAAAATAGGCCAGGGTTTCTGCGGCATTGGGTCGTATGGAGTCGGAGATTACAATGTAAGCAAGCTCCTGAATGTGGGGCAGGGGACCGTTTTGATCCAGCGGTTCTTTGGTATATCCTGCCAGCAAGAGACGTTTTCCGGTCTGTTCATCCCTTTCCAGGTGTGGGGGAACGGAGGCACCCAGCCGTTCCGGAGCGCCGATCACAAAGGTCCCGGCGTTTTGGAACTCGATAGCGCTCCATTTTCGCTCAGAAGAAAATGGAATCTTGTGGATGGGGGAAAATACGTCACTTGCGGCAAAGTGCGCTTTCAGTGCCTGAAAAGTAGCATTGTTGTCGTCAGTGTACTGCAAAAAGGAACCTATCAGTTCTTCAAACAGCACTGAACCCTGCGGCTCGGCTGAGTATACTTTTTCCACCTGCATCTTGCCCCGCGTCAAGGTACCGGTTTTGTCCAGACACAGGGTATCCACATGGGCAAGGGTTTCTAGGGCAAACAGCTCCTGTACCAACACCTTTTTCCGGGAAAGGGTGATGATTCCAACCGCAAGACTGATGCTGATGAGCAGTACAAGCCCTTTGGGAAGCATCCCCAGCAGGCCCGCCGCGGTGGTGACGACAGCGTGGTTGAGCGTGTCACCCCGCAGCAGAAAAGCTTCCAGAAAGAGCAGAATTCCCAGCGGGGGGATCAGAAAAGCGGTAAAGTGGGTGACTTTCCTCATGGAGGAAAGCAGCTCAGAATGGATGCCTCGCAGCCGTTTTGCCTCGCGTGCAATTGCCGCCGCGTAGTTTTCCGCTCCCACATGTTCCACACAGGCCCGGCACCTTCCGCTGACGATGAAGCTGCCGGAAAGGAGGTGGCTTCCTTCCGGTTTCAAAACCGGATCGGATTCTCCGGTTAAAAGAGACTCGTTTACCTCCGCCTCTCCTACCAGTATAACGCAGTCGGAGCAGACCTGGTCTCCCGCTTCCAATTCGATGACGTCCTGCTCCACCAACTCATGGATAGGGATTTCCGAATGCTTTCCGTCACGGATTACCCTGACGGTGGGTGCAGATAAAAGCGAAAGCTTTTCCACCAGTTTTTTGGCGTGCAGTTCCTGTACAATTCCGATCAGGGTGTTGACTGCGATAATGCAAATAAACATCATGTTGGACCATGCACCCACAAGGGCCAGTGCGATGGCAATCAACACATTGAACAGATTGAACAGGGTGCAGATGTTATCCTTTAAAATCTGGCTTGTCGATTTGGTGGTTTTTTCCGGCGGCAGGTTCTGTTTCCCACTTTCTTTTTTCTGCTGGACCTGCGCGGCGCTGAGCCCTGTCAGACAGAATGGCTTATCCGGATTTCCCATACAAAACATCTCCGTTCTTGCTCAATTAATAGTTCCAATATCAGCGTATCCGTCAGTGTTAAAAACAAAATAAAGGAATCTTAAACAATTGATAAACTGGCCTTGTTCCTTGAGTTTATTAAAATGTTATCTTCTGGCAAGGTTTGATTTAAGATTTTCCTGTATGTATGAAAGATAGATGATGAGGAAGAAAGCGATCTCCTTTTGGACATGACTGGTACTGCACATGTGGATGCGTTTTGCTGCTCTTTAAGTGCTGCTTTTTCTCAATCTTCCTTTTTGGGAAGAGATCTGACAACTTGGGCTCACAAAAAATCATCACAGCAGACTGCAAAAGTGACAGCAGGCAGAAGGCGATCATCAAAACGGTAGATACATTCAACCCTAAAAAATTCATGTATGGGTTATACCAGTCTAAAATCTCAATCACGATGAAGATGAGGGCAAGTACAATCAGCGTATGCGGAAGAATTTTCAATATTTTTTTCATATTTACGCAACCTCCCCAAAATATAAACAGTCTACGATTTGATGCCCCGGCTTGTATGGACGGTTCACCACCTGGTCTCCTATGGTCATAAAGGTCGAATGGCCGCCGTCCAGATTGTAGGCGGCAGAGCAGCCAAGGTCCTCAAAAACTCGTGCCAGCTCCGGCAAGGTCATTCCTCTGGAGTATCCCGACTGCCGCCCGTCCACGACCACAAAGCAGTAATGGCCAGGCTCGTAATAACCGATGGCGCTTCTGGGGTGGGTTTGCCGAATATAATCCCAGGTGTTGAAGGAGCTCAAAGCTTTTCCGTTTTCATCCAGCAGATTGGGGCCGAAGGTCCAGGACTGATAGGCTCCATCCTGCATTACCTGCTGAACATCAAATTGATCGGGAGAGTAGGTTTTCATCTCCCCGTTTCGGTACAGGATGCAGACATCTGAGGTGGTGGGCTCCGAACGGTAAAGCATCCCATTGCGAATCAGGACTCCGGCGGTATGCTGGCGGTTGTAGCAGTAGGAATCGCCGTTCATGGCAAGAATGGAGTGGACGTCCCTGCTCATCTTGGTCAGGTGTTCGGTGTATCCCGCGCCGTAGGTGTCCTGCGCAAAGTAGGTGCGAAAGCAGTTGATATTAGAAGTATACACATCCGCTATATAGTAGGTAATCGTCTCCTTGCCGGAGCCCATCTGGTGGGATGTGACCTGAATAGAAAGGTCCTTGCTCCGATAAGAATTTGCGGTTGAAACGACCTGATCTGAAAACTGGGCAGCAAATTTGCTGGCAAGGTCAGAACCGGTATTGTTTTTTCCCTCGCTGCCTTTTTGGCTGCCCAACGTTGTACTTTGCTTGGACAGATCCTGGCCGGTCGAGCCGGAAGCGGAAAGCGCTCCGCTTCCATCTGAAACCGCTGCGCTGTTGTACACGATGTGAGAGGTGTCAAAGCGGTGGGGAACAAGATAATTAAAATAGTAGATCGAAAGGAGGATGGCCGCGGTGACGATCAGATCCAGCAAAAGAGTCAATGCGGTGCGCAAATGCTGTTTATACGGCCTTTCTGGAAGTGTCCGAATCATATTTTTTCACCTCTGTTTTCTGTGATTTGTGGTGAGTGTCTTTTTTAAAAATCAGTGTTGTCTGTACAGTAAGGCTGATCAAAAACAGCGTAATCTCCGTCAGGATTTTGGCCAGCCATACCGCAATGCCCAGCGTGTAGGTGTAAAACGAGAGCACGGCATTGTTTGCCAGCAGGATTCCGGTCGCCAGAAGCAGATAGCCAAGAAAGGTTTTGCGGGCATTCTGCTGATCCTTGAAAACCAGATTCCGGTTCAGGAGATAGTTAAACGTTCCGCTTCCCAACCTTGCGATGACGTTGCTCAGCAGGATCCCGTATTGAAATCTCCGGGTGACTGCCGCCAAGGCCATAAACAAAACATAGTCCAGGGCAAAGCTCGCCAGAGAGGAGGAAGCGAATTTGAAGATGGTCTTTAAGATTTTAATGGAATCCCGGAAGGGATGAAAGTGAGAACTGGAGTTTTCTCTGTCCAGATAGACCGTCTTGATGGGAATTTCCACTACCGGAATACCGTTTCTGTGACAGTGCAGCAGCATATTCATTTCGTATTCATACCTGCTTCCCTCTGTCTGCAGCATATAGTCGAGCAGCGAAAAGTTAAAGGCGCGCAGTCCGGTCTGTGTATCGGTAACTTTGGTGCGGCTGACAATGCGGAAAACGGTCCGGGTTATTTTGTTCCCTAGTTTGGAGCTCAAAGGGATATCTTTATCAAAGTTGCGCACTCCTAAAACAAGAGAACCCGGATGAAGGCGTGCCGCCATGATGGTGCGTTCCATATCTTCCGGCAGGTGCTGACCGTCCGCATCCATCGTCACAATATAAATTGTAGCGTCTTCCAGCTTGCGAATATAAGCAAACACCGTTTTCAGAGCCGCTCCCTTTCCGGTATTTTCAACGTGATGCAGGACAACCACGCCGGTCAGATTATTTAACTGCTCAAAAATCCACTGCTTATCTGGAGCGCTACCGTCGTCCACAACAATCACGCTGTAACCGGTGGCAACCACCTTTTTGACAAGATCCGGAAGCATCTCTGAGGGCTGATAGGCGGGAATTACCACAATATCGACCCCACGAATTTCCATTGATAAACTCATAAGGGAACCTCCTTTGCTTTGATACTTCACAGTTTACGGGCGGAAAATGACAGGACCATGAGAAAAAAATGAGTTTTTTCTCATGTTAGCCGAAGGGGAGAGCCTTTTGGAGGAGAAGAAAGTCCGCATTTTCCAATTTTCTTCTCATCAAATTCTCATTTTAACAGAATAAAATAACAGCAACCCAATATAGAAAGGTGGAAAAAATCATGAGGATATTGGTAGTCGAAGATGACAAGGTTCTTCATCATCTCATTGCAAAGCGATTGAAGGAAGAAGGTCACTCGGTGGATGACTGCTATGATGGCGAATCCGGATTTGATTACGCGGACTCGATGCAGTATGACTGTATTATTCTGGACCTCATGCTTCCCAAAAGGGACGGAATCTCCATCCTGCGGGAGCTGCGGAACAAGGGAAATGCTTCCCCGGTGCTGATTTTGACAGCAAGGGACTCGATTGATGACCGCGTTGTTGGCCTGGATGCCGGAGCGGATGATTATTTGGTAAAGCCCTTTGCTTTCGACGAATTTTCTGCCCGGGTTCGAGCATTGCTGCGCCGTGGAAGCGACACCAAAAGCACCGTTTTGTCCCTGGCGGACTTGACACTCAACACCACCAACCGGAAGATAGTCCGTGGAGAACGCAATATCACCCTGACCTCCACCGAATATGCTCTGCTGGAGTACCTGCTGCGCAATCAGGGACACGTTTTAACACGTTCTCAAATTGCCGACCATGTTTGGAATTATGACTTTGAGTACGATTCCAATGTGGTGGATGTTTACATCCGGTACTTGAGGAACAAGATCGACCGCGATTTTCCTGTGAAGCTGATTCATACCGTTCGTGGTACCGGGTATGTGATGAGGGTGGAAGAATGAAACTGACAATCAAGCGGCGCATCATGCTTCTCTACACCTTGCTGACCACAATTTTGTTGGGGATTCTGCTGCCGATTGTTTATGTTACGGTTTCCGCCTCGCTCAACCTTGACATCCAATCGCGGCTGAACAACGCCATCGCACAGGTACTGATTGCGGTAGACGACCAGGACGAAAAATTTGTGCTCAATGACTAGGTGGATCTCCCGGACTATATCTCCATGTGTGTGACGGATGGGAATGGAAAACTCATATTTTCCACACCCGGAGGCGAATGGCTCCCACAGGTCTCCACAGATACAACCGGGAATACCATATACCGGAACGAAACCTACACAGTTTTGAGAGAGAAATTCAAAATCGAGGAAAACACCGTCACTGCTTTTGCTGCAATTTCCTCCGACTACGCATTGCGGTCTCTGAATATTCTCAAGCTGCTCCTCATTATCTTAACGCCAATTTATCTTGTTTTTTCGGTTGCGGGAGCTTACATTCTGGCCAGAAGGGCAATCCGCCCCATTACGGAGATCACCAAAGCGGCAGAAAGCATCAATGCTAAGGATTTATCCAAACGAATTACCGGAATTACCACAAAGGATAAGGTGCAGGAACTGGCAGACACCTTCAACATCATGTTGGATCGGCTGCAGGAATCCTTTGAGCGGGAGCGGCAATTCACCTCAGACGCCTCCCACGAACTGCGCACTCCTGTAGCTGTCATTTCCGCCTGCGCCGAGGATTTGAGAGGCTGTGTGCAGGACAGCGACAGCAGACAGAGTCTGGAGGCAATCGAAAAGGAAAGCGAGCGCATGAATAAAATTATCTCGCAGCTTCTTCTGCTCACCCGCGGCTATGAGGGAAGGTACCACATGGAGAAGGAGGTCCTGGAACTTCATGAGGTGGTGGGTTCTGTCATGGCTGAGCTGTCAGAGCTGGCAGCTGATTCGCAGATCCGACTGTTCAATAAGGTACCGGAAAAGAGCACCGTCTTTGCGGATCAAAGCCTAATCACCCAGCTCCTAATTAATCTGATCGGAAACAGCATCAAATATGGGGTGCGCGGCGGCAAGGTGACAGTCAGGGCCTCCAATAGTGAGCGGGGCTGTACCTTTACCGTTTCAGATAACGGCATCGGTATCCGGGAAGATGAACTGGAACATGTGTTCGAACGATTCTATCGCGCTGATAAAGCCAGGGACCGTTCCGGTTCCGGCCTGGGGCTTTCCATTGTAAAGTGGATTGTGGCACTTCATAACGGGAAAATTTCGATCCGCAGTCAGTACGGTAAAGGGACGCAGGTGACGGTTGCTCTTTCCGCCAGGAAGCCTTAGATAAGATTCTTCTATCCCTGCTAACCGGTGAAAATCCCACAAAGCCCTTGCCTTTGTTCCCGAATAATTATATAATAAGAACAAATCATTGCCCTTTTACGGGGCATTTCCCTGCAAAGGGGAAGGGAGGAATTGAGATGCAAAGAATCACGATGGAAGATTTTGGGAACATCCACTGCCTTTCGCAGCTGCAGTATGCGCCGGACGGAAAAGCGGCGGCCTTTGTGGTGACACGGGCCGACATCAAAAAGAACGAGTACCTTTCCGAAATCTGGCTGATGGAAAAGCAGCAGGATGCCTTCACCGCGCCGCGCAAGCTGACCGCGGGCGGCAAGGAGAGCAGCTTCCTCTGGCTGGACGGGCAGAACCTGCTGTTCCCCGGCGACCGCAAAAAGGCCCACGAGCCAAAGCCGGGCGAGGCGGTCACCGTTTTTAACCGCATCAACATCCACGGCGGCGAGGCCGAGGAGCTGTTCTGCGTCCCGATGAAGGTCAAATCCATCCGCAAGGTAGGCGAGCACGAATTTTTGCTGGTCGGTGTCTACGACCACAACGCCATCGCGCTCGACGGGCTGGAGGGCGACGCGCGCCAGCAGGCCATCGAACAGATTGAGGAAGAAAAGGACTATGAGGTGTTCGACGAGCTGCCGTTCTGGTCCAACGGCAAAGGGGTCATCAACAAGCTGCGCAACCGGCTCTATCTGTTTGACAGCGAGAGCGGGGAATGCAAGCTGCTCAGCCCGGCGTTTATGAACGTCGCCGACTTTGACTACCACGAGCCGACCGACACCGTCCTCTACTACGGCCACGACTATGAGTGGATGGACGACCAGAAGGACGACATGTACCTGTGCCAGCTACACGGCGAGGGCTGCATCCAGGTCGATCTGCAGCACCGCTATGGGGTGGACGCCGCTGCCTTTGCCGGGGAGAAGGTCATCATCGCGGCCTCGACCGGCGAGCGTTACGGCACCAACGAGAACCCGACCTTCTTCACCGCCGACCCGCAGACCGGCAAGCTGAATAAGCTCTGCGACCTCGACCCGAGCATGGGCTCCAGCGTCGGTTCGGATTGCCGTCACGGCGGCGGCATCCGCCAGAAAGCTGTCGACGGCGCCTGGTACTACAGCGAGACCCGCGGCTTTGATTCCTGCATCGTCCGCCTGGACCTGCAGCAGGGGACCGAGACGGTCGTTTCTCCCGACAAGCACGGCAGCGTCGACTGCTTTGACCGCTTTGATGGGGAGTTTCTCTACGTCGCCATGCGGGACAACGGCCTGCAGGAGATCTACACCTGCAAGGAAGGGGAGGGCGAAGAGCGTAAGCTCACCGACTTGAACGACGAATTTCTGTGCATCCACTCGGTCTGCCCGCTGCACCGGCTTTCCTTTCTTGACAGCGACGGCGTCGAGATCGACGGCTGGGTCATCGAGCCGGTGGACTACGACCCGGACAAGACCTATCCGGCCATTCTGGATGTCCACGGCGGGCCGAAGACGGTCTACGGCGAGGTCTTTTTCCACGAGATGCAGCTTTGGGCCAACGAGGGCTACTTTGTCTTTTTCTGTAACCCGCGCGGCGGCGACGGCAAGGGCAACGAATTTGCCGACATCCGCGGCCCGCGCTACGGCGTGCTGGACTACAACGACCTGATGGAGTTCACCGACGTGGTACTGGCAAAATATCCGCAGATCGACCCGACCAGAGTCGGCATGACCGGCGGCAGCTACGGCGGCTTTATGGCCAACTGGATGGTCGGCCACACCGACCGCTTTGCCGCGGTGGCCTCCCAGCGCTCCATCTCCAACTTTATCAGCAAGTGCCTGACCACCGACATCGGCTACTACCACAACCTGAGCGCGGTGCAGTCCGACCCGTGGAACAGCCCGGAGGAGATGTGGAACCGCTCGCCGCTCAAATATGCCGACAAGTGCAAGACACCGACCCTCTTTATCCAGTCGGACGAGGACTACCGCTGCTGGATGGCCGACGCTTTGCAGATGTTCACCGCCCTGCGGATGCACGGCGTGCCGACCAGGGTCTGCCTGTTCCACGGCGAAAATCACGAGCTTTCCCGCTCCGGCAAGCCAAAGCACCGCGTCAGACGCTTAAAGGAAATTACCAACTGGTTCGACCACTACCTCAAGCACGAATAGAACGACATTATAATAAGGAAGGAAAGGGAAGAAACCATGCAGATCACCACCAGGCCCTTCCAGGACGCAGACCTTGGGCGCTGTCTGGAAATCGAGCGCGCGGCGGTGCGTTCCAACCACTATCTAAACGATGTCATCGACTACTACCGCACCACCAAAGGGGAGTTCACCCTCGCGCTGGCCGACAATTTCCCGGCGGGGATGGGCAAGCTGACCGTCCTGTATGACGGCTCGGCCTGGCTGGAGCTGCTGCGGGTACATCCGGATTTTCAGCGGCAGGGAATGGGCAAGGCGATCTACCGGCGCTATCTGGAGCAGGTAACCGCCTTTGGCTGTCCCTCGGCCCGGATGTACACCGGCGTCAAAAATGTTGCCAGCGCCGCCCTGGCCGAACAGTTTGGCCTGCACCGCGGCCCGGAATTTCGCGGGATGAGTTTGCCGGTGCAGGACGATTCTTTCCAACCGCAACCAAAACCGCTGCACCTGCTTGGTGGCGAAGAGGCTGCGGAGCATCTGCTGCCGCTGCAGGAGAAAACCGCTGGTTTTTTGAGCATCAACCACACCTTTTACAAGCTGAACCGCTCCACCTGCTTTGGCTTTGCGGCGGCGGGCTGGGTTTATGGCGACGGGGAGGGCAGCGTCCTTGTCTGTGGGGCGCGCTTTCAGCCGCAAAAGGCGCTGTACATCGCGGCCCTTGCCGCCCCCAACAGAGCCAAAAAGGAGAACGCGCTCTCCTTTGCCCGCAGCCTTGCGGCGATGACCGGCGCCGAAAAGCTGACCGTCCATTTCCCAAATCAGGACCAGCAGGAGCAGGAATTCTATCAGGCGCACGGCTTCACCGTCGACCCGTCGGACGACGTGGTGTATGAGCGGTAAACGACAGAAAGGAGCATCCGATCGATATGGAAGGAACGATGATGGCGCTGGTCTACAGCGGGGAGGGGAAGCTCTCCCTGCAGGAGCGTGAAGCGCCAAAACTCCAGCAGCCCCGCGACGCCATTGTCCGGGTGACCCGCTCGGCCATCTGCACCAGCGACCTGCACATCAAAAACGGCGCGGTGCCGCGCGCAAAACAGGGCGTCGTGCTGGGGCACGAATTTGTGGGGGAGATTGTCGAAGCTGGCAGTTCTCTTTCCCACCTGCGTCCGGGAGACCGGGTCGCCGCCAACTGCATCACCTTCTGCGGCGAGTGCTGGTTCTGCCAGCAGGGATTCATCAACAACTGCGAAGATGGCGGTTGGGAGCTGGGCTGCCGCATCGACGGCTGCCAGGCTGAATATGTCCGGGTTCCCTTTGCCGACAGGGGACTGACCAAAATCCCCGACAGCGTTTCGGATGAGGACGCGCTCTTTTTGGGCGACATCCTCTCCAGCGGCTACTGGGGCGCTCAGCTGGCCGAGATTTCGCCCGGGGACAGCGTGGCGGTGATCGGCGCAGGCCCGGTGGGGATGTGCGCCATGCAGTCTGCCCGGCTGTTCGGCGCGGGAAAGGTTATCGCCCTCGACCTTTCCCAAAAGCGGCTGGACTATGCGATGGCGCAGGGGCTGTGCGACGATGTTATTTTGTGCGGCGAAGGATCGGTGGAGCAGCAAATCCGCAGCCTGACCCAAGGCAGGGGAGCAGACGCCGTCATCGAATGTGCCGGAAATGCAGACAGCTTTCAGACGGCGTGGCAGATTGCCCGGCCCAATGCGGTGGTCGCCATTGTCGCAATGTACGAGCAGCCGCAGACCCTGCCGCTGGAAAGGATGTACGGCAAAAATCTGATCTTCAAAACCGGTGGGGTGGATGCGACCCAGTGCAGCCGCCTGATGCGGCTGATTGAAACCGGCAAGCTTTCCACCGGCTTTTTAATCAGCCACCGCGCGCCGCTCAACAACATCCTGGAAGGCTATCGCGTCTTTGAGCAGAAACTTGATAATTGTATTAAATGGGTCGTCACGCCGTATGAGCGTTAAGGCCACAATTGTCTTATCCGAAGAATACCCCCAGTTTCACGCAGCCCTGCGGCGGCGGGGGATGCACACCCTCGCCGTGCGCCGCTGCGACCTTCTGGACAGCCCGGTGGCGTCCCACGCCGACATGCAGCTGTTGGCGCTGGACGCCCAGACGGTGCTGCTTTCGCCGTATCAGCCGCAGCTGAAGGTGCAACTTTCTCAGCTTGGCCTGACCGTCCTGACCGGCCCGGTGCTGGAAAAGGAGTATCCGCGGGACGTCCCGTACAACGCGGTCCGTCTTGGAAATAATTACATTTGTAATCACAAAACGGTTTCGACGCTGGCCAGAAGCCATTGGCAGAAACTGGGATGCCGCGAGATTGCGGTCAAGCAAGGTTACGCCAGCTGTTCAACCTGTGTCGTGGACGAGCGGTCAATCATCACAGCCGACGCCGGGATTGCCAGAGCCGCGACCGCCGCGGGCTTGTGGGTGTTGCAGATTCGGCCGGGATTTATCCAAATCCCCAAATACGACACCGGATTCATCGGCGGCTGCAGCGGCCAGATCGACGACGCGGTGAGCTTTACCGGCAAGCTGGAATCGCATCCGGACGGCGCACAGATGCGCCGCTTTATCAAAAGCCGCGGTATGCAAATTGTGGAGCTGGCCGACGGTCCGCTGATCGACATCGGCGGCATGATTGCTTTTTGATTGGTTTGCAATTTCTCGTTTTATCATCCACGTTATCATGTATGCGGACGCTGATTGGCCTGCGGGTTTGGAACTGGTTTTGATTCACCCTGAATTTCGCTAAATTTTCATTTAGCGAAATCTGGTGTATCCCAAAATGAGCCTTCCCTCAAGCGGTTTTGCTTTTGTTTTTTGGGATTGCTGGTTTTTCGTTTTTTCAAGGAACCGTTTTATTTTGAAAATCCCAGGATTTCAATGTTTTAATCGCAATTTTATCCGCCATTTTGGCAAGCTGCGCTGCGTCAAATTTCAAACTCGCTGTGAACTGCCGCGCTAAAAAATACAACCGGAGGTGAAAAATTTGGATCAACATATCATGTTCGATTGTCCCGACATCCTGCGGGAGTTTTTGTTCTACCTGGAAACCATCCAGGGACGTTCTCCCAAAACGGTCAACGGCTATTACATCGAGCTGCGCACCTTTTTGCGGTATCTCAAATCGGTCAAGGTGCTCAAAAAGCTGCCGCAGGATGCCGAGGAGCTTGCGCAGATCAAGATCGACGACGTCACCAAGGAGCTGGTCTGCTCGGTGACGCTCAGCGACATCTACGACTTTCTCCATTTTTCGCTGGACGTCCTGGGCAACAGCACCGCCAGCCGTTCGCGCAAGATTGCGGCCATCCGCGCACTGTACAAATATCTGACCACCAAGACCAGCTACCTGGAAGAAAATCCCGCCAAGAATCTGGACACGCCCGCGCAGCGCAAGTCGATCCCCAAATACCTGACGCTGGAGGAATCGCTCAAGCTGCTGGACAGCGTGCAGGATGAATCCCCTGCGGTCACCGCGCGGGACTACTGCATGCTGACACTGATGCTCAACTGCGGGATGCGCGTCTCGGAGCTGGTGGGCATCGACCTCACCGACATCCGCGACAACACCCTGCGCCTGCTGGGCAAAGGCAACAAGGAGCGGGTCGTCTATTTAAACGACGCCTGTCTTGCCGCGCTGGAAAATTATCTGAAGTTCCGCAAGCCGCCGGAAACCGGGACCGACCGCAACGCCCTCTTTCTTTCCGCGCAAAACCGCCGGATGACCACTCGGCGGGTCGAGCAGATTGTGCAGAAATATTTGAAGGCTTCCGGCCTGGACGGGCGGGGCTATTCCCCGCACAAGCTGCGCCACACCGCCGCCACCCTGATGTATCAGCACGGCGGGGTGGACATCCGCGCGCTCAAGGAGATTTTGGGGCACGCCAACATCGGCACCACCGAGATCTACACCCACATCTCCAACCAGCTCATCGAGCAGGCCGCCAACGCCTCCCCGCTTTCGGAGGTCAAGCGCCGCCGCACCGAAAAGGAGCTGCTGATGGAGGAAGTGGAAAAGCAGAATCAGGCGCAGGCAAATGGGACAAAGGATCAATCGGTATCATAAAAAATCTTTTGAGAAGGAGTAGGAAAATGGATTTAAAAGAAAAGGCACTGCTGGCGGTGGACGCGCTGGAAAAAGAATACCCCGAGGCGCAGTGTTCGCTGGAGTACGACCCCGACAAGGCATACGAGCTGCTGATCTCCACCCGGCTCTCTGCCCAGTGCACCGACGCGAGGGTCAACATCGTCACCAAGGACCTGTTTGCAAAATATACCAGCCTTGCGGACTTCGCCAACGCCCCGCAGGAGGAGATGGAACAGATGATTAAAGCCTGCGGCCTGTTTAAGACCAAGGCCCGCGACATCATCGCCATGTCCAAAATGCTGATCGAGCAGTACGGCGGGCGGCTGCCCGACACGGTGGAGGAGCTGACCAAGCTCCCCGGCATCGGCCGCAAGACCGCCAACCTGATTGTGGGCGACATCTACCACAAACCGGCGGTTGTCTGCGACACCCACTGCATCCGCATCACCAATCTCCTGGGCCTGAGCCACGGCACCAACCCGCTGCAGGTGGAAAAACAGCTGCGCGCGGTGCTGCCGATGGACCGCGCCAACGATTTCTGCCACCGGCTGGTCCTGCATGGCCGCGCAGTCTGTGTCGCCAACCGTCCCCAGTGCAACAAGTGCTGCATGAAAACCTTCTGCTCCTTTGCTAACGGGGAGATCGAGCCCCCGGCAAAGAAGAAAAAAGCCAAGGCCGAGGCTTAAAATGAAAGCGTAAAAAACAGGATGGATCCCCTAAACCGATCCATCCTGTTTTTTCTGTCTTTTAAGCCCCGCCAGCGCCGCGGAGAGCGCCTGGCTCAGGCTGGAAACCCCAATCAGCTCGATGCCGGGGTCAAAGTTGATGGCGGAAAGCGAACTTTTCGGCAACAGGCACCGCTGGAATCCCAGCCGCCGCGCCTCCTTGATGCGCATCTGCACCCGGTTCACTGCGCGCAGCTCCCCTGCAAGGCCGACCTCCCCAAAGGCAATCAAATCCTCGGGAATGGGCTTGTCGGTCAGGTTGGAGACCAGCGCCAGCGCCACCGGCAAGTCCGCCGCGGGCTCGTCCAGCCGCAGGCCGCCGACCACATTGATGTAGGCGTCCAGCGTCCCGAAAAAGTAGCCGCACCGCTTTTCCAGCACCGCCAGCAGCAGCGCCAGCCGGTTGTAGTCGAAGCCGGTCGCCATCCGGCGCGGCGAGGGGTAGCCGCTCTTGGAAACCAGCGCCTGCACCTCGGCCAGAATGGGCCGGGAGCCCTCGATGACGCAGGCCACGCAGGTGCCCGAGACATTCTCCGGCCTGCCTTCCAGCATGGCCTGGGAGGGGTTGCTCACCTCGTCCAGCCCGCTGTCCCCCATCTCGAAGACACCGATCTCGTTGGTGGAGCCGTACCGGTTTTTGATTGCCCGCAGGATGCGGTAGGAAAGGTTGCGCTCCCCCTCAAAGTAGAGCACCGCGTCCACCATGTGCTCCAGCACCTTCGGGCCGGCGATGGCGCCGTCCTTGTTGACATGGCCGACGATAAAGACCGGCACCTCCATCGACTTGGCCAGGTTGATGAGCAGCTGGGTGCACTCCCGCACCTGGGTGACGCTGCCGGAGGAGGAATTGAGCGCCGACAGGTTCATCGTCTGAATCGAGTCGACCATCACGATGTCGGGCTTTTCGCGGCGGATCAGCTCGACCACCGCTTCGATATCGGTGGTCGAGCTTAAGGCAAGATTTTGTGTCGTTACCCCCAGCCGCGCCGCCCGCAGCTTGATCTGCCGCAGGCTCTCCTCACCGGAGACGTACAGGATGCGCGCCCCGGAGGAGATGGTCTGGCAGATCTGCAGCAGCAGGGTGGATTTACCGATGCCGGGGTCGCCGCTGAGCAAAACCACCGACCCGGGCACAATGCCCCCGCCCAGCACCCGGTTGAGCTCCCCCATCCCGGTCAGGTAACGCTGCTCCTCGCTGGAGTCGATCTCCTCCAAGCTGCTGGCCTGCGCCACCGAGGCGGGAGAGCGTCCCCCGCCCGCTGCGGCGGAAAAGCGGGAAACCGGCTCCTCCACCTGTTCGATTAAGGTATTCCAGCTGCCGCAGTCCGGGCACTTGCCCATCCACTTGGGCTGCACCGCGCCGCACTGCGTGCAGACGTAACTTGTCTTTGTTTTTGGCATATTGTATTCCTCTTGTAAAATAAAAAATTTCGGGCTATTATTCCGCCGCCAGATAGTCCATCAGGCCGCAGAAGATGGTGAAGGCCACCTGCTGCTGGTAGGTCTGGTCCTGCAAAAGGGACGCTTCCTGCGGGTTTGAGAGAAAGCCGCATTCGGCCATCACCGCCGGGATCTGCGCCTCGTAGAGCAAAAAGAGGTTGTTTTCAGCCTGCTTGATCTGACGGGTGTTCTCCGGCTGCAGAAGGGAGACAAACGTCTCCTGAATCGACTGCGCCAGCTTTTGGGACTCCGGGTTATTGGGGCTGAAAAAAATCTGCGCCCCGCGCGAGGAGGCCTGTTCAAACTTATTCTGATGGATGCTGACAAAGATCGCCTCGGGGTGATCCTCGACGATTGCCAGGCGGTTGTACAGGTCGGAGCGCTTTTGCCGGCTGATCTGGGTGATTCCCTCGTCGTGGATCGAGCGGTCGTCCTCCCTGGTCATTATAACACGAAATCCCTGTGCCGACAACAGGTCCCGCAACTGCAGCGAAATAGCGAGGTTGATCTCCTTTTCGCTGACGCCGTTGGCCTGCGCCCCGCCGTCGACGCCGCCGTGGCCGGGGTCGAGGATGATGGTGGGGCGTTGCCGGAGGCTTTGCACCGAGACCATCTGCACCTGTTCCACCCGCCCGATGCCCATCGCCGCCAACAGCAGCACCGCACCGCATAAAAAAGCGGCCGCCAGCTTGCTTTTTCGATTCATTGTTCTCTCTCCTTCTCCAATTTGATGGGAGTTCCTTTCGACTTCCCTTCTGGAAAAGCATATGAGAAAGCAAAAACGAAAATGCGCCGGGCAGCAAAAAAGGAGCGGTTTTCACCCCTCCTTTTTTTGAAAAAGCTATTTGTTGTAGAGTTTGATCAGCGCCTGGGTGCCGTCGTTTTCCAGTCCCTGATCGGCCATCTGCTCGTACATGTGGAGGACGGCGTTGAGCATCTGCAGCTCGACGCCCGCCTTTTCGCTCTCCTCCTTGACAATCTTCATGTCCTTGATGAAGTGCTTGACAAAGAAGCCCGGCGCAAAGTCCCCGGCCAGCGCGCGCGGCGCCATATTCTGCAGCTGCCAGCTGCCCGCGGCGCCCGCACCGATGGCCGCCAGCATCTTCTGCGGGTCCAGGCCAGCGTTTTTGGCGTAGACCAGCGCTTCAGTGTAGGCTGCGGTCGCGCCCGCCACCGCAATCTGGTTGGCCGCCTTGGTGTGCTGCCCGCTGCCTGCCGGGCCCATCAGGATGATGTTTTTGCCCATGCACTGGAAGAGCGGGAGGGCCTCTTCAAAGTCCTTTTCGTCGCCGCCGACCATGATCGAGAGGGTGGCGTTGCGCGCGCCGCTGTCCCCGCCGGAAACCGGCGCGTCCATCACGCGGATGCCCTTGGCCTTGCCCTCCTCATACAGCCGCTGCGCCAGCGACGGAGAGGAGGTGGTCATATCGATGGCCAGCGCCCCGGGTTTGGCGGACTGGAAGATGCCGCTCTCCCCGCAGAACACCTCCTCGACGTCGCTTGGATAGCCGACCATCACAAAGATGTAGTCCGCGTCCTTCACCGCTTCGGCGGTGCTGTGGCAGGGATGGATGCCAAATTCCTTCTCCAGCTCCAGCAGCTTTTCGTACTTGTGGGTGTAGGCGCTGACATCATAGCCGTTTTTGGCCAGATGGCCAGCCTGCTGGCTGCCCATTACGCCCGTTCCAATCCACGCAACCTTTTTGTTTTCCATCATTGGTTCCTCCTTTATCTGTTCGTTGTTTCCCCTGTCCCCTCCCCTTTCATCGCGGGGAAGGGAGCGGGAGGGTTTATCTTTTGACCGGTAGCTCCCGCTGCATGATGTAGTCGTCCATCACATAGCCGTTACCGATGTCGGTGACCGCCGAATCCACCGTCTTAAATCCGAGGTGCCGGTAGGCTTCGATCGAGCAGGTGTTGTATTTGTTGACGGTGAGGTAGACGCTGTGGAGCCCCTGCGAGCGCTCGAGCACCTCCTGCAAAAACTGCCCCGCAATTCCCTTTCTCCGGAACGACTGGCGGATATAGATTTTGCTGATAAACATCCTTCCGTTTTCTTCTTCCCGGTGGTATCCGCAAAAGCCGCAGGGGGTATTGCTTTCGCTGTCGACCGCCAGCAGATAGCAGTAACCCTGCTGTTCAATCTGTTCGGTCAAAGCCGCTTCGCTTTGAAAGTGCTCGACCATGTAGTCAATCTGATCCGGCTTGAGGATGCCCTGATAGTGCTGATGCCAGATCTCATCGGCCAGCTCCGCCACCGTCTTGATCTGCTGCGGGGTCTGTACCTCGATCAGTTGGATTGCCATTTTGATTCCCTTCCCTTTCATTGGCTGCTCTGCGCTGGGGCGTTTTCAGCTGCAGTGTGTGGCAGGCAATCCCTGCCTTTTCCAAAATTGCCCGCTCCCGGCTGTGACAGCTGAAGAGCAGCACCTGTGTTCCCGCCTCGTCCCGCTGCCGCAGATAGGCCAGCAGCCGCGCGGTGCGCAAATCGTCCAGCTGGGCAAAGCTGTCGTCCAGCAAAACCGGCACGCGGGTTTGTCCATCCTGGTCGCACAAAAGCTCCAACAGCTCCAGCCGCACAATCAGATACACCAGGTCGATGGCGCCGTTGCTCAGATCGGACAGCGCCACCAGCCTTCCCTGTTCCCTGTCCTCCAGGCGGACCCCCAGCGACTGGTCGATAACCACGCGGGCATATTTTCCGCCCGTCGCCTTGGCCACTGCCTGCGAAACGCGCGCGTTTAAACGGGGCGCAAAATCCCGGTGCAGCTGCCCGCCCAGCGAGAGCAGCTTCTCCTTTGCCAGGGCCAGCGCGTCCAGCTCAAACTGGCAGCGGTCGCAGCTCTGCTGCAGCTGCTGTATCTCCGACTGAATCTGCCCGGAGGGGCGCAGGCTTTCCTCCCTGCCCTGCCGCAATCCGGCCAGCTGGGAGGCCTTGGCGGAAAGCTCGGTCAGCTGGGTGTTGACCAGCTGCAGCTGCTGGCGCGCCTGTTGGCGGTCGGGTGAGATGGCGGTTGCGGACGGTTCCGACGGATTTTTGAGGCGCACCGCTTGTTCCAGCTGCTCAAAGCTGTAGCCGCCCAGCGTCTCGGTCAGCAGCTCCTGCTGCATCTGCAGCTCGGTGTGCAGGCTGTCATAGCGCAGCTTTCCCTGCCGGCAGCGCTCCAGGCTGTCCGAGGCGGAAGGCTCGGCAGCTGCTTCCTTAGATGCAGCCGCTTCTTTGGCCGCGGCAACCACCGGAGCAATCGACTGGTCGATCTGCTCCATCTGGTTTTGGCAGTTTTCCTCCTCCTGCTGCAGCTGTTGATGCTGCAGATGCAGGCGCTGCAGGTCGCCTCGCAGCCGCTTTGCCTGGCTGACCGATTCCCGCAATGCTTTGAGCCGCACCTCGTCGGCGCTCTCTGTTTCCCTGCCGGTCAGGCGGCACAGGTACTGGAGCATTTCCTGCCGGCGCTGCTCCACCTGCTCGCTCTTCTGGGCAAGCTCCTGGGCCAACAGCTCCTGCTGTTCGCTCACCTGCTGCCGCCGTCCGCCGCTGAGCTGCGCCTTGCGCAAAAGCGCTTCCAGCTGCGCAGCCGGGTCGTCCGCAGCGTCAAGGTCGTACTGCTCGAGGATGTCCTGCTGAATCTGCCGGACATTTTGCGGAACCCGGCGGGCAAGGTAAAGCGAGTACCCACCAAGCCCCGCGCCCACACCGAGGCACAACAGCCCCGGAACGATGCCCAGCACCTCCCGGCTCAGCGCGCCCCAGATTAGTAGGATCACTCCCAACACACACAGCAAAACCGCAGCCGGGAAAATCCAGCTGTTTTTGGCCGGGCGGGAGCGGCTTGCATTCTCCTCGAGCTGGCGATAAAGCCGCAGATCCCCTTCCAGCTTTTCCGCGTCGGTCTCCGGCAGCGTCTGCAGATGGGCGGCAAGCATCTCCTGCTGGGTGTACAGGCTGCGCAGCTCCTCGCGCAGCTGGCCCAAAGCAGCGTACCGCTCCATCATCCGATCAAATTGTTCCAGATCCTCCCCCTGTGCGCCGGAAACTTCCAGTGTGCGGTAGAGGGTTTCCAGCTCCCCGGTCCGCTTTTCCACCTCCGAGATGGCCCGGCGGTATTTTTCCAGCGTCCGGCTGATCTGCGCCCGCGCCCCAAGGCGATGCAGCGCCTGTTCGATCTGCGTTAAATCCATCCGGGCGTAGGGCGCACAGCGTTCCTGTTCCTTTTGCAGCCGCTCGATGCGCACCTGCAAATTCTGCGCCTTGAGGTACCGACCGCCCAGCTCCTGCGCCGCACTCTGGCGGATCTGCGCTTCCAGCAGCTCCTTTTGTTGCTGCAGCTGCTGCACCTGGGCTTGCAGCTCCTTTTCCTCGCTGCACAGCCTGATGTATTCCGCCTCCCCCTGCAGCGACTGCTCCAGCTCCTGCTCCAATTCCTTTAGGCGCAGGGCCGCCTTGCCGTAGGGGGTCTTGCTCTTTTTGGGGGAGCCGATCAGCCCGGCGCGGCGGTCCAGCTCCTGCAGCGCGCTGTTCAGCGACAGCCCCGCGTCCGCGGTCTGGGTCATCGCCAGCAGACGGTCGCTGACCTCGGCGGCAAATTCTTGCCGGGCCACCCCGGCGCTGCCCAGCTGCGCGATGTTGGCCGTGCTGTCAAAGGCGGTTCTGCTCAGCCCCAGCAGCACTTGTCCCACCTGCGCCTGCCGGGTCACCGGGTCATAGGGGAAGCTGTCGGTGAGGTCCTCCCCGGTATGCCCGTCAAAGACCCGAACCCGCTCGGTGTCCTTGTCAAAGTCCCGCTCGATGCGGTAGGTCCGCTCCCCCTTGCGGCAGACCAGCACCCCGCGGTAGCCGCCGCCGTCCCAGGGGCGGTAGCGTTCCTGCAGGGCGGTGTAGCTGCGCCGCTTGGCTCCGGGCTGGAAAAAGCCGTAAAACATCCCGCCGATAAAGGCCTGCAGGGTGCTCTTTCCCGCCTCGTTTGCGCCCTCGATCAGGTTAAGCCCCCCCTGCAGCTCGAAGGTCTGGCCGCGAAACCTGCCAAAGCCGTTGAGCTCCAGCCGGATCAGTTCCAATTTTTCCATCAGCGCTCCCCCTCCTTTGCTGCGGGGCCCTGAGCGCGCAGCGCCTCAATCCCCAATTCCAGGGCGCGCTGTTCCAGCTCGGTCAGCTCCCTGCCCTGGAATGCCTCGATAAAATCCCCCAGCAGGTTGCCGCGGTTTTCCCGGTACAGCTGCTCCAGCTGGTAGGCCGGCCGGGTGTTGTCGATCAGCTGGCAACAGTATTCCTGCGCGCGCAGCTGCTCCTCGATGCGCTCCAAATCCCATCCGGCCGCGTCGGGGTGGGAGCCGGTCAGCTCCACCGTGTAGATGTGGCGCGGGTCCTGCCGCAGGATGGCGGCGCCGATGCGCCGGGCAATCGCGACCTCGGCGTCCTGCGCATCGGTCTCCACCTGAATGGTGCGGTATTCCCGCCGGGCAAAGGGGATAAACTGAAAGCGCCTGCGCTCCCCCTCCATCTCGACCAGCATGAAGCCGTGTTCGCCGGTCTCGCCAAAATCCAGCGGCTCCAGCGACCCCGCATAGCAGACATTTTCCGCCGGGCACTGGTGCTGATGGATGTGTCCGAGCGCGACATAGTCAAACCCTTTTGCCGCCAGCGCCCCGGCATCCACCGGCAGGTAGCGGCTGTTTGGGTTTTGCGTGTCGGCGTGCAGCATCAGAATCTGGTAGGAGCCGCCGTTCTGCGGCCTGATTTCGGACAGCTGCTGCGGCAGCTCCAAAATCTCCTTGGTGTCCCAGCTGTGGTAGGTGATGATGGTCTTGTAGGAGGACAGCGCCACCCTGCCCACACCCGGCGGCGCAAGGTAGAGGCGGCGGCTCCACTGAATTTTTTGGTAGGCGCTGTTTTCGGTCTGCGGGTCGTGGTTGCCGGAAATCGCCACCAGCACCGCCCGCTGCAGCCGGTCGATGACAGCGTTGATGTTGCGCAGCTCCTCCACCCGCAACTCCTCGCTGTTTAAAAAGTCGCCGCTGCACAGGATAAAATCCACCTGGTTTTCGTTGACATAATCGATGAGACGGCTGAAGGTGTCCAGCAGCTCCTGCCGGCGGCGCGCCGCCAACTGGCCGTAGCGCGACACCGGGAATGTTTTTCCCAGATGAAGGTCGCTGATATGCACAAACCGCATGGCAAATCCCCCTTATGAAACCCGCCAAGCGCGGGGAATATTCTAAACCTGATTATAGCATAAAGCGCATCGTTTGACAAATCCATATCCAACAAAAAAGGACGCTCCCGCGTCCCTTTTTCGCCTTTATCCAATTATCTCAGCACCGGCACCAGCGCCGCGCCGCACAGCAGCGTCAGCACAATGAGCACCCCGGCATACTGGGCCACCGCTTTTGGTCTGAGCGCCTGAGCGAGCATGATGACGCCGGGCACCGAGATGACCATCGCGGCCAGGGCGAAGATCATCGCCACGGTGTCGGACAGATCCATGAGCAGCAGCAGCACCGGCGCGATGCTGAAGATGTCCGAGTGGATCGGGAACCCAATCAGCGCGGCGATCAGCCCGGAGAGGACAGTGTGCCCGCCAATCAGCTCGGACAGGCTTTGCAGCGGGACATAAGCCTCCAGCGCAGCCGCCAGGGCAACGCCCAGCAAAATCCACGCCCAGCTCTTTTGCAGGACGCGCAGGCTGTCGGCCAGTGCCCTTGCCGCACGCTTTTTGGCGTTTGCCGGGCGGGCATCGTGGTGGCAGTCCTCCCCGCAGCAGCCGTCGTGGTGGTGATGGTCGTGACAGTGTTCGTGGTGGTCATGCGCCAGCTGAAAATCCCGCGCTGCCCCCTGAAAGCGCAGCCGGGAAAAGATTATCGAGCTTGCCGCCACAATCAAAAGCGAGCAGCACAGGTAAACCCCTGTGAAGGCCGGGCCTGCGATGCTGTAGAGCGCGGTCAGCGCGGTCAGATTCATCAGCGAAGCGGTGGTGTACATGCACAGGCAGACCGCCACCGGCACCCCGGCAGCCACCAGCCCCATCAGCACGGGGATGATGCCGCACGAGCAAAACGGCGAGAGCAGCCCCAGCGCAAAGGCCAGCAGATAGCCCCAGACACTTTTGAGCCCCGCCAGCTTGCGCTGCATCCGGCCGGTGTCGACAAAGCTCTGCAGCCAGAACACCACAAACAAAATCACCAGCAGCAACAGATAAATCTGAAGCAGATCGGTGAACAGGTGACCCAAAAAATCGACCGTCTTTTCCCCTCCCGGCAAAATGGGGGTCAAGCCTTCCAGCAGCTCCTCAAAAAAGGAATGGTCGTGCGACCCATGAAGAAATGTTGCGTTTTGCAAGATGTTGTTTCACTTCCCCTTCCTGTCTGTTTGCTTTTTAGTTTATCATGTTTTATCTATTTTGTCAAATATTTTTCTTTTTATATGAGCAGATTGCACAAAGTTTCATATGAACAATCCTTCATATCCCTTCCCGGCAAAAACAGAAGGAGGAGGAAAAAGGCGCGCTGCCCTTTTCCTCCCCCTGAGGGTATCACAAGAAACAGAATTATTTTCCTTCTGAATAGAGGTTGAGATGAACCGGAACGCCGTTGTTCATCAAAACGGAAACCTCGCCGCGAACCAGTGGGCGCAGATAGGAAAGCATCTCCTCGGTGACGTCGTTGCCTCCGGCGTTGATCCAGCTGTCCGGCACCTCCTTTTCCAGATTTGCAACCTCGGCGATGTCGACGGTGCTGTAATGGACGCGGTACGGCTCGTCGCTGTCGCGCAGCACAACCGCCATCTGTCCGCTGACTCCGCTGATGGCGCGGTCGGCTGCGGTCATGCCGAGCATCCTCGACTCGCTCAGGTCGTTGGCCGATGCCAGATGCGCCGCGCAGCGCTGCATCAGATTGAGCTCGATCGACCGCACCTTGCAGCCGATGCGCTCCTTGACCAAGCCCTCCAACACCTTGGCGGTTCCGGAAAGCGCCGCGTGACCAAAGACGTCCACCCCGCGCCCCTTGCTCTCGCTTAAGTAGGAGCCGTCCGGATTTTTCACGCCTTCGCTGACCGCTACGACAACCGCGTTGCGTTTTTTCAGGCAGTCCTGTATATCCTGCAAAAAGCGCTCGGTGTCAAAGGCGCGCTCGCACAGATAGATCAGCTGCGGGCCGGTGCCGCCGTTCTCGCGGGAAAGGGCGGAAGCCGCTGTCAGCCAGCCGGCGTTGCGCCCCATTACCTCCACGATGGTCACCGCGGGGATGTCGTACACCTCGCAGTCGCGCACAATCTCCGAGAAGGTGGCAGCGATATACTTTGCCGCTGAGCCAAAGCCGGGACAGTGGTCGGTCACCGGCAGGTCGTTGTCGATGGTTTTGGGAGCGCCCATCACCGACAGCCCCTGGATGTTGTGCTTGCGGATGTAGTCGGAGAGCTTGTGGACGGTGTCCATCGAATCGTTGCCGCCGATGTAGACAAAGTAACCGATTTCCCGCTCGAGCAGCGCCTGCACAATCTGTCCCAGCTGCTCCTCATCGGCGTTGTTCAGCTTCAGCCGGCAGGAGCCCAGCGCCGCCGCCGGCGTGTGGCAGAGCAGCTCCAGCCGTTCCGGCGATGCCAGCTCCTCGGTCAGGTCGATGTAATTGCCGTCGATCACTCCCTTGATTCCATTGCGCGCGCCATAGATTCTGCCAACCTGGCCGCTGGTCATGCAGCGTTCAACCACGCCCGCTACGGTGGCGTTGATAGCTGCGGACGGGCCGCCCGACTGTGCGATTAACATGTGCTTCATTTGTCAATTCCTCATTTCCTTGTTTTGTTCCCTTATAAAACGGTGACGTTGTTGCGCTCGGCGTCCGCCAAGAGCATCGGCGAGGAGGTCTGGTCGGTAATCAGATAGTTAACGTCCTCCATCTTTGCAAAGGTGTAGGGCAGCATCTTGCCGAATTTGGTGCTGTCCATCAGGATGATGACGCAGCGCGCCTTCTCAATCAGCAGGCGGCGCAGCTTTGCCTGCTCCTCATAGCCGCAGGTAAAGCCCCCCTCCTCCGAATAGCCGGAAGCGGAGATAAAGGCCACGTCCACATTCAGCCGCGAAATCATGTCCAGCGCCGAATAGCCAAACAGCGACAGATTTTTGTGGTTGAGCACACCGCCGCACAGCGTCACCGCCGGGCGCATCTTTTCTGCGATTTCCAGGGCAATGTTGGGCCCGTTGGTGGTGACGTTGATGTACATGTCCGGGATGATTTTGGCCAGTTCCAGCATGGTGGTCCCCCCATCCAAAAAGATGGAGCTGCCCTCCTTGACAAACCGCACCGCCTTTTGGGCGACAATGTCCTTCTGCGATTTGTTGGAGATGTCCTGTACCTCAATCCCTTCCCCTTTCGGCTCCGTTTCCAGATACTTGGCTCCCCCGCGGATGCGCAGGATGAAGCCTTCCTTTGCCAAATAGTCCAAATCCCGATGCAGCGTCATGACACTGACGTCGTTAAATTCCTGGGTCAGCTGTTTGAGACTGACCACCTGCTTTTGCCGGATGAACTCCTTTAGCTTCTCTCTTCTCAAAATGTTCAAGACGAAAATCCCCCATCATCAGATCAATTGTGGATTTACAATTTTATTATAATCGAATCCTAACAAAAACGCAAGAGGAATTTGTTATGAAGTGTTATATTTATTCAGGTGTTTTGATAACAAAGTTATACGAATTTGTGATGTTTTTATCAATCTTGCTGCTTTCTTTCCTTTTTACCCTGTGAAAACAGCAAAAAGGGCAGGCGTTTTCCCTGCATTCGGAAGATACCTGCCCTTTAACCTATCACTTTTTATCAATTTTCGTCCCTGTTTTCGCGGTTCATCCGCTTGAGTTCCTTTTGCAGCCGCCGGATAATCCGCTTTTCCAGCCGGGAGATGTAGGACTGCGAGATACCGATCAGGTCGGCCACCTCCTTCTGGGTGTGTTCGCGCCCGCCCTTCTGCAGTCCGAAGCGCAGCTCCATGATGGAGCGCTCCCGCTGATCCAGCCCGGCAATCGCCCGGTAGAGCATCGCGCGCTCCGACTCCCGCTCGATGCCGCTGCTCACCACATCCGGCTCGGTGCCCAGCACGTCCGAAAGCAGCAGCTCGTTGCCGTCCCAGTCGATGTTCAGCGGCTCGTCGATTGAAATCTCCCGCCGGCGGTTCTGGTTTTTGCGCAGGTACATCAAAATCTCGTTTTCGATGCAGCGGGAGGCGTAGGTGGCAAGCTTGATGTTCTTCTCGGGCGAAAAGGTGTTGACCGCCTTGATTAGGCCGATGGTGCCAATCGAGATCAGATCCTCGATGTTGATGCCGGTGGACTCAAACTTTTTGGCGATGTAGACCACCAGCCGCAGGTTGTGCTCGATCAGCAGCTGCCGCGCCGACTGCTTCACCGGTTCCTCGCAGGAGAGCAGGTCGGAAAAGACCTCTTCCTCCTCCTGGCGGTTGAGCGGCGGGGGCAGCGTCTGCGAGCCGTTGATGTAGTGGACACCCTTCTTCCCGCTCAGCCAGGCAGTAAATTTTTGCAGGCGCTGCCGCAGCCAGCCTGCCTGCCGCCCGTCCCGTTTTTTCTTTTGTCTTTGCAAGACCTTCATCTTGATACACCGATCCTTTCCTTTGTTTGTTGGCGGGCTGCCCGGTGAAACGCCTGTTCCCCCACCAGCATCTTCCAGGAGCCGTCCCCCAGCGGCTGCTCCGAGACAGCCAGGTAAAATTCCTCCACCCAATACTCCGTCCCTTCCCCCTGCGGGCGCAGGATCATCCACTCCCCCTTCACCGCAGGCAGCAGTCCGTTTTGGGAGATGGTGGAAAAGGGAATCTGCCGGATCTGCGGCGCAGCGGGAAGGTCTGTCCGGCCACGCAAAAACTGGTGAACCGCCTCCAGCAGCTCCCAATCCAGAAGCTGCGCGGCAACCTCCTCGTCGCAGACTACCACCGGCGCGCCGCTGAACGGCTCGACCAGGGCGTTGCCGCTGTCGACAAAGCCGGTCAGCTCTTTGCACTGGCCGCACACCTGCAGCTGCACCTGGCAGAGCCGTTGCGCCGGGGCCGTTGTGCGCAACAGGCGGTCGATCAGCCAGACAAAGGCGTAGGCGCCGCACAGGCAGAGGACAAATGCCGGCGGCCGCACGTGGAAATAGACGGCGTTGTGAAAGACAAACATCCCGGTCCCGGAATAAAACCGCTTGAGCAGACTCAGAGCCGCGAACAGTCCGCAGCTGACCGCCAGCAGCAGCACACACTCCTTACAGAAACGCCGCCATCCGCCCCAGGCAAAGCCCAGGCGAACCATCAGCATGCAGCAGGCCACCTGCAGCAAAAGCTGTCCCAAATCCTCATGCGGCAAAGGCGGCAGAAAAATGCTCAGCGAAAACAGCGATCCCGCCGCTGCCGCTGCCACCCTGCGCCATCCGCCCTGCGTCCCCCGCCCACCTGCCCGGGCAAGCAGACTCAGCAGCAGAAAGTCCACCAGGAAATTGCTGACCAGCAAAATATCCACATACACACCCTGCATCATCCGGCCTTCCCCCTTTGGTTTGTATTATATTCTTTTTTTCTGCGAGACTTGTCAAAAGAGCACCCCGAACACAAACTCCCCTTTACCTTCCGAATTTTCCATGTTATAATAGGGAACAGCTATTAGCAAAAACACCACAAGAAAAGAAGGGTTTTGTTTGCAGTATCAATCATCCCTGTTTGGCCTGCTGCGCAAAGGTGCGGCGCTGCTGCTATGCCTGTGCCTGCTGGCAGGCTGTACCAATCAGCAGCAGGAACAGCCGCAGCTGGCCTCCTCCACCGGGACAGAGCCGGAACAAACCGAGGAAAGCACCAGTAGCCATGAGGTTGACGCCGAATATTATCTGGGAGAGACCACCTTCATCGGGGACAGCCGCACCAACGGCCTGCTGACCTATCAGCTGCTCCCGCCCGAGCAGGTATTTGCCATCGACGGCAGCACCCAAAAGACCATCCGGGAGGACGCTTTCATCCAGCTGGAGCCGGGTGGAGAATACCTTACTGTAGAGGAAGCGGTGGCTGAGCGCCAGCCCAGCCGCATCCTTATCGCCTTCGGGGTCAACGCCATCCCGCTGATGACCGACGAGGAGTTCATGGAAGAATACGACATCCTGGTCGACCAGCTGGTGGCCGTTTCGCCCGACAGCAAAATTGTCATCCAGTCGATTCTGCCGGTGGCAAACTGGAAGTATCTGGAGATGCCCTCGCTGACCAACGAGAACATCGACTACCACAACGCCCTGCTCGAAGACTACGCCGAGGAAAACGGCTACACCTTCTTCGACATTTCCGACTATTTTAAGGATGAGACGGGTGCGCTGGACTACACCTACGACGCGGGGGACGGGCTACACTTCAACCAGACCTTCTACCACACCTATCTGGAGCTGCTCACCACCGAGATGCCTGCGGCGGCGGCATGATGCCGCACCCAATTCGCGAACTGGGCTCCTGCTTAACGATACTCAACGCTCTCGCGTAGGTCGCTTGCCTTCGGCTGCGCTCGTTTGCGAGAAGCCTTTCCGCCGCGGGTTGGTGCTTGGTTTTTGTAAAAGCCAAAGCGCGAAACAGGGTGCAGGCTCAGCCTGCCGGCGGCATGATGCCGCGCCCAATTCGCGAACTGGGCTCCTGTGAATCGATACTTAACGCCCTCGCGCAGATCGCTTGCCTTCGGCTACGCTCGTTTGTGAAGAGATTTTCTATCGCGGACGGCAGCTTGGTTTTCGTAAAAGCCAAAGCGCGAAATTGCTTGTGGACTCAGCCCACCGTGGACAGCAGCTTGGTTTTTGTAAAGGCTAAATCGTGAAATTGCCTGTGGGCTCAGCCCACTACAAAAACTCCCCGGCGCTCCAAATGGAGCGCCGGGGAGTTGCTTTTACCCGCCAATACACGGATTGGTTTTTACTTTGCTCTGGACTGCTCATAGGCCTGTTCGAACAGGCCGGGGTCCAGGTGGCAGTAGCCGTTTGGATTTTTCTCCAGGTACTTCTGGTGGTATTCCTCCGCCGGGTAGAAGTTGGTCAGCGGCAGGCATTCGACAGCAATCGGCTTGTCGTAGTGCTTGCCCAGCTCCTGCAGCTGCGCGCGAATCACCGGCTCCTCTACCGGGTCGGTGTAGTAGATACCGGTGCGGTACTGGCTGCCGCTGTCCCCGCCCTGCCGGTTGACCGAGGTGGGATTGATGGAGCGAAAGTAAAATCCCAGCAGCTTTGCCAGCGGGAGCTTCTGGCTGTCGTACACCACCCGCACCGTCTCGGCGTGGCCAGTGTTGTTGTGACAGACCTCCTCATAGCTGGGGTGTTCGGTGCAGCCGTTGGCAAATCCGACCTCGGTTTCCAGCACGCCGTCGATCTGGTCCAGATACTTCTGGGTTCCCCAGAAGCACCCACCCGCCAGATAGATTGTTCTGTTCATCGCATATCCTTCCTTTCTCAGCCGTATCAGTCCTGCCCTTTTTGCCCCTGCTGCTCCTGAAAGCGGAAATAGGCCAGGGCAATCTGCTCAAAGAAAAGCTCTTTGCTGCGGGCGGGCAGCTCGCTTTCAAACACATCCTGCGCCTGACGCAGCGCGCGTTCCAGCTTTGCCTGCGGCGAGGAGGCTGCAAGCGCGCCCATCCCCTCCATCAGGCTTTCCGGCTGCACCCCCAGTGCCTGTGCAAAGCGTTCCACCACGTCGATTTTGGGCGCGCGGCTGTTCTTCTCATAGTTGTAGATCGAGCGCTCGGTGATGCCGGTTCTCCTGGCCAGCTCCGCCTGGGTCATCCCGATGGATGTGCGCGCCCGTTTCAGGTTCTCTCCAAAGGACATCCGTCCTCCCTCCCTTGTGATACAGGTTTGACCGGCGGCCGCCCTCCCTCTCTAAAAAGCCGGCTGCCGTTACCGTTATTATAGCACAAAAGAGGGGGAAAGGAATATCCTTTCCCCCTCTTTTTTACAGTTCTTTCATTCTTATTCTTCGGTTTCTTCGTATTCTTCATCTTCATCGTCGTCCATATCCGGGACCATGCAGGCGCAGTAGCGGACAATCTCGTCCACCGCATTCAGGCTGAACACCTGCGCCAGCTTGACCCCGACGCAGATGCCTGCCAGGCTTGCGATCTGCCGTTCCTCCTCAATCCGGGCGATGGTGCGCTTGGAATATTCCTCGATCAGTGGGTCGTTGCGTTTTTTCAGCTCCTGGCGCGCCTCCTTGTATTTGGCTACCCGCTTTTGAAAATCCTTGTTTTCGCTCAGAATGTGGTAAATCTGTTCCGCATAGTCCTCCAGCATATAGGAGCAGGCGTCCCCGATCTGCTCGGGAAAGCTTCTTTTCTCCTCCACTTCTTTCTGGTCCATATCCAGCTCCATCATTTTCACCATATAGTCGTAGGCCGCCAGAATCTGCCATCTCCGCGATCCAAATTCTTCAAGATCTGATGCTTTTACCATTATAATTCCTCCCTGTTATGCGCACTGCGCAACATTACCTCAATCACATTGAACACCTGTTCGCGCTGCTTCGGTGTAAGCTCGGAAATTCTCACTTCCAAATCTCCTGCCTTGATCTTATAATCGATCACAAGACTATCCTGCAACACCGTATCCGCCGATACTTCCAGCAGATTGATAAGCATTACAAAGGTATCCATTTTTGGAATTTTTTCACCGCGCTCTATATCCGAAATATAACGGGCGGTGAGATTTGCTTTTGCGGCAAAATCTTCTATGGAGTAGCCCTTTGCGCTCCGCGCCGCCCGCAACCGTTTCCCCAATTCGACCGAACGAATATGATGAATCTGTTTTTTGTCCAATAAAATCCCCTTCATCCGTCTGGAGGAATATCCTCAATTAGTTACTTCTATTATAGTAAACTCTCAGGGGGAACAAAATGCTCTATTTAGGGATTTTTCCCTAAATAGTTCCATAAAAATATTGAGGTCCGGTCTATTGGGGGATACAACAAAACCCGCCAGCTCACCTGGCGGGTTTGTTCATGAAAATGATTAAATGCGGCTTAACAGCTCCGATGGGGTAAGGGCAAGCACCTTGCTTTTGTTAAAATCTCGCACATTCCGGGTAATGATATAATCTGCATGAAGCCGTTCTGCTGTGGCGCTCTGGACGGCATCTTCAAAATCCTTCCACTGCATCTCTACAGCATGAGACAAATCCGAGACGCTTAAATCGATAAACTCAAAAATCAGCCTCAGCGTTTTGTAGACCTCTTCTATCTTTTCGGGGGACAATTCTTTTCGCATGATGTAAATGAGATTGGCGTAGGTCAACGCAGACACATAGCCGACCGCCCCATCCGTTTCACAAAGTTTCCAGACAAGAGAAGAATCCTCTGCAAACCCCGGCCTGTTTTGCAGCACATCCAAAATGACATTCGCATCAATCAAGAGTTTCATATTTTTCTCTCAGCCTTTCCGACTTGACGTCGTCGAGATCGTACTTTTCTTTCAGAACGCCTTTCAGCGAATCGGTAAGATAAGAAACGGCGGCATCTTTGGGCACAAAGCGTCCGACCTCTTTGCCGTTTTTGGTCACAATCACTTCTTTGCCTGCCAGAACAAGGCTGAGATATTTTCCAAAATTATTCTGCATCTCCGTTGCAGTCGCAATTTCAATGAACATAACTTCCGCCTCCTTTTAGCTATTTTTATTATAGCATAAATTAGCTAATTTATCAAGAGGCGCTGCTCTGTATCTTTCCGAAAAAGGATCCGTGCTGCAAAAAAAAAGGCCGCTCGAAAAACGAGCGGCCTTTTTGTACATTATATCAAGTTTTTGGGGAAAGTGTATCAAATCGACAGTCCGGCACAAACGCCGATTTGAAAATCCACCACACTAATCCTTCATAAAATCCTTGAGCTTATCAAAGAATCCTTTGCGCTTGCGGTAGTTTTTGTCGCCAGTCAGCGAATCAAAGTCCTTGAGCGCGTCCTTCTGCTTGGCGGTCAGGTTGGTCGGTACCTCCAGGTTGACCCGGACATACTGGTCGCCCCTGCCCCGGCCGTTGACATACGGGATGCCCTTGTTGCGCAGACGGAACACCGTCGCCGGCTGGGTACCCTCTGGAATATTGTACTTGACCTTGCCGTCGATGGTCGGCACAACCACCTCGTCGCCCAGTACTGCCTGCGCGAAGGTAATTGGGATCTCACACCAGACGTCAAAGCCGTCGCGCTCAAACAGCGGGTCTGGCCGTACGTTGGCGGTCACATTGACATCTCCCGCCGGGCCGCCATTGACACCGTGGTCGCCTTGTCCACGCAGCACAAAGGTCTGTCCATTGTCGATGCCCGCCGGGACATCCACCTCCAGCCGCACCGATTTGCGCACACGGCCCATGCCCTTGCACTTGTCGCACGGGGTCTTGATGATCTTGCCGGTACCGCCGCAGCGGCTGCAGGCCTTCACGCTCTGCACCACTCCGAACGGGGTACGCTGCTGCACCCGCACCTGTCCACTGCCGTGGCAGTCCGGGCAGGTCTCGGGAGAGGTGCCTTTGGCGGCTCCGGTGCCGCCGCAGTCCTCACACTTAATCAGGCGGGAGAAGTTGATCTCCTTTTTGCAGCCCTTGGCCGCCTCCATGAAGGAGAGCGCGATGTCGATGTTAATGTTGTTGCCGCGGATCGGCGCGTTGGGGTTGCGGGTTCTGCTCGAGCCGCCAAAACCGCCAAAGCCGCTGCCGCCGCCGAAAAAGCTGTCGAAGATATCGCCGATGTCGCCAAAGTCAAAGCCGAAGCCGCCTGCACCGCCAGCGCCGCCGCCATAGCTCGGGTCGACGCCCGCATGGCCAAACTGGTCGTAACGCGCGCGCTTCTCCGAGTCGGAGAGCACCGCGTAGGCCTCGTTGACCTCTTTAAATTTGGCTTCTGCGTCCTTGTCCCCCGGATTCAGGTCCGGGTGGTATTGTTTGGCAAGCTTGCGGTAAGCCTTTTTCAGCTCGTCGTCGCTGCAGCCCTTCTGCACGCCGAGCACTTCATAATAATCTCTTTTTTCCTCTGCCAAATGGTTCACCCTCTTTGATGTTTCCTTTGAATCCGGTTTCAGCACACTGCTAACTCTATGCGGTCAAAGGTTGTGATTTGATCAAAACCAATCTTCATTTTTTCATGCCATGAGGATTGGGAGAGCTCTCCCAATCCTCATACCAAACAATCGTTTTGATTATACCTCTTTGAAATCAGCGTCTACAAAGCCGTCGTTGTTCTGGCCGTTGTCGTTGCCGCCGTTGTTCTGGTTCATATCCGGTCCAGGCTGGCCGCCCTGCGGGTTGACATTCTGGTAGAGTTTTGCAGATACGTCGTAGAACTTCTTCTGCAGATCCTCCTGTTTTGCCTTGATGTCATCCAGGTTGGAGCCCTTGACAGCCTCTTTGAGGGCGTTGAGCTTGGTTTCCAGCTCGCTCTTGTCGGCAGCATCGATCTTGCCGTCCAGATCCTTGAGGGTCTTTTCGGTCTGGAAGATCATCTGGTCTGCGCCGTTGCGGATGTCGACTTCCTCACGCTGTTTCTTATCGGCCTCTGCATACTGCTCCGCCTCCTTGACAGCCTTGTCGATATCCTCTTTGGACATCGAGGTGGAGGAGGTGATGGTGATGTGCTGCTCCTTGCCGGTGCCCAGGTCCTTCGCGGAAACATGAACGATGCCGTTGGCGTCGATATCGAAGGTAACCTCGATTTGCGGGGTGCCTCTCATTGCCGGAGCGATGCCGTCCAGACGGAACATACCCAGGGTCTTGTTGTCCTTTGCCATCTCGCGCTCGCCCTGCAGGACGTGGATATCGACCGAGGTCTGGTTATCCGCAGCGGTGGTGAAGATCTGGGACTTCTTGGTCGGGATTGTGGTGTTTCTTTCGATGATCTTGGTAGAAACGCCGCCCAGGGTTTCCAGGCCGAGGGACAGTGGAGTAACGTCCAGCAACAGCAGACCTTTTACCTCGCCAGCCAGAACGCCGCCCTGGATAGCTGCACCAACAGCAACGCACTCATCTGGGTTGATGCCCTTGAATGGGTCCTTCCCGGTGATTCTCTTAACTGCATCCTGTACTGCCGGGATACGGGTGGAACCGCCGACCAGCAGAACCTTGTTCAGGTCAGATGCGGTGAGGCCAGCGTCGGACAGCGCCTGATTAACCGGGCCCATGGTCTTTTCAACCAGGTCAGCGGTCAGCTCATTGAACTTGGCGCGGGTGATGGTCATGTCGAAATGTTTCGGGCCGGTGGCATCTGCGGTGATGAACGGCAGGTTGACATTTGCCTGGGTCATGCCGGACAGTTCGATCTTGGCCTTTTCGGCAGCCTCTTTGAGTCTCTGCATCGCCATCTTGTCGCTGGACAGGTCGATGCCGTTTTCTTTCTTGAATTCTTCTACAAAGTAGTTGATCAGTCTCTGGTCGAAGTCGTCGCCGCCCAGTCTGTTGTTGCCGGCGGTTGCCAAAACTTCCTGTACGCCGTCGCCCATCTCGATGATGGATACATCGAAGGTACCGCCGCCGAGGTCGTATACCATGATCTTCTGATCGGTTTCTTTATCGACGCCGTAAGCCAGCGCAGCAGCTGTCGGCTCGTTGATGATTCTCTTTACATCCAGGCCAGCGATCTTGCCTGCATCCTTGGTTGCCTGACGCTGTGCATCGGTGAAGTATGCCGGAACAGTGATGACCGCCTCGGTGACAGGCTCGCCCAGGTAAGCCTCCGCGTCCGCTTTGAGCTTCTGCAGGATCATCGCGGAAATTTCCTGTGGTGTGTAGGATTTACCGTCGATGGTAACTTTATAGTTGGTGCCCATCTCACGCTTGATCGAGCTGATGGTGCGGTCTGCGTTGGTGACAGCCTGACGTTTTGCAACCTGGCCGACCATGCGCTCGCCGGTCTTGGAGAATGCAACAACCGATGGTGTGGTGCGCGCACCTTCCGGGTTTGGAATTACAACCGGCTCGCCGCCTTCCATAACGGCTACGCAGGAGTTTGTAGTACCTAAGTCAATACCAATAGTCTTTCCCATAACAAATTACCTCCATTTTTTCGTTCAGCACTAAATATCGTTTTTGAAATGATTTCCTTTGATCAATTTATTGTTAGTTTGCAACCTTTACCATCGCGTACCGGACCACCCGGTCGCCGATGCGGTAGCCCTTTTGCAGCACCTGCGCCACCACGTTGTCGCCCAGTGAGTCGTCCTCAATGTGCATCACCGCGTTGTGCAGGTCCGGGTTAAACGGTTCGCCCTCCTTGCCGATTTCCTCCACCGACAGCTCCTTCATCGTCTTGCAGAAGGTTTGGAAGATCAGGTCGACGCCCTTCTTAAAGGCCTCGTCGCTGCACTCGGTCTGCATGGCGCGCTCAAAATTGTCGATGATCGGCAGGAACTTTTCGACGGTGTCCGCCTTGGCCTGCGGGTAGATGGCATCCTTCTCCTTGATGGAGCGCTTACGGTAGTTGTCGTACTCCGCCAGCGTCCGCAACAGCCGGTCGGACTGCTCCTTGAGCTGTTCTTCCTGCTCCTGCAGCTTTTTGTTGAGCTCCTCAATCTGCTGCCGGAGCTGCTCTGCCGAAAGCTCTTCGGACGCAGACGCCTGCTTTCCATCCTCTTTCTGCTCCGGCGCAGTCTCAGACGCTTGCGCCTTTGTCTGCTCCGGCTCGTGTTCTTTTTTCTTTTTCTCCGGCACGTCTATGTCCCCTTTTCTTTTTATTTTAAATGTCTGTTTGCTCTTGTGGATTCTGCCGCCCCGGATGTGGCTCCATCGTTTCGCTGAGAAGCTCGCTGAGCATCTTGGCAAAATACTGCATATGCGGGATCAGCTTTGGATATTCCATCCGTACCGGGCCGATCAGCGCCAGCGTTCCGCACCGGGAATGCCCGATGGGATATTTGACCGCGACCACTGCGGCGTTGGAAAGCTCCATGCTGTTGTTTTCCTTGCCCACTGTGACCTTGAGTTCGAAGTTTCCGTCCGGGATCAGCCCGATGGCCGACTGCTTTTCATCCAGCATCACCACCAGCTCCCGCGAGAAATCCTTCATCTCATCGTACCGCAGCAGGTTGGTCACGCCCTTGGTGCAAAACTGCCCGTCGCCCATCTCCTTGCACAGCGAATAGATCGCCGAAAGCAGGGTGGTGAACACCTCGGTGTAATCGCCAAAGGAATAGGCCACCGAGTTGATATAGGCCGCAGAGATTTCGTTTAAGCTCCTTCCCGCAAGTCTGCCGTTTGCAAAGCTGGTGAAAAACCGGCAGATTTCCTGGGTGACGCTGAAGCTGACCCGGCAGACCTTGCTTTTCACCGAACCGTTGGAGGCGATCACCATAATGATGACCGTCCGCTCCGCGGCGGGGATCAGCTCGATGCGCTTGACAAAGACCTCCGGCGGCATGCTTGCCGACGAGATGGCAGCGCAGTGGGTGTAGTCTGCAAGCGCCTGCGCCGCATCCGAGAGCAGTTTGTCCGGGTCGGGATCTCCGACGTTGAACATCGCTTCGATGGCGGCCATCTCCATCGGGGAGATAGGGCTTGGCAGCATCAAGTTGTCCAGATAGTACCGGTAGCCCAGATGGGAAGGCACCCGACCGGCCGAGGTGTGCGGCTGTTCCAAATATCCCTGCTCAAACAGGCTTGCCATCTCGTTGCGGATCGTTGCCGGCGATACGCTGATATCCAGCAACCCTGCTAGGCGCTTGGAACCCACCGGTTCCCCGGTTCTGGTGTATTCCTCAATGATAGCTTTGAGAATTTTCTGTTTTCGGTTGTCCAGTTCCAAAGCCATCGCCTCTTTTCTGTTTAGCACTCTCTATCTTCAAGTGCTAAACATAATTTACCACCATTTCTTCCCTATGTCAAGGGGTTTGTTGGCTTTTCATAATTTTTTTACATCTTTTTCATGGAACGGCTTTTTTTGCCTGCCAAATCCTTTCCTCATCCCAATTCGCAACGCCGTTTGCCCCAAAGGCAGGTGCACCCCTCCCCTTTTCAAGCCGGACGGATTGTGGTAAACTAGAAGGCAAAAGTAAAATAATCTCAACAAAGATAAAAAATGGAGGGATTTTGCATGGATCAACAAAAAGAATCGACGCAGCAAGTTTTGCCGCCGCAGCCCCTGGATATGCAGCCTGCCCAACCGCCACGGCGCCACACGTTTTTTTATCTGATTGTCGTCCTGCTGTCGGTGCTGTATCTGGTGGTGGGCTATCACCTCTTTGTCGACAAGGCCCAGCTGTTCCGCAACCAGATGCAGCTGGAAGAATCGGTCGCCCGCGTGGTGGAAATTCTGCACGACCGCAACGATATGGGGGAGATTGGCGGCACCGTCTACTATGAGCGGGTCATCACCTTCGAGGCCGAAATCCTCTCCGGCGAGCGGGAGGGCGAGGTGGTCAAGGTCAGCCAGACCATCGACAACCTCTCCAACAACGGTACCCTGCCGGTCAGCGTCGGGGACAAGCTCTTCATCTTTAAAACCGACGCCGACCCGGACATCCCCTGGGAGGCCGGCGACTTCTGCCGCTTCGACTACATCCTGCTGCTGATCGGCCTGTTCCTGCTGGGGATCCTGGTGTTTGGCCGCAGCAAGGGGGTCAAAACCATCCTCTCGCTGGCCTTCACCTGCCTGGCAGTCTTTGTCGTCTTTGTGCCCGCCATCCTTGCCGGGTGCAACGCCTACATCACTGCCATCGTCACCTGCCTGTACACCATCGCGATGACCCTGGCACTGGTCAGCGGCCCCAGCAAAAAGAGCGTCTGCGCCGCCCTGGGCTGCGCTGGCGGCGTGATGGTGGCGGGCATCCTGTCGGTCATCATGGACCACCTGATGAAGCTGACCGGATACCTCGACGAGGAGACGCTGTACGTCTCGCTGCTCAACGAGACCAACCCCATCGACTTAAAGGCGATCATCTTTGCCGCCATCGTCATCGGCGCGATGGGCGCCACCATGGACGTGGCGATGGACATCACCTCCGCCCTGTTCGAAATTAAGCAGAAGGTGCCGGACATCTCGTTCTGGCATCTGGTGCAGTCCGGCTTTACCATCGGCCGGGACATCATGGGCACCATGGCCAACACCCTGATCCTGGCCTACATCGGCAGCTCGCTGACCACCGTTCTGCTCTATGTCTCCTATCAGGCGTCGCTGACCCAGATGCTCAACCGCGAGCTGATTATCGTCGAGCTGCTCCAGTCGCTCTGCGGCAGCATCGGTATCCTATGCACCATCCCCATCACCGCCTTCATCGCCGCCGGGCTGTGCTGCGGACTCCCTGCAAAGCGCCAAAAAGAAAGCGCCCCGACAACCTCCCCGACCCAAAAATAACCATCTCCTTGCTCAGACGCAACGAAAAAGAGGCTTGATGAATCTTCATCAAGCCTCTTTTTTTAAAGAATATTTGCTTTTTCTTCATGCCTTTTGCAAGCGTCGCCCTTCCCCACCGGGCCGCCGCTAAAGGGCCTTGTAGACGATGATGTCCACGTCGATCTGCGTCTGCAAACTGCCCAGCCGGTGCAGGCGCTCCACACTCTCCACCGAGGACTTGTAATAGTAGGGGGTCATGGTGAACAGGTTGTCGATATCCTGCTGATTTGGCAGAGTGATGACGGTGTTCACCTTGTGCTTTTCGACCAACTCAAACCCCTCATACTGGTGGTCGAGCTTCTCGTTTTCATAGGGTTCGTCGTAGATGGCGGACTTCAGCTCCCACAGATGCCTGGTGGAGGTCACCGCAAACACCAACACGCCGCCCCTTTTGAGCACCCGGCGATACTCCAGGATGCAGACTGGTGCGAACAGATTGGTCACCACCTGGCAGGAGTGGTCCTTGACCGGCAGCTCGAACACGCTGGCCACCCCATACTGCACCCGGTCCAGCAGCTCCCTGCCCGATTTGGCTGCTGCCGCTACGGCAAATTTGGAGATGTCCAGACCCAGCAGCGCAAAATCCAACCCGGCAGCGCGCAAACTTTCCGCCAGACGATTGGTATAGTAACCCTCCCCGCAGCCGGCATCCAACAGCTGCAGCGGCTTTTTTCTGCCTGCAATCTGCCGGCAGCAGGCCGTCACCACCTCATTTAAACAATCGCTGACCGGCTGATAGTAGCCCTTGCTCAAAAAGCCCCGGCGCGCCTGCACCATCTGTTTGTTGTCCCCGGGAATTTTGGCGCGCATCCGGTTGGACGGCAGCAGGTGCAGGTATCCCGCCGCCGCCAGGTCAAAGCTGTGCCCGTTTTTGCAGGCAAAGCGCCGTTCCTCCTGCTCCAATCTCGACTTGCATATCGGGCAGATCAAAACGCCCATCCCTTCACTCCCCTTCGCCTGTTTGCTGAGCCTATTATACCACATGAGCCGAGCGCTTGCCAGCCCCTGAGAAAAGAAAAGAGGAGGGCCCTGCGGCTCTCCCCCTGCTTCTCTTTTTTACAGCTCGATGTAAGCTTCTCTTTCTGCGCCGACCGAAACATAACGGATCTTGCAGCCAACTTCCTTTTCGATGTAGCGGACATAGTCCATTGCCTCTTTCGGCAGGTCCTCCGGCTTTCTGCACTTGCTGATGTCGCAGTTCCAGCCCGGCAGATACTCAAAGACCGGCTTAGCCGCATCCAGATCCGCGCCGAACGGGAACTCCTTGGTCAGGTTGCCGTTGACATCGTACGCCACGCAGACCGGCAGCTTGTCGTGACCGGACAGGACATCCAGCTTGGTCAGGGCAATCTCGTCTGCGCCCTGCACCCGAACGCCGTAGCGGGAAGCCGGGATATCAAACGGGCCGACACGTCTTGGACGGCCGGTCGCCGCGCCGTATTCGCCGCCAGCTTCACGCAGCTTTTCTGCCTCCTCGCCGAACAGCTCGCAGGTGAATGGGCCTTCGCCGACGCAGGTGGAGTAAGACTTCATGACACCGACAACATTGTGCAGCTTGTGATTCGGGATACCGGAACCGATCGGCGCGTAGGCAGCGATGGTGTTGGAGGAAGAAGTAAACGGATAGATGCCGAAATCGATATCGCGCAGAGCGCCCAGCTGTGCCTCAAACAGGACCTTCTTGCCGTCCTTTTCCGCCTGGTCGAGGAAGAGGCTGGTGTCGCAGATAAAGTCTTTGACAGGGTTGCCATAGGTCTCCAGCCACTCCCAGATCTCCTCAAAAGTGACCGGCTTGCTGCCGTATACCTTTTCCAGGGTCAGGTTTTTCCATTCCAGAATTCCCTTCAGGCGGGTCTTGAGCGCTTCCGGCTGCAGCAGGTCGCCCATGCGGATTCCCTTCTTCATATATTTATCGCCATAAACCGGTGCAATGCCGCGGCGGGTGGAGCCATATTTGGCGTCGGCCAGACGCTCCTCCTCCAGGCAATCCTGCATCACATGGTATGGTAGACAAATAATAGCTCGATCAGAAATTTTCAGATTTTCTGGAGTGATCTTGACGCCTGCGGCGGTCAGCTTGCCCATCTCCTTGTGCAGGTGCTCCAGGTCGATGACCATGCCGTTGCCCATGACGTTGACAACCTCCGGACGCAGAATGCCGGAAGGCATCAGATTTAAAATAAATTTGCCCAGATGATTGATGACGGTGTGGCCCGCGTTGTTGCCGCCCTGGTAACGAACAACCACATCATATTTTTCGGAGAGCAGGTCAACCATTCTGCCCTTGCCCTCGTCTCCCCAGTTGATACCAACAATTGCGCTTAACATAACCTTAAAAAGCCTCCCTTTTCTTCCAGCCCGATTGATAGGCGGCAAACCGACCCCGCGGGCATAACAAAACCTTTTCGATTGTTATTATACTTTCCTTCAATTTATCTGTCAATTCTTTTTGCAAAAAACAGCGCGCCATCCTGCAAAACCAATTTAAAAAGCGAGAAAAGGGAAGCAAAAAATTGTGTGTTTTGACAAAATCATGCAAAGTGATATGTACTTTTCAAATAATTCATTGTATAATAAAGCTGTTATTTTCTGTATTATAACAAAGAGGTGGTCTTTTTATGGCGTTAACTGTAGGCGAAATTTTAAACATGGAAGAATTTCGGGAATACCGCGTGCTCTGCGGCAAAAAGGGCCTTGGCCGGGAGGTTTCCACCGTCACAGTGATGGACACCCCCAACATTCAGGACTGGCTGCGCGGCGGCGAGATTGTCCTTTCCTCCGGCTTTCTGCTGCAGCAGCTGTCGCAGGATGAGCGGCAGCAACTGATTACACAGCTTGCCGACAGCGAGGCCTGCGCTCTGTTCGTTAAACTCGGCACCTACATGCAGACGCTGGACGAGGAGACGGTCCGCGCGGCCAATGAGACCGGTCTTCCCATTGTCAGCGCCCCTACCGGCTGCATCCTTTCGGACATCATCAGCCCCATCATCAAAAAGCTGATCGACATGCAGTCCTCCGCCCTGCGCCTTTCTGAAAACATCAGCACCTCCTTTATCAATACCGTCATCAACGACGGCGGCATCACCGACGTGGTCAACACCATTGCTACCCTGCTCAACCAGAACATCGCTTTTTACGATCTGGCCTTCAACAAAATCTACCCTTCCAAAAACGCGTCGCTGCGGGACGGCTTCAAGGAGAGCTTTCTCTCCTATCCCCACCTGCGGGTTTCCTTGGAGGACAAGGACTACGGCTTCATCGTCATCATCGACGACAGCCGTCAGGAGCTGAGCGATTATGAGACGATGATCCTCACCCACGCCTCCACCGCCCTCAAGCTGATCGCCCAAAAGTACATCTCCAACATGGAGATCGAGACCCGTTACCGCGACGGCTTTGTGCAGGACATCGTGCTCAACAACATCAAGAGCCTGCAGGAGGTGGTCAAGCGTGGCAAGATCTACGGCTGGGACCTGAGCGAAAAGTTCTACACCGCGGTCATCGTCGACATCGACGATTTCAAGATCCAATATCTGAACATCCGCAGCAAGGAGGACAGCGAGACCATCGAGAAGCACAACGACGACATCTTCGACTACTCGCTGAAATTCTTCCGCCGCTTTTTCAAGACGGTTCTCTACACCAAATTCACCGACAGCACTGCCTTCATCATCAAGCACGACAAGCCCGACGAGCCCACCGCGCAGAAGATTCTCTCCTGCTGCAACACCCTCAAGGGGGAGCTGCAAGCTGCCTACAACTTCACCGTCACCATCGGCATCTCCGAGCCAAAGGGTTCGATCATGGACTGTCACATCGCCTATCAGGAGGCGCAGAAGGCGGTCAAGATCAGCCGTCTGGTCTATAAGCGGGACAACACTGCCACCTACTCCGCCCTTGGCATCTACAAATTCCTAGACGGCATCAAGGACAATCCCAGCGTGCAGGAGTTTTACAAGGGCTACATTGAGAAGATCTGCCGCCACGACGAGCTGCACAACACCGACTTTATGGAGACGCTGGTCAACATTGTGCAGAACGGCTGGAATCTGAAGCTCGCGTCCGACACGATGTTCCTGCACTACAACACCATCAAGTACCGCTACAAAAAGATCGAGGAAATCTCGGGCCTGAATCTGGACCGCACCGAGGAGAAGCTGAGCATGGAACTTGCCGTCAAAATCTACCTGATGACCCACATCTAACCAGGCTGAGCCTGGACGCAATCGCGTTGCCAGCTCCTGCTTGACGTTGCCCAACGCTCTCGCGTAGGTCGCTTGCCTTCGGCTGCGCTCGTTGCGGCATGATGCCGCGCCCAATTCGCGAACGGGGCTTCTGCGAACCGTTTCTTAACGCTCTCGCGCAGGTCGCTTGCGAAGAATGAAGAATAAGGTTGCAATCGCGGGCTTCAGCTTGGTTTTCGCTAAAGCCAAAGCGCGAAATTGGGTGCAGGCTCAGCCTGCAAAAGAAAGCGAGGAAATAGACAATGCGAAATCCTGAAATTGAAAAGAAAATGTATGAGCTGGCGGTCGAGCTGATTGAAAAGCGTTACCCCACCGGCTGGGGCGGCGCTGCCGTCATCCACACCAACAAGGGCCACTACTTCACCAGCGTCGCCATCGAGACGGCAAACGCTTCCGCCGAACTGTGCATCGAGGTCGGCGCCATGTGCGAGGCGCACAAATACAACGAAAAGGTGACCCACTGCCTCTGTGTGACCCGCGAGGATGAAAATTCCCCCTACACCGTTCTTTCCCCCTGCGGCATCTGCCAGGAGCGGCTGCGCTACTGGGGCGAGGATGTTCAGGTGGGCGTCACCACCGGCGGCGACGAGCTGCTCTTTGTCGAATTAAAGGAGCTGCAGCCCTATCATTGGAGCAACGCCTACCCGGCAGAGGAGCTGGATCGGTATGTGGAGACCGATGAATCCCTCCATTCTTAAACTTTGAGCACAAACCAAAAAAGTCCATCCCCGCGGGGATGGACTTTTTTTCTTCTGTCGGGACCACAAATTACTTCTTGCAGCCCAGGTAGAGCAGAATCAGGTTGATGGTGTTCTCCAGAGCGGAGTAGTGGGTTCTCTCCATGCCGTGGGAAGCATGTACACCGGGGCCGATCAGCGCGCCCTTGATGTTGTTGCCGCCGCCCAAAGCCGCGCCGACATCGGAACCATATCTTGGATAGATGTCAACTGCGTATTTCAGGCCGTTTTCCTTAGCCAGCTCGATCAGCTTGCTGGTCATCAGGTAATCGTATGGACCGCCGGAATCCTTGGCGCAGATGGAAACGTCGTACTCGGTGCAGGTCAGGTCCAGACCGATGCAGCCCATGTCGACCGCGATGACCTCGGAGACATCGGACGGAACATACGCTGCGCCATGGCCGACTTCCTCAAAGACGGAGATGAAGAATTTGGTCTTATACTGTGGCTTGAGGCCCTTGTCCTTCATGATCTTCAGGCTGGTCAGCAGGCAGGCGACGCTGCCCTTGTCGTCGATGAAGCGGGATTTGAGGAAGCCGCTCTCGGTGACAACGGTCTTTGGATCGTAGCAGATGTAGTCGCCCGGCTGGATGCCCAGCTTCAGGACGTCCTCTTTGTTGTGAACCTGCTCGTCGATGCGGACGATCATGCTGTCCTCATCTCTTGCTCTGGTGCTGGCATCCGGATGAACGTGAACTGCAGCGCTCTCGCAGAGGATGGTGCCGGTGTAAACCTTGCCGTCTCTGGTGTGGATGCGGCAGTATTCGCCGTCCAGAGTGGAGAGGATCGGGCCGCCGATCTTGGTGAATTTGAGGTTGCCGTCTGCGGTGATGGAGCGAACCATCAGGCCCAGGGTGTCGACGTGCGCCGACATCATGACGGTCTTGCTGTTGTCCTCGCCTTCGATGGTGATGATGCCGCAGCCCTTTTCGATCTGCTCAAACTGATAGCCCAGCTCGGTCGCGATCTTCTCGACCTCTTTGATAACAGCATGATAATAACCGCTTGGGCTGTCGATGCTAAAAATTGTTTTTGCGGTATCAAACAGATAATCCTTATAATTTGCTACCTGAAAAACGTCCATGTGTAAAACCTCCCTAAATATATATTCCTTATCGGATCTGCTCCGGTAAAGCCATTTGGTGACGCGGCTACTTGAGTTCCGCGATGGTGACGCCGTCCTCGCCCTCGCCGTAAACGCCCAGGCGGAAGGTGCGTACCGCTCTGTGATTTTTCAGATGCTGCTGCACCGCACTGCGCAGGGCACCGGTGCCCTTGCCGTGAATGATGGTGATGGTCTTGATGCCGAGCAGGGTGCAGCTGTCGATGAACTGATCGACCATCATGATCGCTTCCTCGATGGTCTGTCCGCGCAGGTCAAGCTCGCTGCTCGCGCTGCGCTGGGACTTGTCCACCAAAGTCTTGGTCACGCCGCCGTTTTTCTTCTTCTCCATGCGGCTGAGCTGGCGGCGGCGCTTTTTATCCACCAGCCGCAGGCTGCTGACCGGGACCTTTGTCTTGATAATCCCTGCCTGGACCTGCACGTTGCCGGCGCTGTCCGGGTCAGAGAGCAGCACGCCCTCCTCTCCCAGCTGGGTGACCAGCACCAGATCTCCCTTCTTGAGCGGCCGCGGCGGGACATATTCTTCCTCTGACCTTCTGCCGATAACCGGGTTGGCGATATCCTCCAGGCGGTTGATGTTGGACTTATAGGAGGATTTTGCGCCCTGCACCAGCTTGGAGAACTCCTCACTCTCCTTCTGGCGGCGCAGCTCATCCAGCTCGTCCAGCAGCTTCTGCGATTCCGCCTTGGCCGAGGAGACAATGCGGTTAGCCTTGTCCTGCGCGTTCTGCAGCTCCCTATCCATCAATTTATAGGTCTTTTGCTTGTACTGTTCGAGGTTGCGCTTGGATTCCATCTGTTCTAAGCGCAGGCGGTCCACCTCTTCCTTCTCCTTTTCCAGCTCCTGTCGGGTCTGGTCCAGCTGGGCCAGCACGTCCTCAAACCGGGTCTTTTCGTCCGAGATGTTGTGTTTGGCCGCCTCGATGATCTCCTCCGGCAGCCCCAGCCGCTGACTGATGGCGAAGGCGTTGGACTTGCCGGGGATGCCGATCAGCAGGCGGTAGGTCGGGCGCAGCGTCTCCACATCAAATTCGCAGCTGGCGTTGCGCACACCCGGCGTCTGCAGGGCATATTCCTTGATCTCGGCGTAGTGGGTGGTGGCCGCCACCTTCGCGCCGTAGACCGACAGCTTTTCCATGATGGCGATGGCCAGCGCCGCGCCCTCCACCGGGTCGGTGCCGGCGCCCAGCTCGTCGATGAGCACCAGGCTGTCCGAATCCGCCTCCTCGATGATCGAGACGATGTTGGTCATGTGCGCCGAAAAGGTGGACAGGCTCTGCTCAATGCTCTGCTCGTCGCCGATATCCACCAGCACCTTTTTGTAGACCGAGACGGTGCTTCCCTCCGCCACCGGCAGCATCAGGCCACACATCGCCATCAGGGTCATCAGGCCCAGCGTCTTTAAGGTGACCGTCTTGCCGCCGGTGTTGGGGCCGGTGATGACCAGCGTGTTAAATTCTTTTCCCAAGTTGACGTCGATCGGCACCACCTTCTGCGGGTCGATCAGCGGATGGCGCGCCTTCTTTAGGTCGATCTCGCCGGTTTCCAAAATATTCGGCACCGTCGCCTTCATCTTATAGGCTAAAGATGCCTTTGCAAAGTAGAGGTCGATCTCGACCAAAGCGCGATAGCTGTAGATGATTGATTCGGCAAAGTCGCCGACCTTTTCGGACAGTTCCTGAATGATCCGATCAATCTCCCGCTTCTCCTTTGCCTGCAGGACGCGGATCTCGTTGTTTGCCTCCACCACCGCCATCGGCTCGATAAAGATGGTGGCGCCGCTGGCGGAGGTGTCGTGGACAAGGCCCTTGATCTCCGAGCGGTATTCGCTCTTGACCGGCACTACAAAGCGCCCGTCGCGCATGGTGACCAGGGCGTCCTGCAAAAATTTGCTCTGGGTCGGGGATTTAATCAGGTGATCCAGCCGCTCGCGCACCCGCAGCTTTGCCTGGTTAATCTTGCGGCGCAGGTCGGCCAATTCCGGGCTTGCGCTGTCGGCCAGATCCTCCTCGGAGAGGACGGCGTTGTCGATGGTGTTTTCCAGCTCCTTGTTGGGAACCAGCACCTCAAACAGGCCGTCCAGCGAGGTGCTTTCCCCCTCGCAGCGTTTGCGCCAGTCCTTGACCGAGCGGATGTTGTGCAGCACGGCCGAAACATCCATCAGTTCCCGCAGCGAAAGGTTGGAGCCTTTCTGCGATTTGCGCAGCGCCGCTTCACAGTTTTTCAGCTTATGTAAAGCGGGCGAAGTGTATCTTGCACTGAGCATATAAGCGTCAGAGGTTTTCTGCATCAAAGCCCGAACGGTGTTGTAGTCGTCCGAAGGGGTAAGCCCCAGCGCCATCTGTTTGCTGTCGTCGCAGTTGGCCTGCTCGGCAAGCTGCGCTAGCACCTTTTCCAGCTCCAGGGTTCGGAAATACCGCTGTGCCTGGTACATTGATTTCACATCCTCACTCTATCTCATCATGTTCCTGTATCTCTGTTGTCGGTTGCTTTTGCAACGATTGCTGCAGCGAGAGGGTAGTCTGCCGCAGCCGGTGATAAAAATCCAGCGACGAAAACTGCCGGTCCAGCTGGGCCTGCAAGTAAACCTCGGTGATTTTGCCGAGATTGCGCAGCCCCTGCGGCGTCATCTTAAACTGAAAGACCTTGTTTGCCTGCGAATAGATGATGTGCCGCATCGCCGCCAGCTGGTCCTTGGTCAGCGGGATGCTGCCCTGCGGGGGCGTCCCGTTGGCGCAGTGGCCGCACAGCAGCGTGCCGGTCGCGGGGGAAAAGAAAAACTGCTCCGCTTCATATTCCCCGCAGCCCTGACAGCCGACCAGGTCGGGCATGTAGCCGGACATGGTCAGCAGCCGCAGCTCAAAGACCGGCTTGATAAAATCCACCGTGCGCTTGTCCTCCTCCAGCAGGTAAAGACAGTTTAAAAAGAGCTTGAGCTGCTCGGGCGCCGGCTCCCCCTGCGGGACCAGTTCCTCGGACAGCTGCGCCAGATAGGAGGCCAGGCTTGTCTTTTCCAAATCCTCACGCAGGTGGTAAAAGATGCGCAGCGGCTCCGCGCCGTCGGCGGAGTACTGGTCCTTGTTGTAAAACAGGGTGAAACTGGCGTAGGAGAACAGGTCGGTGGCGGCCGCCATGGTGCCGCCCAGCTTTTTGACCGAGCGCACAAAGGTCCGCACCAGACCGTATTCCCCGGTCAGGATGGTCACCAGCCGGTTATCGTTGCTGAGCATCTTTTCCCGGATGACCAGTCCGTCCACCGTCATCTGCATGGCCTTCCCCTTCCCTGTTTTCCGGCGCACCGCTCACACAAAGCTGCCCACGGTAGCGCAGATAGTCGCTGATCTTGCCGGAATGTTCAAACTGTTCCCAGCTGTTCCGCTGGTTGTTTCTTGTCTCATTCATCCACAATCCCTCCCGATTGGTATACACAAAGGATTGTTCCCGAAATGAGCCGCTGCTATCAGCGGAAAGTCTATCCAGCAAAAAATATTATTAATTAAACCCGAGGTCCCGGATGGAAAACTCGTTGTTGCGCCAGTCCTCGCGCACCTTGACCCAGCACTGCAGGTTGACCGGGCTGTCCAGAAACGCCTCGATCTCCTGGCGGGACTCGCTGGCAATCTTTTTGAGCATCGCGCCCTTTTTGCCGATAATCATGCCCTTGTGGCTAGCCTTTTCGCACAGGATAGTGGCGTCGATGTCCACAATGTTTTTTCCTTGCCGCTCACGCATCCGCTCGATAACCACCGCTGTGCCGTGGGGGATCTCGTCGCGCATGTTGCGCAGCACCTTTTCGCGGATGATCTCCGCCGCAATCACCTTTTCCGGCTGATCGGTCAGGGTATCGCTCGGGAAAAAGTGCGGGCCCTCCTGCGCCTGGTCCTGAATGAGCTTTAACAGCAGATCGGTGCCGTCGCGCTCCTTGACGCTGATCGGTACCACCTCTGTAAAGTCGTACATCTCGGACAGGGCCACCATCTTTTTGACCATATCCTCCTTGTTGGCGAGGGTATCGATCTTATTGATGACCAGGATTGCGGGCAGGTGCAGCTCCTTGATATTTTCGATGAGCTGGCGCTCCGAATCCACAATCTCGCCAAACGGATCGGTGACCAGCACGGCGCAGTCCACATCCCCCACCGAGTCGGACACCTGTTTGACCATATAATCCCCCAGCTTATTCTTCGGCTTGTGCAGGCCAGGAGTATCGATAAAGACCAGCTGCACCTCACCCTCGGTCAAAACGCCGGTGATGCGGGTGCGGGTGGTCTGGGGCTTGTCCGAGATGATGGCGATCTTCTCCCCCACCAGAAGGTTTAAGAGGGAAGATTTTCCCACATTCGGTTTTCCAACAATGGCGACAAACGCCGATTTTGTCATGTATATCCTGCCTTTCATCTTTTCAGTCGTCTGTTTTCTTATCTGTTGCCGCGGTTTCTGTCGCTGCTTTCCCCTTCTCAAAGAAAAACACAAACCAGCCTCCTGCGGCTGCCGCCAGCAGCACAAGGAGCAGCCGGAGTGGGGAACGAAGGTGTAGCTCCACAACCTGCAGCAGGATCTGGGGCTGCCAGAACAGCTGCAGCCCCACCAGCACCGCCACGATGGCAAGCACCAGTACCGCGCCCGCTGCCGCGTCTTTGGCGAGTTTCGCCAACGGATTTGGATGCGGGCAGCACAAATCCACCGCGCGCTCGACGGCGGTGTTGACAAGCTCCGCCGCAATCACCGATCCCATCGTCAAAAACAGGGCCGCATCCTCTGCGGCGGAAAAGGAATAAAAGCTCCTCCCATACAGCACCAGCGCCGCCGCTGCCAGGTGAAAGCGCAGATTGCGCTCCTGGCGGATGGCCTGCCAGATACCGCTGCCCGCCGCCGCAAAGGAACGCAAAAAACGGTTCTGGCTATTCCTGGACATCTTCCTCTTCCACAAAGCTCATGTCGCGCTGCAGGCCCAGACGGGTCAGCACCAGCTCTTCCTTCTCACGCATGCGAAGCGCCTCGAGGCCGCCGCCTTCGTGGTCATAGCCCAGCAGGTGCAGCATCGAATGAACGGTCAAAAAACCGATCTCCCGGCGCAGCGAATGGCCGTACATCTGCGCCTGCTCGATGGCGCGCGGCACCGAGATGACGATGTCGCCCAGCATATACGCACCGGTTTCATTGTTGTAGTCGTAGACACCGTTCTCTCCCAACGGGAAGGAGAGGACATCGGTGGCGGCGTCCTTGTCGCGGAACTCCCGGTTGAGCTGGCGGATCTGCTCGTTATCCACAAAGCTGACGCTCACCTCTGCGGCACCCTCAAACTTTTCCATTGTCAGCACTGCACTGCAGCAGCGGCGAACCAGCAGCCGGATGCCGGTTGGCACCTTGACCGCCTTCTGTCTATTCGAAATCGAAACCTTAACTCCATCCATAATCTTATCTGCGCGCCTCCCTGTTGTTGTACTTCTCGTATGCGGCAATGATGTCCTGCACCAGCTTGTGGCGGACAACGTCCTTCTCTGTCAGTCTCATAATGGCGATGTCGTCAATGTTTTTGAGCACCTTGACCGCCTCGACCAGTCCCGAGCGCCCGGCGTTGGGCAGGTCGATCTGGGTGACGTCGCCGGTGACAATCGCCTTGGAATTAAAGCCCAGGCGGGTCAAAAACATCTTCATCTGCTCGGGCGTTGTGTTCTGCGCCTCGTCCAGGATGATAAAGGAATCATCCAGCGTGCGTCCGCGCATATAGGCCAGCGGCGCCACCTCGATGGTCCCTTTTTCCATATTGCGCTGGAAATTTTCCGGCCCCATCATATCAAACATCGCGTCGTAGAGTGGGCGCAGGTAGGGGTCGACCTTATCCTGCAGATCGCCGGGCAGAAAGCCCAGCTTTTCGCCCGCCTCCACCGCTGGCCGGGTCAGGATGATGCGGCTGACCTGCTCGTCGCGGAAAGCGCGCACCGCCATGGCCACCGCCAGATAGGTCTTGCCCGTACCCGCCGGGCCGATGCCAAAGGTGATGGTGTTGTTCTGAATTGCGTCGATATATTTTTTCTGCCCCAGCGTCTTGGGCTTTACCGGTTTGCCCTTGACGGTGATGGCGATGCAGCTGTTGTTCATCTGCGCCATGCTCTGCTCGCTGCCCTGTTCGACCAGGGTGATGACATAGCGTACATTCTGTTCGGAAAGATTGCCGTCCTTGGCGATCATGGCAAGCAGGGTATCCACTGTGCGCTGCGCCTTGGAAACTGCCTCCGGATCCCCGGTGATCTTGACCTCGGTGCCGCGGCAGATGATGCTGACTCCGAAATGTTCTTCTATGATTTTCACGTTCTGATCCGCGTTGCCAAACAGGGTCAGCACGTCTTCGATTCGTTCGATCTGCAATACCTGTTCGATGAAAGTTCCCTCCAAATCGTCTGGTTTCTTTTTTTCATTTTTTCCCGATAACTCATTTTGTATTATAGCACATTTTTTTGAATTTTTAAATACTCTATCAAAATATGCAGTTTTTTTGGTAAGCCTGCACAAACCCGTCTAGTCTGACCGAAAGTTTCCCCATCATCTTTCCCTTTTTAGTGTGGAACGGATGATAAACGGAAGATTTTACTGCGTTTTTGCGTCCAGCAAAATCTCCTCCTGCTGCGCGATGTCCTCGCGGAAAACATAGTCCGCCTTCAGCACAAGCTCCCCGTCTGAGACCGTTTTGCTGATCCTGCGGCTGACGACCTCGCGCTCCGGCACCTCCTTTTCAAAGGCTTCGAGCTGCTGCATGGCAAAATACTCCGCCTTCTCCTGGCTAAGCTCCACCATCTGCTGCTGGGCGGGAATCACCTGCAGGATGGTCATGTCCAGCGGCAGGGTGATGCCAAAGATGCGGATGGGCCGGGTGAAGGCTTGCGAAAAACTCTCCTCCTCCCCCGCTCCCACGATGAACAGCGGCAGGCGCAGCGGGCCGATATTGAGGTAGCGGTAGTTTTCCATCCCGCCCTGCGGAACCTTGAGCGTCTGGGTCAGCGGGACAGACACCTCGTGGCTCTGGGAATATTCGGCCAGCACCTTGGCCTCGGCGTGGCGAAGGATGGTTTTGTTTTTGCTGTTGGCAACAACACCGCTAACCAGCAGGTCACCCTTCTTCACCGTCTCGCCGTCCTGCCGCACGCGCTGCCCGTCATACACCTCCATGCGCACGATCTGTCCGCCGCGCGCGGCCACCACGTTGCAGGGTTCATTGCTTTCGACAATCTCCTCGCCCTCCTGCCGCTCGTTAATTTCCACCTCGGCCACACCGCCCACCAGATTGATGGCCGCCCAGCCGATCTGCTCGTACTGCTGCCGCAGCAGGATCGCCATCTTTTGGACGTCTAGGCTCTCCTTCCAGCTGCCGCGGGAGAGGCCCATTTCCTCCAGCGACTGCAAAATTTCATCGTCGGTGACCGTCTGATTGCCGTTGATCTGAATCTCCCAGACAAATTGCCCGGACAAAAACAGCAGCAGCAAAAACGCCGCCACCCCCACCAGCAGTCCCTTCCGCCTTTTCCAGCGCCGTAGCAGAAACGGCAGGCCGCGCCGCTCGACGATGCGCACCCGCACATGGGTTTTGCGGGCAAAGGGGCGGATGGCAAAATATTTTTTCACCGTCGTCTGTGCCACAAAGCCCTCCTTGGTGTACCGGGTCTGAAAGACTGGGATGCCGCTGCGGCTGAGCAGATTGAGAAAACGTTCGGCAAACTTTCCCTCTACCCGGAAGCTGACGGTGCCGCGCACCCAGCGCAAAAAGCGGACAAAACTCATTCCCTCACCCCCTCAATTGCAGTATTCCAGTCCCATGATGTACCCGCGGACAATCATGCCCTCCTCGGCAAGGCAGGCAATCTGCAGCCCACGGCCCCAGATCTTCAGCTGTCCCTTGGTGATATTGAGGCGGATGGCTTCTTCATTATACTCCACGATGCCCTGGCAGCCGTCGATCATCGCCTCCCGGTTGCCGCACAGCTCCACATGCACCTCCCGTTCAAACAGCGCCCCTCCCAGCGTCAGCGCCTCCTTGAGGTTGGATGCGGGGGTCTTGTCAGGCTTTGCGTTTTTTCGCGCTCTTTTGTTCATAGCGGTTCCTCCGTTGCTTTTTTGTTGCTATTTTATGAGCGGGCAACGCTTTTTAGCAGTCAAGACAAGCTGCCCTTTTGCATACAATGAATCGTCAAAGAAAAAAAAGGACGGTGACTGTTTTCATGAAACAAACAGGACGATACTTCATCGCGCTTGGGTGCGTGCTCTGCGCGGCAATTTTGGTACTGGACGGGGATGTGGTGGCGGCCGGCGCCTTATCCGGCGTGCAGCTCTGCCTGCAGACGGTGATCCCTTCGCTGTTCTGCTTTATGGTGCTGACCGGATTTCTGATTAACAGCGGCCTTTACCGTCTGATCTCCCTGCCGTTGGGGCCGCTGACAAAGGGGCTGTTCTACCTGCCGCCCTCGATGGGCAGCGTGGTGCTGCTGAGCTTGATCGGCGGCTATCCGATGGGGGCCAAATCAATTGCCGGCCTGCTGGAACAGGGCCGCCTTGACCACGCGACCGCACAGCGGATGCTCCCTTTCTGCTGCTGCGCGGGGCCCTCCTTTATCATCACGGCGGTGGGCAGCGGGATGTTTGGCAGCGCGCAAGCCGGCATCCTTTTGTACCTTGTCCAGCTCTTTGTTTCAATTCTGCTCGGTGCGGTGCTGGGGATGCGGGAGCGCGGTCAGCAGCGGCGGATGCTCTGCGCCCCCCTCCCCGCCCAGCGGACATCGGATTTCATGCCGATGAGCCAGGCCTTTGTCCTGTCGGTCAGCCAGGCGGTGTCAGCGCTGGGGCAGATGTGCGGCTTTGTCATCCTTTTTAAGGCGTTGTCGGACATTCTCTCCTCCACCCTAGAGGGCGGCGTGCTCTCCTGCCTGCTGCTCGGCTCGCTGGAGGTGACCAACGGCTGTCTGCTGGCAAGCGGGCAGCCGTTGGGGCTTTGCCTTGCCTCCTGCTTCCTTTCGTTTGGCGGGCTTTCGGTGGCCGCACAGATTGCCGGTATCCTGCGCGGAACCGGTCTGCGCCTTTGCCCCTTTTTGCTGCTGCGGCTGGCGCACGCCATTTGCTCAGGCGGCATCGTCCTGCTCCTCCTGCGCCTGTTTCCGCAGGCAGTCAGCGTCTTTTCGAGCGCTACAAGGCCGGTGCCCATCGCAAATGCCAACACCCCGCTGCTCACCGTCTGCCTTGTGATGATGAGCGCCCTGCTGCTGATCCAGACCCAGCCACTGATCCAAAAGGGCGCGCGGCATTTCCAACGAAAAGAGCGGTAAAAAAATCGGCTCCCCGTCCCAAAGGAAATGGGGAGCCGATTTTGGTTTTCTATTCTTTCTCTGCCATCCGCTGTAAAGCGTAACGGCCCTTGACGGTCAGGACCGCCTGGCCCTTCTTCAAAAAGGCGCGGTCAAACAGGTAGTCCTCCCGTTTGCCGCCCTCCGCGGCCAGCTCCTGGAGCTGATGGAACACGGCACTGTCGTGGAAAATCTGGTAATCGCTCTTGACATAGGTGGTAAGCCCATAGTATAGGACGATCAAGCCCTTTTGTTCCAACGACTTGAGCAGTGTGGCCCGCTCCTTGACCGGTTCGATCTGCTCGCCGGCATCCTGCAGATGCACTGCATCCAGCGCGACGCTGCAAAGTTCACTGTCTTTGCTGCTGCGCAGTTCAAAGCGGCAGACCGGGTAGCGGCGAACCGCCCCGATGCTGCACAGCAACTTTTGTTCTTCCTCTGTCATTGTGGGTGAAACGGTATGGCGAATCGAAACGCTCATCCTTTCCCCCTCCTTTCCTTTTTTATCTACAATCTTTTTAGAGCTGAATACTGGTATAGCCCATCTGTTTGAGCTGCTCGACGGTAATGGCCTTGGAAACCGGCGGCTCTGGTTCCGGCTCCAGGTGGTTGAGCCCGGCGTTGCGGATGATGGTGGGATAATCCTTGTAGCTGATGTTCTCATCCACCCGTCCGGTGATGCCGTTGATCTGCGCGTTCCAGGTGTACTGCCACATGCCGTAGGGCTTATTGAAGGTCGGCTGATTGACGCCCACCTGCGCAATCCAGCGGTCAAAGACGTCCAGCTGGCTCGAAGCGAGCTTGGTCTGAAACCAGTTGACCGTGCTGTAGATCATGGCGTAATATTTGTTTCTTTCCACCTCGTCGCAGAAGGCCTTTGCGATGGGGGCAAGGTCCGCAATCGGCTGCTGCTCCGGCGCCTCAATGTCCACTGCAAGCGGCAGGGTCAGCTTTTTGCCGGCAACCTTCTGCAGGAAAAACTGCGCCTCCTTGAGGGCCTCCGCCGGGGTGGAGGCGCGCAGATAATGGTAGGCGCCGACATACAGCCCGCTGTCGGTGGCCTTCTGATAGTTTTTATCAAACGCCGGGCTGAGGTATCGCTCGCCCTCGGTGGCCTTGAGCATGACGCCCCAGATTCCGTCCGACTTGACCTTAGCAAAATCCACTTCGCCCTGATAGGCTGAAATGTCCAAAACACGATAATTCATTCTTCTTCCTCCTTTATCCAAGAGGCGTGATTTTGCCGCCTCGACGTCCGGCGACAAATTTCTCGCCTCCCTTCATCCTATGCGGCAGGAAGAAAAACGGTCTGTACAACCTGTTCGGCCGGTCCGCGGGGGCTAGCCTTGTTTGCGATATAATGTTCTGGATTTTATCGATTATCCTCAGAATGATGGATCATTTTTTCTGTAAAGGCATTCTCCTTCACACTTAATTCCACCCAGGCATCCCGGTATCCGCAGCTGATGGCGGTCCGTTTGGAGGCGATGTTGGACCAGGCGGTGCAGTAAAACGGCACCTTGCCCAGCCGCATGATTTCCCGGGTAAGGGTATCGACCAGCGCCCGGGCATATCCCCTGCCGCGGAAAGTGGGCAGCACGTCGATGCCGACCTGCCACATCGCCTCGCAGTCGTCGCTGGCGCCCGCCACCCCGACAATCTCCGAACCCAGGTAACCCACCGCAGCGATGACGTCCTTCTTTGGCTCGGTGCGGGTGTAGCCCAGCGCCATCGGGAAGCGCCTGTCTGGGTACAGCTGCAGCAGCTCGTCCTCGTACAGCAGGCGAATCTGAAGATGATCCGGCACCGGCAGCAGCGGTTCCGACGGTTCCGGCAGGAAGTACTCCGCCAAAAAGCACAGCGACTGTCCGTGCTTTTTGGCTTCTTGATGAAGGCAATTGATGTGCGGTGTGTCAAAGGCGGAAAACGGATACCGACAGTCCTGCAGATACTGGCGGACAAACCCCTCGATCGCTGGATTCACTACCGCCACTGTGCCGTGTCCGTAGGAAATCATCTGGCAAAAGTGCCGTCCCTGATAGTACTTTTTCGCCCCGGACAATTCCTTTGCAGAAAGGACGGTGTTCTGCTCGCTCAACAGCTGCTCCACGGTGCAGCCGCAGTCGCGGGCCGACTGTTCCATCGCTACCTGCCAGATCCATTCGCGGCTCCAACTATTCAAAGTAGATCCCTGCCTCCTCGCGCGCACGCTTCATCACCTGGCTGACATTGAGCGCCAGGTGGCTGACATAGCGGTAGCGCGCCTTGTTCTGCTCGGGCTGCTCGATAAAGTCGCGGAAGGCCGCTGCCTCATAGGACATCTGCAGATATTTTTCCTGAGTCCCGCTCAGCGGCATCTCCTGCCCGCCCACCGGCGTCAGGGTCATGTTGATCAGCTTGGAGATGTGCGGGATGCGGATGACGCCGTCCTCGCCCTGTATCTCCGAGCCGATTGTCCCCTGCGCGGTCTTGGAGTAGGTCAGCACCACCGTCTTGTCAGGATACTGCAAGGTCACGCAGCCGCTGCCGTCCGCCCCGGTGCTCAAAAAGCGCGCGTGGGCGTGGACATGATCCGGCACGCCAAACAGCATGATGGCCGGGTACAGGCAGTAGATGCCCAAATCCATCCAGCCGCCGGTCGCCATCTGCGGGTTAAAGATGTTGGGCAGCTCCCCGCGCAGGTAAGCGGGGTATTTGGAGGAGTACTGCGAAAAATCAAACCGGGCCAGGTGCACCGGTCCCAGACGCTCCACCGCGCCCTGCAGCACCTTCATCTGCGGCAGATAGACGCCGATCAACGCCTCGATGTAAATCAAATTCTTCTGCTGTGCCAGCTCCTGCAGTTCCTGCAGCTCCTCCGGCTCCACCGTGATCGGCTTTTCGCAGATCACATGCTTGCCGTGCTGCAAAAACAGCTTGCTCTGTTCGTAGTGCAGGCGGTTGGGGCTGGCGATGTAGACCGCGTCGATCTCCTCGTCCGCAGCCATCTGCGCAAGGTCGGTGTAGACTTTCTGCGCGCCCCATTGCTGTGCGAAGACCTCCCCTGTCTGCTGGCTGCGGGAGTAGCACGCCGTGTAGCAGATGCCGCCCGCCTCCCGGACTCCTTTGAGAAACTCGCCAACAATCCAACCTGTTCCAACTGTTGCCAAACGAATCATACTCAGTCCTCCTATTCTGTTTCTTTTTTATTACATCCTCCGCGCGGTCCAATCCTACCGGCGGAAACGATTTCCGGTATTTTGATAGACAATCATCCAGACAATCAGCGCCGCAAAGGCCACCCAGCTCAGTGCGACCAGCCAGTCAATTTCCAAAAGAGTGAACAGTGCTCCCAGCAATATCAGCGCAGCCAGTCCTAAAATGCACCGGCCGTTAAAGTGCAGCAGGAGTTTTTCATCCCAGCTTTGCTTTTTTTCCTTGGGCATGGTGTTCCAGCCGGCCAGCAAAAATCCTGCTTTTCCCTTACAGAACAGCACTCCGACTACGCCCAGCAGCAAGGCTGGCAGTGCATAAATAACCGCCGCAACAAAACGTTCCTCCATCCTCTCTTCCCTCCATTTGGCGCAAATCCTGGCGCCGATTTTTCAAGAAAATTATACCATACTTTTTTCGCTCGCTCAACCGTAAAAGGTGACAAGTCGCTCTTTATAGTAAAAACTTTTCTTTGTGGGACAAAAAGACAGCGCCCCATGGTGGAGCGCTGTTTTTGTTTTAAAATTGCAGTCTCGCCAAATCCGGCGCACTGGAAACAAAGGTCGAGAAATTGTACATGATAAAGATATCGTCAAAATCCTCCTGCATCAGCTCGGCTGTGCTCTTTGCCATATAGCGCAGGTCGACCACCACGATCTCGTCGTAGTTGTAGGTCAGGTACGGCAGCATGCTGTTGGCGTAGGAGTCCTTGAAGATCAGCAGGCGGCTGGTCTTGCCGTCCTCATGGTTGAGGTTATGGCTGCTCTTGATCTTGACATAGCCGCTGTTGCCCCACAGGAAGCCGGCGTATTTGTCGCGGGTGGAGAGTTTGCGTTCATCCATCATGCTGTCCACCGACAGCAGCTCCAGCCCGTCTTCCTGGATGATCTCGCCGAGCTCCTTCAGTTCCGGGTCCTGCTGCAGGTTTGCCACAAAAGCAAATTCATCGACATCCACATCGTACCAGGTGATGGTGTCGGACTGCTGTCCCGGGCGCTTTGCCTTGGAGTAGAAGGTCCCGTAGAAATCCTCCACCGTCTGCGCCTGCGGCAGGCCGCTGAGCTCCACCGGCGTCAGGCCCTTCTGCTCGCAGTATTCGCGGTAGGCGTAGTAGGCGCCCAGGGTTGTCCAGTGATGGTCGGTCTTGTAGTAGATATACTCGTCCTTGTGCTCAGAAAGGGCCTCGGAAAAATCGACCACCTCCAGCTGGTCGTCCGCTTCGGAGAGCTGGTCATAGGTCTGCTGGCTGTAGCTCAGCTCGTCCACGCCGGGAAAACCTTCCGGCAGCTTGTCCCCCAAAATGGCCTGGGAGTTTGGCACCAGCGAGAGGGTAACCTCCTTGTTGTACATTTCCAGGAAGGAACGGACCATCCCCACCGCGCGGTTGACGCTGCTTTGCGCCACCACGTTTGTAGAGGAATTGACCTGTTTCTGCTCATCACCCACAATCTGCAGCTTTTCCACCATGTAGCTGTCGTCCCCAAAGGTGACGCCGTGGCTCTCGACGCGGCCCAGCAGCAGGTCGGCCACCGCCTTCAGGCTGATCCAATCGTCGCGGCCCGCAATCTGGTCGTTGATGTACTCGACATAGTTGCTGCCGAAACTCCCGTCAAAAAAGCCGCTGATCGAAAAAGCCGGGCGGGTTGTGAGGACCGTATTTTCAAATTCGGAGTAGCTTCTGTCCTGATTGAGGACATCCACTAGGAAAAACACCAGGATAAAGACGCCAAACAGGACAGCAACCGGGTACTGCAAAATCTTTTTCATCTGCCATCCTCCTTAGAAGTTAAAGTACAAAAACGGGCTGTAGGTGGAGTCTACCATGAAAGCGACGCAGACGACCAGCACACCCGCCAGAAAGACAGTTCGGACCACCCTGTTTTTACCGGCGGCGCTGTCCGCCAGCTTTTTAAAGAAGGGGGTGGAGGCCAGGATGCACAGGACAAACATCGCCGCGTAATCGCGCAGATAGTACATCCAGTCGGTGCCGCCGTGCAGCGAGAACATCCGGTTAAACAGCGCGCCCATCTGGGACAGGTCGGACAGGGCGAAGATTCCCCAGCTGATGATAATGAAAAAGATCAGGTAAACGTGCGAGAGCACCTTGCTCTTTTCCAGGTATTTGAGCAAAAAGCTCTTTTCAATCATCAGCAGCACAAAGAAGTACAGTCCCCAGAAGATAAAGTTCCAGGCGGCGCCGTGCCAGAAGCCGGTCAGGAACCAGACGACAAAGATGTTGAAAAACTGGCGGCTCTTTTTGACCCGGTTTCCGCCCAGCGGGATGTAGACGTAATCGCGGAACCAGGAGCTGAGGGTGATGTGCCACCGGCGCCAGAATTCGGTGATGCTTTTGGAGATGTAGGGGTAATTGAAGTTTTGCGGGAAGAAAAAGCCCAGCATCCGTCCCAGACCGATTGCCATCAGCGAGTAGCCGCTGAAGTCAAAGTAAATCTGGAAGCTGTAGGCGATGATGCCCATCCAGGCAAGCGGGGTGGACACCTGCGAAAAGCCGAGCGTCTGCACCTCGGTCCACAGCGCACCGATGGTGTCTGCCAGAAGAATCTTGCTGGCAAGGCCCATGATGAACAGGCCCACACCCTCGTCGATCTGCGCCAGGGTGATTTTGCGGCTCTTGAGCTCCCGGCTGATGTCCGAGTACAGGACGATCGGGCCGGCAATCAGCTGCGGGAAAAGCACGACAAAGGCACCGAAATCGATCAGGTTGTGCTCCACCTTGATTTTGCGCCTGTAGACATCCATCGTGTAGGCCAAAATCTGGAAGGTGTAAAAGCTGATGCCCAGCGGCAGGTGGAACTCGGCGGAATCCAGCAGCGGCAGGCTCAGCCCCAGCAGGGCATTGATGTTGGACAGGAAGAAGTTTGTGTACTTAAAGAAGAGCAGGAAGCCCAGCGTGACGAGAAAGGCGACCCAGAAACAAGCCTTGCGCGCCTTTTCATTGTGGTCATACCGCTCCATCAGCAATCCGGCAACGTAGTTGATGCCGATTGAGATGAGCATGATGGGGAAAAATTTAGTCTCGCCCCAGGTGTAAAAGAACAGGCTGGCCAAAAAGAGCACCGTGTTCTTTGCCTTAAAGGGCACCAGATAATAGATCAGAAAGGTGATCGGAAGAAAACGGAACAAAAACAGCAGGCTGCTAAAAACCAAATTGTCTACCTCCAGACATCTTTTTTATTGATATGCCGTCCGCCCATTTTCCCGGTCAGAAAGCACTACCCATAACGTTAACAGATTTTGGCGAAAATATCAACCCCACTCCCCGCATTTTTAGAGTTGTAAGAGTTAATTTTCCAAAAATTCAGAAAAATTTTACCATCAAAATAGTGTCATTTTGGCCGCGTTTTATTCCACACTGTTTTCATTTTTTCAAAAAAAGAGGAAGCAAAGTCGCTTCCTCTTTTTTCTTACTCAAAGTAGCCGTCGATGATGTGCTGCGCGCGGTTCATCTCACTGTCATATCCCTTTTCGGAATCGCCGGCGATGACCAGAAACAGATAGTTGCCCTTCTGGATAATTTTGCCCGCCTGCGCCTTATCGTACTGGTCGGGCAGGTACTCCTCAAAGTTATCGACAATCTCCTGTTTGTGGCTTTCCAGCGCGGATTTCACCTCGTCCACCTTGCCATCCTTTACCTTGACGCCGATGATGTGGTCAGCGGAGGTGTTGACCGCAGAGTATTCGCCGTAATATTCCTCAATGTCGTCGGGGTTCAGGCCGAACACCTCCTGCAGGCTCTGCTGGTCCAGCTTTTCCGGCATGGTGATGCCCAGATTTTCCTCCAGCTCCATGATGACGTCCTGGATGCGGCTGCCCGCGGCCATCATCATACCCTGCGCGTTCTCCATCATATCGCCGGTAGCGTCAGCAGTGTCGTCAGCTGCATCCTCCACCGCGTTCTTGGCGTCGTTCGCTGCGTTTTTGGCGTCCTGCGCCCCTTCTTCTATGACGTTTCTTCCGTCACGTTCTGCCTGCCCGATCATGCCGTCCTCGGCACAACCGGCCAGCAGAGACATGGTCAGCACGGCCACAAGGGCCAGTCCGGTTATCTTTTTCATCGTTTCTTCCTCGCTTTACCTGAAATGTTCACATCGCGCTTAGGACAAGCGCAGTATTATTGTATGTTTTCAGGCGCCCTTTTAATCGGGACTTTGGCTGGAAGCAAAACTGACAAAATTTTTTTATTGATTTTCCTGCTGCGTTTTTGCCATCTGCAGCAGCTGCTCCTCACTCAGCAGCGGGATGCCCAGCTCGTTGGCCTTGTCCAGTTTGGAGCCCGCTTCCTCCCCTGCCACCACATAGCTGGTCTTTTTGGAGACGGAGGAAGAGACCTTGCCGCCCAGCGACTCGATCAGCTCCTTGGCCTCGCTGCGCTTTAAGGTCGGCAGGGTGCCGGTCAGCACAAAGGTCATGCCCGCAAAGTTGTCCCCCGCCTTGACCTTTCTGCTCTCCATGTTGATCCCCGCCCGGGCCAGCCGCTCGATCTGTCGGCGGTTGCGCTCCTCCAAAAAGAAGCTGACGATGTTCTGCGCCACCACTTCGCCAAAGCCGTCGATGGCGGTCAGCTCCTCCAACGTCGCCCAGGAAAGTTTTTCCATCGTGCCAAACTGCTGAGCCAGCAGCGCCGCCATCTTCTCGCCCACCTCCGGGATACCCAGCGCGAAGATGACGCGGGAGAGGTCGTTCTGCTTGGAGCGTTCGAGCGAGGCCATCAGGTTGGCCGCGCTCTTTTTGCCCATCCGGTCGAGCTTGGCGACCTCCTCCTCCTTGAGCTCATAGAGGTCGGCCGGGGAATGAACCCAGCCCGCGTTGACCAGATTTTCCAGAAGCGCCGGGCCAAGGCCGTCGATGTCCATCGCGTCGCGGGAGGCAAAGTGGATGAGGTTGCGCATCAGCTGTGCCGGGCACTCGATGTTTGGGCAATAGATGGCGGCCTCTCCCTCCTCCCGGACCACCCGGGTGTGGCAGGACGGGCAGTATTCCGGCAGGTGGTAGACCGGCTGGCCGCAATGCTCGGCGACGGTGACCACCTCCGGGATGATGTCTCCGGCCTTGCGCACCACAATCTTGTCCCCGATGGCAATCTGTTTTTCGTCGATGAAGTCCTGGTTGTGCAGCACCGCCCGGCTGACGGTGGTGCCCGCCAGTTGAATCGGCTCAAAGACAGCGGTCGGAGTCAACGCGCCGGTGCGCCCCACCTTGACCTCCACATCCAGCAGGGTGGTGACCTTCTCCTCCGGCGGATACTTAAAGGCGACCGCCCATTTGGGGAATTTTGCCGTCGCGCCCAGCAGGTCGCGCTGGGCAAGGTCGTCCACCTTGACGACGGCGCCGTCAATATCAAAGCTGTAGGTTCCCCGGCGCTGGCCGATCTGCCCGATCTCCTCGATTGCCTTTTGGATACTGTCCACCCGCAGATAGGAGGGCGACACCTGAAAGCCCAAAGATTTCAGCCAGTCCAGCGATTCCTTGTGGCTCAAAATTTCCTTTCCCTGCACCTGCTGCAGGTTAAAGACAAAAATATCCAGCCCTCTCTGCGCGGTGATTTTGGGGTTTTTCTGCCGCAGCGAACCGGCCGCGGCGTTGCGCGGATTTTTAAAGGGCTTTTCCTCGTTGAGCTCCTGCTGGGCCACCACCTTCTCAAAGCTGGCCACCGGCATATAGACCTCGCCGCGCACCTCCAGATAGGGCACCGATTCCTTTAAACGCAGCGGCACCGAGGCGATGGTGCGGATGTTCTCGGTCACATCCTCGCCGACAAAGCCGTCGCCGCGGGTGGAGCCGCGCACCAGCAGGCCGTCCCGGTATTCCAGCGAGACCGAAAGGCCGTCGATCTTCGGCTCCACCACATACAGCGGGTTCGGCACAGTCTCTCGCACGCGGCGGTCAAAGTCTTCGACCTCCTCGCTGGAAAAGACGTCCTGCAGCGAGCCCATCTGCACCACATGCTCCACCGGCGCAAAGCTGTTGGACGCCTTGCCGCCGACGCGATGGGTGGGCGAATCGGGGGTGAGCAGTTCCGGGTAGGCTTCCTCGATGTCGATCAGCTCGTGCATCAGCTTGTCAAAATCGTAGTCACTGATGGCCGGGTCGTCCTGCTCATAGTAAAGTTTGCTGTAATACTCAATCTGTTCCCGCAGCTGCTGCGCACGCTGCTGTGCGGTCTGAAAATCCATTTTTTTGCCTCCATCTCAGCCCAGCTTGCTCCGATCCTTTGATCGGGGCAGCGGGCCGCCTTCTTTTGTTTCGATTATAGCAAGTTTTCCCCCATTTTTCAATCACTATCCCGCCGCATTTTCCAGGTAAACCTGCGGCACCTCGCCGGCAATCAGCCGCTCCTCAATCAAAAAGGTGGTGTCCACCAGAGCGCGCGTCTGCTGGCGGCTCAGCGCCGCCTCCAGCTCCACCTGCACCCGCAGCTGCACCTGATAGAGGGTCTGATTGATGCCCGCCGCCGAAAAATGCTGCTCAAAATCCACCTGCGCAAAGGCGTAGGGCTCAACAACAAAGGGGATGCCCGGCCCGCGCCCGTTGAGCAGCGGCCCGCCGAGGATGCTGCCGAGCGGAATGGAGATGGAACGCGCGGCGAGGTTGTCAAGTTCCTTCATCAATTTTTGGGACAATTCCGCTTTGAGGAGATTTGCCTTGACCGCATCCAGCCCCACCGAAAGCACCCTGCCGTCCTCCGCCCGCTCGATGGTGGCAAAATCCCCGTCATAGTCTTGCAGGGTCTCCGCCACCTGTTCATTGACAAGCTCGGTCGCCAAATTTTGGGCGGCAATCTGCGCGGCACCATGAAAGGCCGGGGTCAGCTTGAGCTGCAGCGCGTGCAGCAACAGCAAAATAATCCCCGCCAGCAGCAAACGGGTCACCAGCCTGTAATGCCGGTCCCACCACCCGGTTCCAAACCTGCGCAACGCTGCCACCTCCCCTGCTTTTTATTATCTTATGTCGGAGGGGCGGCGTTTGTGTACGGGAAAAGCAAAAAGCCCCGGCATTTCTGCAGAAATGCCGGGACGCGTCACCGATTACTGGTGTTTTTTCTGTTTATTTTCCATCGCGATCAGGGCGTCTTTTCTGGAGAGATTGATTCTGCCCTGGCTATCGATGTCGGTAACCTTGACCAGGATCTCATCGTCTACGTTGACGACATCCTCGACCTTTTCGACGCGCTTGGTGTCCAGCTTGGAGATATGTACCAGGCCCTCTTTGCCGGGAGCAATCTCAACGAAGGCGCCGAAGTTCATCAGGCGGGTAACTCTTCCTTTATAGAAGGCGCCGACCTCCGGGTCGCGGGCGATGGTCTCGATCATGCTGACCGCGCGGTCAACATTCTCCTGCTTGATGCCGGAGACAAAGACGTCGCCGTTTTCCTCGATGTCGATTTTGACGTCGCACTCGGCGCAGATCTTCTGGATGACCTTGCCGCCCGAACCGATTACCTCGCGGATCTTATCGACCGGAATCTTCAGGCTGACCATCTTCGGAGCGTACTCGTTGACGGTCGGGCGCGGACGGTCAATGGCCTTGAGCATAATCTCGTCCAGGATATAGATTCTGGCCTTGCGGGTCTTTTCAAAGGCGTCGCGGATGATGTCGAGGGTCAGGCCGTCGATCTTGATGTCGACCTGGATGGCGGTGATGCCCTTATGGGTGCCGCCAACCTTAAAGTCCATATCGCCGAAGAAGTCCTCGAGGCCCTGGATGTCCACCATGGTCATCCAGCGGTCGCCCTCGGTGATCAGACCGCAGGAGATGCCGGCCACCGGCGCTTTGATCGGAACGCCTGCATCCATCAGCGAGAGGGTGGAGGCGCAGATCGAAGCCTGGGAGGTGGAACCGTTGGAGGAGAGAACCTCGGAGACCAGGCGGTAAGCGTACGGGAACTCCTCAACCGGCGGGATAACCGGCTCCAGCGCTCTCTCTGCAAGCGCGCCGTGGCCGATCTCGCGGCGGCCGGGACCTCTGGAAGGCTTGGTCTCACCGACCGAGTAGGACGGGAAGTTATACTGATGCATATAGCGCTTAGTTTCTTCGTTGTCGATGCCGTCCAGAATCTGCGCATCGGAGATCGGGCCGAGGGTGGTGATGGTCATAACCTGGGTCTGGCCTCTGGTGAACATGGCGGAACCGTGTACGCGCGGAATCAGGCCAACCTCACAGGCCAGCGGACGAATCTCATCGATGCCGCGGCCATCAACGCGCTTGCCCTCATCGAGCAGCCATCTCCTGACGACGAATTTCTGCAGCTTGTAGATGCACTCGTCGATCTGTGCCTGCTGCTCAGGGTAAATTTCATCAAATTTTGCATGGATTTCCTCAACAACCGGCGCCAGGCGCTCTTCGCGGACGTTCTTGTCGTCGGTGTCCAGCGCAAATTTTACTTTATCGATTGCAAAGTTCTTGATGGCCTCGAACATATCGTGGTCAACTTCCTGGGACTCGAAGGTAAATTTCGGTTTGCCGATCTCAGCCTGCACGTCGGCGATAAACTGTGCGATCTTTTTAATCTCCTCATGACCTTTGGCGATGGCGTCGAGCATGGTCTCGTTGTCCACCTCGTTCGCACCGGCCTCGATCATGACGATCTTCTCGCGGGTACCGGCAACGGTCAGCTGCAGGTCGGAACGGCTTCTCTGCTCCTCATTCGGGCAGACGATAATCTCGCCGTCCACCAGGCCCACCTGCACGCCGCCGATTGGGCCGTTCCACGGAATGTCCGAGATGGACAGCGCGAAGGAAGTACCCAGCATACCGGCAACCTCAGGGGAGTAATCCTGATCGACCGACAAAACGGTCATGACGACCGAAACGTCGTTGCGCATATCTTTCGGGAACAGCGGACGGATCGGACGGTCTACCAGACGGGAGGTCAGGATGGCCTTCTGGGAAGGACGTCCCTCTCTCTTGAGGAAGGAACCGGGGATTTTGCCCACCGCGTACAGTTTCTCCTCAAAATCGACCGAAAGCGGGAAAAAGTCGATGCCCTCACGCGGCTTTGGGGACGCGGTTACATTGACCAGAACGGTGGTGTCGCCGTAGCGCACCAGCACCGAGCCGTTTGCCAGGCAGGCCATCTTTCCTGTTTCAAAGGAAATCTTTTTACCGGCAAGCTCTGTTTCAAACACTCTAAAATTTTCAAACATCTGTCGCAGCCTCCTTAGAAAATCTGTTATCCTTCGGGCGGCCGGGACCTTTCCCCTTTTAGCACAAAATCCAACCTCAGCGCCAGGGCTCCTGAGGCTCGATTGGATGCTAAAAACAGGTTCGTTTCCCAACCGCCTTTTGTTTTGTACACATAAAAGGCAGAAGCACCACGGATGGCTCCGGATACTCCCGCCCTTTTCCAGCAGCCTGGAAATTACTTTCTCAGGCCCAGTTTCTCGATTACCGCACGATAACGGTTGATGTCCTTTTTCTTCAGGTAGTTGAGCATGTTGCGGCGACGGCCTACCATTTTCAGCAGACCACGTCTGGAATGATGGTCATTCTTGTTGGCCTTGAAGTGGTCGGTCAGGTCGTTGATGCGTTTGGTTAGGATTGCGATCTGAACCTCAGCGGAACCGGTATCAGTCTCATGCAGTCTGTTCTGCTCGATTACCTGTGTTTTTTCTTCTTTTCTCATCATGGTTACATTCACCTCTCTAAAATATTTCACCGATAACTGGGCTCGGGGCTGGTGAAGTGCCTGATTACACGGCGGTCTCCCCGGACTAAGCTATGGTAAGAACTGTGAAAACCTGTTCACAGACAGGCTCACTGGATCATTATAACATACCCTCCCCTGTTTGTAAAGCCTCTTTTTTAAATTTTAAATCTTTTCAAAAGTTGCCGGTTCCGGCGCGCGGCTGTCCAAAAACAGCATCTGCTCAATGTTTTGCGCAACCTCCTGCGCCACGTCCTCTTTGTCCCGGGCAATCTGCTCCTTGAGTTCGGCGATCGAGCCAAATTTCTGCTCCGGGCGGACAAAGCGGAAGAAGTAAACCTCCACCGTCTGCCCGTAAAGATCGCCGGAATAGTCCAGAATGTAGGTCTCCGACAGCGGGCGGTCCGAGCCAACCGTCGGCTTAACCCCTACGTTTGTCACGCCGCCGTACAGCTTGCCGGCTACATTGACGACCGTAGAATAAACGCCGTAGCGCGGGACGATGTGGTGCTGCGGGAAAGACTGGTTGATGGTCGGGAAATCCAGCAGCCGCCCAATGCAGTTGCCGTGCTCCACCTTCAGCCGCAGACAGAAGCGGCGTCCCAGCATGCGGCTGGCCTCGTCCATCTTTCCCTCCAGAATTGCCTGGCGGATGCGGGTGGAGCTGACCGGCTCCCCGTCCAGTGTGACCGGTTCGACCACATTGACCTTGACCCCGTGGCGTTCGGCAACCCGGCAGAGCGTCTCTGTCGTGCCCGCGCCGCCTTTTCCGAAGGTAAAGTCGTAGCCGCAGCTGAGTTCCTTGGCGCCCATGCCCTGGATCAGCATCTTTTCGACAAATTCCTCCGGCTCCATATCCTTAAAGCTGGAAAAATCCGGCATGACCACCTGCTCAAAGCCCATCCGTTCCAGAATGGCGCACTTCTGCTCATCCGGCATCAGGGCAAGATAATTCTTTTTAATTTGGGGAACGAAGGAGGAGATAGTATAGGTAAAGACGCAGGGAGCCAGCTCCCTGTTCTTCAGCGCCCGCTGCAGCACCTTCGTATGCCCGATGTGGATTCCGTCAAACAGCCCCAGCGCCACCGACGCCGGCTTGCCGGAATCCGGCCTGATAAACTCCTTTGTCACCTTCAAGCTCTTGTTTCCTCATTTCCATATTGATGTCCCATAACATTATAGACAACTTTTGTTCCAATTGCAAGCCTTGCCGGCGGAAGGTTTTGGGTGGAGGCACACGAAATTTTATCTTAGAAAAATCAGGTGCTCACCTTGCCCCTCCCTATCTGCCGCAGGCACCAGATTGCCAGCAGAACAAATCCCAATCCGCCGACGATACCCACCAGATTTGGCCCCACAAAGAGGTTGGCCGGGCTGTTCATAAAGAGATCGGTCGGCTTCCACAGATCGATTCCATTGACCGCCGCGTGAAAGAGCACCGGTCCCCAGATCGAATCGGTCCTCCAAAACAGAAATCCCTGAATCACACCCAGCACCAGACAGAACAGCACCATCGCAGCGACGTTGGCAAGCGGATGCCCTTCCCCATAATTATAGCCCATCGCCACCACCGGCGCGTGCCAGATGCCCCAAACAAGGCTGGTCAGCAGCACCGCGCGAAGCTGTCCAAACCGCTCGGTCAGCTTTGGCAGCAGCCAGCCTCTCCAGGCAAGCTCCTCGCCCAGGCACTGCGGCAGGCCCATCAGGGGATTCACAAGCACCGCCAGCGGAATCATCGCCGCCAGAAAGGCGATATAATCCGTACCCTGGATCCCTGACTCGACCGCCAGCGCCGATTGAAGGGTGAACTGCTGGGGAAAGAGCAGAAAATAAACCACCGCACCCAGATACGCCACCACCGGTGTCAGCAGCCACACCGCCAGATAGCGGCCCTTATTCTGCCGCAGACGAGGCTTCAGGTGAAAGTTGGCGAGTAATTCTTTCCACCCCGCTCCGGCCAGCAGGGTTGTCAGCAGCACGCTGACCGCTGGGGTAAACATCAGCACCGTCAGCGCCAGCGTGCCGCCCGTCTGCCAATACCAGATGCTTCCTGCCGCCAAAAATGCCGCGGCAAACGCTGCAAAGATGCAGAGCTGTTTCTGCAATTGTTTTTTCATCATCAATACCCCCTATCATTTTACTGATCATAACGGGGTATTGCGCTCAAAAACTTCATTTTAGCAAAAAAGGAAGGCTCTTCTTTCTTCCTATTATAGTGTTATTCCACCGCAAACAGCTTGCGGGTGCACAGCAGTCCCTGCTGCCAGTCGGCATAGCTCACCCCTAAAAAGGTGCCGTTCTCGCCGCAGATACGGATGTCGCCCGCCCAGTTTCCGAGCGCCGGCATGCCGTCCAGGCGGGCAAGGTCGAGCCGGACGCCGTTGCGGTACATCCGCTCCTGCGCGGCGCAAAGGACAATCTTTGGCAAACTCTCAAACACCGTCTCCACCGGCAGCAGATGTTCGGTCAGCTTTCCCTGCTCGGCGAGCTGCTCAGCCTGCTCGAGGGTCAGGCTGTCCGCAAGCGAGAAGCCCGCTGCCTGGGTGCGGCGCAGGGCGGTCATGGTCGCCCCGCAGCCCAGCGCCTCGCCGATGTCGGCGCAGAGGGTGCGGATATAGGTGCCCTTCGAGCAGGCGACGTCGATGACATAGCGATTTTCCTGCTCATCTGCTTCCAACAGCTCCAGATGATGGATGGTGATTGGACGCTTTTCCCGCTCAATCTCGATCCCCTGCCGCGCCAGGTCGTAGAGCCTGCGGCCGTTGATCTGGATGGCCGAGTACATCGGCGGCAGCTGTATAATCTCTCCGCGGAACTGCTCCAGCGCCGCCTGCACCTGAGCCTTGCCCGCCTGCACCGGCGTGCGGGTCAGCACCCGTCCGGTAGTGTCGAGAGTGTCAGTGGTGTAGCCCAGCTTAAAGGTCGCGGTGTATCGCTTGTTTTGATCGGGTAGGATGTCGCAGCATTTGGTGGCCCTGCCCACAAAGATGGGCAGCACGCCGGTGGCCATCGGGTCCAGCGTGCCGGCGTGGCCGACCTTGCGGGTGCCCAGCAGGCGGCGCAGTTTTGCCACCATATCAAAGGAGGTAAAATCCTCCGGTTTGTCCATGATGATAATTCCGTCCAAGTTTCTTCCTCATTCCTCGTTAGTTTCCTGCCAGCTCCTGCTCCACCGAGCGCAGCACCCGGCGGTACACCTCCTCCAGCGGCAGCTCCTCGACGTTGCAGCCGGCGGCGCCCCGGTGCCCTCCGCCGTTTAAGCGTGCGCAGATTGCGCTGGCGTCGATAATGCCGTCGGTGCGCACCGAGACCTTGTAGCCGCGGTAGCTTTTATACTGGCGCAGGGTGACGCCCACCTGCACTCCCTCGATCTGGCGCGGGAGCGCGGCGATGCCCTCCAGCTCGTCGTCGGCGACGCCCAGCGCGTTGATACGGTCGCGCGGCAGCACCAGGATGGCGCAGCGGCCGTCCAGCTCATAGCGAATCTGCTGCATCGCCTCGACCAGCAGGGCAACCTTTCCCCTGCTGACACTCTCAAAGGCCAGGCAGTGGATCATGCGCATATCTGCCCCGGCCTGCAGCAGCTTTTCGGCCGCGCGGTGGCTGTCCACCGTGGTCGAGCTGTGGCGAAAGCAGCCGGTGTCGGTGACCAGGCCGGTGTAAAGGCAGTTGGCAATCTGCTCGGTCAGCGGCAGGCCCATCGCCTCCAACAGGTCGAGCATCAGCTCGCAGTTGGCCGCCGCATTGGGGCGCAGCAGGAGATATTGTGCGTAGCCGGTGTTGGAACCGTGGTGGTCGATGCACAGCTGAACCTTGTCCGCAAAGCCGCACAGCTTTTCCCCGAACAGCTTGGTGTCCGCGATGTCCACCGCCACCACCGTCTGCGGGACAATTCCTGCTCCGTCCTCCCAAACAGCGTCGGTTAGCCCACCCATCAGGTAGGCATAGCGCGGCGGGATAGGGTCACTGCAAGCAAGCCAGGCCCGCTTGCCCATTCCCCGCAGCGCGTGCAGCAGGCCAAAGCCGCTGCCCAGCGTGTCCCCGTCGGGGGATTTGTGGGTGAGGATGAGGACATCCTGCGCTGTCTGCAAAAATTGTGCTGCCTGTTCCAGTGTCAGGCGTGTCGCCATCCGGTTCCCTCCTTGGTTCGTCTTTGATTATTCTTCGTCCTCCGCCTCGTCCTCGTCCTGTTTGATCTCCAGGCTGTTCAGGATTTTGGCGATGCCGGCGCTGTATTCAGTGGAGTCGTCGGCGATGAAGTGGAAATCCGGGATGCGGCGCATCTTGATGCGCGCGTTAACCTCATGTTTGATAAAACCGTTGGCGTGGTTGAGGCCCTTAGCCGCTTCCTTGGCCTTTTCCATTCCCTCCAACGAGCTGACATACACCTTGCAGTGGGACATGTCGTTGGAAAGATCGACCTTGATGATGGTGAGAATCGAGGAGACGCGCGGGTCCTTGACGTGACGAATGATGTCGGTCAATTCCCGCTTGAGGTCCTCGCTGGTTCTGTCGACTCGAAAGCCCATAACAATGCTCCTTTCCTGACAGGTGCGGACAAGCCCGCACCTGTTTTTGATCTTCATTTTTTATTCTATCAAAAAGTTTTATCTCCATCCATCTGCCGCCATGCCGGCCGCAGATGGAAAATGAGGGGGCTTTTTAAAAGAGAAAAGCCCCCTGCCATTTTTCACTATTTTTCTTTCCGAAGTCGACAATCGTCCATAACTTCAAACGACCGACTACGTCCAGAAATTTAAAATTTACACTGAATCTATGAGCAGACTCAAACTAGCAACCGCGTCCAGGAAGTAACTCTCTGCTAAAACTACAGCGCGAATTGCGTGCAGGCTCAGCCTGCCAAGCCGCCCAACCGCGTCCAGAAAGCAAGTCTCTGCTTAAAACCACAGCGTAAATTGCGTGCAGGCTCAGCCTGCCGAACTGTCCGCGGCTTCAAGCCGCCTGCTAGTCGCGGTATTCTTCGATGGTGTAGGCCTCGAAGATGTCGCCGACCTTCAGGTCGTTAAACTTCTCGATGCCCATGCCGCACTCGTAGCCCTTGGCCACCTCTTTGACGTCGTCCTTGAACCGTTTGAGCGAGGTCAGGTGCTCGTCGGCAATGATGATGCCGTCACGCACAATGCGAATCTCGGCGTTGCGGGTGATCTTGCCTTCCAGCACATAGCAGCCAGCAACGGTGCCGACACCGGTGATCTTGAACACCTCGCGCACCTCCGCGCGGCCCAGCTCGACCTCGCGGGTCTTTGGCGCCAGCATACCCTTCATCGCGGAGGAGATCTCCTCGATGGCGTCGTAGATGACGCGGTACATGCGCATGTCAACACCTTCGCTCTCGGCCATGTCGCGGGCTACCGGGTCCGGACGGACGTTGAATCCAACAATGATCGCGCCGCAGGCCTGTGCCAGCATGACATCCGACTTGCTGACCGCGCCGACTGCTCCGTGGATAACCTTGACGCGAACCTCGGCGTTGCTCAGCTTCTCCAGCGACTGCTTGACGGCCTCAACCGAGCCCTGAACGTCCGCCTTGACGATGATCGGCAGCTCCTTGGTCTCGCCTTCCTCAATCTGCTCGAACAGATTATCCAATGTAACCTTCTGGTAGGAGCTGAACTCCTTCTCCTTGGCCTCCTGGCGTCTCTTTTCTACCAGCTCACGAGCCAGCTTCTCGTCCTCAACGGCGTTGAACTCGTCGCCCGCTGCCGGTACGTCTGCCAGACCGGTGATCTCAACCGGCGTGGATGGGCCGGCGCTCTCGATCTTCTCGCCTCTGGAGTTGGTCATCACACGCACGCGGCCAACCGCTGTGCCGGCAATCACGCTGTCGCCGGTCTTGAGGGTACCGTTCTGTACCAGAATGGTCGCAACCGGTCCGCGGCCCTTGTCGAGTTTTGCCTCGATGACCGCGCCCTTGGCCAGACGGTCAGGGTTGGCTTTGAGCTCCTTTACCTCGGCAACCAGCAGGATATTCTCCAGCAGGTCCTGGATACCCATTTTGGTCTTGGCCGATACCGGAACGCAGATGACGTCGCCGCCCCACTCTTCCGGAACCAGCTCATACTCGGTCAGCTGCTGCATGACGCGCTCCGGATTTGCTTCCGGCTTATCCATCTTGTTGATGGCGACGATGATCGAGACGCCCGCCGCCTTTGCATGGTTGATCGACTCGACGGTCTGCGGCATGATGCCGTCGTCCGCCGCGACAACCAGAACTGCGATGTCGGTGATGTCGGCGCCGCGGGCACGCATGGCGGTGAACGCCTCATGGCCCGGGGTGTCCAGGAAGGTGATCAGCTTGCCGTTGACGTTGACCTGGTACGCACCGATGTGCTGGGTGATGCCGCCCGCCTCGGTGGAGGTGACGTCGGAGTGGCGGATTGCGTCGAGGATGGAGGTCTTGCCATGGTCGACGTGTCCCATAACAACAACGACCGGCGGACGCTCTACCTTCTGCTCGTCCTTGTCCTCGCTGTCGTCAAAGAGGCGGTCCTCAATGGTGACGACAACCTCCTTCTCAACCTTCGCGCCGATTTCCATGGCGACCAGGGCAGCGGTGTCGTAGTCGATGACGTCCGAAACCGACTTCATCTCGCCCAGCATCATCAGGCGTTTGACAATCTCCGCCGACTGAATCTTCAGTTTCAGCGCAAGCTCACCGACGGTGATCTCGTCCGGCAGGGTGATGTGCAATTTCTGGCGGCGCTCACGCTCCATCTCCAGACGTTTGAGCTTCTCCATCTCCTTGTCCTTCTTGGACATGAAGTTTTTCTTCTTGTTGTTTCTGCCGCCGATTTTCTGCTTCTTTACGCCGTCGTCCCGCTTGGACATATTCTCCGGCGCGATGTGCTCATAGCGCTCGTTGTATTTGTCCAGGTCGACATTGGCCGCGCGCATATCGACATGGCGGATCATCTTGCCGTTGACGTTCTCGTCCAGCTCCGGATTGATGGTCGAAGCCTGGCGCGGAGCCGGGGCCGGCTTTGGCGCCTGTGGTTTTGCCGCCTGCTTTGGACGGTCCTGCGGCTTTTTGTCGCCGAATCTGCCGCCGCGGTCGCTTCTCTCCGGACGGTCATTGAAGCGGCGTTCGCCCTGCGGCTTTTTATCGCCAAATTTTGCGCTGCGGTCTGTGCCGCGGTCGTTTCTTTCCGGGCGATCGTTTCTTGGACGATCGGTGCGGCTGCGTTCTCCGGAGCGATTTTCATTGGCGCGGCTGTCCGCTGGACGGTTCTCCTGCGGAGCAGCCTTTTTGCGCTCGCCGCCGCGTGTTTCCGGTGCCGGGCGCTTGGGTGTCTCGCTCATATCCTGTTTCTCCCTCTCTGTCTGCGTTTTCTTCACGGGCATCTCCTTATTTTCCTCTTGAGGCGCTTTTCCTTCTGCGTGTTTTTCCAGAGCAGGCTGCTTTTCCGGCTCGGCAGCCGCGACTTGCTGTTCCTGCTGTGGCTGTTCTTTTACTTCTTTTTCTTCCTTCGGCTGTTTTGCGGCCGTTTTTTGGGCAGCAGCTTTTTCCTGTTTTACCGGCTGGGACTGGACCTTATAAGCGTAGTAGCTGTCCAGATTGTCCTGCTGGTGCTGCTGCGTGTAGGTCTCAAACACAAAGTTGAGCTCCTCGTTTGTCAGGACTGTCGTGCGCTTTTTTTCTCCCGGAAAGTTTTTTTCCAGCAGATCGACGATATCCTTCATCTGCACATTGAGGTCCTTGGCGACCTCATTGACTCTATATTTATCGTTTATCACGAAAACATACGCCTCCTTTTCATTCAGGAATGCTTTTGTCCTGTACGCTGCTGGGCCAGAGCGGAGAGCTTTTTGGCAAATCCCTCATCGCACACCGCTATAACGCCCGAGCGTTTGCCGCAGGCCTGCTGGATTTCCTCCATCTGTACATCCAGAGCAATGGGCTGCAGGCAAAATTTTTGTGCCGCAAAGGAAAGCTCCTTGCGGCTTTTTTCGGAAAGGTCGGCGCTGTAAAAAACGCCCTTTACCTTTCCGGCACGCATCTCCTCCACAACCTTGTCAAAGCCGAGGACCAGTTTGCCGGCCCTTCTGGCAAGCGACAGGGTGGAAAGTTCCTGCTTTTGCATCCGCTCACCTCTTTTTTGGGGACGGCAGGTTATTGTTGCTGCTGTTCTTCCCGTGCGGCCAGCTCCTGTTCCAGCTTGTTATAAACCTCGTCGGGGATGGTGGTGTCCAGCGTCCGCTCCAACTGTCTGGATTTGCGCGCCCGGGCAAGGCACTGGCTGTTCACGCACAGGTAAGCGCCCCGTCCCGATTTTTTGCCGGTAAAGTCGAGGCTGATCTCTCCCTCCGGTGAGCGCACCACCCGGATCAGCTCCTTTTTGGGCTTATGTTCCCGACAGCCAACGCACATCCTGACCGGCATCTTTTTGGCCGGCGCCGCGTTTGTTTTCATCCTCCCGCCTCCTTTGCCGCTTTCGTTTTACAATTACTCGTCCTGCTCTGCTTCTTCAGCCATTTCTTCTGGCTGTTCCTGCTGGATGAGCTCCTCTCCATCTTCGTCGTCAAACAGATCGTCTACCGCCTGGTCAATCTGCTGCTGAACCTCCTGCTTGCGCTGTTCATACTCTTCCATAATCTGCTCAGCCTGGCTTTCCGGTCCGATATCGATCTTCCAACCGGTCAGGCGCGCAGCCAGACGGACGTTCTGGCCCTTGTTGCCGATGGCAAGCGACAGCTGGCTGTCCGGCACGATGGCTCGGCAGGATTTTGTGCCCGCCGGGTCGATCAACACCTGGCTGACCACCGCCGGGGACAGGGCCGCTGCAATCAGCTCTTCCGGGTCGTCGCTGTACTTGATGACGTCGATCTTCTCTCCGCCCAGCTCCTCCACGATGGAGGACACGCGGGTTCCCTTTGGACCGATGCAGGCGCCGACCGCATCAACGTTTTCGTCCTTGCTGTAGACTGCAATCTTGGTGCGGGAACCGGCCTCACGGGAGATGGCCTTGATCTCGATTGTGCCGTCCTTGATTTCCGGGGTGTGCAGCTCAAACAGGCGCTTAATCAGTCCCGGATGGGTGCGGGAAATCATCAGCTTCGGATTCTTTCCGCTGGTCAGAACGTCCACCACATAGACCATGATGCGCTGGCCTTCCTGCAGCACCTCGCCTGGAACCTGCTCGCTCTTTGGCAGGATGGCCTCAGTCTTGTCGATCTCCACGGTGGCGTTGCCCTTGATCTCGTCGATCTTGAGCACCGGCACCGAGATAATCTCATATTTTTTGTCCTGATACTTCTGCACCAGCTGGCCCTTCTCCGCCTCGCTGATACCCTGACGGATTACATGCTTTGCAGACTGCGCTGCGATGCGGCCAAACTGTTTTGTCTCCAGCGGGATCTCCACCACGCCGCCGACATGCGCCACCCTGCTGTACTTGGTGGCGTCGGAGAGGGTGATTTCGGTTTCCGGATCGGTCACTTCCTCCACCACATTTTTGCGGATGGCCACATAAAAACGCTGCTTTTCCGGATCGATTTCCACAATCGCGTTTTCACTGCCACCCATATCCCGCTTGACCGCGATGGCGATTGCGTTGCTGATCTTCTCAATCAGGTAGGATACCGGGATGCCCCGCTCCTTTTCCAGCATTGCCAGCGCCTCAAAAAACTCACTGTTCATTGTGTTCACCTTTTGCTTCCTCCTGTTAATCACTTAGCGGCCAGATTTCCAATCAATTTCTTCGTACAGGCGGATATAGGCCGCGTCCTTTTTGGAGAAAGAAAAGGACTCTCCCTCCAACTCCACCGTCACCGTCTGATCGTCGCAGCCAGTCATCGGCGCGACAAATTCCCGCAGGTTTTTCCCGTCCTGCGTCTTTACCGGGCGAATGAGCTTTACCTGTACATCCTGCCCCAAATACCGCTGAAAATGCCATGGGCGCACCAGGTCCCTGCCGATGCCCGGCGAGGAAACCTCAAAATAATAGGACTGGCTGATCGGGTCAGCGTCGTCCAGAATCTGGTCCATCGCACGGCTTAAGTTTTCACAGTCGTCGATGGTGACCCCGCCCTCCTTGTCGATAAACAGGCGCAGGTACCAGGACGCGCCCTCCTTTTCAAAGCGGACATCCCACAGCTGCAGTCCCATCTGCTCTACAACCGGCTTTGCCAATGCGGTGACAACCTCCACGGTGTTTGGTTTTTTCGATGTTGCCAAAAGCAAATCCCTTCCTTTCCCGAATCTGCCCCTTTTCCAAAATCAATCCCGACTCTGACGAGGGCTATTTTGCCGCCTAACAAAACAAAAGAGCGGGTAAACCCACTCTTTGCTAGAACAACTTGCTGACACAAGGCAACAGGGACGCGCAGCCTTCCACGGCAAAGCTCCTAAAAGACAGCTGCTGCAACAGGCTCTCGTCCCCCTTTCCTCATTCTTCTTATAGACTACCATATTTTACGCGCTTTTGCAACCCCCCGAGCCCTATTTTTTTCGCCGCTTTGCCCCCACAAGGCGGATTGAAGGTGCATTTTCGGCGGCGATGCGGGCGTTTTTCCCCACCGGTGCACAAAGAAGGAGCCCCAAAGGGCTCCTTCTTCTGATTCTTCATTATTCTTTAAAAGGGACAACGTCCTTGACTGCGTCCTTTGGGGAGATGACAGCATCGCCGTTATCGATATCGATGAGCTGATAACGGTCGTTGCCCATCTGCAGTTCCTTCATGTAGCTGAGCTGGCGCAGGCCGTGGCGGCTTTCGATGCGCTCCACCAGGTCCTTGTGATCCTCCTCCTTCATCGCGTACACCAGGTCAACCGACGCCTGGTCGATGGCCAGGATGTCGCGGGAGGCCAGGATGCCGACATTTGGGGTGACGACCGGCGCAGCGGCGGTTCCCTCACAGTCGCAGGAAACCGACATATTGCGCATGACGTTGACAAAGGTGATGTGCTGGCCGAAGTGGTCGACCACCGCCTTGGCCGATTCGGTCATGCGCTCCATAAATTCCTCGTCAGAGATGTCCCACATATCGCTGGAGCCCGGAGTGGTGTGGATCATCGCCTTGCCGATGCGTCCATCCGCACAGCCGATGCCGATGTTTTTATTCGAGCCGCCAAAGCCGCCCTTGGAGTGGCCTTTGAAGTGGGTGAGAACAAACATCGAATCGTAGTTGAGGATGTTTTTGCCCATCTCCATCTCGGTGAACCACTTGCCGCCCTTGACCGGCAGCGGTGCGGTTCCGTCCGCGTCCATGATGTCCACCGGACAGAAGGTCCAGCCGTTGACCTGCAGGGTCTCCCGGTGCTGCTCGGTGGTGTAGCGGCCGCCCTCATAGTAGGAGTTGGTCTCCACAATGGTGGCTCCCGGCAGATCCTTTTCAATCAGCTCCTTGACCCACGGGCGCGGGATGATGTTTGGTCCGTACGGCTCGCCGGTGTGCAGCTTGATGGCAACCTTGCCGGTCATATTGCCGCTGACCCTGCTGAAGATTTTGCGCAGGCCCTCTGCAGAAAGGTCTCTGGTAAAGTAAACTGCCGACTCTTCTCCCGAGCGCTGCTCGTACGGAACATAGTGGTCGCCGCCTGTTCCTGGAATTGGTTTTTGATTGGACATACCGTTTTCCTCCTTACACTTGATGCCGCTTTTTGTACTTTTTTGCGGCGTAGTCCCTCCCCTGCATCCGCAGGCTTTCTATTTTTTATTATAGAACCTGGAGTGCACTACAAGTCAAGAGGGAAGGGGTAAATTTTTCTTATTTAATTAAAATGAAAAATCCCCCATACCAAACCAACTGGTACGGAGGATTTTTGTCATTATTTGCTGCCCCTCTTGACGCGCAGGCGGCTGAGCGCTCTGGCAAGATTTGCCTGTGCAGAGCGGTACTCCTGGATGCTCTTTTTCTGCAAAATCGCTTCCTTTGCCGCGTCGGCGTCCCGGCGGGCGCGGTTGGCGTCGATCTCCTCGGGGCGCTCGGCGGTGTCGACCAGAATCAGCACCTCGCCGTTTTCCACCTTTGCCAGTCCATTGGAGACAGCGGCCTCCAGCGGCGCGCCGGGTACAATCTGGTACTGCAGCGTGCCGGGTATGATCGCGGTGATCATATTGCTGTGGTGGGCGTGGATGCCGTACATGCCCCGCAGGGTTGGAATCACCAGCGAGTAGCATTTTCCCTCATAGAAGGGGTGGTCTGACGCCAGGATCTTGACCTGGAATTCTTCCATCAGTTCTCCCCTCCCATGCTCTGGGCCTTCTGGATGACGTCGTCGATGGTGCCGACATTGAAGAACGCCGCCTCCGGATACTGATCCATCTCGCCGTCGATAATCATTTGAAAACCGCGCAGTGTCTCCTTGAGCGGGACATAGGCGCCGGGGATGTTGGTGAACTTCTCCGCAACGTGCATCGGCTGGGAAAGGAAGCGCTGAATCTTTCTGGCGCGCATGACCGTCTGGCGGTCCTGATCGCTCAGCTCATCCATGCCGAGGATGGCAATGATGTCCTGCAGCTCGTTGTACTTTTCCAGAATCTCCTGCACGCGGCGGGCAATCTGGTAGTGCTCCTCCCCAACCTTGCCGGGCTCCAGCAGGCGGGAGCTGGACTGCAGCGGGTCCACCGCCGGGTAGATGCCCTGCTCGGCAATCTTTCTGCTCAGAACGGTGGTTGCGTCCAGATGGGTGAAGGTGGTCGCGGTGGCCGGGTCGGTCAGGTCGTCGGCCGGGACGTAAACTGCCTGCACCGAGGTAACCGAACCGTCGCGAGTGGAGGTGATGCGCTCCTGCAGCTCTCCCATCTCGTTTGCCAGAGTTGGCTGGTAGCCGACCGCAGACGGCATGCGGCCCAGCAGGGTGGAAACCTCGCTGCCCGCCTGCACAAAGCGGAAGATGTTGTCGATAAAGAGCAGGACGTCCTTGTGCTGCTGGTCACGGAAATATTCCGCCATGGTCAGTCCCGCCAGCGCGACACGCATTCGCACGCCGGGGGATTCGTTCATCTGTCCGAACACCAGCGCGGTCTTATCCGCTACGCCGCTGCCCTGCATCTCTCTCCACAGGTCGTTGCCCTCGCGGCTGCGCTCGCCGACGCCGGTAAAGACCGAATAACCGTTGTGCTCCATCGCGACGTTGTGGATCAGCTCCTGAATCAGGACGGTTTTGCCGACGCCCGCGCCGCCAAACAATCCGATCTTGCCGCCCTTCGGATACGGCTCCAGCAGGTCGATGACCTTGATGCCGGTCTCCAGAATCTCGCCGATCGGCTGCTGGTCCGCAAAGTCAGGCGCCTTGCGGTAGATGCTGTGGCGCTCCACCTCCGGGGGAAGCTCCTCCTTGCCGTCGATGGCCTTTCCCAAGACGTTGAACATCCTGCCCAGCGTCTGTTCGCCAACCGGCACGGTGATGGTCGAGCCGGGGGCGCATACCTGCATCCCGCGGGACAAACCCTCGCTGCCCGCCAGCATGATGCAGCGGACGGTGTCGTGTCCGACGTGCTGGGACACCTCCATGACCCGCTGTGTTCCGTTGACCGAGACGGTCATCGCCTCCCGGATCTTGGGCAGATATCCCGATTCAAAGGCTACGTCGACGACCGGTCCGGAAACCTGTGTGATGGTTCCATACTTCATCGCACACTCGCTCCTTTCTCTCTCTTTTTCTTCTGCGCCTTCGCGCCGGCGCTGATCTCGGTGATCTCCTGGGTGATGGCAGCCTGCCGCACGCGGTTATACTGCAGTGAGAGCTGGGAGAGCAGCTCCTCCGCGTTTTTGTTGGCCGCATCCATCGCCGTCATTCTGGCGTTCTGCTCGCTGCAGAAGCTGTCGATCAGCGCGCTGTAGATAAATCCTGTCAGATAGCTCGGCATGATGCCGTTGAGCACCGCCGCCACCGAGGGAGTAAACTCGAACGGCACCGAGACCTTCTTCTCGCTGGCCGGCGTGTCAAAGTAGGTGCGGTGGAACGGCAGCAGGCGGGTGCTGCGCGCGTTCATCGTCATGCCGTTTGGCATATCGGTGTAGACGACAAAAATCTTTTTGAGCGCGCCGCTGTCGTACTGCTCCAGCAAAAAGGAACTGATCTCCCGCGCGCGCTCCAGCGTCGGGTTCTGCGCGGTGTAAAGAAAGCTGCGCTCGATGGGGATATTGCGCTGCTCAAAAAAGCGGCGTCCATACTCCCCCACCACAAAGAGCTTGGTGTCGCTGTGCGCGTCCACCAGCCGCTTTGCTTCCTTGATGACATTCTGATTGTAAGCGCCCGCCAGGCCCTTGTCCGCCGTAATCACCAGGCACCCGTAGGTGCCGCCAACGTGGTCCGCCGGGTCATAGTCCGGGGGATAAAAGTAAGGGCTGTCCACATCGTTGACGGTGCGGAAGATGCGCTTGATCTCGCTGCGCAACTCATAAAAGTAGGGACGGGTGTTGTCCAGGTCGTTTCTGGCCTTGCGCAGCTTGGTGGAGGCGATCAGATACATGGCGTTGGTGATTTTCTGCGTCTCCTTCACGCTTGCAATCCTGTTTTTGATTTCCGATGTGCTTGCCATGACCGTTACCTCGTCTGCAGAACGTACCGCTCTGCGGTGCTCTGCTGGAACTGTTTTGCCAGCTGCAGAAGCGACTGATAGCCCTCTTTGCTCAGCATGCCGGTCTGGTCAATCTGGGCACAGAGGGCGGAGGCGGCGTCCTGCATGTAGGCAAGGTACTCGCTGCGGAACTGGTCGATCTTCTCCACCGGCACGTCCTGCATCACATGGTTGAGCGCCGCAATCAGCAGGACAACCTGCTCATGCTGCTGCATCGGATGATACTGCGGCTGGCGAAGCAGGCGCATCAGGCCCTGACCGTACTGCAGCTGTTTTTTGGTGACCTCGTCCAGGTCGCTGGAGAACTGGGTGAAGACCTCCATCTCGCGGTACTGCGCCAGGTCCAGACGCAGCGCGCCCGCGGCGGTCTTCATCGCCTTGGTCTGGGCGTCGCCGCCGACACGGGAAACCGACAGGCCGACATTGACCGCCGGTCGCTGGCCGGCAAAGAACAGGTCGCTCTCCAAAAAGATCTGGCCGTCGGTGATCGAGATGATGTTGGTCGGAATGTAGGCCGAAACGTCGCCGGCCTGGGTCTCGACAATCGGAAGGGCTGTCATGCTGCCGCCGCCCTTTTCGTCGGAGAGGTGGGCGGAGCGCTCAAGCAGGCGGGAATGCAGGTAAAAGACGTCGCCCGGATAGGCCTCACGGCCGGGAGAGCGCTCAAGCAGCAGGCTCAGCGCGCGGTAGGCGATGGCGTGCTTGGAAAGGTCGTCGTAGACAATCAGCACGTCCTTGCCGTTGTACATAAAATATTCTCCCAGCGCGCAGCCCGCATAGGGCGCGATGTACTGCAGGGTTGCAGAATCGCTGGCCGAGGCGCTGACGATGATCGAGTAATCCATCGCATCGTGATTCTTTAAGGTCTCCGCCAGCTGTGCCACCGAGCTTGCTTTCTGGCCGATAGCGACATAGATGCAGATGACGTTCTTGCCCTTCTGGTTGAGAATGGTGTCCAGAGCAATCGCTGTCTTGCCGGTCTGGCGGTCGCCGATAATCAGCTCGCGCTGTCCGCGGCCGATGGGGAACATCGAATCGATGGCAAGCAGGCCGGTTTCCATCGGTTGATTGACCGGCTGGCGGTCGATGATCTCCGGTGCGGGCATCTCGATTGGACGGTAGTCCGCCGCCTCGATCTGGCCTTTGCCGTCAATCGGGTTGCCCAGCGCGTCCACCACGCGGCCCAAAAAGGCGTCCCCGACCGGGATACCCGCCATCCTGCCGCTGCGGCGGACGATGCTGCCCTCGCTGACCTCCTCGGCGTCGCCAAAGAGGATGCAGCCGATTTCCCCCGGCTTTAAATCCTGTACCATGCCCTTGATGCCGGAGGGAAAGAGCAGAATCTCGCCGTAGGCCGCATGGTCCAAGCCCGAGATGGTGGCGATATTGTCGCCCACCGAGATGACCTCCCCAATTTCCTCCGGGGTAACTTCCGGCGTCCAGTTTTCGACGCTCTCCTTCATCAGCGGGATGATGTCGTCGCGGGAGTTTGGCAGTTTTTCCAGCCGCTCCTTAAACTGGCGCAGCCTGCCCTCGATGGTCCAGTCATAGATGTCGGTACCGACCTGCAGCAGAAAGCCGTCCTGAATGTGTTCGTCTTCCTGCCATTCCAGCTCCACATCCTGCTGGTAGGTCTTTTTGAGAAAGACAAGCAGCCGCTCGCGGTTTTTCTCATTCGGTGCAGCAGCGCTTCTTAAAATAGCCTTATTCTTTGGATTGTTCATGCGGCTTCTCCCCTTCCACCAAATTTAAAAATTGATCATAGGGATCGCCCTGATCCTTCAAAACGATCTTTTCCGCCACGCTCACTGCCAGATCGGTCAGCTCCTTCGAGGCTTTGGAAAGCATCTGTTCGTGTTCACGGTCGGCGCTCTCTTTGGCTTTCTGCAAAATTGCCTGCGCCTGTTTTTCCGCCTGGCTTACCTGCTGCTGGCGGAAAGCCTCCAGCTGCTTTTGCGCGTCGGCTCTTTTCTGCGCAATCTCACTGTCCGCCTCGGAGAGCTTTTGCTGATAATCCTTTTTGAGCTGGTCAGCCTGCTGCTTGAGCTGTTCAGCCTGGTCGTTGATGCCCTGATAGTAGGCGTCACGTTTCTGCATAAAGTCCTTGACCGGACGGTAGAGCAGCAGATAAAGGCCGCCCGCCAGGATGGTGAAGTTGAAAAGATGCAGCAGGATCTGCTGCCAGTCAATATTCAACGGAATATTCATACTGCACCCGCCTTTACAAAACGAAGATAATCAGAATGACGACAAGCAGGGCGTAGATGATCGCGGTCTCAATAAATACCAGGTCCAGCATCAGGGTAGTGCGGATCTTGCCTTCCATATCCGGCTGGCGGGAGATACCTTCCGCCGCCTTACCGCCGACGATACCCATCGCAACTGCACCGCCCGCTGCGGCCAGACCGATTGCCAGGCCTGCGGCAATCGCTTTTAAGCCAACGGTGCTATCCTCCTGCTGTTCCTTGACAGCAGCCTGCTCCGGTGCATCGGTGGTGGTGGAAGCGAAAGCCGGAACTGCCATCGCCACAACCAGCAGAACCATCATCAGCATTACAGAAATTTTCTTTACAATCTTCATTTTATTTACCTCCCAATAATATTACACAAGGTCAGCCGCTTTGGGCTTTTGCAGGGCCGCTTTTTTGCCATGCTTTTGCTTTGGCGGCTTGGGCTCGGACATCTCGCCGTAGAACAGCGCCGTCAGCATGGTCAAAACGTAGCTTTGAATCAGCGCGTGCAGCAATGTGAACAGCACGCCGACCACAACCGGCAGGACGAAGCTGAGATTGATGTAGTAATAAACCAGCTCGGTGACCAGCAATCCGCTGAGCAGCGCGCCGAACAGACGGAAGCTCATCGAGATCAACAGCGAAACCTCCTTGAGAGCACTGCCGATTCCCCTGATGCCGTTTCCGGCAATTGCACCGGAGAAGATGACGCAGTAGGAGAGCACGCCCAGCATGATCGCCGCGTTGACATCGGAGAGCGGCGCCGGCAAAGCAATCGACAGACCATCGGTTGTGATCACCTGGAAGCCGAACAGCTCAAACAGCGTCCCAAAAAAGATGTAGGCCGCGGCGGCAAAGATGTAAGCTCCCAAGAAGCTGTTCCGCCACGGGCTGTTCGATTTGGCCATCCCATCAAACATCCCAACTGCCTGCTCGAGCAGCATCTGGAATCTGCCTGGGACATATCGGAATTTGGGGATGACAAAGATGCGGATGCACGCAGCGGCAATCAGCAATACCGCCGTCACCACCATGCCGGAGATCAGCGCCGGGTTGACGGTGCGCAGTCCGAAGAAGCTGATTTGGTTGGATTCATGCAGCACTGCGTCGCGCATTGTCTCCTGGATGGTTTCCGCCTTTCCCCCATCCGGCATGGTCAACAGGCTGCCGATCAAAAAGACCACTGCAATCCCCAGCCATACCGTCAGAAAAACCTTTTTGTTTTTCATGATTTTGTTTCCTCCTTTTTACAAAAGAGCGCTGGAAAATTTCCGCGCGCCAACCGCGCGGATATTACACAGAAATCATACTATCTTTTCTTTCAGCCGCTCCTTTTCCAGAGAATAAATGGATGTGTTTTCACACAGCCCTCCCTCCTCTCATCTTTAGTTTGATCCTTTTTGTTCAGGTTTCTATTGTAAATCAATTACGCATAAAATACAAGTGATTTTTTTGGTTATTTTTTGGTTAAAATTATGCAAAGTGCTGAATCACCTGCTGTCTTGTCACCTGCTTTTCAAGATTTCTTCTCTAAAATAACCAATCCATTTTTTCATTCCCCATCCAATCTTTCTTTTCTCCTTTATTACATAAGACAATCTGCAATAAGCGGAAGGCACACCATACCGTGTGCCTTCCGCTTTATAAATCCTCTTCAATTCTTTCAAAAAACTTCCGCAGAATTTCTTTCGGCTCCTCCTTGCGCCAGAAGGCCGCCTGCCAGATCTGCAGCGGCTTCCCTGTCTTTTCGCTCACAAGCAGCTGCCCTTTCTCTTGGTCGGGAGTCACCGTCAGGGCAATCTGCTGGTTTGCCCTTGCTGTCGGCAAAACCATGTCCGGGTTATCCAGCAGCCGCAGCTTTTCTTCCTTCTGCTTTTGCGCAATTTCCGGACAAACCGTCTGCAGATATTCCCACAGTTCCCAGCTGAAATAGAGCTGTTTATCCTGTTGGAGAAGCTGCTCCAACCCGACAGGGCCCTCCGGCAGATCTGCACCCCAAACATAGACCGGCTGCGGCGCAAGCGTTTTCTGCATAAACCCTTCCCAGGCTGGAGAGGCGTATCCCCAAAACAGATCGCACTCTCCGGAGCGAAGCTTTTCCCGAGCCTGGCGGGCACCGTACTGCTCTATACACACCTCCAGGCCATCGTGCTCCTGCTGCAGAAAGAGCTGCTGCAGCGCCTGCAGATTATGCATGCTGTTTACCCCCACCTGCAGGCGTTTGGCCATCTGTGTCTGCCGGACTGCGGTTCGATACTCGGTCTGCAGCCCCTGTGCCTTTTGATAGAACAATTCTCCCTGCCGTGTCAGGACCACACCTCTGCCTTTACGCGCAAAAAGCGAGAACCCGACCTCCTTCTCCAGCGAAGCGATCTGCTGGCTGATAGTGGACGGCACTACGCCGCACTCCTGAGCGGCCCTTGTAAAACTTCCACAGCGCACCGCGCTTAAAAAGTAGTCCAGCCGTTCAATCCCCATCACGTTTGTCCATCTCCTTTATGATATCCAGCAGCGCGCCGACCAATGGATTGACCTTTCCCCTGCGAAAAAGGGCGCGCCAGTTTCCAAACTCGCCGCAGCCCTCAATTGTCCGGGCGACTAAGTGGCCGTTTTCCTGGAAGGCGCCCTGCGGGCCAACCGTGATGCCCGCTCCGCTTTCCAGCATCAAAAGCATGCTGGCGGCGTCCTGTGCCAGGGCCTTTCTTCCCATTTTAACATGAAGCTGCTCCATCCGGCGCAGATAAAACGCAGTAAAGTCCCGGCAGTGCTGACACACCGGCACGATCATCTGCACATGGCTGAGCTGTTCGCGGGTCAAAACCGGGTTGACTGCCAGCGGGTGTCCCTCATACAACAGGGCGACCGCCGGGCGCGACAGCAAGACTTCCTCCGCAATGCCTCCCGGCAGGTTGGATTGTTCGCCCCAGGTAAAGACCACGTCGCAGCCATCTTCCGCCGAAAAGGTTTCCGGAGCAAAGGCGCAGGCGGTTCGATACTCCACCCGGATAGAAGGAAAGCGCTCCTGCAGCCTGCGGACCGCCCCGGAAAGCAGCCGCGGGAGGTTAAAGTGGTTGACGCCGATCACCAGGCTTTTCTCCTGCAGCGAGGTGCGCACCTCGCGCAGGCTCTGTTCATAATTCTGAACAAAGCGGGAGATATGCTGGTAAAATACCTCGCCCGCCGCCGTCAGCCGGATGCTGCGTGCTCCTCTCTCAAAGAGCTGTACCCCTAATTCCCTTTCCAGGGAGCTGATCTGCTCGCTGATGGCCGGCTGCGCGATGTGGCATTCCTGGGCGGCGCGGGTAAAGTTGAGGTGTTTTGCCACGCTCAAAAAATAATACAGCTTTTCTATCTTCAAAATCTTTCCCCCAGATCATGCTTTCTTTCCTTATTATCTTACCATGTTGTGACAAAATAAACCAATTCCTTTTATCGATACAATTAGTTTTCATCATTCAAAAAATCAATCTGCCTTTGCACTGCACTTTTCAAAATGTGAGGAATTGCGCGGCTGGCGCGTTTGTTTTTTTCTATGAAGAAATGATTTGTTCATAAAGTTTATCTATAGCGTTTACAATTTGTTGGCTTTCTGTATAAAAAAGTTTCATCTGAACGCATTTCTTCTCTCTTTATTCAGAAAAACCTATCGCTGTTTCATTTTTTTCTATTTCAAAAATGAAGCCCTTTGTATTATACTGTTTTTGCATTTTAGCCGGGGCATTTTGTACCAAGTAACCAAAACCGGCCATTTTGATCTTGTCTCGGATTTTATACTAAAGAAAGAGAGTGTGATCTGTTTTTATGGGCAACCAAGCATCTACCGCTCAAAAGACCTCCAGACAGACAGAGCTGGAACAGCTCAACCGCCAGCAGCTCCAGGAGCTGGAAGAAAAGGAGAAAACCCCTTTCCAAAAATTTCTGGACTGCGTGATTGTTCTTTTCCCGATTCTGTGCGGCGCAATCGCTGTCGCGGAGTATCTGTTTGTCCCGGATTCCTTCACCAACAGCAATCCGAACACCTACCTGTACCTTTTGGTCATCCTGATCGCGCTTTACACCGTGCGCGCCATCGTCGCGCTGGTCAAATATGCGATGAACGACAAGCCGTTTTTCCAGAAGGTCCGCTATAAAGCGCCTTTGCATGCGGCTTTCTTTCTGCTGCTGACCGCCTATGATTACCTGACACTGAAAACCGGCATTCTGGATCAGCCATTTATTCCATGCCTGAACAGCATCCTCAACATCGCCTGGGAGGATCGGGAGATGCTGATTGTCAGCACCCTGTATACCCTGCGCCTGCTCTTCACCGGCTACTTCATCGGTTCTTTCTTTGGCCTCATCACAGGCATTACCTGCGGTTACAGCAAACGGATGCGTTATTGGGTAGACCCTATTATTAAGTTTATGGGTCCTATCCCAACCTCCACCTGGATTCCAATTATGATGGTTCTCCCCATCACCCTATCCGATGGTGCGGTTTTCATCATTGCTTTAGGCTCCTGGTTTGCCGTCACCGTCGCTTCGATGACCGGCATCTCCAACGTCGACAAGGACTACTTTGAAGCTGCCCGCACCCTGGGCGCAAATGAGAGACAGCTTGTCTTCCGCGTCGCCATCCCGCACGCCATGCCAAGCATCCTGCAGGGCATGACACAGGCGATGAGTACTGCCTGCACCGCCATCATGATCGCGGAGATGATGGGTGTTGAGGCCGGTCTGGGCTGGTACATGACCTGGGCAAAATCCTGGGCCGCATACAACAAGATGTTCGCCGCCCTGTTCGTCATCTGCTTTATCTTTACTATCGTAACGAAGTCCCTGAATTTGATCAAGCAGCGCGTACTGCGTTGGCAGATTGGAGTTGTGAAATAAATGGCAGATTCCGTTGTATTAAAACTGGACAATGTTTCCAAGAGCTTTGCCAAGGTGGAGAAGGACGAAATCACCCACGCTTTGAGCAGCATCAGTCTGGAGATGAAAAGCGGGGAATTCATCAGCCTGGTCGGCACCTCTGGCTGTGGTAAATCCACCATCCTGCGCCTGATTGCCGGGCTCATCACCCCCACTGTAGGTACTCTGAGTGTAAATGACAAAGAAATCACCGGCCCAGCCCCGGACCGCGGCATGGTGTTCCAGCGCCCGACCCTGTTCCCGTGGCTGACGGTGGAAAAAAATATCGGCTTCAGCCTGAAGATGCAGAACAAGCTCAAGGGCAACGAGCAGCGGGTAGACCACATGCTCGACCTGATTGGTCTGAAAAACTTTAAGGACGATTATCCGGGACAGCTCTCCGGCGGTATGGCGCAGCGTGTTGCGCTGGTGCGCACCCTGATCAACGAGCCGCCCATCCTGCTGCTGGACGAGCCTCTGGGCGCTCTGGATGCTTTCACCCGCATGAACATGCAGGATGAAATCCTCTCTGCCTGGAAAGGCCGCAACCAGCTTGCCGTCATGGTCACCCACGACGTCGACGAGGCCATCTATATGGGCACCCGCGTCATCGTCATGGAACCCAGCCCCGGCCGCATCAAGGCGGACATTCCGATCAAACTGGATTATCCCCGCAATCGTAGCAGCGCGCAGTTTATTGAGTACCGCAACCAGATTCTGGAAATGCTCAATTACGGCGTCAAGGAATAGTTCCCTGCTAAACTTTGCGGAAATAATAAATTCATACAAAAGGAGTAAAGGATCCAATGAAGAATTTAAGAAAGTTGATTTGTGTCCTGCTGGCATCCGCAATGATGCTGTCGATGGCAGCCTGCGGCGGTGAACAGACTTCCACAGAAGCCAACACCACCACACCAACCGAGACAGAAGCGGAAACCGAGGACACCACCTCCGCGGAAACAACTGAGACTGCCGACGATTCGGACCGTCCGGAAGGCGTTTCTGCAGAGGACTGGGAAGCCATGAAACAGGAACCTGCGTTCGGCACAGAGCTGACCTACATCTACAATGGAGGCAACTGCGTATCCGCCAAATACATGGCTGACGTGCTGGGCTACTATGAGGAGTACGGCATCAACGCCAAAATTGTACAGGGCGATTCCACCTACATGGCGGTCGGCACCGGCCAGGCTATGTGGGGCATCGACCACATAGCGACCATGCTGGTTCCGATCACCAACGACGTAAACTACACCTTTGTTGCCGGCGCGCATGTCGGCTGCAAAACTATCTTCGTGCTCAACGACAGCGACATCCAGACCGTTGAGGATCTGAAGGGCAAGACCGTCGCTATCCACGATGGTCTTGGCAACTCCGACCACAACATCGTTGCCCGTCTGCTCGACGAGTATGGCGTTGACCCGAACAACGACATCGAACTGCTGAACGTTGAGACCTCCGCAACCATCGCGGCGATGGAAAACGGCGAGGTTGACGCTTCCATCTTCAGCGATATCTGGGCCTACGACATGGTTCAGGACGGCACTCTGCGTCCGATCATCTCGCTGACCACCGACCCTGCTTTCCAGGATGAGCCTTGCTGCGTCATGGCGATGAACAACGACTTCCTGAAGGAGAACCCGGTTCATGCAAAATACATCACCATGGCTGTTAAGCGCGCTGGTATGTACAACCGCCTGAACGCTGAGGACGCTGTCAACTTCATGATCGAGGACGGCAAGCTCTCCGGCACCTACGAGAAGAACATCGAATGCTGGAACTCCCTGCACTTTGGCCTGTCCGACGCCTTCACCGAGAGAGCCCTGCGCGAGATCACCGAGGACTACCTGCGTCTGGGCCTGATCACCAACACCGAGCTGACCGTTGACGAGATCATGGAGAAAGCTTGGACCCCAGTTTGCCCGGATGAAATCATCCCGGACTACTCTGTAGGCGATCCTGTTGAAGTTGAGGGCTGCACCGTTCCGATCGTACAAAATGCCGCTGCTGTGACCGACACCATGCTGTGGGGCGAAACCCGCACCCAGGAGCTGGCCGGCACCGTTGCGGACAGCGCTTCCGCTTCCAGCGAAACCGCTTCCGCTGATTCCGAGCACATGAACTCCTTCGAGGCTTCCACCTCCGGCCAGTGGGACAAGATGTTTGTTCCGCTGAGCATCGACGGCCGCGCTGAGGAAATCGGCGACCTGGCTCCAACCGCTGAAGAGCAGGCTGCTATGGAGGCAGAGCCCGCTTATGGAGATCCGATCCTCTACTACATGTCCGACGGCTGCACTTCCGGTCCAACCGTTGCGGATTACCTTGGTTACTATGAAGAGGCCGGCCTGACCGCTGAGGGCTTCAAAGGTTCCTCCTACACCGAGGCGCTGGGCACCAACCAGGCGCAGGTTGCAGTAGGCCACATCGCCACCATGCTGGTTCCGGCCACCAACGACGTTGACCTGACCTTCGTCGGCGGCGCGCACATCGGATGCAAATCCCTGTACGTTCTGGCTGACAGCGAATACAACACCACCGAGGACCTGAAAGGCACCTCCATTTCCGTTCCAAACGGCATCGGCGCTTCCGACTACAACATCACCTGCCTGCTGCTGGATGCGGACGGCATCAACCCGCAGACCGACGTCAACCTGATGCAGGTCAGCACCGACGCCTGTGTGGCTTCGATGGAAAACGGCGAGATTTCCGCCGCGCTGCTCTCCGATACCTTTGCTTACTCTCTGGTACAGGAAGGAAAGCTCAAATGCATCCGTTCCCTGCTGGACGAGGACTTCGCTGACGAGCCATGCTGCGTCATCGCGATGAACGCAACCTTTGTAAAAGAGAACCCAACCATCGCCAAGAAGGTTGTACAGTGTGTTCAGAAAGCTCATCAGTGGATGCGCGAGAATCCGGAGGAGGCTTCCCAGGTTTTGATCGACGAGGGCATGAACAGCGGCGATCTGGAGATGAACACCATGCTCAACAACTCCCTGCAGTTTGGTCTGGATGAGGACTTCACCTCCACCTCCCTGCGCACCGTTGTTGAGAAATACATCCGCCTTGGTCTGATCACCGCCACCGACGATGTCGACGCGGTTATGGAAAAGGTTTGGACACCGGTTCTGGACGAATAAAGCTGACAACTAACATCAAACGATACATTCCAAATCAGCAGAAAGCCCCTTCCCTAAATGGGAAGGGGCTTTCTCGATTGTTTTTTCTCTTTATGCAAAGAGCGAAAGCGGATCGAAGGTGTAAAATTTGCTGAGGATAAAGGTATCCATGATGATCTGCTGATTGCAGTAACGCATGCCGCCAAAGAGATAAAAGACAAGGCGGAGCAAAATGCAGACCAAATACAGGTTTACCGACGCCTGCAGCAGTCCCACGACGCTGCCCAGAAAGCGGTCGATCGGCAGCAGAATGGGGGAGTGAAAGACAAAATGGATTGCGGAGGTCAGCAGCCGCACCAGCCCTCCCAGCAGGGCAAAGCAGACGGTAAACAGCAGCACCGAAACAAATCCCAGCACCGCAGGGCCGATTACAGCCTCCTCCAGAACACTGGCAAGACTCGAGGTTCCCTGCGAAACCGCCTGGGTGATGGCGTCCACATCCAGCGCCATATCCAATACGTTGCCCAGCACCTGCGGCAGCTGATCCAGGCCAGCCTGCAGCTGGGAGATAATCTCAGCGGCCTGCCCTCCCTGCAGATTGCGGTTTAAAAAGGAGGTCACCTCAGTCTTTAAAAAGCTGTCGTAGATGATGCTTGCCCCTTCCCTTGCCACAAACAGCGCGCCAAAGAAGGCGGCCAAGCGCCCTACCAGCTGAAAGATGCCGGTAGCAAATCCCTTCTGGGCGCTGCGCGCCATGGTCATCAGGATAATCAGCACCGCGCCCAGGTCATAGGCTAACACGATCACTTTGTCCATTCCTATCATCCTCTCTATTGTTTACTGCGCCGGACGGGAGGAGAAAAATCCACCCTGATCCTGCTGCGAATCGTCCTGCTCCTCCTGCGGGGATTTCGTCTGATCCTCGCTGGAATATTCCGGCTGGCTGTCCTCGTTCTGGACCGTCACATGAGAAGGCTGCTTGTTCGATTGCTCCGTTTCTTCTGCAGGCGATTCCTCCTGCGCCTGCTGTTCGCTGTCCGTTGACGGTTCGCTTTGTCCCTGCTGCTCCTCTTCCGCAGGCAGCTCACTCTGGGTTTGTTCTTCCTGCGTTTGCTGCTCCTCTGTCTGCGTTTGCTCTAGCTGCTGTTCGCCGGACTCGCCCACCGTCAGCTCATCGCTCTGCTGCTCCATCCCATCCAGGATGCTCTGCAGCAGATCCAGCTCCTCCTGCGTCTGCTGTTCCTGCTGTGCATCCTCCGGAAGCTGCACCTGCTCCTTATTGGAGAAGAAAGACAGGCGGTTCGGTGTTTCAAGCGTCAGGCGGACAATCTCAGTGGTAGTCATTGCGTAGACCGAGTTGCCCAGCGGCTGGATGTCGTAGTAGGATTCCCCATCCACCTCCTGCAGCAGCGAGCAGTCGTAAACGCTGTATTCCTGAAAGGTGGAGCCGCCCAGAATCAGGATGGTCCCCTCATAGCACTTGATCTTCTGCAGCGTGTCCTCCAGCGTCGCCGTGCCGTTGAGGGTGACAAAATCATCCGCTACCGAAGCCAGGGTATATTTTCGATCCTGTTCATAGTCACCGAACACCAGCGCGATGCCGTCATCGTGCAGCGCGTAACCGGCCAGCGAGCGGCCGTTATAATCAAACTGGCCCAGCACGCTGCCGTCGCTTGCCAGCAGGATGGCGCTCTTGTCGGTGACGCATCGCACATTGCTGCCGTCAAACTCAATGTCCAGAACCAGCTGATTTGCAAGCTCGTACCTGCCCTGCTCCTGTCCGTTGCGCAGCACCGTCACCACGTTTTTCAGCTCCCCTTCCTCGACGTAGGAGGAACCGATTGCAATGCTGGAGCCGTTGTCCGAGATGGTCATCGCCGTCACCACATTGTCGCTTTTCCAGGTATACTGCTCCCGCTGATGGGAATCCAGCACCGTCACGCGGGACTGTGCGTTGTCGGTTTGGGTGGCGATAGCGATGCAGCCGTTGCTGGAGATGTCCCCACAGCGGATGGCGTCGTCGGTGGTTGCGCTGTAAAACAGATTGTTGCGGCTGTAGGCTGCGTAGCTCTTGGAACCGCGGTCATAGTTGAGCAGCATGTTGCCGCTGGTCTCCACCTGCGGGTTGCTCATCCGGTGCAGCTCGCTGTAGACCTCGCTGCCGCTGGTATTATAAAAATAGATGGTCGTCTCGTTGAGAAGCACGACGCTGCTCCCGTTTTGGTACATGCCCTTTACTTTGCCGCCGGGAGCGTCGATCGGGTAACCCGGTCCGCCCTTAATCATGTCCAGCACCGAGGACAGCCCCGCGAAGCTGGGGGTATTGACGATGCTGGAAAACAGATAAGCCGCCAGCAAAATCAAGGCGACCAGAACCAGCAGCTTGATGCTGCGCCTTCTGGCTTGCCGTTTTTTAAGCGTTTTAAAATCGGTCACCTTTGCCATGTTCTCACCCCTCTGTCCGCTGCTCTAAGCGCTCGCTGTCATAAAAGACCTGATCCAGGTAAAGCCCCCATGCCGGTGCGGTAAAGCCGGCCATCGCGCGGTCGCGGCTCTCGATAATCTGCGGGATGCAGCCGGGGGCCTTGATACCCGCCGCAATCTCCAGCACCGTCCCGACCATGATCCGCACCATGTTGTACAAAAAGCCGTCGCCCTCCACAAAGAAGGTCACCCGCTCCCCTTCCCGCCGCATGCCGCAGGCGGTGATGGTACGCACCCGGTCCTCGACCGAGGAACCCGCCGAACAGAAGGCCGAAAAATCGTGGGTCCCCACAAAATCCTGACACTGGCGGTTGCAGAGCGCGACATCGATGGGATAGCGGTAATCGTAGACCAGACGCCAGGCAAAGGGATCCTTCACCTCGCTGTTGTTGATTTGATAAAGGTAACGCTTGCCCTTGCAGTCGTATCGCGCATGGAAATCGAGCGGCACCTGCCGGCAGCCGGTCACCGCGATGTCGTGCGGGAGCTTGACGTTGAGCGCGCGCACCAGGCTCTGGCAGGGGATACGGCTCTGGGTGTGGACGCTGACACAGAACATGTTGGCGTGCACGCCGCTGTCGGTGCGAGAGCAGCCCTTGATGTCCTCGCGGCGGCCCAACACTGCCTCCAGCGCGTCCTGCAGCACCTGCGAGACGGTGAGGGCGTTTTTCTGCACCTGAAATCCATGATAGTTTGTCCCCTGATAGCGTATGGTCAGGAGAAGATTGCGTTGATCCTGCATACTGGCTCCTTTGATCTGCTGCTTTTTGTTTCTCTGACATTCTTTTATTATAGCAGAATTCCCGCCATTTGTCATTATTGCGGCGCCAAATAAACGGTAAATTCTTTTTCAGGTCCGGGAAAAACCTTTCCCATTCGACAAAAATCTCCAGGAGAGCAGGATGCCTCCCGGAGATGATAATGGACTTAGATCATTGGCGGAAAATAGATGTTGATGACGATGACCGCCGCCAGGCACAGCAGCATGAAACCCAGCGCCACAAAGTCGCGGCTTTCATATTCCAGCTGCTTCATTCTGGTTCTGCCGACGCTTCCGCGGTAGCAGCGGCACTCCATCGCCAGCGCCAGTTCGTCGGCCCGGCGAAAGGCGGAGACAAACAGCGGAATCAGGATCGGGATCAGCGCCTTGGCCCGCTGGGTCAGGCTGCCCGTTTCCATATCCGCGCCGCGCGCCTTCTGCGCGTTCATAATCTTGTCGGTCTCCTCAATCAGGGTCGGGATAAAGCGCAGCGCGATGGTCATCATCATCGCGATCTCATGCACCGGCACCTTGATTTTTTTCAGTGGCCCCATCAGCACCTCGATGGCGTCGGTCAGCTCGATCGGGGAGGTGGTGTAGGTCAGCAGCGAGGTGCCGGCAATCAAGCACATGATGCGCACCGCCATCATAATCGCCATCGCCACGCCCTCTCGGTAGATGCGGATAAAACCGACGTGCAGCAGCGGGTCGCCCTGGCCGGTGAGGAAAAAGAGGTTGAGCACCGCGGTGAAGATGATAATCGGCACCACCGGCTTGAGGCTCTTGACAACCATCTTGGGCGAGATTTTGGAAACCGCGTACATCAGCACCACAATCGCGATGCCAAGCGCCAGCCCTAAGGGGCGGGAAGCGACAAACAACACCACGATGTACAGCACCGCCGCGATGATCTTCATGCGGGGGTCCATCTTATGGATGAAGGAATGGCCCGGGAAATACTGACCAATGGTGATATCTCTAAGCATTTCTGCGGTCCTCCTTTTCTTTTTGGTCAAACAGGTCCAAAATCTGCTCCTTGGCCACCTTGATGGTGTAGGTGTGGGGGTTGACCGGGTAGCCCATCTCCGCCAGGCGCATAAAGACACGGGTAACCTGCGGCACCGCAAGGCCCATCTGCTCAATTTCGGAAGCGTGGGCAAATACCTTTTCGGTGTCGTCGTACATAAACACCCTGGCCTGGTTCATCACCAGCACCTTTTTGGCAAATTTTGCCACATCCTCCATGCTGTGGGAGACAATCAGCACGGTGTTCTTCTGGTCCTGCTGGTACTCCTGAATCTGACCGAGAATGCGGTCGCGGCCCTTGGGGTCCAGTCCCGCGGTCGGCTCGTCGAGGATCAGCACCTTCGGCTGCATGGCCAGCACGCCGGCGATAGCTACCCTGCGCTTCTGTCCACCCGAAAGCTCAAAGGGGGATTTTTGCAGCAGGTCCTCGGTGATGCTGACAAAGGCGGCCGCTTCGCGCACGCGGCGGTCGACCTCTTCCTCGCTCAAGCCCATGTTGCGCGGGCCAAAGGAGATGTCCTTGTACACCGTCTCCTCGAAAAGCTGGTACTCCGGGTACTGGAACACCAGCCCTACCTTAAAGCGGATGTCCCGCAGCTTGGTTTTATCCTCCCACATGTCCTGCCCGTCGATATAGATTTTGCCGGAGGTGGGCTTGAGCAGACCGTTGAGGTGCTGGATCAGCGTCGATTTTCCCGAACCGGTGTGGCCGATGACGCCGACCATCTCCCCTTCCTCGATGGAGAGGTTGACGTCCTGGATGGCCATTTTGACAAAGGGCGTCCCCTCCGAATATACATGACTCAAATGCTCTGTCTTGATGACTGCCATTTTCTTCTTACTTCATTCCTTTCATCGTGCCGCCAAAGGCGGAAGGTACAGCTGCCTTCTTTTTAATCTAACGGGATGCCGTCTACACGATTTGCTGCCCGCCCTGCTGTGGCTGGGCAGCTTCCTTTTTGGGCTTGATCCCCTTGCGGCGGAACAGGGTGGTGATCGCCTTGATGCACTCGTCCTCGGTCAGGACGTCGTTGGGGAGGTTGTAGCCTTCCTTTAAAAATTCATAGATCAGCTCGCTGGTCTGCGGCACATCCAGGCCCACCGTCTTTAACTCCCGCACGTGGGAAAAGACCTTTTTGGGGGTGTCGTCCAGGATGACCTTGCCGGAATCCATCACGATGACCCGGTCGCACTGCGCAGCCTCGTCCATGTAGTGGGTGATGAGGACAACCGTGATGCCGTATTCGCGGTTGAGCTTCTGGATGGTTTCCATGACCTCACGGCGGCCGCGCGGGTCAAGCATGGCCGTCGGCTCGTCGAGGACGATGCACTTTGGCCGCATGGCGATGATGCCGGCGATGGCGACGCGCTGCTTCTGCCCGCCGGAAAGGCGGTGCGGCGCGTGCTTTTTGTACTCATAGATGCCGACATCCATCAGAGCGCGGTCCACACGCTCCCGGATCTCCTTGGGCGGGACGCCGATGTTCTCCAGACCGAAGGCGACGTCCTCCTCCACCACGGTGGCGACGATCTGGTTGTCCGGGTTCTGGAATACCATCCCCACCTCCTGGCGGATGTCGTACAGCCGCTCCTCGTCGGCGGTGTCGATGCCGTCCACATAGACCTTGCCGCCTGAGGGCAGCAGGATGGCGTTGAGGTGCTTGGCAAAGGTGCTCTTACCCGAGCCGTTGTGTCCGAGCACCGCGGTCATCTCACCCTGATGGATGTCAACACTCAAATTTTCAAAGACGTTGACGGGAGCCTGTCCCTCCTCAACGTGATAGCTGAAGCTGATCGACTGCGCTTGGATAAAATCGTTCATCCGTTTTGTAACCACCTTTTTCTGATTTGCAGAAGATGCAATCCTGCCCGCAGGCTGGTATCGCTCCCCTTAGTATTTCCCGCTCCTGGCCGCTGTCTTTTGGTCAAAAGCAGGATTTGTCTGGCCCAAATTTGTTAAAATCCACCATTAGTATAATCAATTTTAGCGAGAAAGAAAAGAGGAAATCGGAAAAAATCTCCTTATTTACAAAATATTCATATCCCCTTTTCCCAGTGAGAAAAGGCCTGCAAAGCAAAAGGCGCAGGCTGAGCCCGCACCCTGTTGCCCTGTGAACTGAATCCACAAACAATTCGCACCCAACTTCGTTTTCAAACCTGCCCTGTGTCCGCGGCGCAGAGCCTCAACCAACGAGCGTAGCCGAAGGCAAGCGGTGGACTGAGTCCACAAGCAATTCGCGTCCAACTTTGTTTTCAAACTTGCCTCGTGCCCGCGGCTCGAAGCTTCAACCAAAGAGCGCAGCCGAAGGCAAGCGACCTGCGCGAGAACGTTAGGCTCCACTAAGAAGAAGCTAACTACGCGAATTGGGGCGGCATCATGCCGCGAGTGCAGCCAAAGGCAAGCGATCTGCGCGAGAACGTTAAGTATCGACATGAAGGAGCTACGTTCGCGAATTGGGGGCGGCATCATGCCGCCGCTCCCAGATAGCGGTGCTGCCGCAGGGCAGTACAAAACCGCTCTTGGTCACCGGCAGGCCAATCTCCGAGGAAGAGAGCTTGCCCGGATAGCGCCTCCCCACCGTCACCCCTAAAATGTACTGCATGACCGACGGAGAAAGGCCGGTGGTGTAGGAGTTGAGCAGGAAAAACAGCGGGTCGTCCGAGAGCACCCCCGCGCAAAGCTCCACCAAATCATAGATCGAATCCTCCAGCTTCCACACCTCACCCCCGGGGCCGCGGCCGTAGGAGGGCGGGTCCATGACAACGCCGTCATAACGGTTGCCGCGGCGAATCTCCCGCTCCACAAACTTTTTGCAGTCGTCCACAATCCAGCGGATCGGCTTGTCCTGCAGGCCGGAAAGCTGGGCGTTCTCCCGCGCCCAGCTCACCATCCCCTTGGAGGCGTCGACGTGGCAGACCTGCGCCCCCACCTGCGCGCAGGCTAAGGTTGCGCCGCCGGTGTAGGCGAAGAGGTTGAGCACCTTGACCGGCCGCCCTGCGCTGCGGATTTTGTCCGCCATAAAGTCCCAGTTGACCGCCTGCTCCGGGAACAGGCCGGTGTGCTTAAAGCCGGTGGGACTGATCTTAAAACTCAGCTCCTTGTAGTGGATCACCCACTGCTCCCGCGGCATGTTCTTTACTTCCCAGTGCCCGCCGCCGCTGGTGGAGCGGCGGTAATGGGCGTTGGCCCGCTTCCAGTCCTCCCCCTTCGGGGTGTTCCAGATGACCTGCGGGTCGGGGCGCGCCAGAATCACGTCGCCCCAGCGCTCCAGCTTCTCCCCGGAGGAGGTGTCAATTACCTCAAATTCTTTCCAGTCCTTTGCAGTCCTCATTGTAGCCTAACCTTTCGATGATGATCTGTTCCATACTCTTGGCCGCGTTCATGATGGCTTCCCTATCCAGTCCCTCCACCATGATGCGGATGACCGGCTCGGTACCGGAGGGGCGAACCAGAATTCTTCCGTTGCCATTCATGCCCTCCTCCAGCTGCTGCTGGCGTTTGAGCACGCCCTCATCCACCTTGACCATCCGCTTCATCTCCTTGTCGGCGCGGACGTTGAGGATGACCTGCGGATAAACCTGCATCAGCTGCGCCAGCTCCGAGAGCTTTTTGCCGCTCTTTTTGATCGCCCACAGCAGCTGCACCGCGGTCAACTGCCCGTCGCCGGTGGTCATGAACTCGCGGAAGATGATGTGTCCCGACTGCTCGCCGCCGATGCAGTGGCCGTGCTCCAGCATGTTCTGCAGCACATAGCGGTCGCCCACACTGGTCTTTTCGACGTGGATGCCCACCTGCTCCGCAAATTTAAAGAAGCCCATATTGCTCATGACGGTGACGACGGCGGTGTCGTTGGCAAGTTTCCCCTCCCGCTTCATCTGAGAGGAGAAGATGGCGATCAGCTTGTCGCCGTCGACCAGTTCGCCGTTCTCGTCCACCGCAAGGCAGCGGTCGGCGTCCCCGTCAAAGGCAACGCCGAGGTCGAAGCCGTTTTCGCGGACATATTTTCCCAGTACCTCGATGTGGGTGGATCCGCAGTTGTCGTTGATGTTGACGCCGTTGGGCTCATCGTTTAAGATGGTGACGTCGGCGCCCAGCTTCGCAAAGATCTTTGCCGCCGTTGCGCTGGCGCTGCCGTTGGCGCAGTCCGCCGCCACCCGGATACCGGAGAGGTCCCCCTCAACGGTGGAGACGATGTGGTCGATGTACTGCTCCACCAAGGTCTCGCCGCTGCGGATGACGCCCAGCTCGTCGTTCCATTTTAAGTCGTACGGCAGGACGTGGTCAAGCACAATCTCCTCGATCTCCATCTCCTCCTCGTCGGTGAGCTTAAAACCCTCCGCGCCGAAGATTTTGATACCGTTAAACTCGTATGGATTGTGGGAGGCGGAAAGCATGATAGCGGCATCCGCGTCGGAGTTGGCCACCAGGTAAGCGACCGCCGGGGTCGGCACGGTGCCCAGCGTCACCACATCCGCTCCCACCGAGCAAAGTCCCGCCGCGATGGCGCTTTCCAGCATATCGTGCGAGATGCGGGTGTCGTGTCCGACCAGAAAAATCGGTTTTCTTTTATGGTGATCCCGCGCGACCACCATCGCTGCGGCGCGGCCGATGTCCATCGCCAGGGTACAGCTGATTTCGGTGTTGGCAACGCCGCGCGCGCCGTCGGTTCCAAAGATTCTTCCCATGAGATTCATCTCCCTGTCTTTTCTTGATAATCGATTATATGCACCGTTTGGGCCGTTCTTTCAGGCCCTGATTGTTGTTTTACAGTTCCAGCTGTTCAAAGCGCAGCTGATCCTCGTCCCTCGTCGGGGATGGAAGCCCCAGGTGCTCATAGGCCAGCGGTGTGACACAGCGTCCCCGCGGGGTGCGCACCAGAAAGCCAATCTGCATCAGGTACGGCTCGCAGACATCTTCGATGGTAACCGTCTCCTCCCCGACCGCGGCCGCCAGCGTTTCGACGCCGACCGGGCCGCCGCCGTAGTTGCGGATGATCGTCTTGAGGATGCGGATGTCGTTGGAGTCCAGTCCCAGCTTGTCGATCTCCATCCGGTCGAGGGCGGCGTCGGCAAGCTCGCCGGTGATTCTGCCGTCCCCCAGTACCAGCGCGTAGTCCCGCACCCTTTTCAGCAGGCGGTTGGCGATGCGGGGGGTGCCGCGGCTGCGGCGGGCAAGCTCCATCGCGCCGGCGTCTTCGCACTCGACCCCCAGGATCTTGGCGCTGCGGGTAATGATCTGGCACAGCTCCTCCGGCTTATAAAGCTCGAGGCGAAGCAGCATGCCAAAGCGGTCGCGCAGCGGGGAGGTCATCTGACCGGCGCGGGTGGTGGCGCCGATGAGGGTGAACTTGGGCAGGTCGATGCGGATCGAGCGCGCCGACGGGCCCTTGCCGATGATGATGTCCAGCGCGTAATCCTCCATCGCAGGGTAAAGGATCTCCTCCACCGCATGAGAAAGACGGTGGATCTCATCGATGAACAGGATATCCCCCTGGCTCAAGTTGGTCAGCAGCGCGGCCAGGTCGCCCGGTTTTTCGATGGCCGGTCCGGAGGTGACCCGCAGGTTGACCCCCATCTCGTTAGCCACGATGCCGGCAAGGGTGGTCTTGCCCAGACCCGGAGGGCCGTACAGCAGCACATGGTCCAGCGCCTCGCCGCGCAGCTTGGCCGACTGCATGAAGATCGACAGGTTTTCCTTGGCCTTTTCCTGTCCGATGTATTCCCCCAGCGTCCTGGGGCGCAGGGAGGTCTCCACCTCCGCGTCCTCCATCGAGGCATATTCCGGGGCGATGATGCGGTTTTCAAAGTCCATTTCATTTTCCAGCACAGTCCGTCATCCTCCTTCCCGGTTATCTGGCGCCGGACAGTTTTTTCAGTCCCACCTTGATCAGCTCCTGCACGCTTGCCTCCGGCGGCTGACCGGCCACGGCGCGCGCCGCCTCGCTCTGGCTGTAGCCCAGAACCACCAGTGCGGACACTGCCTCGGCCACATTGCCGGTGCCGGAAGCGACCTGCTCACCGACCGCGCCGACCTGCTGCAGCTGTTCGCTGAGCTCCTCGTTTTTGACCTTATCCCGCAGCTCCAGCAGGATGCGCTCCGCCAACTTTTTGCCGACGCCCGGCGCGCGGGTCAGGCTCTTGACGTCCTGCGACACCAGGCTGAGCATCAGCTGGTCGGGTTTAAGTTCGGACAAAATCCCCAGCGCCACCTTTGGTCCCACGCCGCTGACCGAAGTCAGCTGCCGGAAGCAGCGCTGCTCGGCCAGGGTGGAAAAGCCGAACAGGTCCACCGCTCCCTCGCGGATATTTAAATAGGTATACAACATCACTTCCGAGCCTTTGGGAGGCAGGGAATTTAAGGTGGTGCGGGTGGTGCTGCACAGGTATCCCACGCCGGCACATTCGACCACCGCGGCGTTCTCCCCAACCTCGATCAGCTTTCCTCTCAGGCTATAAATCATGGATTGTCCTCCTCAGCTCCTGTTCATACCGCAGGCGATCGCTCCACCCGCTGCCCGCGCAGTGGGCGTGGCAGATGGCCAGCGCCAGCGCGTCGGCCGTATCGTCCGGCTTGGGCACCGTAGGCAGGCGAAGCAGGATGCGGGTCATCTCCATCACCTGCTTTTTTTCCGCCTTGCCGTAGCCCACCACCGACTGCTTGACCTGCATGGGCGTGTATTCGCTCACCTGCATCCCGCTCTGGGCGCAGGCCAGCAGGATGACGCCCCTGGCCTGCGCCACATCGATGCCGGTGGTCTTGTTGTTGGTGAAGTACAGCTTTTCAATCGACAGGACATCCGGGTGGTATCGCTGCAGGATGGTGTTCATGTCCTGATAGATCATCCGCAGCCTCTGGGGAAAATCCATCCCCGCCGGGGTCGTGATCGAGCCGTAGCCCTTGATGGCAAACCGGCTGTCCCGATAGTCCAGCACGCCCCAGCCCACAATCGCGTAGCCCGGGTCGATCCCCAAAATAACCAACTGTTTCCCTCCCGTCTTGGTTTGCATACTGTTTTATTATAGCACAAACTTTGCCGCTTCACAATCTCTGTTTGCTGTTTTTGGGGGATAGGTCATAAAAGAGTAAAAAAAGAGGGAGTCAATAACTCCCTCTTTTTTGCTCTTTGGATGTGTTCTCATTGTATTTTGGAAGCTTACTTGCAATCGGCAAACTGTGCTGCGATCCGCTCAAACGCGGTCTTTAAAACCGAGCGGGCGCACGGAACGCAGACGCGCTGGAAGCACTGGCCCTCGTCCGGGTCGTGGACAAGGCCGTCCTGCAGCAAAACCTTGGCCTTATTGTAGATGCGGTCGTGAACCTCCTCATCGGAAAAGCCGTAGGCGCGGAAATCCAGCCACAGGGTGTAGGTGCCTTCCGGACGCCAAACCTTGACCTTCGGCATCTCCTTGTGCAAAAAGTCGATCAGCCAGTCGATGTTGCCATCGATGTATTCGTTGACCTGATCCATCCACTCGTCGCCTTCATTGTAAGCGGCAATCAGAGCTTGGATGGAGAACGGATTGGCCATACGCATGCCGTATGCCTTGCTGAATTTTGCGCGCAGCTCCGGGTCCTCGATAATCGCGTTGGAGCAGGCCAGGCCGGCCAGGTTAAAGCTCTTGTTGATGGCGGTGAGGACGATGATGTTGCTCTTGTCCTCCACAACCGAACTGAACGGGTGATGTTTTACCCCTTTGCGCAGCAGATCGCAGTGCACCTCGTCGGAGAGGACGAGGACATCGTGCTTTTTGCAGATAGCAGCCACCTTCTGCAGCTCCTCCACCGTCCAGACGCGGCCGATCGGGTTGGCCGGGGAACACCAGATGAGAATCTTGTTGTTGGGGTCGGCGCATTTTTCTTCCAGGTCCTTAAAGTTGATGGTGTAGTAACCGTTTTCGTCGGCAATCAGGTGAGAGGAAACCGGTTTTCTGTGCCAGTCGTCCACAATCGCCTGTGTAAAGTGCCCATAGACCGGACGGCAGATGATGATGCCATCGTTCTCATTAGAGAATGCGTTGACCGCAACGCCAAGTGCATCGAAAGTTCCGTTGGAGAAGAAAACTTCATCCGGTGTGATCTCCCAGTCGTGATGGACTTTAAACCAACGACAAACAGCCTGCGCATATTCCGGGCCCGCAATCGGCATGGTGTAGCCGAACATTTTCTGGTCAACCGTTTTATGTAAAGCCTCCAGAATCGGCTGCGCGGTCCGCAGGTCCATGTCCGCTGTCATCATTGGAATGGTTTCATCATCAATAGTTGCATTGACCATTCCAGCCTTCTTCATCATCGAAAGTGCATCCCATTTTGCACTGTAGGTTCCACGACGATCAATTACCTCATCAAAATTATATTTCATAACAGTCAACCTCCTTAATCAAAAATGATAACTGTTCTTCTTAAGTATGCAACTTTTTAGTTGCTAAATCAATTGATTTTTTTACTAAAAAATAAACTTCATTTTTTAGTTCTCCAATGTTGATTTTATGGAATATATCTATATTCCATGCAAACAAGCATGCTTGTTTCACAAATTTGACAGAAAGCTCTTGATTTTATATTCTTTTTTGTCTATAATGCAATCAGAATAATTTAGCTGCTAAATTCTGAAAAACTTTTAACAAATTCAAAGGAGGTTCTTGTATGAGCGATGTTATTAGTAAAATGAACGGTGAGGTATGGGTCTTTGCAGCCATCCTGATCTTGTTCGTGTGTGTACAGGCATTGCTGTTCCTTCGGCTGGCTTTGTGGTTTAATAAGAAAAACCAGCTGGTGAGTAAACAGGAAATTTCTCAGTCTGCCAAGACCGGTTTCGTCTCAGTCTTTGGTCCGTCCATTTCCACCATCGTTGTTGCTCTATCTCTGATCACCATGGTTGGTTCCGGCGCTACTTTCATGCGCTGCGGCGTTATCGGAGCTCCTGCCTGGGAACTGCTGATGGCCAACACTGCGGCTGAGTCTGCCGGCGTCACCTTGGGCACCGCTGAGGTTACAGAAGGTATCTTCACCATGTGCCTGTTCGGCATGATTCTTGGCTCAGCCCCGTATTTCATCAACACCATCATCACCTTAAAGCCGTTGGACAAAGCGGTTATCAAGGCAAATGCTGCAGCTGCAAAGGAAAAAAAGGAATCTTTTATTCCTACCTTGGGCAGTGCAGCCATGATGGGTCTGTTGGGCTATTCCATCGTCGATTACCTTTCTACTGCTGCCTCAGTTGTCGCTCTGGTTGCTGCACTGATCGTTTCTTACATTCTGATGCAGGTTGCCAAAAAGACAGGTCAAAAATGGATTTCTGAGTGGAACATGGCTATTGCGATGGTCGCAGGCATGGCAGTTGGACAAATTTTCACTACCATGGTTGGTTAATCTATAGGAGGGAATTTTATGGCAAACGAGAACAAAAACCTGGAAAATATTCAAGCTGCAACAGCCAACAATGACGCTGCCAACAAAGATTACGCAGAAAACTTTATGCCGAACGTTCACCGAATCGGACGCTCCACCATGGCAATCGCTTTCTGCCTGTCTTTCTTACCTGTTGTCTACTTCATTGTCGTGCGCGGATACACCATGCCTATTTCCGCATATATCAACACCACCATTGCCATCTGCTCGATCGGCATCGGCATGTGGCTGAGCGAACCACTGTCTTACTGGCCGGTTCTAGGCTCTGCCGGAACCTATATTTCCTACTTTTCTGGCAATGTCGGGTCAATGCGTTTCCCAGTTGCGCTGAACGTACAGTCTACCATGAACGCTGATATCAATACCCCAAAAGGTCAGATTATCACCATTGTCGGCATTGTTGCCTCAGTTTTTTCCAACTTAATCATCCTGCTTATCATCGTTCTTGCTGGAAACTGGCTGTTGACCATTCTTCCAGAAGCTATCATCGCTTCGTTCAGCTTTGTTATGCCCTGCCTGCTCGGTTCGATGATCCTAATGCGATTTAACGGTAAATCCGGACTTGCCAAAGGCTTCTTGGACTGCCTGCCTTATCTTGCCACTGCAATCATCTGTAAGGTTTTGATCACTAACGTTTTCACCTTCTTGTCCAGCTTCGGCATGGCTATTTCAGTTATCCTCTCCATCTTGGTTGGTTATATCCTCTATCGTCGCCGGCTCTCTAAACAGGCCAGCAACGCATAAAAATCCCCCTCGGCTGGGAGACGCCCTGCTCAGGGCGTCTCTCGGTCATTATTTCGCAAGCTACAAATGATCAAATACAACCGGAGGTTTCCACAATGAAATTTATCGATATGCACTGCGACACCCTGATGACGACCTTTGGCCATCCGGACACGGACATGATGCACCTTCCCAAAGCGATGGTTGACCTGGCCCGCATGAAGGAAGGCGGCCAGCTGGCGCAGTTCTTTGCCATGTTCCTGCTGCCGGCCGGCGCCGAGAAGATGCTGGGCCTCTCCGAGCCGGTGGACGATGACGACTACATCAACCAGCTCCATCACACCCTGATGCACAACATCGAGCAGCACAGTGACATCATCGCCTTTGCCAAAAACGCCGATGATCTGGAGCAGAACGAAAAGGCCGGCAAGATGTCCGCTTTCCTGACCATCGAGGACGGCCGCTCGGTCAACGGCAGTATGGAAAAGCTGGAGCACTACTACAACATGGGCGTTCGCCTGATCTCCCTGACCTGGAACTTCCCGAACTGCTTTGGCTCGCCAAACTCCAAAGATCCCGCCGTTATGTCGCAGGGTCTGATCGATTTTGGCAAGGAAGCGGTTGTCCGCATGAACGAGCTGGGCATGCTGGTCGACGTTTCCCACCTATCGGACGGCGGCTTCATGGACGTTGCAAAGCTGTGCACCAAGCCCTTTGTTGCCTCCCACTCCAACTGCCGTGCGCTCAGCCCGCACCAGCGCAACATGACCGACGAGATGATTAAGATTCTAGGCGAAAAAGGCGGCGTCGCGGGCATCAACTTCGGCCCGGAATTCTTAAACGAGGACGTCGAGTGCAAGGACAGCACCGCCGCTTTGATGGTCAAACACATCAAACACTTTATCGACATCGGCGGCACCGAATGTGTTGGTTTAGGTTCGGACTTTGACGGCATAGCGGGCAACATGGAAATCGGTTCCTGCGACAAGATGCCGATCCTGTTCGATCTGCTGCACAAAGAGGGCATTAGCGACGACCAAATCGAGAAAATCGCTTGGAAGAACACCCTGCGGGTCATCCGTGAAAGCATGAAATAATCCGCACAAAAACAACCCCTCCTCAACATTGTTTTTGTTGCTATGTTTGTATGGCAAAGAAAAAGCAATCGCTCCACGCAGTTGACTGGAAGTTTCCATTTAAAAAAGTAATTGTTCCGCGCAGTTACACGAAAGCTCTGTTCAATCGAAAAAAGAGGCCACCGGATTTGACATCATCTTTCTCAACACCTTATATAGACAAACCCGGCAGGGAACATCTCTGCCGGGTTTGTTGTTTCTTCAGGAGAGCACGCCCTGACACTGCAGGACGCCTTTTTCCATGGTGTAGTGGGTGACACCGGGGCGCAGGCAGCTCAAGTCGTGGGTGCTGATCAGGATGGTCTTGCCCTTCTGCTGCTGGCGTTGGAAGTAGTCAAGGATAATCTCGGTGTTCTCGACGTCGAGGTCGCTGGTCGGCTCGTCGGCCACCACCAGAATCGGGTCGTGGACGAAAGCCCTTGCGATAGCGACGCGCCTGCGCTCGCCGCCCGAAAGGTTATCGGGGTACTCCTGGGCCATATTTTCCAGGCCAAACTCCTTGAGCAGTTCCATCGCCTTTTCCTTCAGGTCCTCCTGCCAACCGCCGAGCTGATGCGGCAGACAGATATTTTCCAGGACAGTGAAGTTTGGCAGCAGGCTGTTTCCTTGCAGGATATAGCTGATTTTCTGCGCGCGCACCTTTGCCAGCTCCTTGTTGGAAAGGCCTACCAGCTCCTGCTTTTCCAGCTGGATACTTCCCTGATCCGGGTGGGTGATGCCGCAGATCAGGTGGAACAGGGTGCTCTTCCCGCAACCGGACGGGCCGGTGATGACCGCCATCTCCCCCTTCTGCAAGGAGAAGCCGACGTGGCTGACCGCCTCGAAGGTTTTCTGCTGGCGGCTGTAGGTCTTGGTCAGGTCTTTTGTCACAAGTAACATCATAGCTCTTCTCCTTTAATCAGATTGTCCAGACGGGTGCGGCTGATCTTCCACGCCGAATACAGCGAAGTCAGCAGCGACACCGCCACAGAGAGAGCCAGGCAGATGCCGCCCAGCGCAAGCAGATATGGCAGCGAGGTGTCGAGCTGCGGAATCTGCAGCTTGACCATAATCGGGTCTGCGAAGATCAGCAGGGCCACCGCCGCGAAGGCCGCGCCCAGAACGCCGCCGACCAAGCCGATAACCGCGCCTTCGGTGAGGACGATGCCGCCCAGCTTGCCGCTGCTGACGCCCAGCGAAGCCAGGATGCCGAATTCCTCGGTGCGCTCATTGATGGTGATGGTAAAGACCGACATCAGCGCGGCCACCACCAGGACGAGCATCACCACCAGCAGGACGGTGCTGTAGATGCTCATGCTCTGCACCGAATCGGTGACGCCACTGAAGATGCCGTTAGTGGTGTAGGCCGAGATGGGGGCGCTGTCGTCCAGCGAGTAGTTGATCTCGCGGGCGAGCGCCTTCGGGTCCTCCCCTTCTTTGACGCGGATCATCAGCGAGGAAACCATGCTGTTTGCGTCGTCGTTTTCCCCGCGGAAGATCAGCTGCCACTGGTCGCTGTCCATAATCTGCTGGGCGGTATCCCAGGTCATAAAGACGCAGGTATCATAGCTGGTGCCGGTCTGCTCCAGCTTGCCGAGCACCTCATAGTCCTCGTTGAAGAAGGTGATCTTTCCCGGTTCTGCGGGGGCCACATTGTAGCCAAGATACATCTGCCCCTCCTTCAGAGGCGGCAGGTCGTTCTCCTCCAGCCAGGGGGTGATGATAAAGTCAGTCTCAGGGTCGATGGCGATCAGCTGGGTCTCGGTGGAGCAGCAGGAGGCTGCCAGCGACGCCATATACAGCTGCGGCGTGGCCTGCTCGATCTCCTCAATCGAGAGCACCGTATCCACCCACCTGCTGTCGAAGGTAAAGTCGCACAGCTCTCCCAAAAAGAGCGAATCGGCCATCTCCCGCTCATATTCCTCGGGCACCACAATCACATCCGCGCCCATCCGGTCCACCGTTTTCTGCAGGCTGCCCTGCATGCTCTCCACCAGAACCGAGCTCAAAAACAGCGCCGCCGAAAGCATGAAAACAAAGAAGATCATACACCAAGTGCGTACAGGGCGGCGGCGCAGATTTTTGACCGCCATCTGTTCTGTAACGAATTTCATCTCATACCCTCTCTTCTTATCGCTGGCTGTTTTTGGTGAAGGCGTTGATGGCCTGTACGATGATGCCGATAACGCTAATCGCGTAAACGCACGGGTAGGTCAGGACATTGCAGCTCATCTCCGGGTTCGCGCAGCCGCCAATCAGCATGGCCGGCAGCAAAATGGCACAGATAAAAGCTGCAACCGAGGCAATTGCCAAAAACTTTCTGCTCTCCTCCTGTTTGGCAAGCAGCTGCAATGCTCCCAGCACCAACAATATAATTGCAATTGGAATCAGCGCAACACAGCACCAGTGGCACTTCATGATGGTCTCTCCAACCGGGCAGGTCGCAAAAATGCTCCATGGTCCCACCCACAACAAGACGGCGGCCACCATGGAGACCCCTGTCAAAATTTTCTGCTTCAAATTGAAAACTTCCTTTCTTTTTTCTTTCTCTTTCTCGATCCTTGACAAATTGATGCGCAAACAAAATGTCAACCCAGGTTAACATATTTATTCTAGCATGGTAAAATTGCTGTGTCAATTGCGATAGAAATTATCAATTTTGAACAAAGCACGTATCTGTTTTATCTATAAACCTTCCAATAAAACCGACATGTATAACAATTCACCAGATTATCAAAAAGCCTTGCCTTTTTTGCTTGATTCTGCTATCCTGAAAACAAACGTTTAACAAGGAGGGATTTTTAATGAAAGCATTTCCACCTTTCCGCATCTTCCCTGCCGCCCCGGGAGACATTCCCGCAATCGCGCAGCTGCATTATCAGTGCTGGATTGAGACCTACACCGGCCTGATCGACCAAGCCTATTTGGACCAGCTTTCCCCGCAGCGCAGCCGGAAGAATATGGAGCGCGGAGACTACCGGCAGTTTCTGCTGCTCACCGTCGGGGACGAGCCCGCAGGCTTTTGCAGCTACTGCCGCAGCCGCGATGTGGATGCGGACAGCACCACCGGCGAGGTGCAGTCTATCTACCTTTTAAAGACGTACCAGCACCGGGGATATGGCCGGGCGCTGATGGAGCGTGCGCTTACAGAACTTCAACAGATGGGGATGCAAAGAGTCACCCTCTGAGTGCTCTCCACCAACCGCCAGGCCATCGCCTTTTATGAGCGGTGCGGATTTACGACAGACGGCGCGGTCAAAGAACAGGTCATCGGTTCCCCAGTCACCGAGCTGCGCATGGGGCGCACACTTTCTCCCCGATAAAAGAAAAAAGCAGGGAAATTATTCCCTGCTTTTTTGATGCCATTGTTTCCACGTCTTGACCAGCAGCTCGCTGCCGCCCCGAAAGACAGCAAAGTCGTAGGCCGCCAGCGCCTTGATGTGGATGCCGGGCAGATTGCGCAGCAGCAAAATCTGCGTCAGTCCGATTAAAAATTCGTACATCGCATCCAGAAATGCCAGGTGCTGCTCCTCCCTGATCCCCATATTTTGCTGGACCCAGCCCAAAATCTTTTTGCCAAAGAAGTTCAAGGAGATATTCAGGAGCAAAAAAGCCATCATGAACAGCACAAACTGCCACGGTCGTTCCGACTCAAAGCCAAAGGTAAAGAAGAGCAGTCTGCCCACTGTCAGCAAAGCGATTTCCCGCAGCAGCAGGGAGGTTACTTCCCACATTGTATCTGTCAAACTCCATTTCATCCCTCTTTACCTCCTCTTAACATTTCGTTTTAGCAAAAAACTCCTTCCGGTCAGAGAAGGAGTTTTTAATCCTATGAATTTCCCTGCAGATAGGGCAGCGGATTGGTGTGCTCGCCGTTGACACGCACCTCAAAGTGCAGATGCGGACCGGTGGACCAGCCGGTGGAGCCGACCTGGGCAATCGCCTGTCCTCTGGAAATGGTCTCTCCTTCCGAGACCAGCAGAGCGCTGCAGTGTCCGTACAGGGTACTCATGCCGCCGCCGTGGTCGATGATGAGGTAGATGCCGTAGCCGCGGCCCGGTGTATAGGTGGTGTTGGCCTTGACGACGGTGCCGCTGTTGGCCGCCACGATGGTCGAACCGTAGACCCCGCTGCCGGTGATGTCGATGCCGGTGTGGAAGTCGGTGCCGTTAAAGCGCCAGCCGTAACCGGAGGAGATGGTGCTGTAGTTAGGGAGCGGCCAGCGCATCTCGCCGCCGACATACTCGCTGTTTTCGGAGGTGGAGAGGTTCTCGATCGCCGCATAGACCGCGGAGATCTCCTCCTCCATTTCCGCCGCCTTCTGCTGGCTGGCGGCAACGTCGCTTTCATACTGCGCTTCCAGTGCGCTGATATCCTCGATCTCGGCGTTTGCCGCATCGATCTTCTTGCTCAGCGAGTCCTTGGAATCTTCCAGCTCGCTGTTGGCCTGCTCCAGCTGCTCCTGCTCTGCCTTGAGCTGGGCTTCCTTCTCTTCCAGATCCTGCTTCTCCGTAGTCAGGTCAGTGATGATTTCCTGATCGCGCTCCGAAATTTCGGTGATGACGCGGGTGCGCACCAGGCTGTCATAGTAGCTGTCCGCGCCCAGCACAACCGAGAGCGCGTTGCTGTATCCAGCCTTATAGGAGGTCTGGATGCGCTTGCGCAGCAGGTTGATCTGTTCATTTATATTCTTCTTGGATTCGGAAATTTCCTCCTCGGTGATTTTGATCGACTCGTTCATCGCGTTGATCTGCAGGTTCAGGGTGCTGATCTGGTTTAAAACATTGTCCAGATCCGCATCCAGCGAGGCCTTGACCGCCTCGGCCTGCTGGCGCTGGTCGGTCACGCCGTCCAGCTTTTCCTGCAGGGCAGCCTGCTCCTGTTTGAGCGCATCCAAGTCGCTCTGCAGGTCGGAAATCTGATTCTGGTACGCCTGCTTCTGCTGCTCACGCTCCGCTTTTTCCTGCTCGGCCTGTGCAATCTCCTGCTGGCGAATCGCCTCCGATTCCTCCACGCTGACATAATCGCCCGTCTGGGTACTGGTTTCGGTGCTCAGTTCGGTATCGGTGCTGTCGGTTGTGCCGTCGCTGGTCCCCCAGCTCGCTGAAGCGGGCATCGCCAGCACCAGCGCCGCCAACAGAGCAACCAGCAGCCAACGAACAGGATGTTTTTCCCTTTGATTGTTCATGGAGCGTCGCACTTCCTTTCCAAAACAATGCTGTATACAGCGATAAAATTACACCTTGAGGTGGCGGCGGATAAAGAGGTTGCTGCCGATGACGCCCAAACCTGCGCCGCCGATGGCAAAGCCCGCCAACATGTAATAAGCAATATCCTTAAAGTTAATCAGGTTGCCGATCGCGACCTCCAGCCAGGAGGAAGGATTGGTCATGATGAACTGGGTGGCGTAATTGTACAGCACCCACAGCAGTCCGAAGGCGATCAGCGCGGAAATCAGGCCGATCAGCATGCCCTCGATGATGAACGGCATCTTGATGAAGGTGTTGGTCGCGCCGACCAGACGCATGATGCCGATCTCCTTGCGGCGGGAGAAGATGGTGATCTTGATGGTGTTGGCGATAATCACCACCGAGACAATCGCCAGGATGATGACGATGACGCTGCCGATGGTGGAGATGGCGCGCTCAATATCCGAGAGGATGGTCGCTTCCTGGCTGGGGGTACGGATGTCCGGGTCGATTCCGTCGATCTGCAGCAACTGGTCCTCCACGCTTTGCAGGGTGGATTCGTTGACATCCTTTAATTTAATGCGGTAGGCGTCGGGGAGGATTGGACCGAGATCGTTGCCGTCCACGTCGGTCTCGACCATCGCGCTGGCAGCGCCCCACTTTTCCTTTTCCGCTTCCCACGCCTCCTCGGAGGAGTAGAAGTAAGAATCTGCAATCTCTGGAATCTGGCTGATCTCGTTGCCGATCTGCTGGATCTGGGAGTCCGAGAGGTCCATATCCAAAAAGGCGACCATCTCGTTTTCGTCCTCCACCGCGCCGACGATGACCTGCATGTTGAGCGAAAGCAGCACCGCGCTGCCGATCAGCATCAGGCAGGCGACCAAAACACCGATCGATGCAAAGGACATCAGCCGGTTCATGTACACATTTTTAAAGCCGGTTTTGAGCAGATAGCCCAGGCTGCTACCCTTCATAAAAGTCCCTCCATTCGTCCGAATCGTCGATGCCGCCGTCCCCGACCACGTTGCCGTGGTTGATGGTGATGACCCGGCGGTTGAAGCGGGACACCAGCTCATGTTCGTGGGTGACCATGACGACGGTGGTGCCGCAGCGGTTGATCTCGTTGAGCAGCTCCACAATCTCAAAGGAAAGCTCCGGGTCGATGTTGCCGGTCGGCTCGTCCGCAATCAGCAGCGGAGGGTTGTTGACCAGCGCGCGGGCAAGCGCCACACGCTGCTGCTCGCCGCCGGAGAGCTGGTCAGGGTAGTTGCGCGCCTTGGCGGCAAGGCCCACCAGGCCCAGCACATAGGGCACACGCTGGCGGATGGAGCGGCTGGCCACGTTGGTCACCCGCAGAGCAAACGCCACATTGTCATAGACGGTCATCTGCGGGATCAGGCGGAAATCCTGAAACACCACGCCCAGCGACCGCCGGAACTGCGGGATCTGACGCTTTTTGATCTTGTTAAGGTTGTAGCCGTTGACCTTAACGATTCCCTTGGTGGGGGTCTCCTCCCGCAAAATCAGCTTGATAAAGGTACTCTTGCCCGCACCGGACGGGCCAACAACAAAAACAAACTCTCCCTTGTCCACCGACAGGCTGACATTGCTCAGCGCCCGGGTCCCATTTTCATAGACCTTGGAGACGTTAGTAAACTCAATCACCTGAACACCGCCTTTTATCTTCATTCGTGCGCTCCCCTTTTTGGGACCACACGCTTTCTTTTTATGCAAATGACGACAGTTTTTTCCTGTTCAACATTCACAATTATAATACATTTTTCCTTTTCTCGCAACCGTTTCCTGTTTATTCCCACAACAGATTAAAAAAAGTTTACATTTTATAGCAGGGATCTGCAGGAAAAATTTACAGGAAATCTCTTTGTACGCCAAAAAATACCCGGAGCTTTTGGCTCCGGGTAACATTTTGCCAAATTTTGCCGTTAATATTTGACCGGGTTTGCAGTCAGGTACTTCTTGACCATCAGCGCAACCTTGAAGACGATGGCGTGGTCAAACTCCCGCAGGTCCAGGCCGGTGAGCTTTTTGATCTTCTCCAGGCGGTAGACCAGGGTATTTCGGTGAACGAACAGCTTGCGGGAGGTTTCCGAAACGTTCAGGTTGTTTTCAAAGAATTTCTGGATGGTGAACAGCGTCTCGTGGTCGAGGCTGTCGATCGAGCCCTTCTTAAAGACCTCCTTGAGGAACATCTCGCACAGGGTGGTCGGCAGCTGGTAGATCAGGCGGGCGATGCCGAGGTTGTTGTAGCTGACAATCGACTTTTCGGTGTCGAACACCTTGCCGACCTCCAGCGAAACCTGGGCTTCCTTGAAGGACTTGGACAGTTCCTTGACGCCGGAGACGATGGTGCCGATGCCGACGACGACGCGGGTGTAGAACTCGCTGCCCAGCGTGTCCACAATCGAGCGGGCCAGCTTTTCGATATCCTTGCTGTTGATGCCGCTCTTGATCTCCTTGACCAGGACAATGTCCTTCTCGCTGATGTTGAAGACAAAGTCCTTCTGCTTGTCCGGGAAGAGGTTCTGGATGACGTCGAAGGCGGAGATATCGTTGGCCGAAACGACACGGATGAGCAGGACGACGCGGTTGACGTCGGTGTTAAAGTGCAGTTCGCGCGCCTTGACATAGATATCGCCCGGCAGAATGTTTTCCAGAATGACGTTTTTGATGAAGTTGTTGCGGTCATACTTTTCGTCGTAGTACTGCTTGATGCTGGCGAAGGAGATGGCCAGAATGTTGCAGAACTTGGCTGCGATCTCGTCGGTTCCCTCCACAAAGACCGCGTAATCCGGCTTGGGCCTGGTGCCGAACGGCTTGTAGGTGTAGCCGTCACGGACAAAAATATCGGTGTTCTCGTTGAGGTCCAGCACCAGATATTCGTTGGTTTCGCCGATTCTGGTCAGGTCGCTGCAGGAGATGGTAACCGCGTAGCTGTCCACTACGCCGATGACACGGTCGATGGAGTCCCGCATTTGATGAACGATCCCTTGAAATAATCTGTTAGACATTACATATCCCCTCTTCTATCCTGTTTAGCCAATGTTCCAATTGGCTCCGTTTACCTCGTTATTTATAGTGTACATAATTTTTAATCAAAATGCAATATAAAATCGCAGAAAAGTTGTGAAATTTCAATTATTTTTTTCGATAGGTCACCAAATAAGCCAAGAATCACCCGGTATTGGTGGAAAAAACTTGTGAAAATTGAACTTGTGGACCCTATACAAAGCCTTCGGCAAATTTGCGCGCCGCTTTGTAAGCCACAGCATACTTGCATAAAAAAAGCCGAAAAAAGCTGCTCTTTTATCTTTCTTACAAAATTAGGGATGAAAAAATCCCGCTCTTTGCTAAAATAGGCAAGCCTTTCTTTCATTGTGGCCAACATTTTTTTTCTTTTTTATTGAAATCCACCAACTCGGTATGCGCTCCCCCTGGCGCTGCCTTTGGGCTGTCCGGCCTGCTTTGGTATCTCTTTTGGCAAAGATGCCCATGAGGGCGCTTTTTGCTTTTTCGCCCGGGCTGTGCTATACTCTTTGGTATCGAAACAAAGGAGGAGACCACCATGTCCTTGCTCATCCAGCCCGCGCGGCAGGAGGACTTTCTCTCCTGCCGGGAGCAGGTGTTTGAGAGAAACTTTCTGCAGCACGGCATCGGCTCGCTTGCGGAAAAGTCGCAGCACGCCATCCTCAAAAACTACTACTGCCCCAATCCCGCCGAGCAGGAGATCAACCTCGGGCCCTTTGTGGCGGACATCGCCAACCGGGAGGGCGTCACCGAGATTCAGACCAAGGGCTTTGGCAGCATGCGCAAAAAGCTGGGCTTCTTTTTGCAGCACTACCCGGTGCAGGTCATCTACCCTGCGGCTGCGGTCAAGTGGGTGGTGTGGGTGGACCCACAGACCGGCGAGACGGTCGCCCGAAACCGCTCCCCCAAAAAGACGGCGGCCTACGGCATCTTCCGGGAGCTGTACAGCGTGCTGGACCTGCTGTGGCCCGCCGGATTCTCGGTGACCATCGCGCTGCTGGAGTGTGAGGAGTACCGCCTGCTCAACGGCAGGGGGCCTGCGCACAAAAAGGGCGCGCAGCGGCTGGAGCTGATCCCCTCGGCGATGCTGGGGGAAATCGTGCTGCATACGCCGCGCGACCTGCTGCAGTTTTTGCCGGACGGCCTGCCCGAGCGCTTCACCAGCGGCGACCTGCAAAAATCCATCCGCCTGAACGCTCGAAGCATCTCCTACCTCATTCTGGTGCTGCGGCGGCTGGAGCTGATCGAGCAGGTGGGCAAGCAGGAGCGCTTTCACCTCTATCAAATCAGAGCTTGACCCCCTTGCATTCTGCGGCGGGCGCGGTATAATAGGATTATCGATTTGAAGCGATAAAGTATTTGTCGTCAGCAACTATCTTCTGTCAGGAGGAATCTTTATGATCTCGCAAAAAATGCAGAGCCTTGTCCAAAACAGCTCGGTCATCCGCGCCATGTTTGAGGAGGGCAACCGCCTTGCCAAGATATACGGCCCGGAAAATGTCTTTGATTTCAGCATCGGCAACCCCAGCGTCGCGCCGCCGGAGCAGATTCGTCAGGCCATCATCGACATCGCCCAGGAGGAAAACCCGCTGCAGCTGCACGGCTACATGAACAATTCCGGCTATGAGGAGGTGCGTGGGGCGATCGCCGAACACCTGAACGCCCAGCATGGCTGTACCCTCTCCTGCCGGGATATCGTGATGACCTGCGGCGCGGCGGGTGGGCTCAACGTCATCCTCAAGACGCTGCTCAACCCGGGCGACGAGGTGATTGTGCTGGCCCCTTTCTTCAGCGAATACGCCAACTACATCGCCAACTACGACGGCAGGATGGTGGTGGTCAGCACCGACCCGGACACCTTCCAGCCCGATTTAAACCGTCTGGAAGCGGCCATCACCGCCAGGACCAAAGCCGTCATCCTCAACACCCCGAACAATCCGACCGGCGTCATCTATTCGGCCGAGACCCTCTCGGAGATGGCGGCGCTGTTTGCCCGCAAGGAGCAGCAGTTTAACAGCAGCATCTATGTCATCTCGGACGAGCCGTACCGCGAGATTGTCTATGACGGGGCGCAGGTGCCGTTTGTGCTGGACTTTTTCCGCAACGGCTTCATCGGCTACTCCTACAGCAAATCGCTCTCGCTGCCGGGCGAGCGCATCGGTTACATCGCGGTCAACAACCGGATGGACGACTACGAGGACATCCTCTCCTCGCTGAATGTGGCCACCCGCATCCTGGGCTTTGTCAACGCGCCGTCGCTGTTCCAGAAGGTCATCGCGCGCACGCTGGGGGCCGAGGTGGACGTCCAGATCTACCGCGAGAACCGCGACCTGATCTACAACCATCTGACCAAGCTCGGCTTCTCCTGCGTCAAGCCGCAGGGAGCGTTTTATCTGTTCCCGAAGTCCCCGATCGCCGACGAGAAGGCCTTCTGCGAGGCGGCGAAGAAGCACAACATCCTGCTGGTGCCGGGGTCGTCCTTTGCCGGGCCGGGGCATTTCCGGCTGTCCTACTGCGTTTCCAAGGAGCAGATTCTGCGGTCGATGCCGGCGTTTACTGCGTTGGCGGAGGAGGTTTTTTAAGATTTTTGGGGGCTACGGCCCCCGGGGATTTATGCAAGGACATAGTCCCTGAACCCACCTTTTTGGGCGCTCCGCCCTGCGGTCTCTGCTGACCAATGCGAGGGGTTGCGCCCCTCTGCACTCCCCATGAGCGGGCGCTCCGCCCCGCGCCCCGGCCTACTTTCTCGCGTAGAGA